>OLNW01000093.1_pt1 | contig 106247 bp, 101 predicted proteins | sample 1672121 | NCBI WGS metagenome assembly OLNW01 (sample SAMEA3136648, study PRJEB25190) | human gut metagenome
GGCGGCCTTTTTGCGGGCATCAAATGGTGGGCATCTCCATACCCAGGCGGCGGTACATGGTCTTTTTCACCGCCTTGAGAATGTTCTCATATCCGGTGCAGCGGCACAGGTGACCGGAGAGCAGCTTGCGGAGCTCCGCATCGGAGTAGAGCTTGCCGCTGTCCAGGATCTCCACGGCAGTCATCAGAAAGCCGGGGGTGCAGAAACCGCACTGGATGGCGGACTCCTCCATAAAGGCCTGCTGGATGTCGCTGGGCTCACCGTCGGGGCTGAGCAGGCCCTCCAGTGTGCGGATGTGCTTGCCGTCGGCCCACACGGCCAGATAGATGCAGGAGTTGAACGTCTCGCCGTCGATGAGGACGGTGCAGGCACCGCACTCGCCTACCTCGCAGCCCTTTTTCACGGAGGTCAGGTGATAGTCATTGCGGAGCATATCGGTCAGGCTGGCGCGAACGTCCACCATCTTCTCTACGTCCTTGCCGTTGATATTGCAGCGGATCAGCTTATACTGCTTGCTCATGCCAGCTCACCTCCTGCCAGCTCAATGGATTTTACGAGACAGCGCTTGGCGATCTCCACGGCGATGTGCTGCCGGAAGGCCTTGCTGGCGCGCCAGCTGTCACGGGGGTTGATATCGTCCAGGATGGCGTGGGCAAAAGTCTCCACCGTCTCCTCGGTCAGGGGCTTGCCCTGGGCTGCCGCTTCAGCGCTGGCACACCGCAGGGGCACGGGGCCGGCTACGCCGTAGGCGATGCGGGCACGCTCAATGGTCTTCTTGTTCTCGCTGAGCCGGACGTTGACGCTGCACCCCAGGGTGGCGATGTCCATGGCGTTCCGCATGGCGTACTTGATGTAGTGGCCATAGCAGCGGTCATAGCTCTCCTTGGGGATAAGGATGGCGGTCTGAATTTCGCCGTCCTCTGCGCGGATGTCCACCTTGCCGGCCTTGATATAGAACTCATGGATGGGCAGGCGGCGGACGCCGTTTTTACCGGTCAGCTCCACGATGGCATCCCATGCGTGGAGGGTGGAGGAGGAGTCGGCGGAGGTCACGCCGTTGCAGGTGTTGCCGCCGATGGTGCCGATGTTGCGGATCTGGGGGCCGCCCACCATATCCACGGCCTCACCCAGCACGTTGATATACTGCTGGATGATGGGGTCGCGGGTAATGTGGGAGAAGCTGGTCAGACTGCCGATGCGGATGTTCTCGTCGGCGTCAATGGTGATGCCGCGCAGCTCGTCCAGCCCGTAGATGGAGATCAGCTCCGCACCGGCGCGCTTGCCCTCGCGCATCTGCACCAGTACGTCACTGCCGCCGGCGATGATCTGGGCTTCCGGATGCTCCAGACGGAGGGCCACCGCGTTTTCCACGCTGGAGGCCTCGTATAAGGCTTTCATATCATACATGGCTTAGTTGCCCTCCTTTTCATTCCAGCTGTCGTGGATCAGGCCCGCCTTGCTGAACTCGGCGAACAGCACGTGGGGCGTGATGGGTGTGCAGTCGATGGCCACGCCGGTGGCGTTGAGAATGGCGTTGCGGATGGCCGGCGCGCCGGAGCAGGCCGGCGGCTCACCCAGCGCCTTGGTGCCGAAGGGGGAGGTGGGCTCGGGATTCTCCACGAACTGCGCCTCCAGATGGGGGTGATCCATAAAGGTGGACAGCTTGTAGTCCAGCAGATTGTTGTTCAGGGGCTTGCCGGTCTTTTCATCGAACAGCAGCTGCTCGCTCATACCGTAGCCGATGGCCATGGACATACCGCCGTGGACCTGGGCCTCCGCCAGGGCGGGATTGATAAGACTGCCGCAGTCATGAACGTTGATGATCTTGTTCAGCTTGACCTTGCACAGGGCGATGTCTACCTCCACATCGGCGAAGGTACAGCCGAAGGAGTAGGCGTTGTTGCGGATGGTGTAGGTGGATTCGGCGGTGATATGCTCGCTGTCCGCCGCGTTGTACTGGGCGGTCATGGCCAGTTCACTCAGGCTCATGAGCACCGCGCCATCCTGCTTGCGGACGATATTGCCGTCCACGATGTCCATATTATCCACGGCCTGGCGGGTCAGCTTGGTGGCGTAGGCCAGGATCTTCTGCCGCAGCAGGGTCGCCGTCTGCCGGATGGAGAAGCCGGCCACATAGGTCTGGCGGCTGGCGTAGGCGCCCAGCCCGGTGGGGGTAACGTCCGTGTCCTGACAGGAGACAACGCGGACGTCCCGGTAGCTCTTCAGGCCCACGGCCTCGGCGGTCATCTGGGCGTAAGCGGTATCAGCGCCCTGGCCGATCTCCGTCTCGCCGCACTGCATGGTGACGGTGCCGTCCAAATTCAGCAGCATACGGTTGCTGGAGGTCTCCAGCGAGATGGGATAGACGGCGGTGTTGTACCAGAACGCCGCCACGCCGATACCCCGGCGGATGTTGCCGGTGTCCTTGGCGTACTCGGCCTTCTTTTTGTCGTACTCTATGTATTCCTTACCCTTTTCCAGGCACTCACGGAAGGAGTCGTAGTAGTTGGTGTTGCCGGAGAAGCCGTCGTGGAAGCCCTTGGGCATGATGTACTTCATGCGGTACTCCAGCGGATCCATGCCAACAGCCTTGGCGCACTCGTCAATGTTGGCATCGTCGGCAAAGGAGGCCTGAGGCATGCCGTAACCGCGCATGGCGCCGGCCGCGGGGCGGTTGGTGTACACCGTCCAGGCGTCGCCCTCGAAGTTGTCGCAGGGGTAGATCTGGGGGAAGGAGCCCATGGCCTTGGCCACGATGGAGTGGCCGTGGGAGGCGTAAGCGCCCTGGTTGGAGAAGCACTCTACCTTCCGCGCGGCAATGGAGCCGTCCTTGTGCAGCCAGGTGATGATGTGGAAGCGGATGGCGTGGCGCACGCGGTTAGAGACGAACGTCTCCTCCCGGGTGCAGTCGATACGGACGCAGCGGCCGCCCACCTGCGTGGTGCACCAGGCGCACAGGGGCTCATACAGGGCGTCCTGCTTGTTGCCGAAGCCGCCGCCGATGTAGGGCTTGATGATCTGAATGTCCGCCCAGGGACGGCCCAGGGCCTGGCCCACGATGCGGCGGATGATATGGGGGATCTGGGTGGACGCCACCACGACGATACGGCCGTTTTCCTCATAGGCAAAGCAGCCGTGGTTCTCGATGTGGGAGTGCTGCACGGTAGGCGTGTCGTACCAGCCCTCCACCTTGATGAGCCCCGGCTCCTGAATGGCAGCCTGATAGTCGCCCTTGCGGATATCGGAGTGCTTGAGGACGTTGTTGGAATATCCCTCATGGAGCTGGGGCGCGCCGGGCTCCATGGCCTTCTGCACGTCCAGCACGAAGGGAAGCTCCTCATACTCTACCACCAGCGCGCGGACGCCCTGCATGGCGGACACCTCATCCTCGGCGATGACCACGGCGATATCATCGCCGTAGTAGCGCACATGACGGTTCAGCAGGTTGCGGTCGGCCACGTCCTGATGGCCGGGATCCATGGACCAGGGATGACCCGCCGTGGGGAAGCAGTGCTCCGGCACGTCGAAGCAGGTCAGCACCTTCACCACGCCCTCGATCGCCTCAGCCGCGGACGTGTCAATGGACTTGACGTAGCCGTGGGCGATAGTGGCGTGCTTGATGCGGGCATACAGCGCGCCCGCAGGCATACGGTCCTCGTAGTATTTTGTCCGCCCGGTGGCCTTGTCAAAGGCGTCCACACGGATCTCGCTCTTTCCCACCTTACTCATAGTAGGCAGCCTCCTGTTGCAAAACTTGGAAATGTCGTCTATATTTTTTGCTAATGATACATATTCACGAAAATTATAGCACGGGACAGGGGAAATGTACAGCGAAAGCGTGATTTTATTTTCGGAATAACGATACGGCGAAGCTTGACGGGGCATACTGAAGCTGATACACTGGAACACACGAAAGAGGGTGGTTTGCATGGCGGAGCTGCGGATCGGCTGCCTGGTCATGGCGGCGGGCAACGGCAGCCGCTTCGGGCGCAATAAGCTGGAGGCTGTGGTGGACGGAAAAAGTCTGCTGCGCCGTTCGCTGGAGGCGGTGCCGGCGGAGGAATTCGCGCAGGTGACGGTGGTGACGCAGTACGATGCCGCCGCGGCACTGGCAGAGGAATTCGGCTTTACGGTGGTGCGGAACGACCGTCCGGAGGACGGCCTGAGCCGCACGGTGCGTCTGGGCACCGAGGCCATGGCCGGCTGCGACGCTATTTTGTATCAGGTGGCGGATCAGCCGCTTCTGGAGCAGGAGACGGTGCGGCGGGAGCTCGAATATTTCCGGACGCATCCGGACCATATCGTGGGCCTGGCCCATAACGGCGTGCGGGGCAACCCGTGTATCTTTCCCCGGAAGTTTTTCCCGGAGCTGATGGCGCTGGAGGGCGATGTGGGCGGCAACGTGGTCATCCGCGCACACCCGGACGCGCTGCTGCTGTATGAGACGTCCGCGGCGGAGCTGCGGGACGTGGACACGGTGGAGGCGCTGGCCGCGGTACAAGAGGATAGACAGATATGAAAGAGCACCCCTTTGGGGTGCTCTTTTACGTTTATTTCTTGGGTGCGTAGGGGGTGTTCTTCAGCGGCAGACTGAATTCCCGTTCGCCGGTGAGGCGGTAATAGGCGTCGGCAATGGCAGGGGCGGTGGGGATGGAGGTGATCTCACCGATGCCGATGGCACCGCCGGCCACATTCAGGCCGGGCTTCTCCACCACGATGGCCTGGATCTCCGGCGGGATCTGGTTGGCGCGGAACAGGCCCAGCATACCGTATTTGGCGGTGGGCTTGCAGTTCTCGTCGATGGGGTATTTCTCTGTCAGCGCGTAGCCCATGGACATGACCACGCCGCCCTCGATCTGACCCTCCACGCTCAGGGGATTCACGGCCTTGCCCACGTCATGGGCGGCCACCATCTTCTTGATGCGGCCCGTCTCCTTATCCAGGATACACATCTGGGTGGCGTAGCCGTAGGCCACGTGGCTGACGGGGTTGGGCACGTCGGCGCCCAGCGGGTCGGTCTTGGCCAGATATTCGCCGTAGAACTCCGTGCCCTTCAGGTCGGCAAGGGATTTGCCGGCGTCCAGCTCCGCCTTCAGCTTTTCGCAGGCGCGGCGGGTGGCCTCGCCGGTGACAAGGGTCTGGCGGGAGCCGGAGGTGTCGCCGGAGTCCGGCGCGATCCAGGTATTGCTGCGCTCATAGACGATATCGTCCCGGTGCAGCCCGGTGTTGGTGACCACCACCTGCACCAGCACGGTGCCCAGTCCCTGGCCGATGCAGCTGGCGCCGGAGTAGATGTGCACCTTGCCGTCGCCCTCCACGATGAGCTTGCAGCGGCCCCAGTCGGGAATGCCTACGCCTACGCCGGCGTTCTTCATGGCGCAGGCGATACCCACCGGATCGCCGTTTTTCACCGCCTCGTCATAGGCGGGCTTGATGGCCTCCAGCGTTTCCACAAGGCCGGTGGACTCGTCCACGATCTGTCCGTTGGGCAGCACGCCGCCGGGGCGGATGGCGTTGCGGTAGCGGATCTCCCAGGGGGAGATGCCCACCAGGTCGGCCATCTGGTTCAGCAGCGTCTCGGTGCAGAAGCAGGTCTGGGTGACGCCGAAGCCCCGGAAGGCGCCGGCGGGGGGATTGTTGGTGTAGTAGGCGCGGCCCTCGATCTCGAAGTTCTCGTAGGCGTAGGGGCCGGCGGCGTGGGTGCAGGCACGTTCCAGCACGGGGCCGCCCAGAGAGGCAAACGCGCCGGTGTCGGACACCACGCTGGCCTTGACACCCTGAATGATGCCGTTTTCGTCGCAGCCCATGGTGAAGTCCATGTCCATGCTGTGGCGCTTGGGATGGACGAGGATGGACTCCTGGCGGCTGAGCTTGAACTTGACGGGGCGCTTTGTCAGATAGCACAGCAGCGCCGCGTGGTGCTGCACGGACATATCCTCCTTGCCGCCGAAGCCGCCGCCCACCAGGCAGTTCTGCACCTGGCAGTGGTCGTAGTCCACGCCCAGCATGGACGCGCACTCATGCATGGTGGTGTGGGCACTCTGGTCAGTGGTCAGCAGCTTTACGCCGCCGTTGTCCAGCGGCAGCGCCACGCAGCACTCCGGCTCCAGGAAGGCGTGCTCCGTCCACGGGGTGGAGAAATGCTGGGTCAGCACATATTTGGCGTTTTTGATAGCACCCTCGGCATCACCGCGGGAGACGTGCTTGTAGGCCTGGACGTTGCTCTCCTCCTCGTCGAACACCAGCGGCGCGCCGGGGGCGGCGGCCTCGGTGGGGTTGTGGACGGCGGGCAGGACTTCGTACTCCACCTTCACCAGCTTCTTGGCGGCCTCCACCGTCTCCTGATCCACGGCGCAGACCAGTGCCACACTGTCGCCCAGGTAGTGTACCAGCTCGCCCACGCCGATCAGGGTGGGCTGGTCCTTCTTCAGATGGCCCACGTTGACCTTGCCGGGGATATCCTTCTGCGTGGCCACGCAGATCACGCCGGGCAGCGCTTCAGCTTCGCTGGTGTCGATGGAGAGAACGCGGGCGCGGGCATACTGGCTGCGGACCGCACCGCCGTAGCACATACCGTCCACATAAATGTCATCGGGATACTGGCCATAGCCCAGGACCTTTTCCTCCACGTCCAGTCGGTGGACGCGGCTGCCCATCTGCCAGTCGTCGGCGGAGGGGGCGGGCAGCTTGCCTTTGCGGAATATCTTAGCCGCCAGCAGGATGCCGTCGATGATCTTCACGTAACCGGTGCAGCGGCAGATATTGTTGCGGATGGCGAAGGCGGCCTCCTCGCGGGTGGGATCGGGGTTCACGTCCAGCAGCCCCTTGGCAGAGATGACCATGCCGGGAATGCAGAAGCCGCACTGCACCGCGCCGGCCTCGCCGAAGGCGAAGGTGTAGACCTGCTTTTCCCAGTCGCTGAGCCCCTCTACCGTGAGGATGGTCTTGCCCTCCAGCTTGTCCGTCTGGGGGATGCAGGCCTTGGTGGGCTTGCCGTCGATGAGGACGTGGCAGGTGCCGCAGGCACCCTCGCTGCATCCGTCCTTTACGGAGGTCAGGTGCAGCTCGTCCCGCAGAAAGCGGATGAGTTTCTGGTTCTTTTCCACAGTGACGGACTTGCCGTTCACGGTAAATGTCGCCATAGTGTATCTCTCCTTTGCGCCCGGCCGGGCTTATCTCTGGTATTTGCAGAAATTATAGCACGGGAACGACGGAAAAACAAGGTGAGAACCGCCGCATTTTGTCCAAGGCGTGATAGTATATCGAGAATATCGGATAAAAAGAAAGAAGCCGCCCAAGGCGGCTCCTTCAAACAAAAGATTTCTTACGTCTCCAGCACCGGAAGCATGATCTGCAGCAGAAACTGGCCCTGCTGGGCGGAAAACACGCACAGCCCGCCGTTGCGCTGGGCGATGGCCTGGATGCTGCGGCATCCGTAGCCGTGCCCTTCCCGGTCACTGACAGGCAGGCCGTCCCGCATGGCTATCGGTCCGGCGCAGGGATTGCGTATCTCGATGAGAAGCTTGTTCTGCCGCACACCGCAGTACAGGGAGATCTGCTTCCGGTCGGCGGGCAGGTCCGCCACGGCGTGCAGGGCGTTTTCCAGACCGTTGCTCAGCAGGGAGCACAGCTCCGTGTCCGAAATGGCTACATCGTTGGGCAGTGAGGCATCCACGGTCAGCACGGCGCCCTGCCGCTGGGCTTTGTCGGTGAAGGAGGAGCACAGCAGGTTCACCAGATGGTTTTCGCAGAAGCGGCGGGGCGTGATGGCCTCGATATCCGCCTGGACATTTTTGATATACGCTGTCGCCTCGTCCGGCCGTCCCGCGGACAGCAGACCGTCCAGCATATTCAGGTGGTGGCGCATATCGTGCTGATAGACGGCGGTCTGGGTCTCCAGCCGGTGAAGGGAGTCCATCTCGGACTGGGACTGCTCCAGCTCCGCCTCCAGCATGGAGCGCTGCATCTCCGCGTCGGCGCGCCGCTGTGACTGCAGGTGAAAGGCGGGCAGAAACAGTACATAGAATGTTATCAGCACTGTGGGCAGAAATTCATTCAGCGCCTGAATGCCGGAATAGAGTGCATCGGAGTAGATCGTGGTGGCATAGTCGAAAATATAATAGGTGACGGGCAGGCTGCCGAACAGCAGCAGCGCCGCCGTTGAGGAGGTCATGGTGTTATAGGCCGCGGCCACGAAAAAGCGGCGCAGGAGATAATACATCACCGGCATCAGCAGGATATAGACCAGCTCGGCGGCCAGCGTGCTCTGCGTCAGCGCCTCCACGGCGATGCGTCCCCAGCGGGGCGGCTGGCAGCACAGATACGCGGTGCAGGTGCTGACAATGGCTACGCCCACCGATTTTTTCATAAACAAAATCAGGATTAGCACCAACGGCACATGGGTGACCAGCGGGTAGAGCTGCTTTACCGCTCGTTCGCCCAAAAGCACCAGCCCCAGTCCCTGCATCAGCAGGAACAGCAGGCACAGCAGCGTCAGCAGGTACTTCTGCTGCCGGGAGACATAGCCGCCGGTGGAGAGATCCGCGCTGAGCGCCAGTCCATAGATCAGCACCAGCACATAGCAGAATATATCCAGCGCGGACTGCATAGATAAATCAAACATATTATGCGTCCCTCCCGGAAAACAGCAGGGCCAGATAGTCCTTTTGCAGCTGGCCGTACAGCAGGCGGGACACGGGCACGTTATGGCCGCTGAAGGTGATGACCCCGGCGGGGGAGAGCTTTTCGGCCTGGAGCATATTGACGATGTAGGACCGGTGGACCCGCATGAACTCCGGGCGGGCCAGCAGCGCCCCTTCATACTCGCGCATGGAGGCCGCTACCTCGTGAACAGTGCCGTCGGCCATGTTGAAGAACAGGTGTTTGCCGTTGACCTCCACATAGCTCAGATGGGAAAAGGGCAGACGCACCAGCATGCCGTTGGACTTGACGGTCAGGCCGTCCTGCGGCTTCTGGTCCCGCAGATACAGCTTGTCCAGCACCGGATAGAGCAGCTTGGCATTGATGGGCTTGAGCAGATACTCCGCCGCCCGGACGCCGTAGCTTTCGTAGGCGAAGCCGGGAGAGGTGGTGAGAAAGATGATGTCCGCCGCCGCGTCGAAGGAACGGATCTCCCGTGCGGCGTCCATGCCGGTCATGCCGGGCATCAGCACGTCCAGCAGGTACAGGGTGAAGCGCTCGGCGCGGGCAGCGTCCAGCAGCTGGCCGCCGCTGCGGAAGGTCTGAAAGCGGACATCGGAGCGCCGGTCAGACTGCCAGGCCTGCAAAAGCGCCGTGAGCTTTTCCAGCTCCTCGATCTGATCATCACATACTGCGATATACATGGCGCCGCCTCCTTGTGCTTTTCTTGTGCTTCACGCGGCTTTATTTTATCATAAGAAAATGGAATTGTCACCGCAAATTTTACATTTCGCGGACGTGTATGTGCATTTCGCGGCATACGCGGACGCAATCCTTCCCGTATCTGTTACGATATCCACAGCAGGGGTCGCTGTGCCCTGCGGAAGGGGGCGTTTGCGTATGAAATGGGTCATCTGGCTCGTGGCGATCGCCAGCACTTCAGCGCTTGTCGCCCTGTGGTTCTGGGAGGTCCGCCGTCTGCTGCGTCAGCACCGGAGCATGGTAGAGAGCGCCCGGTGCCAGCTGGCCGCTTTTGAAAAGCGGGCGGCAGAGGCTGCGGGCAATGCTGATGTGACGGAGGTCCTGCGGCGCAGCGAGAGCATTTACCGGCAGGCCGCCGGCAACTATAACGAGACACTGCATCGGCCATGGATCTATATTCCCGGGCGGCTGATGGGCTTCCACTATGAGGAGGCCGCGAAGGTCCCCGGCCGGGTACATATATAGATGAGCAGGAAAGAGAAGCAACAAAAACCATTGGGAGGGTATTGCTATGCGCGATGAAATGAAACGGACGATGTTTGAACTGTTCGGCGTGGGCAGCGAGGATGACAAGGTGCTGGCCGCCGGCGGAAAAAAGCCTGTCGCAAAGCCGGAGCCTGTGAAGATCGCGCCGGTGCAGGCACCGGCACAGCCTGTGGTGAAGGCCAAGGCCGCCAGCTATCTGGCCGCGGGCACTTCGCTGGAGGGCACACTGCGCTCTGACGGCGATGTGGAGATCGCCGGGGCATTCAAGGGCGAGGTCATTACCACCGGCACGGTGACGCTGCGCTCGGTCATCCAGAGCAATATCACCGCCGGCAGCCTGAACCTCATCGGCTGTACGCTGACCGGTGATGTAAAGGTCACGGGCACCGTTACCGTCAGCGAGGATTCTCAGGTGACGGGTAACATCAACGCCAAGGAGCTGCTGTGCGCCGGTAAGGTCAACGGCGATCTGGAGATCACCGGCGGCACTACCCTGGAGGAGAAGGCGCAGATCAGCGGCGGCCTGGTGACGGGCACTCTGGCGGTGGTCAAGGGCGCGGTCATCCGCGGCGGCGTGGAGATCAAGGCGTTCTCCGGCCCGGCCAAGCAGGAGCCCAAGCAGGAGCACAAGCAGGAGCACAAGGCCAACTGACCGCGATCATGTGATATGGGCGAGTAAGCTGTGATAAAAAAGGAGCACCCGGCCGGGTGCTCCTTTTTGCTTTTTTATTCTTTCGCCTCGTCCGCGTCCTCTGTTTGAGGCAGCAGCGTTACCTCCGCCGCATTCACCTGATGGTCCAGAATGGAGGTCACATGGATCCGCATCCCCTCAGCCTCCAGCGTAATGTCCTGCGGGCCGTCGTCGGGTATCATGCCCAGCGCGTCGAACACCAGGCCGGTCAGGGTGTCATGCTCCTCCTGGTCCAGCTCGATGCCAAGTGCGTCCTCCAGATCGTCCAGCTCTACGTTGCCGGTGATGACCAGGGAGCCATCCTCCCGCTTTTCGATGCGGGGCTCATCATCGTCCGGGATGTTGCTGTCGTCGCTGCCCAGGTCGCCCACCAGCTCCTCAACCAGGTCGTTCAGCGTCACGATGCCCACCATGCCGCCGTACTCGTCCAGCACCACGGCCAGGGGATTGCCGGTACGCTTCATGTTGCGGAACAGGGCGTCGGCCTTAATGGTCTCCGGCACGAAGTACGGCGTGCGGACGGCGCCGGCCATTACGCTCTCCCGGCTCTTATCCGCCAGACGGAAGTACTCCTTGGCGTTCAGAATGCCTACCACATTGTCCGCACTGTCCTCGCACACGGGGTAGCGGGTGTGCCGCGTGTTGTGGATGGTCTCGGCCCAATCGTCCATGGTGTCGTCCAGCCACAGCAGATCCACGTCCGTGCGGTGGGTGGCGATCTCCTCGGCGGTCAGGTCATCAAACTCAAAGACGTTCTGGATGAACTCCTTTTCCTCATGGTCGATGCCGCCGTGCTCGCTGCTGGCGTCCACCATCATGCGGATGTCCTCCTCGCCCACCTGCTCCTCGGTCTCGTTGGGATCAATGCCCAGCAGCCGCAGTATGCCGTTGGTAGACGCGCTCAGCAGCCACACAATGGGCGCGAACAGCTTGGAGATGACAGTGATGAGACCGGAGATGTTCAGCGCTACCTTCTCCGACTGCTTCATGGCAATGCGCTTGGGCACCAGCTCGCCGAACACCAGCGTGAAGAAGGACAGGATCAGCGTGATCAGGATCACGGCGAGGGTGTTCAGCGTGGCGGGCGGGATCGTTACGCCCAGCCCCACCAGCCAGTCCACCAGCGGATCGGAGAAATTCTCCGCCGCGAAGGCGCTGCCCAGAAAGCCCGCCAGGGTGATGGCCACTTGAATAGTGGCTAGGAACCTGGCCGGCTGGGCCGTCAGCCGGCTGAGCCGCTTGGCCTTCCGGCTGCCCTCCGACACCATTTTGCTCAGCTTTACCTCGTTTACCGACAGCACGGCGATCTCCGCGCAGGCGAACACGGCGTTCAGGGCGATAAGCACCACCTGTAAAAGCAATAACCAACCTATTGAGGTATCCAAATTTTGTCTCCTTTCCCGGGCTCCGCTGCTTTTGCGGAGCGCCTCCTCTCGCTTTTTGCAGCGCTGCAAAAAGCGCAAAAGACACGGCCTGTGTGCCTCGCGCACAGGTCATGTCTCACGTCATTCTCTGTTGTTCTGATCTCGTTCAGGGCAAGAGTCGCTGCCGGCTGTGTCCATCCTGTGATAGAACCTCCCTGTATTTTTGGTTATGTTTTATTATACAGATGTGTAGGGGATATGTCAATATGACCGGAGGGAAAAGTGCCGCGGATGTCATGTCCGCGGCACAGTCATGTTACTCTGTCAGCAGCGCTTCCAGCCGCGCACGGATCAGGCCCAGCAGCGTGTCGTTGTCCGGCTTGTCGGTGTATTCCGATGGGGCGCACAGCATGGTCAGATCCTCGGTAAAGTGTCCGGCCTCGAATATATCCAGCCCCGCCTGCTGCAGGCAGCCGGCAAAGCGCACCAGGTCGGCATTGCCGTCCAGCTCGCCTCGCTTCCGCAGGGCGCCGGCCCAGGCGAACATGGTGGCCAGGGGGTTGGTGGATACCTTTTCACCCTTGCGCCAGCGGTAGAAGTGATCGGTGACGGTGCCGTGGGCGGCCTCATACTCGAAGCAGCCGTCCGGAGACACCAGCACGCTGGTCATCATGGGCAGGGAGCCGGAGGCCGCGGCGACCAGGTCGCTCATCACGTCGCCGTCGTAGTTCTTGCAGGCCCAGACGATGCCGCCCTTGCTGCGGATGACCTTGGCGGCGATGTCGTCGATCAGGGCGTAGCGGTAATGCAGCCCCGCCTTTTCAAAGGCAGCCCGGTACTCCTCGTCATAGACCTTCTGGAACAGCAGCTTGAAGGTCTGGTCATAGTCCTTGGAGATGGTGTCCTTGGCGCCGAACCACACATCCTGCCCCACGGACAGGGCGTAGGTGAAGCAGCAGCGGGCGAAAGAGAGGATGGAGGCGTCCCGGTTGTGCATGGCCTGCACCACGCCGGGGCCCTTGAAGTCGAATACCGTCTGGCGGCTCAGCTCCCGGCCGCTTTCATCGGTGAACACCAGCTCGGCTTTGCCTGCACCGGGGACACGGTATTCCACCGCCTTGTACAGGTCGCCGTAGGCGTGGCGGGCGATGGTGACAGGCTTCTCCCAGCAGGTCACCACAGGCTTGACCCGCTTCAGCAGGATGGGTGCGCGGAACACGGTGCCGTCCAGCGCCGCCCGGATGGTGGCGTTGGGAGATTTCCACAGCTGGGTCAGGCCGTACTCCTCCTGCCGCTGCAGGTTGGGGGTGATGGTGGCGCACTTCACGCCGATCTTCAGACGCTTGATGGCCTCCGCCGCCTGTGCGGTGACGGCATCTGCCGTCTCCTCCCGGTGGGGCAGGGACAGGTCGTAGTATTCGGTGTTCAGGTCCACGAAGGGCTTAATAAGTGTGTCCTTAATCATGCCCCACAGCACATGGGTCATCTCATCGCCGTCCAGTTCGGCGATGGGGACAGGCATTTTGATCTTTTCCATTCAGTTCACCGCCTTTGCCGCGTAATAGTTGATGAGACACCCGTGCAGCAGCAGCTCGCGCTCCTCCGCGTTGGTGTTTTTCAGATAGAGGAGGAGGTCCGTTTTCCTGCCGTCATGCAGCAGCACCGCGGGAAATTCCTCGTCGCCCCGGGCCACCTTCTCCCGCACCTCCGGGACGTAGATAAAGTCGCCGGGTGCGCCGTCAAAGCTGTCGTCCGCCGCCAGTGTAAAAGGCAGCAGGCCCCAGTTGACGCAGTTGGAGCGATAGCGCTTGGTGGCGAATTCGTAGCAGATGTTGGCGCTGCCGCCCAGCACCCGCTGACAGGAGGCCGCCTGCTCCCGGGCAGAGCCATCGCCGGGCTTGTTAGCAAAGATAACGGAGCCGATGTGCAGGCGGGACAGACTGCGCGTATCCAGACCCAATGCGTGCAGCGTATCCGCCAGCACCGCCGGTATCCCGCCTGCGGCCCGGGCGCTTTCCAGCGCCGCCGCGGCCTTGGCCCGGGGCACATAGTCCGGGTCGCGGCGGGACAGGGTGAACTGCGCCAGCTTCATAGGGTTGGAACGGTAGGAGGACGTCTCGCCGGAGGGGATGAGCTCGTCTGTGGTGGTGACCTCATCCCGCAGAACGGAGGCCACCTGTAGGAGCAGATCATCGGATAGGGCGGGGATGGCGGGCCATTCGGTGATGTTGGGACCGTATTGCAGCGGGGCGTCCGGCTGGGGGTGGCCGAAGCCGCGGTAGACCCGCTTGTCGTACACGGAGGCGTCGAACCGGCGCTCTGAGGGAGAGGGAGCGTCGTAGTCCACATCCGCCGCAGAGGTGAGCACACCGTGGTTCCGCGCGGTGGCGGCAATGGAGCGGGCGTCCATGAGGATCACGCCGGACAGCTGGCCGTCGCCGGGCTTGGAGCCCTCCCGGTTGGGGAAATTCCGGGTGGTGTGACGGATGGACAGGGCGTCATTGGCGGGCACATCGCCTGCGCCGAAGCAGGGGCCGCAGAAACAGGGCTTGCACACCGCGCCGGCGCGCAGCAGCCGGGCGGACACGCCGTTTTCTACCAGCTCCAGCTCCACGGGGACGGAGGGGGGATACACGGAGAAGTCAAAATTCCCGCTGCCCACGTCGCAGCCGTCCAGGATGGCAGCCGCCTCGGCGATGTTGTCATACAGGCCGCCGGCGCATCCGGCGATAACGCCCTGCTCTATATGGAGCTTGCCGCCCTTTACCTTGTCGGTGAGATGCAGCTGCACCTTGCCGCCGAACTGGTCGGCGGCCCGCTTCTCTACCTCACGCAGGATGTCGCCGGGGTCGGCGATCAGCTCCCGCAGCGTCACCGCCTCGGAGGGGTGGAAGGGCAGGGCGGCCATGGGCTCGATGGCGGACAGGTCCAGCTCGATAAGGCCGTCATAGTACGCGCCGTCCTCGGGATGCAGGGGTGCATAGTCCCCCGCCCGGCCGTGCAGCGCCAGATAGTCCCGCACGGCGCCGTCCGTCTCCCAGATGGAGGTCAGGCAGGCTGTTTCGGTGGTCATGACGTCGATGCCGATGCGGTAGTCCATACTGAGACGGCCGATGCCGTCACCCACGAACTCCAGCACCTTGTTTTTCACAAAGCCGTTTTTATACACCGCGCCGCACAGGGCGATGGCCACATCGTGGGGGCCCACGCCGTGGCGGGGCCTGCCGGTGACGTGCACCAGGATCACCTGGGGCGCTGCCAGGTCGTAGGTGTTACGCAGCAGCTGCTTGACGATCTCACCGCCGCCCTCGCCTACGCCCAGGGTGCCCAGCGCGCCGTAGCGGGTGTGGCTGTCGGAACCGAGAACCATTTTGCCGCAGCCGGCCAGCATTTCCCGGGCATACTGGTGGATGACCGCCTGGTTGGCGGGCACATAGTCGCCGCCGTATTTTACCGCGGCGGACAGGCCGAAGGCATGGTCGTCGGCATTGATGGTGCCGCCCACGGCACACAGGCTGTTGTGACAGTTGGTCAGCACGTAGGGCACGGGGAACTCCGTCAGACCGCTGGCCTTGGCGGTCTGGATGACGCCCACATAGGTGATATCGTGGGAGATGAGACTGTCGAACGTCAGGTGCAGCAGGCCGTCGCCGCTGCCGGTGTTGTGGGCGCGGAGGATGCGGCAGGCCATGGTATTCTCCCGGGCCGCCGCCATGGCGGGTGTGGCCTCACGGACGGCGCCGCCGGTCCAGAGGACGGGAAGATCGTGCAGCTTGATCATAGGATAGCACCCCTTTCGGGAAATCAGAGTGTCGGGCACAGGCGGCCCGTGCAATAATGTAGTCAGTATAGCACGATGATGGAAAAATGCAAGAGGAAAATCAAGAAAATTGCAAGTTTGAAATTTGCATTTTGCAAAAAGCTCGAGTGCTGACGGATAAATTTGCGCTAAAATAAAAAATTTTGAAATTTTGAAATTTTGCTCTTGCAAAATGAAGGCGGCGGACGTATAATCACCCATGAAACAACGTACCGCCCTGCGGCGAAAGGAGAAACCGATATGACCGAGAAAGACACCACGATTTTAAAACAGTATACCAATCCTCTGAGCCGCAGCATCCAGGAGCAGTACGCCATCAGTCCGGATCACTACCGGGGCGATATAAAGCTGGGCCTGCGGAATAACGATGGCACGGGCGTTTTGGTGGGTGTGTCCAAGGTGGGTAGTGTTCAGGGCTATCTGATGCAGGACGGTCAGCGTGTTCCCGCCCCCGGCAAGCTGTACTACCGCGGCATCGAGCTCACCGACATCGTGGAGGCCCACCGCAAGGCCGGCACCTTCGGCTTCGAGGAGGTAGCCTACCTGCTGCTGATGGGTTATCTGCCCTCCAAGAGCGAGCTGGCCTACTTCGACAAGATCATGAACCAGGCCCGCAAGCTGCCCGAGGGCTTCACCGAGGGCATGATCATGCGGCACCCCAGCCACAATATCATGAACGAACTGGCCCGCAGCGTGCTGAGCCTGTATTCCTACGATCCGGACCCGGACAACACCTCCATCGACAATATGCTGCTGCAGTCCGTCAAGCTCGTTGGCTATTTCCCGTCCATTGTGGCCAATGCCTACGCGGTGCAGCGCCACTACTTCCACGGCGACTCCCTGCATATCCATTTCCCGGTGCCGGAGCTGTCCACGGCGGAGAACTTCCTCCGCATGATGCGCCCGGACAAGAGCTACACCGATGAGGAGGCCCATCTGCTGGACATGATGCTCATGGTCCACGCGGAGCACGGCGGCGGCAACAACTCTACCTTCGTCTGCCGCGCCATGTCCTCCAGCGGCACGGACACTTACAGCGCCATTGCCGGGGCTGTCGGCTCCCTGAAGGGGCCCCTCCACGGCGGCGCCAACGCCAAGGTCATGGAGATGTTCCGCTATATCAAGGAGAATGTGGACCCCCACGACGACGGCTCCATCAAGGACTATCTGAGCAAGCTGCTGGACGGCCAGGCGGGCGATCGGTCCGGCAAGATCTACGGCCTGGGCCACGCGGTGTACACCATGTCTGATCCCCGCGCCGTGCTGCTGAAGAAGTACGCCCAGCGCATGGCGGAGCTGAAGGGCTACGCCGACGACTTCGCCCTGCTGCAGAAGGTGGAGGAGCTGGGCCTGCCCATGGTCATGGAACGCAAGCACAGCGATACGCCCATGTGTGCCAATGTGGATATGTACTCCGGCCTGGTGTATGCCATGCTGGGCATCCCTGAGGAGGTGTTCACGCCGCTGTTCGCCTCCGCCCGTATCGCCGGCTGGTGCGCCAACCGCATCGAGGAGGTCGTCACCTGCCACCGCATCATGCGTCCGGCTTACCGGGCCGTGGTCAAGCGCGTGCACTATGCCCCCATCGAGGAGCGGACGGCCCGCCTGGACTTCAACCCCCGCACCCCCGACGATGACACCGACCAATGATCTTTCTTTCATCGAACCAAAACGATGTTCCGAAAGGGCGCGGACCGGCACACAGTCCGCGCCTTTTCCCCTACCGTACTGGACCCGGCACAATAATTTCTTAAGAAATTTTTCACAACCTGTTCATGGAACCCGCGTCCTCTCCCGCTATACTGGAGGGACACACACAATCAAGGAGGAACCACACAATGAAACGGAAGTATCTGTCTCTGGGCCTGGCCCTGGTCATGGCCCTGACGCTATGCGCCTGCGGCGGCGGCGCTGTCAACGGCACCAGCACCGGCAAGGAAGACGGCAAGCTGGCCAGCGGCACCTGGCAGCAGCAGGAAACGGGCGACACCGACCTGCTCAGTTACAGCGCCCAGGATCTGACCGGCCCCATCCCCGAAGACTGGACCCTGCCCAGCGACTTCAAGACCGGCGACAAGGTCCGTGTGGAAGTCAGCGGCGATAAAATTCTCTACGGTGACATCGTCGACGGCGGCTATCTCAACGGCTTCACCGTGGCCCAGTACGCCGACGGGAACCTGACTACCGTTTATGAGTTCAAGAAGGGTGTCGTCCGCAGCTGGCAGCAGTTCTTCAGCCCCGACGGCAGCAAGCTGGCCGTGGCCTGGGCCCCCAGCACCGACTCCACCGAGTGGAGCGTCACCCTGGTGGACCTGACCACCAGCGGCGAGTCCACCCTGAAGCTGCCCGACATGACCTTTACTTACACCCAGACCGACGAAGAGACCGGCGAGAGCAAGGAGGTCACCGAGGCCCCCACCTTCCTGCTGCTCAAGTGGCAGGACGACAAGAACCTGGTCGTCACCGCCAGCCTGGCTGAGTACGACAGCAGCAAGCAGCCCCAGACCTGGGTCTACACCCTGCCCTGAACACACAACGACAGCAAAAGAGCGCCGGATCGACCGATCCGGCGCTCTTTTTATACAACATTCCGTCATAAAATGTATAACGCATGTCACACCATGTAGGGGCCGCAGACCTTTGCGGCCCGCCCGTCTGCCCCTCAAATCACCTTCCGAAGTTCAAGTTTCGGCTCCTCCGCCGGCATCAACAGCCCCTCCAGCTCCCGCTCTGCCGGGAGGATCTGCGCTTCCATGCGGTCCCGCAGCTCGTGGGCCAGGGTCTTGTCCCGCTGGCGCAGGACACCGGAGACCGCCTGTCCCGGCCCGCAGAAGCGGTTGGACAGCGTGGCCATCCGCCACAGGCCGGAGAGATACTGCCGCTCCTTCACGGGATGGATGAAGCCTGCCGCCGTCCGGGCGGTGCGCTCCTTCCCTTCCGTGTGGACCTTGGGGGAGTTGGCCCGCCGCTGTTCTTCCAGCAGGATGAGGTCCAGGGCCACCTCCATGCGGAAGTGAGAGGCCCCCTCCTCCATCCAGCGGTAGATGGGGGGATGGACCGTATCGTCCAGCAGCAGGTGGAGCAGGTATCCGGCGGCAAAGCTGCGCTGGGTGGCGTCCCCATGCCGCAGGGCCTTGGAAAGGGCAGGTAAAGAGACGTTCCGCCACTGCTTGTGCAGCTTGTCGGACGTCTTTTTGGTTTGGAAGGAAAAGATCAAGGGGTCTGGCCCATACAGGCCCAGGTGAAACGCAGGCAAGTCCGCGGTGCAGTGGGACCGCAGGTCGCGGGGCAGACGTTTCATGACCTCCTGGCCGAAGTAGGTGTGTGCGTTGTGGTCGGCCATGTTACCGCCTCCTATCCTCTTTAGCATACACCCGTTTTCTTGCAAAATCTACTGGAAAATGTAAACGATGTGCCCAGTGAGATCATTAGATCATACGTCAGATGATCAATCCCCCGTTGGGTGCCAGGACCTGGCCGGTGAAGAAATCCCCGGCGGAAGAGGCCAGGAACCAGACGGCCTGGGCGACATCTTCCGGCGTACCCAACCGCTCCAGGGGCGTCTCCTCCGCCAGCTCGTCTTTGATGTCCTGGGGGAGGTTCCCGTTCATCTCCGTGTCAATGACCCCAGGGGCCACGCAGTTGACGGTGATGCCCGACGGCCCCAGCTCTTTCGCCAGGGCCTTGGTCATGCCGATGACCCCGGCCTTGGCCGTAGAGTAAGCCACCTCGCAGGAGGCCCCCACCTGCCCCCACATCGAGGAGAGCGTGATAATTTTTCCGGCTTTTCGGTGGAGCATATCCGGCAGGGCGGCTTGGGCGCAGTAAAACACGCCGTCCAAGTCCACCCCCATCACCTCCCGCCAGCTGGCCTCGGTGATGTCGGTAAACAGCTCCTGGCGGGCGATACCGGCGTTGCAGACCAGCACGTCGATCCGTCCGAACTCCCGGAGAAATGCGGCGGTCATGGCCTGCACCTGCTCCCGCTGGGCCACGTCGCAGACGTAGACCTTGACCGGCACGCCCAGGGCGGCCAGTTCTTCTGCCAGGGCCTCGGCTCGGTCCTTGGCCTTGCGGCAGACGATACCCACGCCATAGCCCTGTCGGGCGAATAACCGGGCGCAGGCCGCCCCGATCCCACGGGAACCCCCGGTGATCAGAGCGGCCTTTGGCACAGAATTTGTCGTTGCTGTCATCGGCTCAGACATTGAAGCGGAACAGGACCACGTCGCCGTCCTGCATCACATACTCCTTGCCCTCGGAGCGGACCAGGCCCTTTTCCTTGGCGGTGGTCATAGACCCGCCGCAGGCTTCCAGGTCGGCAAAGGAGACGACCTCGGCGCGGATGAAGCCCCGCTCGAAATCGGTGTGAATTTTACCGGCGGCCTTGGGGGCCTTGGTGCCGCGGGTGATGGTCCAGGCGCGGCACTCGTCCTCGCCGCAGGTCAGGTAGGAGATCAGGCCCAGCAGGGTGTAGCTGGCCTGGATGAGCCGGTCCAGACCGGACTGCTCCACCCCCAGGTCCTCCAGGAAGAGGGCACGGTCCTCCGGGTCCATGGCGGCGATGTCGGCCTCGATGTTGGCGCAGATGGGGATGACCTGGGCATCCTCTTCCTTGGCCGCAGCCACGACCGCCTGATAGTAGGGGCTGGCGTCGTGGTTCTTGAAGCCGTCCTCGTCCATGTTGGCGGCGAAGATGACGGGCTTCAGGGTCAGCAGGTCGGCGGTGGCGAGAATTTCTTTCTCTTCCTCATCGCAGGGGTAGCTGCGGGCGGACTTGCCCTCGTTCAGCCAAGCCAGCAGGCCCTTGAACACCTCGGCGGAGTGCAAAAACTTCTTGTCGCCCTTGCCGGCCTTGGTGTCCTTGTCGATGCGGCGCTCGACCATCTCCATGTCGGCCATGACCAGCTCCAGGTCGATGATGCTGATGTCGCGGGCGGGGTCGCAGCTGCCCTCCACGTGGATGATGTTGTCGTCGTCAAAGCAGCGGACCACATGCACGATGGCGTCCGTCTCCCGGATGTTGGCCAAAAACTTGTTGCCCAGGCCCTCGCCCTTGGAAGCGCCCTTCACCAGACCGGCGATGTCCACGAACTCGATGACCGCAGGGGTCTTCTTCTTGGGCTGGTAAATTTCCGCCAGCTTGTCCAGCCGGGTGTCCGGCACCGTGACCATGCCCACGTTGGGGTCGATGGTGCAGAAGGGATAGTTGGCGGACTCCGCGCCGGCGTTGGTGATGGCGTTAAAGAGGGTGCTCTTGCCCACGTTGGGCAGACCCACAATACCTAACTTCATAGTTGATCCTACTCCTTTATTTTTGAGGGAAAACAAGCCCCGTCGTTTTCTGGAACCTTGTTATTGTATCATGGGAAGATTGGTTTCTCAAGAGAGAAACAGAATTTTATCACACCGCTTCTTGACGCTGCCCACCGAATTGACATCCTTCACTTTATATGAGACGGGCGTGTTGATTGCCTCACAAGCAGTTGACAAGCAACCACATCTTTTTTATAATGTGAGACATAACCTCACGTTATAAAAGGAGCGTTGTTGATGGAATCATTCAAAGTGCTAGAATGGAATATAAATCATAGACAAGGCTGTTCTCAAAAATATATGCCTGAATGGGTAGCAACTGTAATTAGGAAGGATTGCGCTGATACTGATATTATAATTCTAACAGAGTGCAGTTCAAATGTTCCGAATTGGGATACTATAAAAAAGCGTATATTCGAAGATAAGGAGTATTTGGTTTTCGAGAGTTTCAATAATCAGGGGCATCAGAATGATGTTGTGATCGCAGTAAAAAAGGAACGATTTTCTGTTAAAGACACAAGATCACACTATTCTGCAAACCCTGACACAGCAGATCATTTAGAGATAAAATGCAAAACCAAAGCGGGCACAGAGCTCACGGTAATCAGAATGAGAATACACTCCTATGATAAAGTAACTGACGCTAATGACGAAAAAAAGCGCATTGCATTTCAGTCTATCATAAATGATGTCAAAAATGATAACATTGTGGTAATTGGCGGTGATCTAAATAACTATCGTCGGGGATGCCAAACACGAAAATGGTGCCTCAGGCGAATCGATGAAATTTGTCAAGAGAACGGATTTATGCGATATACTCCTCATGGTTCGAGCATCTATAAAGACTACACAGAAGATGATCCTTACGCTTTTGCCGAAGATCATTTTATTGTCAAAGGCGTTGAATCAGTACAGTTACTTCCGTATGATCGCTCATTTGTCAATAAAGACAAGACCATTTATAGATGGGGACAGGATTTTCAAGTTAATTTTGGGGGCAACAATTATGGCCACATTGATGATCCTTACCCTGACCATGCAATATTAATGGCAGAAATCACTATTCTATAAAATAATACAATTTGAGATTTTATTTTCGGTCGTAAAACCACTAATGCAGCAAAGATTGAGCTGGGGGGATTGCGGAATGAATGCGCAGTTGGAGCAACAAATACAAGCCGATTTTCCTTTCATGAAGCTGAATAAGATTGATGGTGAGAAAAATCTATATCGTCGCTGGGGGTGCGATTGCGATGACGGATGGTATAACCTGATTCACGATATGTGTCAGGCAATAGCTGATAGGTATGCCGAAGAAGGGCTGCCAATCGACCTTATTCCTACACAGCTCAAAGAAAAATTTGCAACACTTCGATTTTATTACTCGTTCGAGGGAGCCCAATATGGAAGTGCAGCCATTGACTTTCTGGGCGGCTTGAGCATACGATTCGAGGCAAATGACGAAACGCCGCTTGATGAGCGCACGGAAATCTTGCGGCGCGACATTGCGCAGATTATCCGAACCTATGAGGCAAAGAGCAAAACGGTTTGTGAGAAATGCGGCAGCACGGATTCTGCGACTATCAGAAGGGATTTTGGCTGGTGGCGAACTTTGTGTAAAGCCTGCTACGAAAAAAGAATGGCAGCGAGAGCTCCCGATAGAAAATAAGATAAATAAAACAGGAGACTAAGGAAAACACTTCCTTAGTCTCCTGTTTTGATTTCACTCGTTTTGTTGCAGGGTATCTTTCCTGTGTGGCGCAACATCAGCCGCCACATTTCCGCCACAAAATGGCATGGATGTTTGTGTTGTTATATTAGGAAATATGAACATCCGGCATCAAAAAAACCTTGCCCTATCGTGCCCTATGGAGATATGGGTATGTTCGTAGAAATATATGAAACCGTCAAAAAGCTCCAATACCTAACTTCATAGTTGATCCTACTCCTTTATTTTTGAGGGAGAACAAGCCCCGTCGTTTTCTGGAACCTTGTTATTGTATCATGGGAAGGTTGGTTTCTCAAGAGAGAAACAGGAATCTGTTTTCACTTTTTCAGAATGACCCACAGGGATTTCCCTCCCCCGCTCCATAGAAAAAGATGAGCCACTCCTCCGAATGACTCATTTCAATACAATATAAATTATTCCGTTTCCTCTTCCCGAACATACCGCATGATCTCCCCCACCTCACAGTCCAGTATCCTGCAAAACATATCGATCGTGTGGGTGTTGACCCCTTCGTTGTGCCGCAGGCGGGTCAGCTGGGCGGGGCTGATGCCGTACTGGTTAATGAGAGCATATTGTGAGATCCCCCGCTCCTTCATCACCTTCCAAAGCCCGTCATAAGAAATCATACTATTCAAGCCTCACTTTCCACTTGAATAGTAACCAGAAACGGTGTATACCAGAATAACCGAAAACGGTCAATGATTTTCAGACGCTTCTATCCTCCGTTCGATCTGCGCCACCAGCTCACTCGGCCGCATCCCCAGCGCCGTCGCGAGACGCCAAAGCGTCTCGAAATTGGCCTGCTTGCTTCCATTCTCGATCATCGTCAGATGTGTGCGTGCGATACCAGCTGACTTACTCAACACATCTTGCGAAACTCCTTTTTCTTTCCGCAAAGCCCGAATCGTTTTCCCGACTGCTGAATTGTCAAACTGCACACACTCACCTCTCCCCTGCAAAATACTGGTTCATCGCCGTTTTGGACGCCCGGATCAAGTCTCCCAAAAAACGGACCTGCTGGGTCGTGCATTGGCTCAAAATCTCTGTAATCTCACTGACTGCCGCGTTATGGCTGTCCTGGGTTCGGTCAAAAAGTAAATCGTCTGTTCTGACATCCAAAACATTAGCCAGGGACACCAGCACCGGCAGGCTGAGCTTTGTGCTGCCCGTCTCAATATGGCTCATGTGGGTGGTGGAGATTTCGACTTTTTCCGCAAGTTCCTCCTGGGACCAATCATGTGCTTTTCGGAATTTCCGGATCCGTTGTCCGATGGCGTAGTAATCCATAGCTCCACCGCCCTTTTCGTTCATTTTATTTGAATTATAGAGGCAGTCATGCCGTATTAAAATAAAGTATATGAGCATTTTCTGCTTATATACTTTATTTTATTGTTATCTATCTCCATGGTTTTTCATAAAAATTTCTCCCAAAATGTATACGATAGTAGACAAAACAGAAAACGTATGCTAAACTTATCCTATCCATCATGTTTGGATGGAGCATGATGGTAGAAATCAAAAAACATGATGGAGGAACGAATCATGAAACGAATCCTATCCCTGATCCTTTCGTTGGCTCTGGCCTTCTCACTCATGCCCAGCGCTTTTGCGGCCAGCAATGAGGCCGTTCAAGCCGCAGAAGCACTCCACAGCTTAGGCTTGTTCAATGGTACTGGAACCGATGCAAACGGGAATCCTATCTACGACCTGGACCGGGCGCCCACCCGCCAGGAAGCAATCACCATGCTGGTTCGTCTACTTGGAAAAGAAGATGCCGCCAAGCAGGGCACCTGGAAAACCCCCTTCACAGATGTCGATAGTTGGGCCGCTCCCTATGTTGGATATGCCTATTCCAACAGTCTGACCTCTGGTACCTCGGCCACCACATTCAGTGGAAACAATACCGTCACCACTTCTCAATACCTCTCCTTTGTCCTGCGTGCCTTGGGATATACCAGCGGAACGGACTTTCAATGGGATAAGGCATGGGAACTATCTGACAAAATCGGCCTGACCAAAGGCAACTACAACGCCACTACTAAGAGCTTTACCCGTGGAGATGTAGCGATCATCTCAAAACAGGCTCTTTCTGTCAAAATGAAAGATGGACAAAAATCATTGTCGGATGTAATTGGAGCAGCAACACCCCCATCCACTCCATCGGATACCACAAGCTCCGCTTTGACGGATCGTCTCTGGCTTACGGTAACACAAATGGATGCTAAAAACAGCTGCGCTGAAATCTATGAATTCAAAGGCTCTCAGTATAGTTGTACTTATGAGTTCTTTAATGAAAATAATCAAACAATCGCACTCGGCTATGAAGAAGGAAGCTATCAGCTCAGTGGAACCACCTTATCCATAACCCAAACCAAAAACTATTCTTATATATTGGCCGCTCAAAAATTATCCCGGAATAATCCGCTCTCCTATTCCTATCCATTCAAAATTTCCAACGGTAAACTTTATCTCCACGATTGGGTTTATGTCGATATGCAATACAAGGACTCTACTGTTGAAGTCCAGAACCGTATAAAAAGCTATGTCCTCGCACAAGCTGGTGAAGCCTCCGGCTCTGGTTCGGTCTCCGTTGCTCAACAACAGCAAGTGTTAGGGAAAATAGGAACTGTTACAGACAAAATGAAATCTGGCCTGCTTTACCTTGCCAAAGCCAACGAATACCATATCTATGCCATTGGCAGCAGCAGTTCTACCGACGCAAGTACAAATAAATTCTACGAATCCCGCTACCTCGGAGAATCGAAGAAAAACTACTCTGACTGCCGCGCCCTCATTCTCGAAATCAAGGCGATCGCAGCCGGTATAAACGACAGTTCCCGCCAGCAAATCATGGACAAATGCGATCAAATCGTTGCGTACTTTGATTCCCTCTGTTCTTTCACCACAGCGGATTCTTCGGCAGTTGCAGAAGTATCGGAAACAACTAAGCTCGTCGTAAAATTGATGTACGAAATTTGCGACTTGATGGGCATTAAGTGAGGAGGCATATCTTTATGAAACGTTTGCTGTCATTTATGTTAAGTCTCACCCTTGTCGTTTCTCTTATGGTACCCTGTGCGTTGGCTGCCAGCGACGAGGCCGTACAAGCCGCAGATGCACTTCATGCGATGGGTCTATTCAATGGCACAGGGAAAGATGCAAACGGAAAGCCTATCTATGACCTGGATCGAAAGCCTACCAGACAGGAAGCGATCACTATGCTGGTACGTCTGCTCGGAAAAGAAAAGGAAGCAACTTCTAAGACTTGGAAAACTATTTTCACAGATGTAGATGCTTGGGCCAGCAATTACGTTGGATATGCTTATGCCAAAGGTCTAACTGCTGGGACTTCCCCCACTACATTCAGTGGTAACACTCCCGTCACGGCCTCGCAGTACCTTTCCTTTGTTCTTCGCGCTCTAGGATACTCTAGTGGAACTGATTTTCAGTGGGACAGGGCTTGGGAATTATCTGATTATATTGGTTTAACCGATGGTCGATACAATGCCAGCACTTCCAATTTTACCCGTGGGGATGTCGCAATTATCTCTAACAAGGCGTTGTCCACCAAAATGAAAGATGGAGAAAAAACTCTACAGGAACACAATGGTTTTAGGCCCACAACTTCACCATCAAACGCTAAGATGCTGGCAGCAAAAGCTAGGTGGTTCGATCTTAAATATAATTACAATATGGGAAAAGGTTTGAACTTTTACATTACGTCAGCGGTGGACGTTTTTGCACGTTTAGCATCTGGGGAATCTTATGAATCCGAAACTGTCCGGAGTATCGTAAATGATGTAACATTTAATTTGTGTGACATTGGTTGCTATCTTGATTATTGCTTTAATTCAAAGAAATCAGATGACCCCGTTCTTCAAGAGCTATACTCTAAGTATTCTCAACTATCTACCGCTTGTCTAGCCGTTAGTCAAATCACCCCAAAAGATCTCAAGGAGTTTATCAGCACTTACAAAGAAACTGGTAGCATGGGGGTCTTTGATGACATCATTCGATTGACCAAAGAAATCGACGCTCTGTTCGCTACAACATAAAAGTGCATCCTTGACCGATAGAAAGCCGCACGGAAACCTAACTCCGTGCGGCTTCGCTTGTTTTAAGTAGGCTCCATTTCTCTCTCCCATTCCCTCCCGTCACTTTCCCAAAAAAGAAGGGATTCTTGCATTTTCAGGTGGGAGGGGTTTTGTGGGTACAAGCTAAAATCACCAGAAACCCTCCCCTTTTTTTAAGGAAACCGCTTAATTTTCACCTTTTGACGGGAAGATATTGAATTTTTCACGTACTTGCAGTAAAATGCAAGCTGTATCATAACGACAGTTTGTCAGGAGCGAGGCGAAGGATATCATGCTGAATATCGTTTTGGTGGAACCAGAGATCCCGATGAACACCGGGAACATTGCCCGGACCTGCGCCGCCACCGGCAGTCGGCTGCATCTGGTGCGCCCCTTGGGGTTCGACATCAGCGACCGGGCCGTGAAGCGGGCGGGGCTGGATTATTGGCACCTGGTCGATCTCCGGGTCTATGATGATTTGGACGAGCTGTTTCAGCGCAATGACATCCAGGACCTGTGGCTGGCCACCACGAAAGCGCCGCAGGCGTATTCTCAGGCGAAGTTCCGGGACGGTTGCTGGCTCTTCTTCGGCAAGGAGACCGCCGGCCTGCCGGAATGGTTCCGGGAACAGCACCGGGAGCGCTGCCTGCGCCTGCCCATGCGGCCCGAAGCCCGCAGCCTGAACCTGGCAAACTCCGTTGCAGTTTTTACCTATGAGGCCCTTCGTCAGCTGGACTTTTTACAGCTGCAAGGGGAAGGAGAAATGGGGCAGACGCCGCCCGCTCTCTTGCAGGGCGCAGAATGACCTGGTCGGAGTAACCAGGCCGTTCCCCGTCCGGGCGCACCGTCTGTCGGACCGAGCACAAGCAGTTATCCATAAAATATGAAAAGAAGGGGCATTATTCCGATGAATTATGATAAGAAGACCATCCGCGACATTGACGTGTCCGGAAAGAAGATCCTCCTGCGCTGTGACTTCAACGTTCCCCATGATAAGGCCACGGGCGTGATCCATGACGACACCCGTATCGTCTCCACCTTGCCCACCATCCGCTACCTGCTGGACCACAACGCCGCCGTGATCCTGCTGTCCCACATGGGCCGGCCCCACGGCGAGTGGAAGAAGGAGCTGTCTCTCTTCTCCGCGCGGGACCATCTGGAGGAGTTATTGGAGATGCCCGTGCCCCTGACCGAGGACGTGCTCGGCCCCGACACCAAGGCCAAGTGCGCCGCCCTCCAGCCCGGCCAGGTCGTGCTGGTGGAGAACCTGCGCTTCCGCCTCGAAGAGGAGAAGAACGACCCCGAATTTGCCAAGGAGCTGGCTTCCCTGGCCGACATCTTCGTCTTCGACGCCTTTGGCGCTGCCCACCGCGCCCACGCCTCCACCGAGGGCGTATCCCACTACCTGCCCTCCGTCGCCGGGCTGCTGGTGGAGAAGGAGCTGGAGTTCATGGGCAAAGCCCTGGATGACCCCAAGCGTCCCCTGGTCGCCATTCTGGGCGGTTCCAAGGTCTCCGACAAGATCGGCGTGATCAACAACCTGCTGCAAAAGGCCGACACGATCCTGATCGGCGGCGGCATGGCCTATACCTTCCAGGCTGCCCTGGGCCGGGACATCGGCACCTCCCTGCTGGACGCCAACCACGTCGGCTACGCCAAGGACATGATCGCCAAGGCCCAGGAGATGGGCGTGAAGCTCCTGCTGCCCCAGGACAATCTGGCCGCCAAAGAATTCTCTGCCGATGCCGAGCCAATCCTGGTAGACGCCACGGACTTCCCGCACGACCTCATGGGCATGGACATCGGCCCCAAGACCATCGAGGACTTCACCGGCGCCATCGCCGGGGCAGGCACCGTCATCTGGAACGGCCCCATGGGCGTGTTTGAGTTCCCCGCCTTCGCCAACGGCACCAATGCAGTCGCCAAAGCCATGGCCGACCAGAAGGACGCCGTGACCATCGTGGGCGGCGGCGACTCTTCCTCTGCTGTGGAGAAGAGCGGCTTTGCCGACAAGCTCTCTCACATCTCCACCGGCGGCGGCGCTTCCCTGGAGTTCCTGGAGGGTCTGGTCCTGCCCGGCATCGCCTGCCTGGCTGACAAGGACTGACTGACGGGAAAGGGGAGCCAATGAACAGAAAGTATCGCAAGACCATCATCGCCGGCAACTGGAAAATGCACAAGACCGCCACCGAGGCCAAGGCCTTTGCCGAGCGCCTGAAGGGTGCCCTGCCTCGGGCCAAGCGGTGCAGCATCGTCCTGTGCGTGCCCTATGTGGACATCCCCGCTGCCGTAAAACTTCTGAAAGACAGCCGCGTGGCCGTGGGGGCCCAGAACCTCCATTGGGAGAGCAGCGGCCCCTTTACCGGCGAGATCTCCGCCGGGATGCTGGCGGACTTAGACGTGAAATACGTCATCATCGGCCACAGCGAACGCCGCGCCCTCTTCGGCGAGACGGACCACATCATCAATCAAAAAGTGCACGCCGCCCTCAGCGCCGGGCTCCGCCCCATTCTCTGCGTGGGCGAGGACCAGGACCAGCGGGAGCTGGGCGTGACCATGGAGTTCATCTCCTACCAGCTCAAGGCAGCCCTGGCCGGGGTCACCCCGGAGGATATGCGCCGGGTCGTCATCGCCTATGAGCCCATCTGGGCCATCGGCACTGGCAACACCGCCACCCCGGAGCAGGCCGGGGAGGTCTGCGGGGCCATCCGCAGCATCCTGCGCAAGCTCTATGGGGCCCGCATCGCCCGCTCCACCACCATCCAGTACGGCGGCTCCATGAACGAAGCCAACGCCGAGGCCCTGCTGGCCCAGGAGGACGTGGACGGCGGCCTGATCGGCGGCGCTTCCTTAGACCCTGACAAATTCTTGCAGATCATCCACACCGCCAACCAAGATTGATCCAATCCAATGCACCATCCAAACCTGCCAAAACAGTATTTATCCCAATTCATCCCACGCGGAGCCGCAGGCTCCGGGAACCGAGGAAACAGGCTTATGAAAACTCCAACGACACTTATCATCATGGACGGCTTCGCCCTGGGAGAGGACATCCCCGGCAACGCCGTTCAGGCTGCCAACACCCCCCAGCTGGACTATCTCTTCTCCCAGTACCCCTTCTGCCAGCTGGAGGCTTCCGGCCTGGACGTAGGCCTGCCTGAGGGACAGATGGGAAACAGCGAGGTGGGCCACACCAACATCGGCGCCGGCCGCGTGGTCTTCCAGGACCTGCCCCGCATCAGCCGGGCCATCGAGGACGGCAGCTTCTTTGAAAACCCCGCCTATCTGGCTGCCATCCGCGCCTGCAAAGAAAGCGGCGGTGCCCTGCATCTCATGGGCCTGCTGTCCGACGGCGGCGTCCACAGCCACATCGACCATTTGTTCGCACTCCTAGAGCTGGCCAAGCGCCAGGAAGTGCCTCAGGTGTACGTCCACGCCTTCTTAGACGGCCGGGACGTCTCCCCCACCTCCGGCCTGGGCTTCGTGCAGCAGCTCCAGGATAAAATGCGGGAGCTGGGCGTGGGCCAGATCGCCGATCTTTCCGGCCGCTACTACGCCATGGACCGGGACAGCCGCTGGGAGCGCCTCCAGCGGGCCTATGACGCCCTGGCGGGCGGCAGCGCCCCCTTCGCTGAGGACCCCTGCCAGGCCGTCCAGGCCTCTTACGACGCCGGGATCACCGACGAATTCTTCGAGCCCGTGGTCTGCGCCAAGGGCGGACGCATCGAAGAAGGCGACAGCGTCATCTTCCTGAACTTCCGCCCCGACCGGGCCAGAGAGATGACCCGTGCCCTGGTCGACCCCAACTTTGGGGAGATCAAGCGCAAGCGCGGCTTCCTGCCCGTTCATTATGTCTGCACCACGGAGTACGACGCCTCTATGCCCAACGTCTCCGTGGCCTTCCCCCACGAGAAGCTGGAGAATATCTTCGGCGAGTACCTGAGCAAGCTGGGCATGACCCAGCTGCGCATCGCCGAGACGGAAAAATATGCCCACGTGACCTTCTTCTTCAACGGTGGTCAGGAGTCCGTCTTCCCTGGGGAGGACCGGTGCCTGATCCCCTCCCCCAAGGTCGCGACCTATGATCTGAAACCCGAAATGAGCGCCCCGGCCATCACCGAGGAGGCCATTCGCCGCATCGAGAGCGGCAAGTACGACGTCATCATCCTGAACTTTGCCAACTGCGACATGGTCGGCCACACCGGCGTCTTTGACGCCGCCGTCGCCGCCGTGGAGACTGTGGACACGTGCGTGGCCCAGGTCGTGAAAGCGACCATGGACCTGGGGGGCGTGGCCCTCATCACCGCCGACCACGGCAACGCCGAGCAAATGCTGGATGAAAACGGCCAGCCCTTCACCGCCCATACGACGAACCCCGTCCCCTTCTGCATCGTCGGGGCCGCTGTTCGTCTGCGGGACGGCCGCCTGGCCGACATCGCCCCCACCATGCTGGACCTGATGGGTCTGAACCAGCCACAGGAGATGGATGGCAAGACCCTCATCCTAAATACCTAATTGAATACGGAAACACACCATCTGACATCATCTATCATCAATCAAAAGGAGTGTATCGTCATGAAGCAGATGATCGAGATCGTAGACGTTCTGGGCCGGGAGATCCTGGACTCCCGCGGCAACCCTACCGTGGAGGTAGAGGTCTATTTGGACGACGGCACCATGGGCCGGGCCGCTGTGCCCTCCGGTGCTTCCACCGGCGTGTATGAGGCCTGTGAGCTGCGGGACGGCGACAAGGGCCGTTACCTGGGCAAAGGCGTCGAGCAGGCCGTGGAGCACGTGAACGAAGAGATCGCCGAAGCCCTCATCGGCCTGAACGTGCTGGACCAGACCTACATCGACAAGCTCCTCATCGAGCTGGACGGTACCCCCAACAAGAGCCGTCTGGGCGCCAACGCCATCCTGGGCGCTTCCCTGGCCTGCGCCAAGGCAGCCGCCGAGAGCCTGGGCCTGCCCCTGTACAGCTATCTGGGCGGCGTGAACGCCAAGACCCTGCCCGTGCCCATGATGAACATTTTGAATGGCGGTGCGCACGCCACCAACAACGTGGACATCCAGGAGTTCATGGTCATGCCCGTGGGCGCCAAGAGCTGGCGCGAGGCCCTGCGCATGTGCGCTGAGGTCTTCCACACCCTGAAGACCGTCCTGAAGGAAAACGGCACCCCCGCCGCCGGCGTGGGCGACGAGGGCGGCTACGCCCCCAACCTGAAGAAGGATGAGGACGCCCTGAAAGCCATCGTCGCCGCCATCGAGGCCGCCGGGTACAAGCCCTATGACGACTTCATGATCGCCATCGACGCCGCCACCTCCGAGTGGTACAACGAGGAGACCGGCTGCTACGACCTGCCCAAGGCCAAGAAGACCATGACCCGCCAGCAGCTGGTGAACATGTGGAAGAAGTTCGCCGAGAACTACCCCATCATCTCCCTGGAGGACGGCATGGGCGAGAATGACTGGGAGGGCTGGGCTCTGCTCACCAAGGCCCTGGGCAGCAAGGTCCAGCTGGTGGGCGACGACCTCTTCGTGACCAACACCCAGCGCCTCAAGACCGGCATCGAGAAGCACGTGGCCAACGCCATCCTCATCAAAGTCAACCAGATCGGCACCCTGACCGAGACCCTGGACGCCATCCAGATGGCCAACCGCGCCGGCTACACTGCCGTGGTCTCCCACCGCTCCGGCGAGACGGAGGACACCACCATCGCCGACCTGGCCGTGGCCCTGAACGCCGGCCAGATCAAGACCGGTGCCCCCAGCCGCACCGACCGCGTGGCCAAGTACAACCAGCTGCTGCGCATCGAGGAAGAGCTGGACGACGCCGCCCAGTATCTGGGCCGGGAGGCTTTCTTTAACCTCCGCTAACACCCTTCAAAGGGGGTCTCTGTATTGAATACCAGAGCCACTCGGCTGCTCTCCGTGGTGCTGGCCTTGGTCTTGCTGCTGGGGCTGCTGCCCCCGCCCCTGGCCAGCGCCGCCGGGACTTCCACCTACAACGGCAAGAGCTACAGCACCGACTACACCACCTGGCGGCAGGGAAACAGCGCCTGGGGTCCCACGGCCCTGGGGGACGTACATACCATGACCCAGTCCGGCTGTCTCATCTCCTCCATCGCCATTTTGATGTGTTCCTCCGGGGCCTATAACCCCGCGTCCCTGAACCCCGGCAGCCTGCGGGACTGGCTGGACGCCCAGGGCTACATCAGCCACAGCAGCGACCGGTCGAAGGACGCCCTGCTGTCCTTTGGCCTCATCTCCTCCAAGGCTTCTCCCCGGTTCTATTTTGTGAACCAGACGTTTTTCAGCGTGACCACCCCCCTGTCTGACGTGATCGCCAAGATCAACGACCTGAGAAGCCGGGGGTACCACGTCATCGCCCGCGTGAAAAACAGCGGACATTTCGTGGCTGTGGCCAAGACCGTCACAGGCGATGCCCAGCTCTACGACCCCGGCGCAGCGTCCAAGCGCCTGCTGTCGGAGTACGACGGCACCATCGGCGGCCTCATCTACTTCAAGGCCAACACCGCCGCCAAGGATACCATCCTCTCGGAGCTGGCAAACCCCGAAGCACCGACGGTCAATAAACTCTCCGCCACCTATGGCGACGGCGACCGCATTGCCGTCTCCTGGTCCTCCTCCACCATGGCGACCCACTACAACATCTATGTGGACCAGAAGCAGAGCAACGGCACCTGGAAGTCCAACTACAAGACGTACTTCTACGCCGCCTCACCCTACGCCATGGACACCCTGCCCGCCGGGACCTACCGGGTGCGGGTCCAGTCGGCCAACGCCAACAACTGGACGTACAGCAACTCCGACTGGCAGACCTTCACCGTGAAGGCCAACTCCCTGACCATCACCTTCAACGCCAACGGCGGCAGCGTCTCCCCCGGCACGAAGTTCGTCACCAAGGGGACGACCTATGACCTGCCCACCCCCGTCCGCTCCAAGGCGGCGTTCCTGGGCTGGTACACCGCCGTGGGCAAGGAGCTGGTCACCAACGGCACCAAGCTCAAGAGCACCTACGGCCACACGCTGGTGGCCAAGTGGGACGAAGCGGGCCGGAGCCTGACCAAGACAAAAACCTACAACAACAACTTCAAAGACGTCTCCAGCAGGTCCTGGTATTACAGCGCTGTGGTCTCCGCCTACCGCTACGGCCTCATGGACGGCGTGGAGATGAAGAAGTTCAAGCCCACCGACCAGATCACCAACGCCCAGGCCATCACCCTGGCCGCCCGGCTGCGGAAGCTCTATGTGTCCGGCAGCGCGAGCTTTGCCAACACGAATCCCTGGTACAAGGCGTACAGCGACTACGCCATCAGCCAGAAGATCATCACCTCCGCCCCGGCCAACATGAACGCCACCTTGACCCGGCAGGAGTTCGCCTCCATCCTGGCCAAGGCCCTGCCGGACGCTGCTCTGCCCGCAGTCAACACCGTGGCAAACGGGGCCATTCCCGATGTGTATCGCTCGGACACGGGCATCTACAAGCTCTACCGGGCCGGGATCTTAGCGGGCAGCGACAGCAAGGGCACCTTCCGCCCCAACGCCGCCATCACCCGCGCCGAGGTCGCCGCCGTGCTCGTCCGCATGGCGGACCCGAACACCCGGCAGCTCTTCACCCTCCAATAAATCAGGGCAATGCCAAACGACCCTGCACCACCGCGCAGCATGCTGCGCTATGGTGCAGGGTCGTTTTTTCGCGTTTATATAATATCAGGCGTCCTGGCAAACATCCCCCAGGTCGAAGGTCACGTCCAGGTGATAGGGCTTGCCCTCCAGTTTGTCCAGGGCTTGCTCCAGCGAAGCCCGGATACTATCCTCCTGGCCCCAGAGCTTGGGGGGCAGGACGATGTCGAAGCTCAGGTCCAACCGGTCCTCCTGGTGGCGCAGGCGGAAGTCGTGGATGCTGATGTTCGGGTCCCGCACCTTCAGGAGCGTCTCCACCAGCTGCTGGAGGCGGTTGAGCTCTGCGTCGTCGGTGATGAGCGGGTCATAGTGGATGACCAGATGGATGCCCAGCTCTTTCAGGCAGCCCCGCTCCATGTCATCGATCAGCTCATGGCAGGCCATGGGGTCCTCCCGGCTGTCCAGCTCTACGTGCAAGCTGGCGTAGCGGCAGCCAGGGCCGTAGTCGTGGACCATCAGGTCATGGCAGCCCAGGACCAGGGGAAAGCTCTTGATGTACGCCGTGACCTGCTGCGCCAATTCCTTCGTGGCTCCCTCTCCCAGGAGCGGGGAGAGGGTCTCCTTGGCCAGCTTTGCCCCGCTGAAGAGGATGAAGGCCGCGACTAAAATGCCCATGATGCCGTCGATCTGCCACCCGCTGAGCTTCTCGACCAGCACAGCGGCCAGCACGGCGGCGGTGGTCAGCACATCGTTGCGGCTGTCCTCTGCGGCCGCCAAGAGGGTGGTGGAGTTGATCTTCTTCCCCTGCTTCTTGTAAAAGAACATCATCCAGGCTTTCACCAGGATCGACCCCACCAGCACCGCCAGCATCAGCCAGGAGAAGGCGATGGGGGCCGGGTTCAAGATCTTATGCAGGGAGCTTTTCGCCAGCTCCACGCCGATGACCAGGATCATCACCGCCACGGTCAGAGCCGCCAGGTACTCATACCGGGCATGACCGTAGGGATGCTCCGGGTCCGCCGGGCGCTCCCCCAGCTTGAAGCCCAGGAGCGTGACCAGAGAGCTGGCCCCGTCGGATAAATTGTTCAGGCCGTCTGCAAAAATGGCCATGGACGCCGCCAGCGTCCCCACTGCCAGCTTTCCTCCGGCCAACAGAAAGTTACACAGCAGGCCCACAAGACCTGCCCGTTTGCCAATGGCCGCCCGTTGTTTTTGTTCGTCTGTTTCTTGCCGCATGGTTTCTGCCTCCTCCCCTGCAAAAGAGCCGAAAAAGGCACCCGCAGGACGTATCATCAAAGAATCGCTACTGTCCCGCGGATGCCAGTGTTTGTGTTGTTCCGCTGCCTGTCGGCCCGGCACGCATAGGCCCTTGGGCCGGGTACCTGCTCAGTTTCCCCTAGTATAGGCCATCCCCCCCAGGTTGGTCAAGCACAACCCTGGGGCGTTTTATACCAGGGCCTGCATGGCTGCCAGAAAGGCCGTGATCTCCCGGCTGGTGTTGAAGGCAGAGACGCTGACGCGGACCGTCCCGGTTTGCTCCGTGCCCCCGGCGGCGTGGGCCAAGGGAGCGCAGTGCAGCCCCGCCCGGACGGCGATGCCCCGGCGGCTGAGCGCCTCCGCCACCCAGCCGGGGTCCTTCTGCGGCATGCGGAAGGAGAGGACTCCTGTCTGGACCCCCGCCCCCTGGGCGGCATAGACCTGGACCTCCGGCAGCCGGGAAAGCCCCTCCGCCGCCTGGCGGATGAGGGCCGCCTCCTGGCGGCGAATGGACTCCAGCCCCCGCTTGCGCAGAAACCGCAGACCCGCCAGCAGACCCGCTGCGCCGGGGACGTTGTGGGTCCCGGCTTCCAACCGGTCGGGCAGAAAAGGCGGCATCTCCGCCTGGCGGGAGAGACTGCCCGTGCCCCCGGCCAGCAGAGGCGTCCCGCTCTCCCGGCACAGGAGCAGGCCCGTGCCCTGGGGGCCGTACAGCCCCTTGTGCCCCGGCATGGCGATAAACTCCGCGCCCCACCCGTCCATCGGGACCGGCAAGACCCCGGCAGATTGGGACGCATCCACCAAAAACGGCACCCCGTTCCGCCGACACAGGGCGGCGGCCTGCTCCATCGGCAGGGCGTAGCCGAAGACGTTGGAGACGTGGGTGAAGACAGCCGCGTCCACCTCCCCCGTCAGCTGCCGCTCGAACTCCTCCAGAAAGAGGTCCGGGCGGAAGAGCGGGGCCTTGACCAGTTTGACCCGCACGCCGGGGATCATGGCCAAGGGGCGGGTCACGGCGTTGTGCTCGTAGCCGGAGAGGACCACGGTCTGCCCCGGCTTGATCAAAGAGCGCACGGCGATGTTCAGCCCGTGGGTGGCGTTGAACGTCAGAACGACCCGCTCCGGCTGGCCCACCCGGAAGCGCTCGGCGGCGGCCTCCCGGCAGGCCAAGAGGGTCTGAGATGCCCGCGCCGCCGGGCCGTAATTGCCCCGGCCGGGGCTGGTCATGGTGGCCAGGGCCTGGGCCACGGCCTTAGGGACAGACGGGGGCTTTTGCAGGGTGGTGGCGGCGCTATCTAAATAGATCACGGCGTCACCTCCTGGTAGCCATATCCCGCCGAATTGACATAGATGCCCAGATAGGGCAGCCGCGCCCCGTGCAGGATGGTCAGGGCGCGGGCCAGGTTCCGCTGGGCGATCTTCACCGAATAGCTGCACCCAGCCGGAGAGAGCTCCTCCGGGGACCGGAGGACGCGGGCCGGGATGCCTCCCCGCTCCAGGGCGTTGGCCACCCGCTGGGCGTAGGTCAGGGACCGGCACATAATGAGATAAACCATCATAAAAAAGCTCCTCCCGCACCAGTGTATGCGCGGGAGGAGCAAAGGTTCCTTTTCTGCCTTTCGTGTCGACTCAGCCCTCCAGGGTCTCCAAGAGGACCACGGCGTGGGCGGCGATGCCCTGCTCGGTGCCGGTAAAGCCCAGGCCCTCTTCCGTAGTGGCTTTGACGTTGATGGCCGTCACAGGCAGGCCCATGACGCGGGCGTAATTCTGGACCATCTGGGGGATGTGGTCCTTCAGCTTGGGCTTTTGGGCCAAGATCGTCACGTCTGCGTTCTCCACCCGCCAGCCCTCCTGGGCCAGCAGGGCCATGACGTGGCCTAAGAGGCCCAGGCTGTTGGCCCCGGCGTAGGCGGGGTCGGTATCCGGGAAGTGGCGGCCGATGTCCCCCAGCGCCGCTGCGCCCAGCAGCGCGTCCATGAGGGCGTGGGTGACGACATCTGCGTCCGAGTGGCCCAGCAGGCCGAAGGCGTGGGGGATGTCTACCCCGCCTAAGATCAGTTTCCGGCCTGTGACCAGCCGGTGTACGTCGTATCCATGTCCGATGCGCATCAATGCTTCACCGCATCCTTTCCGCCAAAATGGCCTCGCCCCAGGTGAGGTCTCTGGGGGTCGTGATCTTCAAGTTGTCCTCGCTGCCCTGGGTGAGGCAGACGGGAAAGCCGATGCGCTCCACGGCGGAGCAGTCGTCGGTGAGAACTGCGCCCTCCTCCAAGGCGTGGGCCAAGGCCCCTTGGATGAGGCCGATCTCAAAGACCTGGGGGGTCTGGACGGCAAAGAGAGCGGAGCGGTCCGGCGTGGCTTGGACGACGCCGTCCTTGGCCACCTTGATCGTATCCTTCACCGGGATGGCCGGGGCGGCCGCCCCCCGTGTTCGGGCGGTCTCGATGGTGTGTTCCAAGACCTCCGGCGGCAGGAAGGGCCGTGCCCCGTCGTGGATGGCCACGAGGTCCGCCTTGGGGTCGGCGGCGTGTAAGCCCTCCAGCACGGACTCCGTGCGGCTGGCTCCGCCCTTGACGATGCGGGTGACCTTGTGCATCCCCTCCCGGCGGCAGAGGTCCCCGATGGGGAGCATCAGGTCCTCCCGCGTCACGATGACGATCTCATCCACGGAATCGGAGTTCTGAAACGGGATGAGGGTATACAGCAGCAGCGGATAGTTTCCCATGGGGCAGAGGATCTTGTCGATGCCCTGCATCCGGGAGGCCGTGCCCGCCGCAACGATGACGGCTGTGCAGAAGGGGGCTGCTCTCTCCCGCTTCTTCCGGCCCAAAAATTTTTTCAGAAGGTCCATCGTGGATCTCTCTCCTTCTCTATGACAATAAGTTTTGGTTGGCTCCAGTATAGTCCGCCCGGCGGCAGTTTGCAAGAGGAAGGAGCGCACAAAAAGCGGCGCCAGAAACCTGGCGCCGCTCATGGGGCATAATTTATGGTAAATTACGCTTCTCTCATCCGAGCAAAGCACTCGCTGCAATACACGGGGCGGTCAGACTTAGGCTCGAAGGGAACCTTTGCTTCGCCGCCGCAGGAGGCGCACACTGCGGTGAAATACTCGCGGGGGCCGCGGGAAGCAGCCTTGCGGGCGTCACGGCAGGCCTTGCAGCGCTGGGGCTCGTTCTGGAAGCCGCGCTCTGCGTAGAACTCCTGTTCACCGGCGGAGAACACGAACTCATTGCCGCATTCTTTGCATACTAAAGTCTTGTCTTCGTACATGCTGTAACCCTCTCTTTGACTTTGTCGCCCAGCTTCCTTCACTGGGCCAGATATATGCGATCAGCTTTTGCTGGGTTCGCCGTGGGATAGGTACTGTGCCACTTTGCGCCGAACGCGCTGCACAGCGTTGTCCACTGCCTTGGTGGACCGATGGACCTCTTCTGCGATCTCCCGGTAAGACAGGCCCTCTAGGTAGAGGGTCAGGACCTGGGCCTCCAGGCCGGTCAGTCCCGTTCGGATCGCCTCCTCCAACGCGCTGAGATCTTCCGCGTGGATGACAGCGTCCTCTGGGTTGCCCTGGAGAGACGCGGTGCCAAAGCCTTGGAGATCCTGGTGAGCCAAAACGAGGGAAGGATCAAGAGAAACGGATTCGTTGAGAGGGGTGTGCTTTCCGCCTGCGGCGGCCCGGACCACCGAGATGAGGCGGCGGCGGACGCAGGTGGCGGCGAAGGTGCGGAACCGGGCGCCCCGGCTGGGGTCATACTCCCGGATGGCCGTGAGGAGGCCGATCATCCCCTCTTGGATGAGATCTTCGCTGTCCCCCCCTGCCAAAAAGAAGGGGCGGGCGCACATGCGGACCAGGCGCGTGTGTCGGTGGACTAACGTTTCTTCCGCGGTGCGGTCGCCTGCGGCGGCCTGAGCGCACAAGCTCTCATCGGTATAACTGCTATTTTTCCCAGATTCATTGGTCATAGATTTTTCATTTTTATTATAAAGTACCAAGCGGGAAAAGTCAAGCAAATTATCAGCTTCATTGAAATTTTCAATTTTTTCCCGCGTTTTTTTGTCAATTTTCCTATCTATCTGCCATGCTTTATTTTCTTTTGCAAGCAGTTTAGCAAACGAAAGAGCCGCTCAGAGAGACAGCTGCTCCTGCCCCTGGAAGGGCAGACCCAGGTGCTCGTAGGCCAGACGGGTGACGCAGCGCCCCCTGGGGGTGCGGGTGAGGAAGCCCATCTGCATGAGATAAGGCTCGTACACATCCTCCAGGGTCACGGCCTCCTCCCCTACGGTCGCGGCCAGGGTCTCCAGGCCCACGGGGCCGCCGCCGTAGTGGTCGATGATGCTGCGGAGCATCCGCCGGTCTACGGAGTCCAGCCCTAAGTGATCCACTTCCAGCGCCGTCAGCGCCTGGTCCGCCACGGGTTGGGTGATGACTCCCCCGGCCCGCACCTGGGCAAAGTCCCGCACCCGGCGCAGGAGGCGGTTGGCGATCCGCGGCGTCCCTCTGGCGCGTTTGGCGATCTCCGCTGCCCCAGTGTCCTCAATGGGGACACCCAAAATGCCCGCGCTGCGGGTAACAATCTGGGCCAGCTCCGCCGGGGTATATAGCTCCAAGCGCAGCAGGACACCGAAGCGGTCCCGCAAGGGGGCGGAGAGCTGTCCCGCCCGCGTGGTCGCCCCGATGAGGGTAAAGTGAGGCAGATCCAAGCGGATGGAGTTGGCCGAGGGGCCTTTGCCGATGATGATGTCGATGGCAAAGTCCTCCATGGCCGGGTATAAAATTTCTTCCACGGACCGGTTCAGGCGATGGATCTCATCCACAAAGAGGATGTCGTTCTCGCTGAGGTTGGTCAGCAGCGCGGCCAGATCCCCCGGCTTTTCAATGGCCGGGCCGGAGGTCACCCGCAGGTTGACGCCCATCTCGTTGGCGATGATGCCGGAGAGGGTCGTCTTGCCCAGGCCTGGGGGGCCGTGGAGCAGCACATGGTCCAGAGGCTCCCCCCGCAGCTTGGCCGCATCGATGAAGATCGAGAGGTTCTCCTTGGCCTTTTCCTGGCCGATGTATTCCGTCAGCTTTCGGGGACGCAGAGACAACTCCCCCTCGTCCTCCCCCAGGTGGGCGGTGGACAGCAGAGGCTGCTGGTTCTCCTCCTGAGAAAAGTCGATGCTCATGGTCCTTCCCCCTTTCTGTTACGCGATCATTTCAGCATTTTTTTCAGGGCCTGGCGCACGATGTCCTCCAGGGACAGGGCCGCCAGGTCCAAGCCCTTCAGGGCCAGGTTGATCTCCGCCGGACCATAGCCCAGCACGGCCAGGGCGGCGGTGGCCTCCGAGGTCTTGTCCTGGGGAATAACGGTCAGGCCGCTGCCGCCGTAGCTCTCCCCGGCGGCGGGGAGCTGACCCTTGGCCAGCTTGTCCTTCAGTTCTAAAAGGACCCGCTGGGCAATTTTTTTGCCGACGCCGGGGGCCACGGTGAGGGCCTTTTCATTGCCCGTAATGATGGCCGTGGCCAGCCCCTCCGGGGTGTTGGCGGAGAGAATGGACAGGGCGGCCTTCGGGCCGACCCCGGACACGCTGATGAGCATTTGGAAGCAATTCTTCTCGTTTTCCGTGGCGAAGCCATAGAGTTCCATGGCGTCCTCCCGAACGTTGAGATGGGTGTATAGCTTGGCCTCCTGCCCCACTTGCAGGGCGGAGAGGGTGTAGCTGGTGGTCCGGCAGGCGTACCCCACGCCCCCGCAGTCGATGACGGCTAAGTTGGGGGCGACGTGGGCCGCGATGCCCTTGAGATAGTAAAACATGAAACAGTCGATCTCCTTTACGAGATGCCCGGTTTTTACAACCCAAACCGGGTCAGCCGGGAGGTGTGGGAGCGGGCATGACAGAGGGCGATGGCCACCGCGTCCGCCGCATCATCCGGCTTGGGGACGGCGGAAAGATGTAAAATACGCTTGGTCATGTCCATGACCTGACGCTTTTCTGCCTTGCCGTAGCCCACTACCGCCTGCTTGACCTGGCTGGGGGTGTATTCAAAGATGTGGACCCCCAGCTTGGCGGCGGTCATCAAAATGACCCCACGGGCCTGGGCCACGCCGATGCCGGTGGTCACGTTGGTGTTGAAGAACAGCTCTTCGATGGCCATGACCTCCGGGGAAAACTGGCGGATCAGCGTCTCCAGATCCTCCTGAATCTGGAGCAGCCGCTGGGGCATGGGCACCCCCGCCGGGGTGTTGATGGCTCCGCAGCCCAGGAGCCTGGCCTGCCCCCGGTCTGCTTCCAAAATGCCAAAGCCGACGATGGCGTAGCCGGGGTCGATGCCTAAGATGCGCACGGGCTTCCCTCCTTCCCAGGGTGCGGCGGATAGTAGTTTATTATACCACAGGGTCTCGGCCCAGCACAAGGGCAGAAAAGCCGCTGACCGGGGTTCCGGCCAGCGGCTTTTGTCGATTTTGGGGTTCTGTGTCAAATGGAGGGACAGGACAAGACCCTTAGTCCTTCAAGCGCTCCTCCAGACCGGCCAGTTCCTCGGCCAGGGCCTTGGGCAGCTTGTCGCCGAACTTGGCGTAGAACTCGTGAATGCCCTCCGTCTCCTGCTTCCACAGGTCGCGGTCCACGGAGAGCAGACCGGCCAGGGTGTCCGGATCCACGTCGATGCCGTCGAGGTTAATGTCCTCGACCTTGGGCAGGTAGCCGATCTCGGTCTCGCGGGCATCGGCCTCGTCGAAGCAGCGCTTCAGGATCCACTCGACCACGCGCAGGTTCTCGCCGAAGCCGGGCCAGATGAACTCGCCGTTGTCATCGGTGCGGAACCAGTTGACGTTGAAGATCTTGGGCAGGTGGGGCACGGACTTCTCCATGTCCAGCCAGTGCTGCCAGTAGTCGCCCATGTGGTAGCCGCAGAAGGGCAGCATGGCCATGGGGTCACGGCGGGTCTCGCCGACCTTGCCCTCGGCGGCGGCGGTCTTCTCGGAGGCCATCACGGAACCGACAAACACGCCGTGCTGCCAGTCGCGGGACTGATAGACCAGGGGCGCGGTCTTGGCCCGGCGGCCGCCGAAGATGATGGCGGAGATGGGCACGCCGTGGGGGTTCTCAAACTCCGGAGAGATGCAGGGGCAGTTCTCTGCCGGTGCGGTGAAGCGGGAGTTGGGGTGGGCAGCGGGACCCTCGGCGGTGTCGGGGCTCCAGGGGTTGCCCTTCCAGTCCAGGGCATGGTGGGGGGGATTCTTGTCCAGCTTCTCCCACCACACGGTGTCGTCGTCCAGGTTCAGGGCCACGTTGGTGAAGATGGTCCCCTTCTTGGTGGTCTCCAGGGCGTTGGGGTTGGACTTGGCGTTGGTGCCGGGGGCCACGCCGAAGAAGCCCTTTTCGGGGTTCACGGCCCACAGGCGGCCGTCGGCACCGGGACGGATCCAGGCGATGTCATCGCCCACGCACCAGCACTTCCAGCCGTTCTTCTGGTAGCCCTCGGGGGGGATGAGCATGGCCAGGTTGGTCTTGCCGCAGGCAGAGGGGAAAGCGCCGGTGATGTACCGCACCTCGCCCTGGGGGTTCTGCACGCCCAGGATGAGCATGTGCTCGGCCAGCCAGCCCTCTTGACGGCCCAGGTTGGAGGCGATGCGCAGAGCAAAGCACTTCTTGCCCTGGAGCACGTTGCCGCCATAGCCGGAATTGATGGACATGATGACGTTGTCCTCAGGGAATTGAACGATATACCGCTCTTCGGGGTCCAGGGTCCCCCTGGCGTGGAGGCCCTTGATGAAGTTTTCGTCTAAGTAAGCCGCGGCCTTCGTGCCCACGCGGGTCATGATGGCCATGTTCAGCACCACATAAATGGAATCGGTCAGCTCGATGCCGTACTTGGCGAAGGGAGAGCCTACCACACTCATGCAGTAGGGGATGACATACATCGTCTTCCCTTTCATCGAGCCGTCATAGAGCTTGTTCAGCTTGGCGTACATTTCCTGGGGATCCATCCAGTTGTTGGTGGGGCCTGCATCCTCCTGCTTTTTGCAGCAGATGAAGGTCCGGCTCTCCACGCGGGCCACGTCGCTGGGGTCCGAGCGGTGGAGATAACAACCGGGCAGTTTCTCCTGGTTGAGCTTGTAGATCTCGCCGGTGGCGCAGGCTTCCTTCCGCAGCTCTTCCAGCTGTGCCTCGCTTCCGTCGATCCAAATGACTTCTTTCGGCTGGGTTAGCTTGACCTGCTGGTCGATCCAGTCCAGCACAGCCTTATTTTTTGTTAATTCCATGTGAATTGCCCTCCTTCGAGCCACCCTTAGCTGTTAACATTATAGCCCCGTGCAACTTTTTATGCAAGCGTGAATTTTTCACTTCTGTCGCAATTTAACGATTTTCTGCGTTAATTCGGCAAAGTCCGCAAAACGGAGCCGTTCTCCACGGACTGTCTCGGTCAAATTGCAGGCGCAAATAATCGATTTGATGGTTGACTTATCCACATCTTTGCCCAACAAAGTGGACAAAGCGTTGACCAAAGTCTTCCGCCGCTGGGCAAAAGCCGCCCGGACCACCTGGAAAAACAGCGTCTCGTCGGGCACTTCCACCGGTGGCTTGCCCCGGACCGTCATGCGGATGACGGAGGAGGTGACCTTCGGGGCGGGCAGGAAGCAGGAGGGGGGCACATCATACAGCAGCTCGCAGTCGGCGTAATACTGACACAGGAGCGTAAAGGCCCCGTATTGGGCCGTCCCCGCCTGGGCGCAGATGCGCTGGGCCACCTCTTTTTGAATCATCACCGTCACGGACGCGAAACAGCCCGCCTGGAGCAGGGCCGTGATGACCGGAGTGGTGATGTTATAGGGTAGGTTTGCGCAGGCCACCGCCCGCAGGCCCGCCAGTTTCTCCCGGCAGAGGGCGGGGATGTCCGTCTTTAAAATGTCCCCTGGCACGATCTCCACGTTGTCATAGTCCGCCATCGTCTCGGCCAGAATGGGAAGCAGTGTCCGGTCCAGCTCTACCGACACGACCTTCTCCCCCAGCTGGGCCAGCTGGGCGGTCAGCGGGCCGATGCCGGGGCCGATCTCCAGCACGCCGATGCCGGGGCCAGCCCCGGAGGCCTCTGCCGTCTGCCGGGGCACCCAGGGCTGGATCAGAAAATTCTGGCCCATCTGCTTGGAAAACCGAAACCCATGGCGGCCCAGCAGGGCCTTGATCTCTTTGGGGTTGCATAGATCCATACCAGTTCCTCCCGGAATATTTTCTTCATCATAGCATAGGCAAACCCGGATTGCAATGGGAGATGCAAAAAGCCCCGGCTTGCCGAAGCAAACCGGGGCGGAGATTCTATATCTTGTTATTAGGACTCACTGCTTGCAGCGGTTGAGCAGCTTCTCCCAGTTCTCATCCACATTCTGCTGCACGGCCTCGATCATCCACTCGTTGCCAGGCTTGAACATGTGGCGGAAGCGGCCCTGCATCTGGAGGTATTCTTCCACCGGGCGCTTCTGCTTCGGCTCGTAGCTCAGGTGCCACACGCCGTCGATGACCTCAAAGAGGGGCCAGACGCAGGTCTCCACGGCCAGCTTGCAGATCTCAGGCAGCTTCTCTGTGGGGTACTCCCACCCTCTGGGGCAGGGGGACATCACGTTCAGGAAGCTGGGGCCGGGGGTGTAGATGGCTTTCTTTGCCTTGGTGTACAGGTCCCGGAAGTTGCCGATGAAGGTCGTCTGCGCCACGTAAGGGACGTTGTGGGCGGCGATGATGTCCGTCAGGTTTTTCTTGTTCTGGGTCTTGCCGGGGATCACGGTGCCCACAGGGGACGTCGTCGCCTTGGCAAAGCGGGGGGTGGAGGAGGAGCGCTGGATGCCGGTGTTCATATATGCCTCGTTGTCGTAGCAGACGTAGGTCAGGTCATGGCCGCGCTCCATGGCCCCGGAGAGGGACTGGAAGCCGATGTCATAGGTGCCGCCGTCGCCGCCGAAGGTGATGAACTTCACCTCGCCCTGGACCTTGCCCTTGCGCTTGAGGGCGTTGTAGGCCGCCTCCACGCCGGACATGGTAGAGCCGGCGCACTCAAAGGCGGTGTGGATGTAGCTGTCCTCATAGGCCGTGTAGGGGTAGAGGAAGGAGCTGACTTCCAAGCAGCCGGTGGCGTTGCCGATCACGGCACGGTCCTCTTCCTTCAAGGCCCGCAGCACGCCCCGGACGGCGATGCCTGCGCCGCACCCGGCACAGAGACGGTGGCCGCCCACGAAACGCTCTTTTTTCTCCAGCGTTTTTTTGAAATGATAGGTTCTTTCTTCCATGACTGCTTACCCCCTCTGGCCCAGGTGGGTGTAGACCGGGCCAAGCTCCCCGCCGTTGGCGATGTCCGTCAGGCGGGCGTAGATGTCTTTGAAGTGTTCCGGCGTGATGTCACGGCCGCCCAGGCCGTAGACGTAGCCCACGGTGCGGGGGCGGTGTTTCAGGTCATACAGTGCCCCGCGGACCTCGGAGAAGAGCGGCCCGCCGTTGGCGGAAAAGCTCTCGGCCTTGTCTAGAATAGCCAGGACCTTCACATGGGCCAAAGCCTGGGCCAGCTCCTCCGCCGGGAAGGGGCGGAAGACACGAATTTTAATGAGACCGGCCTTCACGCCGGCCTTCCGCAGCTGGTCCACCGCGGCCTTGGCGGTGCCGGCAGAAGAGCCGATGAGCAGGACGGCCACTTCTGCGTCCTCCATCTGATATTCCTCAAACAGGCCATACTTCCGGCCGGTCAGGGCCTCGAACTGCTTGGCCACCTCCAGGATGCGGGCCTTGGCGTGCTTCATGGCCTCAGCCTGCTGGACCTTGTGCTCCATGTAGTGGCAGCCCAGGTCATAGGGGCCGACGGCCAGGGGGTTGGCTTTCTTGAGCAGGTAGTGCTCCGGATGGTACTCACCCACGAACTGCTTGACAGAATCGGTGTCCAGCAGGACGATGTTTTCCAGGGCGTGGCTGGTGATGAAGCCGTCCTGGCAGATCATCACGGGCAGGCGGACCTCCGGGGACTCGCCGATGGGCATGGCCTGGAGGAAATTGTCATAGGCCTCCTGGTTGTTCTCCGCGTAGATCTGGATCCAGCCCGCATCCCGGATGCCCATGGAGTCGGAGTGGTCGTTGTTGATGTTGATGGGGCCGGACAGGGCGCGGTTGACGCAGGCCAGGGTGATGGGCAGGCGGCAGGAAGCCGCCACATACATCATCTCATACATCAGGGCCAGGCCCGCAGAGGACGTGGCCGTAATGGCCCGCGCCCCGGCGGCCTCTGCGCCGATGCAGGCGGACATCGAGCTGTGCTCGGATTCCACGGGGACGAACTCGGTGTTCACTTCCCCGTTGGCCACGTATTGGGCGAAATACTGGGGGATCTCGGTGGAAGGGGTGATGGGGAAGGCCGCCATCACGTCGGGGTCGATCTGCTTCATGGCAAAGGCGATGGCCTCGTTGCCGGAAAGACGTTCGTTGTAATTCATGGCTGTCCGCCCTCCTTTACCGTGATCGCCCCGAAGGGACATACTGTGGCGCAGATGCCGCAGCCCTTGCAGTGGTGGTAGTCGATGCCCACCAGCTTGCCGTCCTGCACCGGCAGGGAGCTGTCGGGGCAGAAGGGCACGCAGAGCAGGCAGCTGCGACATTTCTCCGCGTCCAGCACGGGGGTGTCGGTGCGCCAGGCGCCGGTGTTGACGTAGCGGGCGGTGGCGGCTTCATAGACCTCTCCGGCGGGGGTCATCTCCTGCCAGGGGGTGTGTTCATCAATGTCTTTTGCGCGTCGGATCATCCTGCCTGTACCTCCTCCCACGCCTGGACCAGGGCGGCCATGTTGCCGGCGACGACCTGGGGCTTCGTGGCGAATTTGTGATGGAAGCTATCCTCCATGTCTTTCTTGAACTTTGCCTCCTCCAGCACGCCGCTGACTTTGACGGCAGCGGCCAGCATGGGGGTGTTGGGGAAGTTTTTGCCCAGCGTCTCCTCGGAGATGCGGCGGGCATCGATGGTGCACACTCTCCCCTGCCAGCCCCGGAGCTTTTCGCGGATCTGGGCGGGGCTGTGGGCGGTGTTCACGATCACGGCCCCCTCCGGGGACAGGCCGTGGGTCACGTCCACGCTGTCCAGTAGCGTCTCGTCCACGACGACGACATAATCCGGGGCTTCAATGTTGCAGTGGACGCTGCACCGCACGTCGCTGATGCGGTTGTAGGCGGTGATGGGGGCGCCCATGCGCTCCGGGCCGTACTCAGGAAAGCCCTGGACGTATTTGCCGGAGCAGAACGCAGCGTCAGCCAGAAGCAGGCAGGCGGTCTTGGCCCCCTGACCGCCGCGGCCGTGCCAGCGGAACTCGATCAATCCGTTTTCTTTCATCGTATCTATAAACCTCCCTGTGGGAACTCGTTGGGCGGAAGACAACAAAAAAGCCTCCGTCCTCAGTAAAAGGACGAAGGCCATAACAATTCCTTCGCTGTACCACCTGTTACCTGCGTACCAACATACGCGCTCCTGCTAACGGGGGAATCCGGCAGGGCCTACTGGAATCATCTCGTTGGGCCTGCAGCTCAGGAGGGATCTTCAGACTTCCGCGCTACTACCTTCGGGCTTACACTGTCCCCGAATCGCTGAGGGGTTCCGCGGAGCTTACTGTCTCCATCATTGCTTTTGTGGTTGGCTGTTTGATTGAGGCTATTATAGGCGCAGAAAAAGCGCTTGTCAAGGCCAAAATCCCCCTGTTTTCCAAAAAAACAGGGGGATTTTTCGTCATTTTGTAGCGTTTTTGCAGGAAAGCTTACGCTTCGTCCAGGCCGGCCTGACCGGAGAAGATCCAGGGGGCGGGCTGGACCTCGATCTCGTCCTTGCGTCCGAGCTTGGAGACCTCCAGCTTCATCACTTCCGTGGGCTTGATCCCGTTGTCCCAGAGCATGCCGGGGATGCGGCTCATAAAGCTGAACTCCAGGGTGTAGATGACCACGCGGATCTTGGGATTGACATGGACCAGGGTCTTCAGCTCCGTCTCCAGCTTGGGGGAGGCGACCAAAAAGGCCACGTCCGGCACGGGCCAGCGGTGGGAGTAGCTCTCCATGTCGTCCACGATGAGGACGTTGCGCAGGCCGAAGCGGACCAGGTTCTCCTCCATGGTCTGGAAGTCGCCGGGCTTATACTCCACAGCGACGACATTGCCCCGCTTCACGGCGATGGCGGCCTCCACGGCGATGCTCTCGCCGGAGACGCAGCAGATGGTCTCGTTCTCGTCCAGGTTCAGCTTTTTCAGGATGACGGCACGGATCTCCGGGTCCACATAGCGGATGGTGCCGGGGGAAAAGCTGCTGTTGTCCAGACCGATGCGATAGGCGCTGTGGGCGTGGGGGTTGTTGATGAGCATGGCGGCGGAGACGTTCACGCCCCGGTCGATCATTTCAGACAGCAGGTTGTGCTTCATGGGGCCGGTTGGCTCGGAGCCTTCATTATACCAAACCTCGCAGTCGCCCATGCCCTCGTCCCACATGTTGTAAAACACTTCGGGGTGGTTGCCGTCGGTGAAGACCAGCACGGAGGGGTTGGCGTGCACGGCGGGCATTAGGTTCCGGGCGCTGCCGGTGATGTCCAGGATGCGGACGGTGGCCAGGTCGATGTCGGTGTTTTCGGAAAAATATTGCAGCCAAGCTAAGATGCTCTTGTTGTTAAAAATACTCATGGTGTTCTCTCCTTCGTCAGGCTTCCACCGGGTCCATGCGGACGGCGGACTTTTTTTGGATGAACGCGGCAAAGGTCTCCGGATCGCCCACCACGAAGCTGTCCTTCCGCAGCATGTGGCCGGCGTTGTTGGTGGCGAAGAGGAAGAAGTGGCCCTCGTCCTCGTTGGCGGTCCTGATGCTGATGTACTGGAACTTGCTCAGGCCGGATGCCTCGTCCTCTTCTTCAAAGTGGTCGTCATAAAACGTGTAAGTGACGGTCATGCCCTTGTTGGGGTATTTCTTCCAGGACCGGCGCTCCATGCCGCGGGTGTCGCCCCGGCGGATCAGCGCCACGCCGCCCAGCAGCGTCGCCGCCGAGATCAGGATGGAGACAAACGTCGCCGGGACAAAGGCCCCCAGCGACACGGCCCCGGCGATGACGCCCGCCGCCACACCGATGAGCAGCACGCCGAAGATCGGCCCGGCGATCTTCATCGCCCGGCGGGTGTTTCGGTCCGGGCGGCGGCGATAGTCCAGCGTCCGCACCAGCGCGGCCACATCTGCCTGTTCGTAGACCATTTTTACCTGATAGTCCATAGGTCACTCCCCTTCTGCGCTCACCCAGGGGCGACCGCGCGACAGAATTTTCTATTATTGTAAGGCCAGGGGGCAAGGATGTCAAGGGGCGAGGAAATAAGAAGCCCCGGCAGACTCCTGCCGGGGGTGGTGTCTGGCTGCGCCAGATAGATTTGATCGGTGGTTCCGCGTTGGGCGCGGGTACGTTGGTACACGACGGACTGCTTGTGGTAGGTGGCCCTCATTCGTCCGCTTCGCGTCCACCTTCCCCCCAGGGGAAGGCTTGGGGCGACACTATTCATCATAAAAAAGTGCAGCACCGCAAATTTATACAGCGTAGACAGAGCCTTCCCCGAGGGGGAAGGTGGCCCGGCTCAAGCCGGGTCGGATGAGGGCCACCTACCGCAATCTCTCCGTATCGGTAAATCGTGTTCACCAAATGAGGTTGAGCTTCTCCACGACCTCCGGTCCATCCGGCCCGCCGAACGCCACCTCATCGCTGGCCAAGGCAAAGAGATAGAGCGATTCGATCATCACCACACCGTCCTCCTGGATATCTTTCACGGTGATCTTCGCCGTAAAAAACGGGAAATACACAAAGCCTTTTTGCAGGGCCACCGCCTCCTGCCGCATCTCCGGGGTGAATCGCGACTGTAATTCCGCTGGGCAGGAGACGATGGGGTTCTGCACCCAGACCGCCAGACCCACAAACACCGCCGCCAGACACGGCACAAAGGCCTTGCCCAGCGTCCGCTTCGTCCGTTCCAGGCGGAACAGACGAACGACCACATAGCTGACGCCGTAAGCGATCAAAACCAGCACTGCCAGCTGGAACAGGACCGCAGCGAGGGTGAGCAGTTTGTCGGCAATACCATAAGATATATGCACGTCCATAGCGTTTCCCATCCACAACGACTCAGAAAAACATCTGGCCGTCGATCTTCATTCCACCCCAGGGATATTTTATCATCAGGTTATCAGCCTGCCTGTTGTCTGTAATGTGATACTGGGCCGTACCGTGCCACATCATTTTCACATCAACATATTCCACATATTGTCTTCCGTTGTCCAAATCGATCTGATGCGCGTAGACGACCCGTCCATCCCGCTCGCCGGAGATGGAGGTGGGCTGAATACCAATGAGATCCAGATAGGCCAGGTCCCAACAGACCCGCTTCTCGTCCAACGCTTTCCCGCTCTCGGCCTGATAGTCCGCAATGAAGTGCTGGGCCTCCTGGCGCGTCCAGTCCGTGTGCGCCGCGCCTGCCGAGAGGATGCGGGGCCACAGGAACAAGGCCAGCACAACTGCTGCCGCCACGATCGCAAGGATCAAAGGCCAACCGGTCTTTTTCGTTGTTTTCATGGTGTGCTCCTTTCACGCGCTCCCCCGCCGACTGCGCCACAGCTGAAAGCCGGAACTCACCGCCACCAGCAGAAAACCTCCAAGGCCCCAGAAGTTCGGGGGATCGTTGTAAATAAACGGAATGTCAAACAAAAAGGCGTCTACCAGCACCAGGGCGGCAAGGATCAGGCTGACCACCAAGTTAGCAACCCAGACTTTTCGACTTACCATAGGCACCTTCCTTTTTACCTTCCGGCCAACCGCCCCGCAAATCGTCTTCCCAGGCCGCACAGCGCCAAGCCGCAGGCCATGCCCAGGCCGAGCATCCCCAAGTAGACCGCGAGGATCGCCGAGAGATGGCCTTGGCAGATCACCGTCGCGATGAACTCACACACGCCATACATCACCAAGGCCGCCAGCGCCAGGCCCAGACGAGCCTTGTCCTTTGGCAGAAAGAAGGACAGCACGCCGCCGAGCACCACAAAGCCTACAAAGTACATTCCAAAGCCACCATGGACAATGCACTGCAATACATCCAGTCCATACATCGTGTTTCCCTCACTTTCTTACTGAGGTTTTACCTTCCGCCGAACTGCCGCACAAACAGCCGTCAGCACAGCTGCGGTCAGGATTTTATAGAAGTTCCATATGCCTTCACCATACCACATAGAAACCACAGTATCTATGCTAATATATCCCATATGAAAGTCCGGCCAAGTCAGCACATCGACGATTGGATACACAACGATATAGACCAGTGAGCCGATGATCTGAACTCTTACGATCTTTTCCAGTGCAGCGTTCCAATCGCTTTCCCACGTCCTCCAGATCATCAGGATCGGAAGCAGGTGCAGCGCCAGGGTCGTGATCCATGCGTAGCTCATAAAAGTTCCCTCCTGAGTTCACTCCTCTATGATTTCTACGCCTTGCTGCATCATTTTCTCTGCGATATATTGCGGAATATCCACCACTTCATTCTGATAAATTTCCTGATAACTTCCATCCTTCTTATGTATCAGTTTAATATCCTCAATCTCCATGTATTGGATCTTCTCCCCGTTTTCATCGAACTCCGGCGCAGGATAGCTCGGCTGTAAAACAAACGAATAGGACGCCAGGATGAGCGCCGCGAACAGGACCGCAAAGGCTGGTTTCGGCAGGGCTTTTCGTCGGGTCGGTTTCAAGCTTTCGGCAAGATACAGGAAGCGCTCTTCTACGTTCGAGATGGCGAAATTCCCCACCAGAGAAGCGGATGTGAGCGGCACAGTTTTCTCCCGGTCGATGGTCTGCTCCAGCTGGTGCTTGATGGTCCTCATATACGCCACGGTTTCTTTTTTGCCATAGCCTTTTGTCACGGTCAGGTCACACTTGATCTCCAGGACCTGGTCCAGGTCCCGGCCCAGGAGGTAGACCAGCGGGTTCCACCAGAAGAGGCATTGAAACACCCGGATCATCCACTTGACCAGAAGATCATGCGTCTGAAAATGCTGTAACTCATGGCGCAGGATGTGCCGCAGCTCGTCCGCCGAATACTCCCGGCTGGGCAGAAGGATCTTCCGCCGCACCAGCCCGATCCCGCACGGCGTGGAGAGGCCGGGGCAGCACAGGACCTGGATGGGGATGCGGCGTTTCTGTTCCCGCTGCAGCTCCTCCAAGGCTTCCTGGAGCACCTGGTTTTCCTGCTTGGGGATCCGGTCGATGGCCCGCCTGCCGGAGCAGGCGCGGAGCAGCAGCCGGGCCAACAGGAAGACACTCCCCGCCGCCCACACGAGCAGCAGCAGGAAAAACTGGGGCGGCCTGTCCAGGTAGATGTCAGCCACCGGATTCATCAGGGGCGGCGCAGCGAGGACCACTGTAAATGGCAGCTCCACAGAGAAAACCATCCGTCCCAGGCAAAACAGATAGAGGCAGGCGAGGTTGCCAAAGTTCAGCATCCAGATCGTCTTGGCGGACTTTCGGCTCCCATAGAGCGCCACGATCAGCAAGCTGCTCAGCAGCACTGCCGTCACGAAAGAGGATAAGGTGATTTGCATCTGTTACCCCTCCTCGACTTCCTGCAGGATGTCTTCCAGGCGATCCAACAGTTTTGTGTCAGCCTTGCCTCTGCTCTCCCCCACCAAAGCCGTCATGATATGGGTCAGCTTTTCCGTGTCGAGTTCCCCCGCCGAAGTCTCTGCCATGACTTCCAGCATTTGGGGAAGCTGGTCTTTTTCCAGATGCTCTGCTGCCGACTTGGCAAACAGCTCCGCCTTGGACCAGGTGGGGACGAATTGCCGGGCGTAGGTCTTGCCCTCCCGGACAAAGCCAGCCACTTGGATGAGGCCCCGCTTTTCCAGCGCTTGCAGCATCACGGGCAGGTAGTTGTCCTTCCAGCTCCGCTCGACGGGCATGTTGCGCAGCTCTGCGCGGCTCATGGGGCGGTTGGCCTGCCACATCATGTCCATCAGCTCTTCCTCCCTGGGGGTCAGGTCATACTGTCTGTTTCTAACCATCGTTCTCACCTCCTTTTCTCACTGCCTTTTGTACTATCTAGCATGTTTTTCTCCTCTTGGTTCTTATATTATAAGATTTTATAGTTTTTGTCAAGTCAGAACGGACAAAAATAGCCCCCGCACCGTTTTTTTGAACAAAGCGGTGCGGGGGCTGCGATCACTCGGAGATCACGATGACGCCCACGGGACAGTCGTTGGCGGCTTGGCGGGCGGCTTCCTCCTGGTCGGAAGCGACGGTGGAGGGGACGGCCTCGGCCACGCCCTCGTCGTTGAGGTGGAAAAGCTCCGGGAACTCGTCCGCGCAGAGGCCACAGCTGATGCAGCCGTCGGTCACGGTCACGTGCATAGGGACACACTCCTTTGTTCGTTGGTTCGTTAATTTCGGCGCGGGATGCGCTGAGGGTTAGTGTGTCGTTTTGCAGGGCAGATTATGCAGGCGCAGGCAGGGTCAGGTCTTTCCCTCTCGCTCCAGGCGGTCCAGGAGGGCCTCACAGCCCTCCACGATGTCGTCGTAGGTCACGTCAAAATTGCCGGTGTACCAGGGGTCCGCGATGTCACGGGGGCGGGGGCAGTCGTCCAGCAGGCGGCGGATCTTATGGTCCGGGTCACCCCCGGCGATGCGGGTCATGTTCCGCACGTTGGCGCTGTCGGCGGCCAGGAGCAGGTCGTATCGGTCGTAGTCGGCGCGGGTCATCTGCACCGCCCGGTGGTCGCCAAAGGGCACGCCCATCTCCTTCAGCTTGCGTTTGGCCGGGGGATAGATCGGGTTGCCGATCTCCTCCCGGCTGGTGGCGGCGGAATCCGTCACGCAGGCGATCCCCCGCGCCGCCGCCCGCTGGGCAAAAATATACTGCGCCATGGGACTGCGGCAGATGTTGCCGTGGCACACGAAAAGTAGTTGAATCATTGGAATGTTCCTTCTTATAACGCCTCAAAGCGCTGTATTTCGCATTAAAAATGCAATGCTTAGTCGCTGAGCAGCCAATCTATGAGATTTTCGGACTTGATGCCATCATAGGACTTGATAAAGCTGCGGTCCATAGACAACACGATTTTTTCATAGTTGTCTGGAATCAGGCGCAGCGGGCGAAGCTCCCGTTCCCGGGTCTCCGGCGACTGCATGCTCTCTGTCACTTGGATATATATCTTATCGTTTGGCTTTTCCGCAACGAAGTCAACCTCTGTCTCTCCAACTTTTCCGATATACACCCGATAGTCACGGCGGAGAAGCTCCAGAAATACGATGTTCTCAATAATATGCCCGCGGTCAGCATCTCGATAGCCTAACAGCATATTGCGAAAGCCCATATCAATGATATAGTTTTTGCCCAGCGTTTTCAAAAGCTGTTTGCCTTTTACATCGTACCGACCGACAGAGAAGAATACAAATGCATTGTGCAGCATGGAAATATATTTGTCCACTGTTTTCCCTGCGATGCTTTTCTGCTTTCCGGTATGAATGTCTCCCTCGTTGGAGAGCACATTTCCGATGCTGTTTGGGGACGTGATACTGCCGATGTTGGAACACAGAAACAGCATGATTTTTTGGAGCATTGCTTGATCTGCTCCGCTGTTGCGCTGCAAAATGTCCCGCAGTACTACCGTGGAATAGATGCCCTCCAATGCCTGATTGCTTCTGGCCTCGTTGAACTTATATTCTCTCAAGATAGGCATTCCGCCGAATTGGAGATACTTCTGGAATTTTTCCTCCATAGTCACATCGGCTGCAAATTCGTAGAAGTCCAGAAACTCCTTAAACGACAGCGGCAGCATCCGTATCTCTACATACCTGCCGGAGAGCAACGTGGAAAATTCCGTGGACAACAGGTAAGCATTGGAGCCTGTGATATAGATGTCTACATCAAAATCCAAACGGAACGACTCAATTGCCTTTTCCCAATGCTCCACTGCCTGCAGTTCATCAAAAATAAGATAGGTTTTCCCATTCTCGGCAATCTGCTCGCTGACATAATCATAGAAAGAAAGATAATTAGTCAAGTCACGATAGCGCAAAGACTCTAGGTTCATATGGATAATATGAGAATCCGGCACACCTTGCTCCAGCAGATACTGATGGAACAAATCCAGCAAGGACGATTTTCCACAGCGTCGGATCCCGGTGACGATTTTCACCAGATCCACATCTTTGTTTTGAATCAGCTGATTCAGATATTGGGGGCGATCAATCAATTTGGTCATAACGCACCTCCTGAATTTCTTGATCCTATTATATCCAAAACTTCAAGAAAGTAAAGAGTTTTGGACATACAAGTCTGAAACTTCTTAAAATCAGGATGTTTCCGACTTGCGCGAACGAAAAATCCAGCTGTATTCACGACACGATGGATCATCAGAATGTCACAAGCGCTCTCCCGCTGCCTTTACCAGCGCCTTGAAGAGATCCCGGCTGTCCTCGTCGGTCTGATAGGTAAGCTCCGGGTTCCACTGCACTGCCCAGGCAAAGCGGACGGTGGGCAGGCAGGCTGCCTCCACCAGACCGTCCTCGGCCCAAGCCATGGGGGTAAGGGACGGGGCCAGCTCCCGGATGCCCTGGTGGTGGTAGCTGGTCACGTTCAGTTCTTCCACGCCCAGCCCCCAGTGCAGCGGGCTGCCGATGCCCACCCGGACCTTGTGGGCGGGCGCATCATAGGGCGGCGACTGGAAATGCTCGACGTCTGAGAGACGTTCCGTGGACAGGTGTTGGTACAGCTTCCCGCCCATGGCCACGTTCAGCAGCTGGAGGCCCCGGCAGATGCCCAGCATGGGCTTGTCTGCTCCCAGGACCATTTCCAAGAGCTTGATCTCCATCTCGTCCCGCTGGGGAAGACATTGGCCGCAATGCGGCCCCTTGGCCTCCCCATACAGCTCCGGAGAGACGTCCTGGCCGCTGGTAAAGAGGAAGCCATCCATCGTCTCAACCAGCTGCTTCAGGCTGGCCTCTTCCATCGTCATGGGCAGCACCACCGGCAGCCCCCCGGCCTGCTCGATGCCGTGGAGATAGCCGGGGTGCATCCAAAAGCTGTTTCGTTCCGGGTCCACCAGGGGCAGCACACCGATCAGCGTTTTTTTCATACGCGAAAGCCTCCAAAATGCAAGATAAAATTATTCTCCTGCATTTTATCACAAAATGGGGTAGATAGCAACAGAGGACAGCCGTCCTCGCTGTCCTCTGTCTGCAATCTGTTTACTGTTCCAAAACCACCCTCGCCTGCAAGACTTTTTTCTTTACGACCACATAGGCCACGGCCAGCGCCGCCGAGGCGGCGATCCAACTGGCCGGGTAGACCAGCAAGAGCCCCAAAAACGTCGGGGACAGAGGGAAAATCAACTTGATCCACAAAATACGCAGGCCGCAGATAAAGGCCGCGCAGAGGATCGTTGGGACCAGGGAATAGCCCAGGCCCCGCAAAGTCCCGGAGAGGATCTCGATGATGGTATTGAATCCCTCGAAGGGCAGGATCCATTTCATCCGGGTCAGGGCCAGGAGCGCAATGGCCCCGTCCGTCGTATACAGGCCCGCAAAGCCCAGGCCGAAGGCCACGAGAAGGAGGGAAAACGCCTCTCCCAGACCAACACCCAGCAGCAGACACCACTTTGTCGCCTGGCGGCAGCGGGTGAGATTGCCCGCCCCGTAATTCTGTCCGGTAAAGGTCATGCTGGCCTGGCCAAAGCTGTTGACCAGGTAGTAGACGAAGATCTCTGCCGTCACACCGATGGTGGAGGCCGCCACCACCTGGGAGCCAAGGCGGTTGAAGCCCGTTTGGATGATGACGTTGGCAATATTGAACATCATGCCCTGCACCGCCGCGGGGATGCCGGTGTAAAGAATGGCCCCGGCCAGCTTCCGGTCCAGCTTGAGCTGAGAAAGCTCCACGCGGACCGGCCCCGTCTCCCGGCGGAGATAGTGAAAGAGCATCCCGGCCCCCACCACGTCTGCCAGCACCGTGGCGATGGCCACACCCGCCACGTCCAGCTGAAAGCCGATGACGAAGACCAGATTGAGCACAACGTTCACTGCCCCGGAAAAAATCAGGCAGAACAAAGGCCGTCGGGTGTCGCCGTTGGCCCGTAAAATCGACGCCTCAAAATTATAAATCGTCTGGAAGAAAACGCCCAGCATGTAAATTCTCAGATACTTCCCCGCCAGCCCGATGATGTCCGACGGCGTATCCATGATCTCCAGCAAAGGCAGGGCGATGCATTCCCCCAGCACCAGCAAGATCGCCCCGCACAGAAGCGATAAAATCAGCGCCGTATGCACCGCCTGTTTGGCGCGTTTCTCGTCGCTGGCCCCGATGGACCGGGCGATGACGACGTTGGCACCCACGGCCAGGCCGGTGATGATGGTGATGAACAGATTGACGACGGAGCTGGTGCTGCCCACCGCCGCCAGGGCCAGATCTTTTTGGGCCGAGAACCGGCCCACCACCGCCACATCCGCCGAGTTGAACAGCTGCTGGAGCATACTCGTGGCGGCAATGGGTAGGGAGAAAAAGAGGATCTGTTTCCACAGTGTCCCCTGTCGTAAATCGTTGCGCGTGTTTGTCATCCCCTTAATGGTTTGCTAAAATAGTCTGGTAAGCCTCCGGGTCCGTGTCCCCCTCGGTGCTGATGAGCAAGACCACAGAAGTTTCGTCCAGCCCCATCTTCTCCCGCAGGTCGGCCAGGGCCGGGCGGGTGCAGAGGCGGTGGAGCAGGCCTGCCGTCACGGCCCCGCTCTCACCGGAGATCACTTTTGGGTCCTCCCCCACAGGGCGGCCCAGGAGACGCATCCCCTCCTCTGTCACGGCGTCCGGGCAGGCAAAATACCAGCTGGCCAAGTCCCGCAGGACGGGCCAGGTGATCATACACGGCTCACCGCAGTTGAGCCCTGCCATGATGGTCTGTTTTTCCGCAAGATAGGGGTGTGCTGCTCCGTCCCCGGCCTGGACCGAGGCAAAGATGCAGGGGATCTTCTCCGGCTCGACCACGGCAAACTTGGGCGCGTTCTCCCCGTAGTGGTCGGCCAGATACGCCAGCACGCCCCCGGCCATGGCCCCGACGCCCGCCTGCAAAAAGACATGGGTCGGCGCACTGACCCCAGCCTCCGCCAGCTGCTCCACAGCTTCCCGCGCCAGGGTGGTGTAGCCCTGGACGATCCAGCCGGGCACGTCCTCATAGCCCGGCCAGCTGGTGTCCTGGATCAGCAGCCAGCCCTGTTCCTCCGCCTGCTTCGCGGCATACCGCACAGCATCGTCATAGGGCAGAGGCAGGATGGTGGCCTCGACTGCGCCCACATCTAAAATAGCCTGCGCCCGCGCCTGGGCTGAGCCCTTGGGGAGGAACACATGGGCCTCACACCCCAGCCGGTGCGCGGCCCAGGCGACCCCGCGGCCGTGGTTCCCGTCCGTGGTGGTAACAAAGACGAGCTTGTGCAAGCGCTCCTGTAACTCCGGCTCCTGCAGCTCAGAAAAGGCGATGTCCTCCGGCAGGCCCAAGGCCTGGGCCGCCGCGCGGCTGAGGGCATAGATGCCGCCCAGGCCCTTGAAGGCGTTCAGGCCGAAGCGGTAGGACTCGTCCTTAACAAAGATCTTCCCTACCCCAAGGTCCTTCGCCAGGCCGTCCAGCGCCCGCAGAGGGGTGGGGGCGTAGTCGGTCAGGGTATGGTGAAAGCGCCAGGCTCCCTCGGTGGCCGCCGCCCGCAGATAGGCAGGCACCTCTCCGTGAGGGCACTGCTCAATGGCCCGCAGGCCGTCCTGTTGCAAGATCGTCACAATATCTCTCCTAATTTAGAAATCTGATCCGGTCCTCCGGCAGCATAGCGGGGACAGGGCAGAGCCATTATAGCTTGAACGGTTTCTTTTTTCAATAGGCGATCCCTCCGGAAATTCTATTACGGCAAACAGCTCCACCGCCCAGCGCTGCAAACGCCGGGTCGGTGGAGCTGCTATGTAGTCTTCTCGTTCTGGTTGGTCTTACTTGCCCTGCTGGGCGCGATACAGGAACGTCACGATCTGCGCTCTCGTGCAGTCATTGCCGCTGCCGAAGAGCGTCTGGCTGATGCCGTTGGTCACGCCGTTCTGCGCGGCCCAGGCCACGGCGCGGGCGTAGTAGGCGTCCGCCCCCACGTCCTCAAACGCGCTCTCGCCGCTGACGGCGGGAGAACCTGCTGCTCGCCACAGGAACGTCACCGCCTGCTCCCGTGTGCAGACAGCGTCTGGGCTGAAGGTGTGAGCAGAGGTACCAGTCGTGATCCCCTCGCTCAGCGCCCAGCGGACAGCCTCGGCATAATACGCATCCCCGGCCACGTCGCTCAGGTCCATCGCGTAGTTCACCACCGGCGACCCCGCCGCGCGCCACAGGAAGGTCACGATCTGCGCCCGTGTGCAGGGGTCCTCAGGACTGAACGTCTCGGCAGAGGTCCCGTTCGTAATGCCCTTGCCGACCGCCCACTGGACGGCGTCATAGAAATAATCGCCCGTCTTGACGTCCACAAACGCCTGGCTCGGCGTCTGCTTAACAAAGCTGGGCGTGATCTCCACCTTGCCCGTCGGCATCACAAAGGTATACTCCGTGTCGCTCTTCTTGGTCAGCGCCACATCCTTGCCGTCCTTGTCCGTCACCGTCAGCTCATCCAGCACATACCCAGCGTCCGGCGTGACCGTGATCGTCACCACGCTCCCCCGCTTCGCGCTCGTGAGACTGACTGTCACAGAGCCGTTTTCGGTCTTGTCGGGGGTGGTAATGGGGTAGCTAGGTCTGGAGGAGCTGCTAGAGGAACTGCTGCTAGGAGAGGGCTTCTCGACCAGCGCTGCGATGGCATCTTCAATGGCTTTCGCCATAGCATCCACGTCGGTCTGCTCGGTAATGTTCTTGCCACGGGCAACGGCATTCACTGCGGCTTCCACAGCAGAGCAATCCTTGTAGTTATCCTTATTCAGTGCCTTTGCCTTGGCTATGGCTGCCTCTACTGCACTGTAATCTGCCGGGCTATCCTTAAACCTCGGATAATTGTGTGCCTGCGCAAACGCATTGCCCAGCAAACCTGCCACTGTGCCATTTGTAAAATCATCTTCCGTCTTTTCAACGGCCGCACCAATTCTTTCCGTCGTTCCGCAAGCGCCAAAGTAGCAGTTCGTAGCAACGATCGGCGGATTTCCGTTCCACAGGTCACCCGCAAAAACGCCGGTTTTCTGAAGAACTGTCTGTGCGAGGCTTCCTGCAGTAGACAGGGTTGCCCCGTACACATAGCAGTTCACGACGGTTAATGCGTTTCTTGTCACCTGGCCGACAAAGCCGCCCGCAAAGCTCAGACCATTCGTTTTATCAGTTTTGGCAGTCACAGTGCAGTTGGCCGTATAGCAGTTCGTAAATGTAGATTTGCCTACATTTTTCTTATCGGCTTGTTCGCCCACAAAACCACCGGCGTAAGCCATGGATGTAACCCGGTTATTTTCGGCAGCGCACTTTTCAAATGTTCCGTTATATGAATAGCCTACAATACTTCCCGCACAGTTATTATTTTCGTCGCGCTTGCTTTCCATCGAAGAATCCACAACGGAGCAGTTTTTGATGGACGATTCATAGCACAAACCCGCAATACCGCCCACATAGCTGTAATTATTCTGACCGGTTGCCACAAAGTTTGCGTTTTCCACATGCAAATTTTCAACCGACCCAAATGCCACCCAGCCGAAAATGCCCGCTGTGGCAAAACCATCTTTGTCATTTTTACCTGTGCTCGTTGCGTTAGAAATGGTGTGTCCGTTACCATCGTAGTTTCCCGCAAAATAGTAACTCCCAGAATAACCGATCGGTTCCCAGTTCTCAATGCGGCTCAAATCCAGATCTGTTGTCTGTTTGAAGTAGTAATCGTGGTAATTTCCGGGAATCCCGCCCCCGGTATCAGTGCAGTTTGCATCAAATTCAGCAGCATTTCCGTCATTGATTGTGTTTGCCAGCAGTTGCAGATCTGCCACTGACGAAATCAGCCACGGATCTGATTCCGTCCCTCTGCCGCCGCTGTATGTAGGCTTCTTCTCTGAGGCGCTGGGCGTTGTTGTGCCGCTCTCTGTGCCGCCCTCACCCTCCGCCAGTGCCGTTGCAGGCAGCAGACTTAAGCACAGAGCCAGGGCGAGCAGTACGCTTCCGATGCGTTTTTTCATGGTATTCTCCTTTCTCGTTATGGGTCTATGGTTTCTGCGCCCGCTCGACCCGGACAGGCGCGCTCACGAGACAAGGAGGGATTATCCCGTAGTGGCCACTACGGGATAAAGGCGCGCCTTTATCGTGAATTTTTGATATTATTTTAAATATACACTAGTTTTGTGATTTGATAAATCCGTCTAAAGTATGAGGTGGTGAACTTTTGCACAAAAAACTGGACACCGATCGTTGTCAGTGTCCAGTGGGTGGTACGGGTAGTGGGGGTCGAACCCACACGGATCGCTCCACAGGAACCTAAATCCTGCACGTCTACCAATTCCGCCATACCCGCATAGCAATTTTAATAACTTTCTTATCTTACCAGCCCCAAGCAAAAAAGTCAATCATTCATCCAAATGCGAATTTTATGCATATATATCCGTATATTCCCCTAAAATATTCATTTTTGTGGAAACCAGACCGGGTTTTTTCGCAAAATATTCGGATGATTATGCAAAATTTGCTTGCAATTTTGCAGAAATCGTGCTATCCTTTCAGCAATGAGAAAAACACAGCAAATTGATTCAGGAGGTTTATGATCATGTCTGTGAACAAAAATGAGATCAAAAAAGTTGTACTTGCCTATTCCGGCGGTTTGGATACTTCCATCATCATCCCCTGGCTGAAAGAGAATTATAACGACCCGGAGATCATCGCCGTCTCCGGCAACGTTGGCCAGGCCGATGAGCTGGAGGGTCTGGAAGAGAAGGCCCTCAAGACCGGCGCTTCCAAGCTGATCGTGGCCGATCTGGTCGATGAGATGTGCGACGACGTCATCGTGCCCTCTTTGAAGATGGGTGCCAAATATGAAAAGTATCTGCTGGGTACTGCCTTTGCTCGTCCCATCATCGGCAAGAAGCTGGCAGAGATCGCCCTGGCCGAAGGTGCCGACGCCGTGGTGCACGGCTGCACCGGCAAGGGCAACGACCAGGTCCGGTTCGAGCTGGCCATTAAGCGGTTTGCTCCTGGCATGAAGATCATCGCCCCCTGGCGGGAGTGGGACATCAAGAGCCGGGACGAAGAGATCGACTACGCCGAGGCCCACAACGTCCCCCTGAAGATCAGCCGGGAGACCAACTACTCCAAGGACAAGAACCTGTGGCATCTGAGCCACGAGGGTCTGGACCTGGAGGACCCCGCCAACGAGCCTCAGTATGACAAGCCCGGCTTCCTGGAAATGGGCGTCTCCCCCACCCAGGCTCCTGACGAACCCACCTACCTCACCCTGGAGTTTGAAAAGGGCACCCCCGTGGCCCTGAACGGCGAGAAGATGAAGGTCTCCAAGATCATCGAGGGTCTGAACGAGCTGGGCGGCAAGAACGGCATCGGCATCCTGGACATCGTGGAGAACCGGCTGGTCGGCATGAAGGACCGGGGCGTTTACGAGACCCCCGGCGGCACCATCCTCTACTTTGCCCACGAGCAGCTGGAGATGATCACGGTCGACAAGGACACCCTGCACGCCAAGCAGAAGCTGGCCGTGGACTTCGCCGATCTCATCTACAACGGCAAGTGGTTCTCCCCCCTGCGGGAAGCTCTGTCTGCTTTCGCGGACAAGGCCAACGAGTACGTCACCGGCACCGTGAAGCTCAAGCTCTATAAGGGCAACATCATCCCCGCCGGCATGACCTCTCCCTACTCCCTCTACTCCGAGGACATCGCCACCTTCAACGACTCCGCCTTCGACTATGACCAGAAGGATTCCGCCGGCTTCATCAACCTCTGGGGCCTGCCCGATACCGTCCAGGCACTGCGGGAAAAGGGTCTGCTGAACAAGTAAACTAACACTATATTTAAGATAGATTTTATGAATTGATCTGCGCTGGGCAGGGGCTGCTTTTTTCGTCCCTGCTCACCGCCGTTTCTTGGAAAGGATGCCAACGACTATGAAACTTTGGGCAGGACGGTTTCAAAAGGAAACCGATGACAAGGTAAACGACTTCAACTCCTCCATCTCCTTCGACGCTCGGCTCTACCGCCAGGACATCGCCGGTTCCATCGCCCACGCCACCATGCTGGGGGAACAGGGCATCATCGCCAAGGAAGAGGCGGACAAGATCGTTGCCACCTTGAAAATTCTTCTGGAAGAGATCGAGGCCGGAAAGGTCGAGTTCACCAAGGACAGTGAGGACATCCACATGAACATGGAGGTCCTGCTGACCGAGCGCATCGGCGCCACCGGCAAGCGTCTGCACACCGCCCGCAGCCGGAACGATCAGGTCGCCGTGGACTTCCGTCTTTATGTAAAAGAGGAGATCCCCCACATCATCACCATGCTGGTGAACCTGGAAAAGGCCCTGGTCCGCCAGGCCGAGGCCAACTTGGACGCCATCATGCCCGGCTACACCCACTTGCAGCGGGCCCAGCCCATCACCTTCGCCCACGCGATGATGGCCTACGCCAATATGTTCCGCCGGGACATCACCCGCTTGGAGGACTGCATGGAGCGGATGGATGAGTCCCCCCTTGGCTCCGGCGCCCTGGCGACCTCCACCCATCCTGTGGACCGTTTCCGCACCGCCGAGCTGCTGGGCTTCCAAAAGCCCATGGACAACTCGCTCGACGGCGTGTCTGACCGGGACTTTGCCCTGGAATTTTTGTCCGACTGCTCCATTTTGATGATGCACCTCTCCCGCTTCTCCGAGGAGCTGATCTTGTGGTGCAGCTGGGAGTTTAAGTTCATCGAGCTGGACGACGCCTATGCCACCGGCTCCTCCATCATGCCCCAGAAGAAAAACCCCGACGTGGCCGAGCTGGTCCGGGGCAAGACGGGGCGGGTGTACGGCTCCCTCATCACCCTGCTCACCGCCATGAAGGGCCTGCCCCTGGCCTACAACAAGGACATGCAGGAGGACAAGGAGCCCGTCTTTGACGCCATCGACACCGTGGAGCTGTGCCTGCCGGTCTTCTCCGCCATGATCGACACCCTGACCGTCAACCGCGCCAACATGCGCAAGGCCGCCAACGGCGGCTTCATCTCCGCCACGGACTGCGCCGACTACCTGGCCAAGAAGGGCATGCCCTTCCGGGAGGCCTACGGCATCGTCGGCAAGCTGGTGGGCCACTGCGTCGATACCGGCCACTCCCTGGAGACGCTGCCCTTGGAGGAATACAAGAAGGTCTCGGAATACTTCGAGGAGGACGTGTACGATGCCCTGTCCCTGGAGACCTGCGTCAACGGCCGGAAGGTCTACGGCGGCCCCGCCCCGGAGGCCGTGAAGGTCCAGATCGAAAACATCAAACACTTCATCCAGGAGCGTGCATGACCATGAAACCTGTGATTTTTATTGACGGACGGGAGGGCACCACCGGCCTGCAAATCTATGACCGGCTGACCCCCCGCCAGGACATCGAGCTTCTCCTCATCGACGAGGAGAAGCGGAAGGACCCCGCCGAGCGTAAAAAATGTCTCAATGCAGCGGATCTGGTCTTTCTCTGCCTGCCCGACGACGCGGCCCGCGAGGCCGTGGCCATGATCGAGAACCCCAACACGAAGGTCATCGACGCCTCCACCGCCCACCGGACGGCGGAGGGCTGGGCTTACGGCTTCCCCGAACTCTCCCCCAAACACCGGGAGGCGATCATACATTCTAAGAGAGTCGCCAACCCTGGCTGTCATGCCTCCGGCTTCATCTCTTCTGTCTATCCCCTGGTCCAGCTGGGGCTGATCCCCCCGGACCACCCCCTGTGTGCCTACTCCCTGACCGGCTACTCCGGCGGCGGCAAGAAACTCATTGCCGAGTATCAGGACCCGAACCGGGACCCCCGGCATGAATCCGCCCGCATCTACGGCACAACGCTCCACCACAAGCACCTGCCCGAAATGGTCCACGTCTGCGGCCTGGACGCTCCCCCGGTCTTCCACCCCATCTTAGGCGATTACATCCAGGGCATGGCCACCACCGTCATGCTCCGCAACGATACCCTGCCCGGCGGACCCACGGCATATAACATCTACAACGTCCTGGACGCCTATTATGAGGGCCAGACCTTCGTCTCCGTGGCTCCCTTCGGCGGGGATGAGTCCGTCATCTACTCCGACACCCTGGTCGGCACGAACCAGCTCCGCCTGATCGTCTGCGGCCACGAGGACCAGACGACCATCACCGCCCTGTTCGACAACCTCGGCAAGGGTGCCTCCGGCGCGGCCGTGCAGAACATGAATCTCATGCTCGGCTTCGACGAGGACGCAGGACTTTAACACTAGGAGGATTTTACCATGAATATCATCACCGGCGGCGTGACCGCCCCCAAAGGTTTTAAGGCCGCAGGCATCCACTGCGGCGTGAAAGATAACTTCACCACCCCCGTCCCCGACAAGAAGGACCTGGCCATGGTCCTGTCTGACGTGCCCTGCGCCGCCGCCGGGACGTACACCCGCAACGTGGTCAAGGCCGACCCCGTGATCCTGACCAAGGAGTATCTGGCCGATCACAAGGCCCAGGGCATCATCCTGGACAGCGGCAACGCCAACGCCTGCGCCCCCAAGGGCATGGAAAACGCCAAGCGCATGGCCGCCGCTGCGGCCGCCGCCACGGGCCTGGCTCCCCAGGACTTCGCCGTCTGCTCCACCGGCATCATCGGCGTGGAGCTGAACATCACTGCCATCGAGGCCGGGGTCCCCGCCCTGGTGGCGGCTCTGGCTGACACCGAGCAGGCATCCAACGACGCGGCCCACGCCATCCTGACCACCGACCTGAAGATCAAGGAGATCGCCGTGACCACCGAGATCGGCGGCAAGACCGTCACCGTTGGTGCCATCGCCAAAGGCTCCGGCATGATCCACCCCAACATGGGCACCATGCTCTGCGCCGTCACCACCGACTGCGCCATCGACGGGGCCGTGCTCCAGGACATGCTGCGCCATATCGTCACCAAGACGTTTAACCGCATCACCGTGGACGGCGACACCTCCACCAATGACACCTGCGTAGTCCTGGCCAACGGCCTGGCGGGCAACGCCCCCATCACCGGCCCCGGCGCGGATTACGACGCTCTGGTGGAAGCCCTGCGCTACGTCTGCGAGTATGAGGCCAAGATGATCGCCAGCGACGGCGAGGGCGCAGGCCGTCTTGTGACCTGCACCGTGCAGGGCGCTGCCAGCGAGGAGCAGGCCGAGCTGATGGCCAAGGCCGTCGTTCGGTCTCCCCTGGTCAAGTGCGCCATCTTCGGCACCGACGCCAACTGGGGCCGGGTCCTGTGCGCCGTGGGCTACTCCGGGGCCGAGTTTGACCCCAAGGACGTGGAAGTGAAGTTCCTCTCCCAGGCCGGCGAGCTGAAGGTCTGCGCCGGGGGCCAGGGTGTTCCCTTTGACGAGGACCTGGCGAAAAAGGTCCTGTCTGAGCCGGAGGTCGTGATCCTGGTCACGCTGACCGCCGGGGACGCCACCTGCTCCTGCTGGGGCTGTGACCTCACCTATGACTATGTGAAGATCAACGGCGATTACCGCAGCTGATTGTTGACAAACTGGAAAGGAAGGCGACCCCCATGGATATGAACGATTATATGGAGCGCTCCACCGTCCTGGTGGAAGCCCTCCCCTACATTCAGAAATACTACGGCAAGACTGTCGTCATCAAATACGGCGGCAACGCCATGATCTCCGAGGAACTCCGCAGCGCCGTCATCAGCGACATCATCCTGCTCCATCTCGTGGGGGTGAAGGTCGTGATGGTCCACGGCGGCGGGCCGGAGATCGGCGGGATGCTGCAAAAGATCGGCAAGCAGTCCCGCTTCGTGGACGGCCTGCGTTACACCGATGAGGAGACGATGGACGTGGTGCAGCAGGTCCTCTGCGGCAAGGTCAACAAGCACTTGGTCTCCATCATCAACAACCTCGGCGGCAAGGCCATCGGCCTGTGCGGTCTGGACGGTGCCCTCTTCCAGGCCAAGAAGCTGGACGAGAAGTACGGCCTGGTGGGCAAGATCGTGAAGGTCGAGCCGCAGGTGGTCCACGATGCGCTGGACTGCGGGTATATCCCCGTCGTCTCCACCGTGGCCCTGGGCATCGACAACGACACCGCCTACAACATCAACGCCGACACCGCCGCAGCCGAGCTTGCCATCTCCCTGGGTGCGGAAAAGCTCATCCTGCTCACCGATGTGCGCGGCGTGCTGAAAGACCCCAAGGACGACAGCACCCTGATCTCTCAAATTCGCCTGAACGAGGTGCCCGGCCTGCTTGCCAGCGGCATCATCGGCGGCGGTATGATCCCCAAGATCGAGTGCTGCGTGAATGCCTTGGAGCGCGGCGTGCACCGCACCCATATTCTGGATGGGCGCATCCCCCACTCGATCCTCACCGAGATGCTCTCCCACAAGGGCATCGGGACGATGCTCTGGGAATAAGAAGCGATCCAGAAAAAAAGAATCCAAAACCTGTCACATAAAGGAGTGAGACCCATGACTTTTGAAGAACTGAAAGCAATGGACGACACCTACGTAATGCACACCTACGCCCGCTTCCCCGTGGACATCGACCATGGCCAGGGAGCGACCCTGTACAGCCTGGCCGGGAAAGAGTACATCGACTTCACCAGCGGCATCGGGGTCAATTCTCTGGGCTACGGCGACCCGACTTGGATCAGCGCCATCACCCAGCAAATTCAAAAGCTGGGTCACATCTCCAACCTCTACTACACCCAGCCCGGCCCCAAGCTGGCGAAAGAACTCTGTACCCGCACGGGCATGGATAAGGTGTTCTTTGGCAACTCCGGCGCAGAGGCCAACGAAGCCATGATCAAGCTGGCCCGGAAGTACAGCTTTGACAAATACGGCAAGGGCCGCAGCACCATCATCACCCTGAACCACTCCTTCCACGGCCGGACCATGGCCACCATCACCGCCACCGGCCAGCCCCACTACCACACCTACTTCTTCCCCTTTGTGGAGGACTTCCGCTACGCTGACCCCACCCTGGAAAGCATCCAGGCCCAGGGGGGCGACGACGTGTGCGCCGTCATGGTGGAGCTGATCCAGGGCGAGGGCGGCGTGCGCCCGCTGGACAAGGCCATGGTCCAGGCCCTGGCCAAGCTCTGCCAGGAGAAGGACTGGCTGCTGCTGGTGGACGAGGTCCAGACCGGTATCGGCCGGACCGGCACCCTGTTTGCCTACCAGCAGTTTGACATCCAGCCCGATGTGGTCTCCTTCGCCAAAGGCATCGCCGGCGGCCTGCCGCTGGGCGGTATTCTGGCCTCCGAAAAGTGCGCAACCGTACTGACCCCCGGCACCCATGGCTCCACCTTCGGGGCCAACCCCGTCTCCACCGCCGCAGGCGGGGCCGTCATGGCAAAGCTGGATGACGCCTTCCTAAAGGAAGTGCAGGAGAAGGGCCAGTATCTGCGGACCAGCATCGAGAACCTGGGCAGCCCCTGGCTGGGCGGCGTGGTCGGCATGGGCCTGATGCTGGGCGTGGACGTGAAAGAGGGCCACACCAACAAGGAGCTGGCCACCCTGCTGCTGGACAATGGCCTGCTCTGCCTCACCGCCGGGGAGCGCCTGCGTCTGCTGCCACCCCTGGTCATCACCAAGGACGAAATGGACAAAGGTCTGGCCATCATGAAGCAGACCCTGCACGACTAAGCCCCCCGGAAAACGGTTGAGAAAGGAAACAAACCGCCATGAAAAAAGACCTGCTGAAGCTGCTGGACCTGACCAGCGAGGACATTCTGGAAATTCTGGACACCGCCGACCAGCTCAAAGCCATGAAAAAGGCCGGGATCCAGCACCCCTTCCTGGCCGGGAAGACCCTGGCCATGATCTTTGAGAAAAGCTCCACCCGCACCCGCGTCTCCTTCGAGACGGGCATCTACCAGCTGGGCGGCCAGGGCATCTATCTGTCTGACAAGGACAGTCAGATCGGCCGCCACGAGCCGGTGGAGGACACCGCCCGCGTCCTCTCCCGCTTCTGCGATGGCATTATGATCCGCACCTTTGCCCAGGAAGAAGTGGAGACGCTGGCCAAATACGCCACCATCCCCGTCATCAACGGCCTGACCGACTTCTGCCACCCTTGCCAGGTGCTGGCTGACCTGATGACCATCCGGGAGCACAAGGGCAAGCTGGAAGGGCTGAAGCTCTGCTATGTGGGCGACGGCAATAACATGGCCAACTCCCTCATCGTGGGTGGCCTGAAGGTCGGCATGTCCGTGGCCATCGCCTGCCCCGACACCTACCGCCCCGACCCCGAAGTGCTGGCCTTTGCCGAGCAGTATCCCGGCAAGTTCCTCTGCACCTCCGATATCCTGGCCGCCGCCAAAGACGCCGATGTACTCTACACCGATGTGTGGGCCTCTATGGGCCAGGAGGGCGAGTTCAACGAGCGGAAGCTGGTCTTCGAGGGCTATCAGATCAACGACGCCGTGATGAACGCAGCCCACCCCGGCGCCATGGTCCAGCACTGCCTGCCCGCCCACCGGGGCGAGGAGATCACCGCTGAGGTCTTTGAGGCCCACGCCGATGAGATCTTCGACGAGGCCGAGAACCGCCTGCACGCCCAGAAGGCTGTCATGTACCTGCTGATGAAGGACTGAGCTAAGGACTGCGCTTTTTTCCCGAACATACAGAACACCCCCTGCCAGGTGGATCAAAACCTTGGTAGGGGGTGTTTTTTTTCGTACCGCTGCGTTTATGCGTCCGTCTCCGGGGTGGCAAAGTCGCTGTCATCAGCCTCAGGCGCTTCGCTTTCGCTCTTCTCCTCCTGCGCGGGGATCTGGTCCTCCGGCTCTGCTTCGGCAGGAGCCTCTGCGGAGGCTTCCTCTCTGGAGGCGCTGGGCATGGTGTGGACCACGGTGTCGTCATCGTGGAAAAAGTCGCCGTCGTCCTCCCAGGCGTCCATCTGGTCGGCGATGTCCTGGAGCGTGCGCTCGATGGCTTTTCTGTGCTTATACGCGGCGATGCCGCCCAGGGCGCCGGTGATCGCCCCGAAGACCAGCATACGGCCCAAAGAATGTTTTTTTGCCATAGGGAATCCCTCCTGTGTTCTGGGTATGGTGCTACATGGTGATACCAGTACAGAAGGTAGTTTACCACAATTTACCGATTGGGTCAATCACCCCCGCCGCCCCGGCCACAGCAGCCACAGGGCGCAGAGCAGCAGCGGGAAGCTCCCGCCGTTCAACAGCGCCCAGACCCCTAGACCCAGAAGCGCGATCCCAAGCCCCCGCGTGACCCAAGTCCAGAGGACCACGCTCCGGTGCGGACCCACCAGCCAGGAGGACACGGCCCGCAGGACCCGGCCCCCGTCCAGCGGACCCGCCGGGAGCAGGTTAAAGACCCCCAGGGCCAGGCTGATGCCCGTGAGCAAATACGCATCCGCCCCGCCGAACACCCTGGCCCAGGTCCCGGCCCCCAGCGCCAGAAGCAAACTCGCCAGCGGCCCGGCCAGGGCCACGAGGCACTCCTCCCGATAGGAGCAAAGCCCTGCCCGCCGGGTCCGCAGGACGGTACCGACCCCGGTCAGCCGCAGGCTCTCGATCCGCCCCCCCAGGGCGCGGATGGCCAGGATATGCCCCGCCTCATGGACGGCCGCCGCCACCGCGACCCACAGCAAAAACCGCACCGACGCCGCCAGCAGCAGCGCCCCCACCAGCAGCCAAAAGCCGCCGGTGCTGTGCAGCTCAGGACCCTTCCGGCTCACCCCAATGCGTCACATCCTCCCACAAGGCCCGAAACGTCTCCACCGCCGGCTCTCCCTGGGAGAACGACGCACCCATCCGGGCAAAGACCTCCTGCACGTCCATGTCCTCCCGGACCAGCTGGCCCACCTGCTGGGAAAGCTCCGTCACCGGCCCCAGGTCCATCCCCCGGCCCAAAAACACCGCCCCGAACAGGGCCAGGCAAAGGAGCAGCTGCCGCAGCCGCCGCTTCTCCCCCGGAGAGAGGTTCTCCTGCTTCTTCCTTGTCCCGTTCCCCGCCATGGGTCAGGCCCCCTTTCCTTGCTGGTTCTATGCCTATGCACGGCGGGCGGCAGAAATGCAGGCGCAGGCGCGAGAAAAATTGTGTTTTGCGGGTTGACTTTTTCCCAGGTATCTCGTATAATAGATTAGCATATCGGGGTGTGGCGAAGTTTGGTATCGCGCTTGGTTCGGGTTCAAGAGGCCTCGGGTTCAAATCCCGACACTCCGACCATAATCGGACACTAGTTTTGATGCACTGCGTATCAAAACTGGTGTCCGATTTTTTATAGTAACCAAAACTGGTGACGAACATTACTTGTGGATACTACGATCGTCTTTGAGAGCGGGCTATGATTTCCGTATCTCTCAAATAAGAGTTGCAATTCTTGAAAAAATCGCATATACTATATATGAACCAAGTGGTTCTCAGCGGGTGTTTCGCCACCCATATCCCAAGTGCGAAGCGTTACAGCAGGTGTTCCGCCACCTATATCCCAAGTGCGGAGCGTTAACGATGCGAGGGGATGCAAATCCCCTCGTTTTTTATGAGAGGAAACCGTACAATGTCTATACGATTCGATGATTTCAGCTTTTATCACGTTGATACCACTTATTTACAATACCTCAATTGTATTGATTCAGAAGTAGCATTCACACAAGAAAAAGATTATACAAAAAAGCCTTTTCTCGGAATTCTTGTTATCATTGATACATACACTTACTTCATTCCCCTGACCTCTGGAAAGCAAAAACACACCAAATGGAAAAATGTTGGCCCTGCACACTACTTGATTTATGAACAAGTCAAAAAAGAAGAACTCCGAAAAAGAGATATTTTCAAATCTATTTCTGACACAGAGGCATTGAAAATTCTCTCTGCATTGGATCTCAAAAAAATGATTCCTGTTCCTGATGGACTATATACCCGAATCAACTTTTCTTCCCTATCTGATAAAAAATATGTTGACCTTTTAGAAAAGGAATATCGTTTCTGCAAGAGGCAACAAAACGGTATTTTATCCAAGGTAAATCAAATTTATAGGAAACAGAAAAAGACAGGACAAGTCTACCCAATGTACTGCGATTTTTCTAAATTAGAAACTGCTTGTGAGCAGTATGATCCATACAAATAACATCATCGTATACATTTCTATGATCAACCTCAGAGAGTTCTTCTTCGGAACTCTCTCTTTTTTCATCCCCAAAATTCTAAAAATTTTTCAATTTCCTGTAACAACTCCCCTTCCCCCGCGTTATTCCAGTGAAAGGAGGTACCTGCCGTGGGATTTGACCATATCTATCAAGACTGTTTCTCCGATGTCTTCCACTATCTCTGCGGCCTCACCGGTGACCATCATCTGGCCGAAGAGCTGACCCAAGAGACGTTTTTCAAGGCACTCAAGGCCCTGGACCAATATGACGGCCGAAAAGATATTCGGGCCTGGCTCTTCACCATCGGCCGGAACACCTTCTACTCCCACTGCCGGAAGCGGGGACGGGCCGTTTCCTGGGAGGAACTGCGGGAGACGCCCAGCGAGGTGTCGATCTCAAACGAGCTGATGGACCGGGAGCAGGCGTTTCTCATCCATCAATTTTTGCATACCATGGCCGAGCCCTACAAAGAGGTCTTCACCCTGCGGGTCTTTGGAGAGCTGCCCTATGACCGCATCGCCGCCCTCTTTGGCAAGACCCCCAGCTGGGCCAGAGTAACCTATTACCGGGCCAAAGAAAAAATCGTTGCCTATCTCAAGGAGGTGGACCAGCATGACCCTGACCTGTAACACGATCCAAGACTTGCTGCCCCTGTGGGCGGATGACGTGCTGCACCCTGGCAGCCGGGAGGAGGTAGAGGCCCATCTTGCCGCCTGCCCCGCCTGCCGGAAGAAAGCAGAGGCTCTTCGCCCCCAGACGCAAGAAACATCCCTGCCGCCCCTGCCCGTCCCGGCTCGGCGGAAACGACGGAAGCTCGTCGGGCTGGCACTGGCCGTGCTGTTGGCCTTCGGCCTGCTGACAACTGGCGGCACCCTGCTGGTGCGGCACCCCGTCCTCGCCAGCAGGTCAGACACAGAGATCAGCACCGGTTTTTATCGCAGCCCCACATCCTATCTCGGCCAGCGCTGGGGCATCCTCTTCACTATGAACAACGCCGTCCTCTGCCCCAAGACGGAGTACATCCAAGGGGAGCTTGCCGACGGCACCACTGCTACCATTGGCATGACCATCCGGGTCTGCAAAGAATGGCTGGGGCACGCGAATGCCGGGCAGGCCATCTGCTACGCCTGGCCCATCCAGCCAGAGCAGGTGGAGGCCATGAAAAAATATCCAGAAGACTTCACCGTGACCGTGATCTTCCAAGACCAGACCCTGACCTATTCCCTCACCGACGCAGGCTTTCTCACCAAGCAGCCCACTCAGCCCGACCCCATGGGGAACGACGGGCAGGAAGGAGGTACCCCATGAAACCAGACCACACCTGTGACCTTGTGCAGGACCTACTCCCCCTCTGGCTGGACCACACCCTCAGCCAGGATTCCCAGGCTCTCATCCAACAGCATCTTCCCCGCTGCCCCGCCTGCCGGAGAATTTTGGCGGATATGGATGCGCCGCTTACTCTGCCGCCGGAGCAGGATGCCGCACCGCTGCGTACTTTGAACCATTTATGGCAAAAAGAGGTGGTACGGGTGGTCCTGGGAAGCTTGGCCGTGGGCACCTGCTTCCTACTGCTGACCGTGGTACCGAACCCGGTCAGTGATGCTTTGAACAAAGGGCTTACTTTGTTTGAGGAATTCTTCCATTGGACACTGCCTGAGTTACTAATCAATATATAACAAATACTTCCGATGAAATCTCTCGGGTTTTGGATCAGAATACAAAAAGGATAGCTGATATCTTTACAAACGCAAGACATCAGCTATCCTTTTCTCTATGTGCTTTTTACACCCAACCCTTACAAAAATCGCCCCAGCCCTGGCAATTCTGGGCGACCTGCTCCAGCTGGTCACAGGTCAGCTCGATGGCGCTGTTAGACGACCCCGCGGCGGGAAACACGCTGTCAAATCGCTTCATGGATTCATCCAGGTAGACCTTGACGCCCTCCTTGATGCCGAAGGGACACACACCGCCGATGGCATGGCCGATCATCTCGGTGACTTCATCGGGGGTGAGCATCTTGGCCTTGGTGTGGAAGGCCGCCTTGAACTTGGCGTTATCCACTTTCGCGTCCCCGGCGGTGACGATCAGGATGGCTTCGCCGTCCACCTTAAACGACAGAGATTTGGCGATGCGGGCCGGAATGACCCCCGCGGCCTCGGCGGCCAGCTCGACCGTGGCGCTGGAAACGGGGAACTCTAAAACTTTGCTGTCCAGCCCAAACTGGGCCAGGTAAGCGCGTACTGCTGTGATGGACATGGGGATTTGCTCCTTTTTCTATTTCTCGATGTTCTGCTTTACATTTCTCAATACAATTCATAGCTGGCCCCGGACCAAAGGCGTTTGCCCTGGGGCGTCAAGATCGTTATGGTTTGTTCCTCCTACTCCACGATGGAGTCCTGCATCTGTCCCTGCTCATTGATGCTGTTCTGACTGAGAACGACCCGATACTGTAGGCCGTTTTCATCCGTGCCCACAGCGGTCAAAGTCAGCGTACTTCCCTTCGGGACATCGTAGCTCTCTTTGAACTCCGGGTAGATGCCCAGGTTATCCTCTTCCTGCGCCATTTCCTCCGTGAACTTCGGATCCAGGTCAATGGGTGTCTCTTTGACTTGCTTTCCGTCTATGTCAGCTACGATCCTCATCGTTTGGAATGCATGGGGAAGGTTCTCCTGCTGCACTGCCAACTGCCCCTCATAACACAGCTTTCCTTCTTTCATACTCACGGTGGCTTATAAGGAAAGGTCTGGACGAACGATCGCATCTGTCACAGCCAACGCCTCATACTCTAGCGTTTCGATCCGCTGTGTGCCATTGTCCATAAAAATCACGCGGTCCAGAGAGACAGTTTGAAGCAGCGGGCAGGGAATGACCACAGAAAAGCTGCCGTCCTTCTGGGCTTCCATCGGGTAGCTTGTTCCGTTGCCGACCAACGTGGCGGTGGTCACGCTGGGCGTCTGTTCCTTCGGCGTGACCGTAACGGTCATGGGAACGGTGTAGTCCGCCGTATTCAGCTTGCCAAATGACTGGTTCTTGTCCACCAGCAAAGAAGCCGACCGATCCAGCGCATCCTGCACCTGGCCGGGCAAGCTCTGCAAATCCACCACACTGCTGTCTAAGGTGCGAAGCTCGCTTATCTGTTCCTCTACCGCTTGCTCCAAAAGCACGATGCGCCACAGGCACACCGCCGCCAGCAAGCAGGCCACAGCCGATAAGATCAAAGGAAGGTGTTTTTTCATAGTGGTTCCTCCTGTTCTGGTTCATCGGGACGGGGGGACAAATTCATCATACTATATTCGCCCCCAAAAGGCAAGGTTTGCCTTTCTGCCGCCCTGTGTGGTAAAATAGGCACGCTTTGATCAAATCACAAAAGGAGGTCTGTCCCATGACGACCACGCCCCGCGCCCGCTTTGCGCCCTCCCCCAGCGGGCGGATGCATTTGGGGAATTTATTTGCCGCCCTGCTGGCCTGGCTGGACATCCGGGCCTTGGGCGGGGAAATGCTGCTTCGGATGGAGGACCTGGACCCCGACCGCTGCAAGCCCGCTTATCTCGACCAGCTGGCGGACGATTTAGATTGGCTGGGGCTGGACTGGGACCTGGGCTGGCAGGCCGGGAAGGTCGCGTACCAGCAGAGCCATCGGACGGCGCAGTATGAAGCGGCGTTCGAGACACTGGCCCACCGGGGCCTGGTCTACCCCTGCTTCTGCACCCGAAAAGAGCTGCTGGCCGCCTCCGCCCCCCATGCGTCGGATGGAGCCAGAGTGTACAACGGCCACTGCCGCACCCTGTCTGCGCAAGAAAAAACCGCCCTCCTAGAGAGCGGTCGGCGTCCCGCCTGGCGCCTCAAAGTCCCGGCGGAAGTCATTTCGTTTGTCGATGGAAATTTCGGCCCCCAGCAGCAAAAATTAGAGACCGAGTGCGGCGACTTCATCCTCCGCCGCTCGGACGGCGTCTACGCCTATCAGCTGGCCGTGACGGCAGACGACGGGGCCATGGGCATCACCCGCGTGGTGCGGGGCTGGGACTTGCTTTCCTCCACGCCCCGGCAGATCTGGCTGCTGGAGCAGCTTGGCTACCCCGTCCCCACCTACTGCCACCTGCCCCTGCTGGTCAGTCCGGACGGGCGGCGGCTGAGCAAGCGGGACCGGGATTTAGACGTGGGCGTGCTTCGGCAGAAAACCACGCCGGAGGCCGTCACCGGCTTTCTCGCCCACGCCGCCGGTCTGCTGGCCAAACCGGAGCCGGTACATCCCCGTGACCTCATCCCCCTCTTCTCCTGGGAGAAGGTCGGGACGCAGGACCGCATCGTGGACAGCGAGGCCCTGCTCACCCACCGCTGAGCTCCCCCCGCAGGCGCAGCAAAATTTTCTTTTCCAGCCGGGAGACTTGCACCTGGCTGATGCCTAAAACCTTCGCCGTTTTGTCCTGAGTCAGGCCCTTGAAATAGCGCAGTAAGATGAGCTGCCGCTCCCGCTCCGGCAGGGCGTCGATCGCCGTGCGCAGAGCCAGCTTCTCCACGATGCTCTCCTCCGGGGAGTCACTGCCCAGCACGCCCTCGAAAGACAGCCCGTCCTCCCCCATCTCCGCCTGGAGTGACGCGACCGGAGCGGTGGCTAAGTCTACCTCTGCAATTTCCTCCGGGGTCAGGCCGGTGGCCTGGGACAGCTCCGACAGGACCGGCTCCCGCCCCAGCTCTGCCGACAGTGACGCACGGGCCTTTTGGATGAGATAGCCCCGCTCTTTCCGCCCCCGGCCGATCTTCACCATGCTGTCGTCCCGCAGAAAGCGGCGGATCTCCCCCGCGATCTTGGGCACAGCATAGGTGGAAAACTGCGTCCCGAAGGCCAGATCAAACCCCTGCACCGCCTTGAGAAAGCCCAGGCAGCCCAACTGATACAGGTCGTCCAGCTCCAAATGACCACGGGCATAGCGGCGCACGATGCTCCAAATAAGCCCCTGGTTTTCCTCCACGAGCTGCCCGCAGGCGGCTTGATCCCCGGCCTGCGCGGCCCGGAGCAGGGCTTCGGGGACACTCACCCCTTGGCCCCCACCCGCAGGGCAAAGCGCTTGCGCATGGTGACGGTGGTCCCCTTTCCCGGCCTGGAGCGGACTTTGACCGTGTCCATAAAGCTCTCCATGATGGTAAAGCCCATCCCCGCCCGCTCCTCGCTGCCGGTGGTGAAGAGGGGAGCACGGGCCTGGTCGATGTTTTCGATGCCCACGCCCCAGTCCCGCACCACGACCTCAAATTCATTTTCTGGATAGAGGCGGAGCTTCAGCTCCACTTTCCCCAGGGCGTCGGGATAGGCGTGGACGATGGCGTTGGTGACGGCCTCGCTGACGGCGGTCTTCACGTCCCCCAGCTCGTCCAGGGTGGGGTCCAGCTGCGCCGCAAAGGACGCCGCTGCGCTGCGGGCAAAGCCCTCGTTGGCCGACCGGGAGGGAAAGACCAGGCTGACCTGGTTGATGTACTTGATGGTCCGCATGGCTATGCGTCACTCCTTTCCGGGATGGGTTCGGTGGGGATGAGTCGGGCCAGGCCCGCCGCCCGGAACACCCGTCCCGGCTGCTCCGGCAGATCCCGGATGCGGATGCTCCCCCCCAGCTCCTCCATCCGCTGCCACAGGCGCAGCAAAATGGCGATGCCCGCGCTGTCCATAAACGTCACCCCCGCGCAGTCCACCACAAGCTGCTGGGGCAGCAGGCGGTCGATCTCCCCCTCCAGCTCCCGAATGACCCCCTTCACCCGATGGTGGTCCAGCTCCCCGGACAGGGAGACGGTGAGGGCGCGGTTCTGGGTGGTGTAGGCAACTGCCACTGGTCACACTCCCCTTTCGTTCGTATGATGACAAATTGATGTTGCGTAAAAAATCGCCGTGTACCAGCTTGTCCGGTACACGGCGATTCTATCATATCCAGTTGGAATATCCTGTCAAATTGAAAACAGACAGATAGTATTTATTATTCAGATGACATACGCAACGACCCAGCCAACCTCACAGTCTTTGTTGAAGCCGAAGTATAGATAGGCCAAATCTTCATATTCATATTGAACATAGAACGCATTCTGCTTGAGAAATCTATCAGAAAACTCCTCATCTCCAGGATTTCCAATCACAAACAATTTCTCGTACAATTCACTGGAAGAATTGGCTCTTTTCAGTCCTCTTCCATATCCATATCGAGAAAACACCTCATCCAAGGAACTTCTTTCCTCATCGCTCAGCGTAATTCCTCTTGCTAACGTCACTGTTTCCGATGTTTTATCCAGTTCGCCCGGCTCTATATCAGGAACAAGACAATTAAAGTACCCACTGGTTTGATTTTCCAGAAGATCAACCTTTTCATCATGATCCATTGTAACAATAAAATCATCTTTGTTCAGCGGGTCCGCTGTATACCCCAAGCTCAAAACATATCCGACACCATCCCCAAAAGCCCAGTTTGGAGAAAACTCAATGGAATAGGTAAATCCTCGTTCCGTAAATTGCAACAACTTATCCGCCTCGGTGGCACCGTCAAAGAGATTTGTATAGTCGTACATATCCAGCATGGCCAACACTTTCCCAAAGGCTTCTGGCTGCATCGACAATTCGTCCAGAAGCTGATTGGCGTCTTCTACGACAATGTCTACCTTCGTTGTTTCAATCGTTCCCGTGACAGAATCCAGTGTGGCAAATTTTTGCATCAGGGCGCTCATCTCATCTCCGTCTGTATCCACAACATACGTCAGCATATCTGTGAGCTTGGTCAGTGCGTCTTCTTGGGATGCACAGTTTCTAACGATCTCCTTGACCGCCTCTTCGTCATAATGGCCCTGCTTCAACTCTAGCTGTCGAATGGACATCTGCATGTGCAGAAGACCATACTCATAATCCTGATTCTGTCCACTGAGCTTCGCCAGATCCAAAGCATCCTGATAGGACTCCTTCACCAGACCAATAACAGGAAGCGGTTCCCCCTCTGTCTCTCCGCATTTGGTACAAGTTTTTGGTTCTGTATACGTTGCCTCTGTCCACTCATGCTCACAAGCACAGCCCGCCAACAGAACAATCAATACACTGCAAGTAAGCAGCAGAAGGATTCTTAGCTTCTCTCGCATGTTTATCTTCCTCATCGTATGTCAGCAATAGAATCCAGCTCGAAATCCTTCTGTCCCACAATCGTATCGTCACTGCTTGCTGTAAGCTCCACTTCTACGGTTGATGTCTCATTCCTTAAGATAAAAACATAACATACATCTAAGCTAGTTCCCGGTCGAATATCTCTAGTTTGTTCCTTATCTTCTTGATCTACCCAGCTCATATCCAATTCAACGCCATCTTGAAATGCTTGGCACTCCATTGCGCTGTACGCAGATGTTGTTTTATCGCTTAGGTTGCTCCACGTACAATTGACCCATATTGCGTTCTTTCCATCATACGCTCTTACAAGCGTGGCATCTTTCACCTCTACGGTACATGTTGCGGAAGAGTTTGTTTCCGCTTCTTTCGTTTCCGCTGTACTTGGTTGTGTTGCTTGGCTTTGCGTCTGCTGGGTCTGTTGTTCCTGATTAGAACCCTCATTTCCTACTTGATTTACTCCGCAGGCACAGAGAAGCCCTGTGGCCACCACCAATGTGACCAATACTGCAATCACTTTTTTCATCATGTCCTCCTCATTTTTTGTTTCATTCCACATACTATCGTTGGAATCCATCTGTCTCCATTGTAGTCGTTATAACGACTATAGTCAAGTAAAAAATTTCGTTTATCATATCTCATGCAGAGATTCCGAACGGCAGGAAGCGAGGTGCAGAGATGATCGTTTACAATCCTTTTTGGGAAACCCTTTCCTCTTCCAAGGAATCGACCTATACCCTGATCAAGAATCATCACATCTCCAGCTCCACCATTGATAAGCTCCGAAAGAATAAACCCATCACAACCACCACGATCAATGACCTCTGCCGCATCTTCGGCTGCAACGTCGAAAACATTATGACCTATGTCGCGTCTGACCAAGACCAAATCTTATAAATCTTCTAAAAAGCACTGCCCTGGGAACAAAACTTCCCAGGGCAGTGCTTGTATCATAATAAAGTGAAAAGAAGGATAGCGACTCAGAACAGCCCGCTGATCTTCCCGTGCTCGTCCACGTCGATCTTTTCGGCGGCGGGGACTTTGGGCAGACCGGGCATGGTGAGGATATCGCCGGTGAGGGCGACGAGGAAGCCGGCGCCGGCGGAGACCTTAATGTTCCGCACGGTGACGGTGAAGTTCTCCGGGGCACCCAGGAGCTTGGGGTCGTCGGAGAAGGAATACTGGGTCTTGGCCATGCAGATGGGGTACTGGCCAAAGCCCTGCTCGGTGAGCTGCTTGGCCTGCTTCTTGGCGTTGGGGGTGAGGACCACGTCCTTGCCGTGGTAGACCTTGGTGACGATGGCCCGCAGCTTGTCCTCGATGGAGGTGTCCAGCTCGTAAGCCTGGTGGAAGTCGTTGGGCTGCTCGCACAGGCGCACCACTTCCTCGGCCAGAGCCTTGCCGCCCTCGCCGCCTTTGCCCCAGACCTCGGACAGGGCCACGTTCACGCCCAGGGCCTTGCACTTCTCCTCGATGAGGGCCAGCTCCGCCTCGGTATCCAGGGGGAAGCGGTTGATGGCGACCACGCAGGGCAGGCCGAAGACGGTGGTGATGTTCTCCACGTGGCGCAGCAGGTTGGGCAGGCCGCGCTCCAGGGCTTCCAGGTTCTCCGTGCCCAGGTCGGCCTTGGCCACGCCACCGTGGTGCTTCAGGGCGCGGACGGTGGCCACGACGACCACAGCGCTGGGCTTGAGACCGGCCATGCGGCACTTGATGTCCAGGAACTTCTCTGCGCCCAGGTCTGCGCCGAAGCCCGCCTCGGTCACAACATAGTCGCCCAGCTTGAGGGCGATGCGGGTGGCCATGATGGAGTTGCAGCCGTGGGCGATGTTGGCAAAGGGACCGCCGTGGATAAAGGCAGGGGTACCCTCCAGGGTCTGGACCAGGTTGGGCTTGAGGGCATCCTTCAGCAGGGCGGTCATGGCCCCGGCTGCCTTCAGATCACCAGCGGTCACGGGCTTGTCGTCGTAGGTATAGGCCACGACCATGCGGCTGAGACGTTCCTTCAAGTCGGTGATGGAGGAAGCCAGACAAAGCACTGCCATGACCTCGGAGGCCACGGTGATGTCAAAGCCGTCCTCACGGGGCACGCCCTGCATCCGGCCGCCCAGGCCGTCCACGATGTTCCGCAGCTGGCGGTCGTTCATATCGACGCAGCGCTTCCAGGTGATCTTCTTCACGTCGATCCCCAGGGCGTTGCCCTGCTGAATGTGGTTGTCCAGCATCGCAGCCAGCAGGTTGTTGGCCGCGCCGATGGCGTGGAAGTCGCCGGTGAAGTGGAGGTTGATGTCCTCCATGGGCACGACCTGGGCGTAGCCGCCGCCGGCCGCGCCGCCCTTGAGGCCGAACACGGGGCCGAGAGACGGCTCCCGCAGGGCCACAACGGATCGTTTGCCGATCTTCCGCAGCCCGTCGGCCAGGCCCACGGTGGTCGTGGTTTTCCCCTCTCCGGCCGGGGTGGGCGTGATGGCAGTGACCAGAATGAGCTTGCCGTCTGGACCAGTGTGCTCTTTCAGGAGGTTATAGTCTACTTTTGCTTTGTAGTTGCCGTACTGCTCCAGATACTTCTCCTCGACGTTTGCAACCTTTGCAATGTCGCGGATGTGCTGCATGGTGCTGCTCTGGGCGATCTCAATGTCGGTCTTCAAAAATACCCGCTCCTTTCCTATGCTTACAGATTTTATTTGCTCAAAAGATATGTCCGGCCCGCCTCTCGGCGGGCCGGGGCATCCACAAAAGGAAATTACTGACCGCCGCCGCTGGTGGTGCGCAGGGTCACGTCGTGGTAGCCGCCCTCGACGATGCTGGTCGCGGAGACCAGGGTCAGGCGGGCGTTCTGCTGGAGGTCCGGGATGGTGATCACGCCGCAGTTGCACATGGTGGACTTGACCTTATACAGGCTCTTCTCCACGTTGTCGTGCAGGGCACCGGCGTAGACGACGTAGGAATCCACGCCCTCCTCAAAGGCCAGGTCGCTCTTGCCGCCCAGGTCGTAGCGCTGCCAGTTCCGGGCGCGGTTGGAGCCTTCGCCCCAATACTCCTTGACGTAAGCGCCGTTGATCATCAGCTTGTTCGTGGGGCTCTCGTCAAAGCGGGCGAAGTAACGGCCCAGCATCAGGAAGTCCGCGCCCATGGCCAGGGCCAGGGTCATGTGGAAGTCAAACACGATGCCGCCGTCGGAGCAGATGGGCACATATACGCCCGTCTCCTTATAGTACTCGTCACGGGCCGCAGCGACTTCGATCAGGGCCGTGGCCTGGCCGCGGCCAATGCCCTTGGTCTCGCGGGTGATGCAGATGGAGCCGCCGCCGATGCCGACCTTCACGAAGTCTGCGCCCGCACGGGCCAGGTAACGGAAGCCCTCGCGATCGACCACGTTGCCGGCGCCGACTTTCACGGTGTCGCCGTACTTTTCACGGATGAAGTCGATGGTCTTCTTCTGCCAGACGGAGTAGCCCTCGGAGGAGTCGATGCAGAGGATGTCTGCCCCGGCCTCGACCAGCGCGGGGATGCGCTGCTCGTAGTCCTTGGAGTTGATACCGGCACCCACCAGATAGCGCTTGTCGGCGTCCTGGAGGGCCAGAGGATGCTCCTTGTGCTCGGCGTAGTCCTTGCGGAAGACGAAGTACATCAGGTGGTCGTCCTCGTCCACCACGGGCAGGGCGTTGAGTTTGTTGTCCCAGATGATGTCGTTGGCCTCCTTCAGGGTGGTGGCGGCGGGGGCCGTGATGAGCTTCTCGCGGGGCGTCATGAACTCGCGCACAGGCACATCGGTGCTCATGCGGGTCACGCGGTAGTCGCGGCTGGTGACCAGGCCCAGGAGCTTGCCGTTGGGGGTGGCGTCCTCGGTGATGGCGACGGTGGAGAAGCCGTTCTTCTCCTTCAGGGCCAGCACGTCGCCCAGCGTTGCGTCCGGGGTCAGGTTCGAGGCACTGATGACGAAGCCGGCCTTGCTGCTCTTCACCCGGCGGACCATGGCGGCCTCATCCTCAATGGACTGAGAGCCGTAGATGAAGGACAGGCCGCCCTCCTTGGCCAGGGCCACGGCCAGGGTGTCGTTGGAGACAGCCTGCATGATGGCGGAGACCATGGGGATGTTCAGGCTGATGGGGCACTCCTCCTCCCCCTTGCGGTACTTCACCAGGGGGGTCTTCAGGGAGACGTTGTCGGGTACACACTCCTCAGAGGTGAACCCAGGCACCAGCAGGTACTCGCTGAAGGTATGGGAGGGTTCGGAATAGTAAAAAGCCATGTCAGGCTCCTCCTTTCATTCTTCTCGAAATATCACTTAAAATACTCCACCGCAGAACGGAAGAGCTTCATATCATATTCACCGGGCACGTTGCGGTACAGACCGGCCCCGGTCCGCTCGCTGTGGCCCATCTTGCCGAACACGCGGCCATCGGGAGAGGTGATGCCCTCCACGGCCCAGACGGAGTTGTTGGGGTTAAAGTGAATGTCGGCGGTGGGGTTGCCGTTCAGGTCCACATACTGGGTGGCGATCTGTCCGTTCTCGGCCAGCTGCTTCACCAGCTCCTCAGAGGCCAGGAAGCGGCCCTCGCCGTGGGAGATGGGCACAGTGTAGACCTCGCCGGGCTTGGTGTTCATCAGCCAGGGGGAGAGGTTGGAGGCCACGCGGGTGCGCACCAGGCGGGACTGGTGGCGGCCAATGGTGTTGTAGGTCAGGGTCGGGCAATTCTCATCGGTGTCGATGATCTCGCCATAAGGCACCAGACCCAGCTTGATGAGCGCCTGGAAGCCGTTGCAGATGCCCAGCATCAGGCCGTCCCGATTCTTCAGCAGGTCATGGACCTGGTCCTTGATCTTGGCCGCCCGGAAGAAGGAGGTGATGAGCTTGGCAGAGCCGTCCGGCTCGTCGCCGCCGGAGAATCCGCCGGGCAGGAAGACGATCTGAGCCTGGCCCAGGGCCTTGGCGACTGCGTCCATGGACTCGGCGATGCCGGTGGCGGTCAGGTTCTTGATGACTAGGATCTCCGGCTCGGCCCCGGCGTTGCGCATGGCCTTGGCCGCGTCATACTCACAGTTCGTGCCGGGGAAGACGGGGATGAGGACCTTGGGCTTGGCAGCCTTGATGAGCGGCTTCTTCCAGCTGTCGCTCTCGTGGGACAGGGTGGGGATGTTCTCCTGCTTCTGGTCGATGTTGCAGGCGTAGATCGGCTCCAGCTTGTTCTCGTATGCGGCCAGCAGCTCGTCCCCGGTGACGGTGTTGCCCTGCCAGGTGAGGCCCGCTTCGGCCGTGGTGGTGCCCAGGGGCAGGCCGATCTGCTGCGGCTCGGTCAGCTCCAGGACGAAGGAGCCGTAGGCATAGGAGAACAGCTCGTCCATGGTGCAGCCGTCGTCGAAACGGAAGCCCAAGCCGTTGCCCAGGGTCATTTTCAGCACGGCCTCGGCCACGCCGCCGTAGGTGGGCGTGTAAGCGGCCAGGACCTTGCCCTTCTTCATGAGCTTGTTCACGGTCTGGTAGACCTGCTTGAGGGAGGCCGCCACGGGCAGGCCGTCGGGACCATATTCGGGGCACAGCCAGACCACAGGGTGGTCTGCCCCCTTGAACTCAGGAGAGACGATATTCTTGATCTTATCCGTGGTGACGGCAAAAGACACCAGGGTGGGCGGCACGTCCAGATCATTGAAGGAGCCGCTCATGGAGTCCTTGCCGCCGATGGCGGCGATCTCCAGCTCTTTCTGGGCGCGGAAGGCACCCAGCAGGGCGGCCAGGGGCTTGCCCCAGCGGGCGGGGTCCTTGCCCAGCTTCTCGAAGTATTCCTGGAAGCTGAGATAGGTCTCTTTGAGCCCTGCGCCGGTGGCGACCAGCTTGGAGACGGACTCCACCACGGCCAGGTACGCGCCGTGATAGGGGCTCTTCTCGGTGATATAGGGGTTGTAGCCCCAGGCCATCAGGGAGCAGGTGTCGGTGTCCTGCTTCTCCACGGAGATCTTCGTGACCATGGCCTGGGTGGGGGTGAGCTGGTTCTTGCCGCCGAAGGGCATGAGCACGGCCCCGCTGCCGATGGTGGAATCGAAGCGCTCCGACAGGCCGCGCTTGGAGCAGACGTTCAGGTCGGCAGCCAGGTCCAGATAGCCCTTCTTGAAATCCCGTACCTGGTCTTTCAGGATGGATTCGGGCTGTTCGGTGATGGCGGTGATGTGCTTCTCCACGCCGTTGGTGTCCAGGAAGGAACGGGCAATATCTACAATGGTGTTGCCGTTCCAGGTCATGGTCAGGCGACCCTTGCCGGTGACGGTAGCCACCACGGTGGACTCCAGGTTCTCCTGGGCGGCCAGCTCCATGAAGCGGGGGGCGTCCTGGGCCTCGACGACCACAGCCATCCGCTCCTGGGACTCACTGATGGCCAGCTCGGTGCCGTCCAGGCCCTCATACTTCTTGGGTACTTTGTTCAGGTCGATGTCCAGGCCCTCGGCCAGCTCGCCGATGGCGACGGACACGCCGCCGGCGCCGAAGTCGTTGCAGCGCTTGATGAGGCGGGAGGCCTCGGCGTTGCGGAACAGGCGCTGGAGCTTGCGCTCCTCCGGGGCGTTGCCCTTCTGGACTTCGGCCCCGCAGGTCTCCAGAGACTCGGTGGTGTGGGACTTGGAGGAACCGGTGGCGCCGCCGCAGCCGTCGCGCCCGGTCCGGCCGCCCAACAGGATCACGAGGTCGCCAGGCTGGGGACGCTCGCGGCGGACGTTGGCGGCGGGGGCCGCGGCGATGACCGCGCCGATCTCCATGCGCTTGGCTGCATAGCCGGGGTGATAGAGCTCATCCACCTGGCCGGTGGCCAGGCCGATCTGGTTGCCGTAGGAGCTGTAGCCTGCGGCGGCCTTGGTGACGATGGTCCGCTGGGGCAGCTTGCCGGCCATGGTCTCCTCAATGGGCTTGAGGGGGTCGGCAGCACCGGTCACACGCATGGCGGCGTAGACATAGGACCGGCCGGACAGGGGGTCACGGATGGCCCCGCCCACGCAGGTGGCCGCGCCGCCGAAAGGCTCGATCTCGGTGGGGTGGTTGTGGGTCTCGTTCTTGAACAGCAGGAGCCAGTCTTCCTTACCGTTGTCCGTATCGACCTTGATCTTCACGGTGCAGGCGTTGATCTCTTCAGACTCATCCAGTTTGCCCAGCTTGCCCTGCTTTTTCAGGAGCTTGGCGACAATGGTGCCGATATCCATGAGGTTGATGGGCTTGGTGCGGTTGAGCTTCTTTCTCGTGGCCAGATAGTCCTCATAGGTCTGCTGAAGGATGGGGCTGGCAAACTCCACGCCGTCGATGGTGGTGTGGAAGGTGGTGTGGCGGCAGTGGTCGGACCAATAGGTGTCGATGACCCGCAGCTCGGTCATGGTGGGGTCGCGGTCCTCGGACTGGAAGTAGTCGCGGCAGAAGCGCAGGTCGTCCACGTCCATGGCCAGGCCGTAATCGGCCACCATCTTCTCCAACCCGGCCTCATCCAAGGCCCGGAAGCCGGTCAGGGTGGCAACGGTCTCCGGGATGTCGTAGGTCATGGCCAGGGTGGCGAAGGGTTCCAGGGAAGCCTCCCGTGCCTCGACGGGGTTGATGAGGTACTTTTTGATCGCCCCCACTTCCTCGGCGGTGAGCTTGCCGTTTAACTGATACACTCTGGCAGAGCGGACCAGAGGCCGCTCGCCCTGGGAGAGGATCTGGATGCACTGGGCGGCGGAGTCCGCCCGCTGGTCGAACTGACCGGGCAGGTACTCCACGGCAAAGAGGATACCGCCCTCCGGCAGCGTGTCGGTGGTCACGTCCAGCTGAGGCTCGGACAGGATGGTTTTCACGCTGTAATCAAACAGCTCCGGCGTGATGTTCTCCACGTCGTAGCGGTTGAGCAGCCGCAGGCTCTCCAGAGAGGAGATGCCCAGCAGGGTGCGGATGTCCCCCGCCAGGGCGTCTGCCTCGGCGGTCAGGCCGGGGCGCTTTTCAACATATACCCGATATACCATTATTTTACCTCTTCCTCTGCACGCAGGGCTTTGGCGCCAATGTCCTTACGGCAGTATGCGTTTTCAAACTTGACTTTTGCGCCCTCACGATAGGCCTTGTCAATGGCCTCTTTCAGGGTGTTGCCGATGGCGGAGACGCCCAGGACACGGCCGCCGGAGGTCTTCAAAACCCCGTCGTCCAGCTTGGCCCCGGCCACATAGACTTCCGCGTCCAGGTCGGCGGGGATGGTGATGGGATAGCCCGTCTCATACTTCTTGGGGTAGCCCTGGGAGGCCAGGACCAGGCAGCAGGCGGACTTGTCGCTGAACTTGACCTCGGTCTTGTCCAGCTCGCCCTTGGCGGTGGCCTCCATGATGGTCAGCAGGTCGCTCTCCAGCAGGGGCAGGACCACCTGGGTCTCCGGGTCGCCGAAGCGGCAGTTGTACTCAATGACCTTGGGGCCGTTTTCCGTCAGCATCAGGCCGAAGTAGAGGCAGCCCTTGAAGGTCCGGCCCTCGGCGTTCATGGCGTGCATGGTGGGCAGGAAGATCGTCTCCATGCAGGTCTTGGCGATCTCGTCGGTGTAATAGGGGTTGGGGGCGATGGTGCCCATGCCGCCGGTGTTGGGGCCGGTGTCGCCGTCGCCGATGCGCTTGTGGTCCATGGAGGAGACCATGGGGATGACCACGTTGCCGTCGGTAAAGGACAGAACGGAGACTTCGGGGCCGGTCAAAAATTCCTCAATGACGATGTGGCTGCCGCTCTCACCGAAGATCTTGTCCTCCATGCAGGCGCGGACGGCCTCCTCGGCCTCCTCGCGGGTCATGGCAACGGTGACGCCCTTGCCCAGGGCCAGGCCGTCGGCCTTGACCACGGTGGGGATGGGGGCCGTCTTGAGATAGGCCAGCGCCTGGTCCATGTCGTCAAAGACGGCATACTCGGCGGTGGGGATGTGGTATTTCTTCATGAGGTCCTTGGAGAAGACCTTGCTGCCCTCCAGAATGGCGGCAGCCTTGTTGGGGCCGAAGCAGGGAATGCCGATGGCTTCCAGCCGGTCCACCGCGCCCAGGACCAGGGGATCGTCGGGGGCAACAACCGCGAAATCAATGGCGTTGTCCTTGGCGAAGGCGGTGATGGCGTCCAGATCTTTCGCCCCGATGCCGGTGCAGATGGCGTCGGCGGCGATGCCGCCGTTGCCGGGGGCGGCGTAGATCTCAGAAACGCGGGGGCTCTTTTTCAGGCTCTTGATGATGGCGTGCTCCCGTCCGCCGCCGCCTACTACGAGAATCTTCATGGAAACTGACCTCCTTGCTTAGTGGTGGAACAGGCGCATGCCGGTAAAGGCCATGACCATGTGGTAGCGGTTTGCCGTCTCGATGACGTTGTCGTCCCGGATGGACCCGCCCGGCTCCACGATGTAGGAAACGCCGGACTTTCTGGCCCGCTCAACGTTATCGCCGAAGGGGAAGAAGGCGTCGCTGCCCACGGTCACGCCGGTCTGGGTGGCGATCCAAGCCTTTTTCTCCTCTGCGGTCAGCGGCTCCGGGCGGACCTTAAAGGTGTTCTGCCACACGCCGTCCCGCAGCACGTCCTCATACTCGTCGGAGAGGTACACGTCGATGGCGTTGTCCCGGTCGGGGCGGCGGATGTGATCCAGGAATTGCAGGCCCAAGGTCTTGGGATGCTGGCGGAGATACCAGTTGTCGGCCTTGTTGCCCGCCAGACGGGTGCAGTGGATGCGGCTCTGCTGGCCCGCGCCCACGCCGATGGCCTGGCCGTCCTTCACATAGCACACGGAGTTGGACTGGGTGTACTTGAGGGTAATGAGGGCCACGATCATGTCCCGCTTGGCTGCGTCGGGCAGGTCCTTGTTTTCCGTGACCAGGTTGGCCAGCAGGGACTCGTCGATCTTGAAGTTGTTTCTCCCCTGCTCGAAGGTGATGCCGAACACGTCCTTGTGCTCCTGCACGGCGGGGACATAATTGGGGTCGATCTTGACGATGTTATAGTTTCCCTTCTTCTTGGCCTTGAGAATTTCCAGGGCCTCAGGGGTGTAGTCCGGGGCGATGACGCCGTCGGAGACCTCCGGCTTGAGGTAAGCGGCGGTGGCGGCGTCACAGGTGTCGCTCAGGGCCGCCCAGTCGCCGTAGGAGCAGAGGCGGTCCGCGCCTCTGGCGCGGATGTATGCGCAGGCCAGGGGGGTAAGCTCCGCGTCGGCGGGCACAAAGTAAATGGCCTTATCCGTCTCGCTCAGGGGCAGGCCCACGGCGGCCCCGGCGGGAGAGACGTGCTTGAAGGACGCGGCGGCGGGCAGGCCGGTGGCCTCCTTCAGCTCCTTGACCAGCTGCCAGGAGTTCAGCGCGTCCATAAAATTGATGTAGCCCGGCTTGCCGTTGAGCACTTCCAGAGGCAGATCCCGGCCGTCATTCACGGTAATGCTGGCGGGCTTCTGGTTGGGATTGCAGCCGTATTTCAGTTCTAATTTTTTCATCGTTCGCTCCCCCGGTCTTATTTATTCTTATTGTACAGTTTCTCCTGGTACGCACCCGTGGCCAGATCGGTGAAGCGGACGTAGAGAGAAATCTTGTTGGCTTCGTTGAGGTTGTTCCAGATCATCCCGGCAAACGCATCCAGCGTGCCGGTGATGGCCACCCGCTCCGGCTCTCCCTGGAAGGTGGGGATGGGGTTGCCGTCCTGGACGTAGGTGTGAAGGAAATGCCCCACGCCGTTCACGCCGGGATACTCATAGGTATACCGGGCGCAGGCGGAGCCTTCCGCGTCAGCGCTTTTCAGGATGGACATCTTATAGCTGCCGTCGGCAGAGAGCAGGCCGGAGATGCGGGGGGTCCAGTTGGGGCCGTCCGGCTCAAAGGCGCGGGTACGCAGGCCCTGCTCGAAGGACTCGCCCAGTTCGAGATGATCCCGGATGGTGTCGGTCTGGTCGCCGTTGGTGACGATCAGGGCGCGGCCCAGCTGACGCACGGGATGGTAGATGATGAGGCTGGGGTCAGCCAGCTTCGCCGGATCAAAGGCCTCGGTGCGGATGCCGTCAGGCTCCTGAACAAACACCCGGTTGCGGCTGTTCTCGCTGCGGCCCATGATGAAGTAGGCGGCGACAGACTGCTTGCCGTCGGCGGTCTTCCCCAGCACGATGCCCCGGCCGGGGTAGGTGTTCCCGGCCAGCAGAGCGGCCAGGTCGTGGTTTTCATAGACGTTCATTCTGCTTTCTCCCTCCCGATCTCTTCGGAAATCATCTGCGCGGCCTGGGGCAGGAGCTTCCACTCGGCCTGCTCCATCACCCGGCGCTGCAAGACCTCCGGCGTGTCGCCGGGCAACACGTCCACGGCCTTTTGCAGGAGGATCTCTCCCCCGTCCGGCACTTCGTTGACAAAATGGACGGTCGCGCCCGTCACCTTCACCCCGTAGGCCAGCGCGGCCTCATGGACCTTCAGCCCATAGAACCCCTTCCCGCAGAAGGACGGGATGAGGGAGGGGTGGATGTTCAAAATGCGCCGGGGCCACTGGCTGGTGAAGTTCTCGGTGAGAATACTCATAAACCCGGCCATAACGATCAGCTCTGCCCCGTGCTCGGCCAGCGCCTGGGAGATGGCGGCCTCAAACGCCGCCTGGCTCCCTAGGGCCTTCCGGCTGCACACGACAGCGGGCACCCCCGCGTTGGCTGCGCGGGTGAGGGCATAGGCCTTGTCGTTGCTGGCGATGACCAGCACGATCTCCCCGGCGGTGAGGGCGCCGCTCTGCTGGGCGTCCAGCAGAGCCTGCAAATTGGTGCCGCCGCCGGAGACTAAGACGGCGATCTTGGTCTTTACCATAGGATAACACCCTCATCGCCCGCGACGATCTCGCCCAGACGGACGGGCTGCTCCCCGGCGGCTTTCAGGGCCTCCAGGGCCTTGTCGGCCTCGTCCTTGGAGACCACGACGGTCATGCCGATGCCCATGTTGAAGGTATTGAACATCTCCCGGCGGGGCACGTTGCCCTTCTCCTGGATGAGGTCAAAGATGGGCAGCACAGGCACGTCGCTCTCCTTGATCTTGGCGGTCATGCCCTTGGGCAGGCTGCGGGGGATGTTTTCATAGAAGCCGCCGCCGGTGATGTGGGAGACGGACTTGATCGTGACCTGCTCCATGAGGGACAGGATGCTCTTGACATAGATGCGGGTGGGGGCCAGCAGCGTCTCACCCAGGGACTTGCCGCCCAGGGCCTCCACGGGGGCCGTCAGATCCGTGTGCTCCACGTCCAGGACCTTGCGGACCAGGGAGAAGCCGTTGGAGTGCACCCCGGAAGAGGGCAGGCCGAGGATCACGTCGCCGGGCTGGATCTTGGTCTTGTCAAAGACCTTGTCCTTATCCACCACGCCCACGGAGAAGCCGGCCAGGTCATACTCGTCGATGGGATAGAAGCCGGGCATCTCGGCAGTCTCGCCGCCGATGAGGGCAGCGCCGGCCTGGACGCAACCCTCGGCCACGCCGGAGACGATGCCCGCAATCTTCTCCGGGACGTTCTTGCCGCAGGCGATGTAGTCCAGGAAGAACAGGGGCTTGGCGCCCACGCAGATGATGTCGTTGACGCACATGGCCACGCAGTCGATGCCCACGGTGTCGTGCTTGTCCATGAGGAACGCCAGCTTGAGTTTCGTGCCCACGCCGTCGGTGCCGGAGACCAGGACGGGCTTGGTGATGCCGGTCAGGTCCAGCTCGAACAGGCCGCCAAAGCCGCCGATGTCGGACAAAGCTCCGGCGGTCATGGTCTTGGCGATGTGGGCCTTCATGAGTTCTACGGCCTTGTACCCGGCGGTGATGTCCACCCCGGCGGCGGCGTAGCTGTCAGATCTCGAAGTTGTATTCATTGCGCTCATTCCTTTCCGTTCCAGCAGTAAGTGCATACCTTACATGGCTCCAGGCCAATGGCCTTGATGAGTTCGTCCAGGGACTGGTATTCCAGCGAGGTGAAGTGCAGCTGCTGGCAGATGGCCTCCCGCAGCTTCTGGCCCCGCTCGGTGTTGGGGTCGCTGTATTCGTCCAGATGCTTCTCCCCCTCTTCGCCCTCCAGGTCGTAGACGGTGCGGCGGGCGATCAGCTCCATCGGGGAGCGGCTGGTGGAGAAGTTCAGAAATTTACAGCCATACATGATGGGGGGGCAGGCGGAGCGGATGTGGACCTCTTTTGCGCCGTTGGCGTAGAGGAACTCCACCGTCTCCCGCAGCTGGGTGCCCCGCACGATGCTGTCGTCCACGAAGAGGAGCTTCTTGCCCTCGATGAGCTCATGGACGGGGATCTGCTTCATCTTGGCCACCCGGTCGCGCTCCTTTTGGTTCGTGGGCATGAAGCTGCGGGGCCAGGTGGGGGTATATTTAATGAAGGGGCGGGCAAAGGGGATGCCGCTCTCGTTGGAGTAGCCGATGGCGTGGGGGGTGCCGGAGTCGGGCACGCCGCTGACGAAGTCGATGTCCTGGGCCACGCCCTTGGCCTTGTCGGTCCGGGCCAGGCTCGCGCCGTTCCGGTTCCGCATGACCTCCACGTTGATGCCTTCGTAGTTGGAGTTGGGGTAGCCGTAGTACGTCCAGAGGAAGGCGCACACGCGCATCTCCTTCTCGGCGGGCAGCAGGGTCTCCCAGCCGTCCTTGGTGATCTTCACCACCTCGGCGGGACCCAGCTCGTAGGCGTCGTGATAGCCCATCTTCTGGTAGGCAAAGGTCTCAAAGGCCACGCAGCAGCCCTCGTCGTCCTGGCCGATGTGGATGGGCAGACGGCCCATCTTGTCCCGCCCGGCGATGAGGAAATCGGGCGTCATAATTAAGACGGAGACAGTCCCCTCCACCACGCTCTGGGCGTAGCGGATGCCCTCGGCGATGGTGGGCTGCTGGCTGATGAGCGCGGCTACCAGCTCGTTGGAGTTCACGCGCCCGCCGCTCATGGCCTCAAAGTGCCGGTCGGCGTCCCCCAGCATCTGCTCGATGATGGCTTCCTCGTTCTGGATCACGCCCACCACGCAGATGGCGTAGGTCCCGTGAACCGAGCGCACCAGCAGGGGCTGGGGATCGGTGTCGCTGATGCTGCCGATGCAGCACTTGCCCACCATCTCCCCCACCGTCTTGTCAAACTTGGTGCGGAAGGGGGCGTTCTCGATGTTGTGAATCTCCCGCTGGAAGCCCAGCTCCGGGTCCCAGGCGGCCATGCCGCCCCGGCGGGTGCCCAGGTGGGAGTGATAGTCTGTGCCGAAATAAACGTCTAACACGACGTCGCGATTGGAGATCGCGCCGCAAAAACCACCCATAGGTATGTACCTCCATTCTCACTGCCCCAAGGGCTTACTGATTGTATTCTGCTTCGACCCCGGCGTTCTTCTCCAGGACTTTATTGGCCTCGGCCGCGCGGGCAGCCTTGAGCTTGGCGGACAGGCCCTCGTCAGAGACGGCCAGGATCTGAATGGCCAGCAGGGCCGCGTTGGCTGCCCCGTCGATGGCGACCGTGGCCACCGGGATGCCCGTGGGCATCTGCACGGTGGAGAGCAGGGCGTCCAGGCCGTCCAGGGTGGAGGATTTCACCGGGATGCCGATCACCGGCAGCGTGGTGTTTGCCGCCAGCGCCCCGGCTAGATGCGCAGCCTTGCCCGCGGCGGCGATGATGGCCCCAAAGCCCTTTTCCTGGGCCGTGCGGGAGAACTCAGCCGCCTGCACGGGGGTGCGGTGGGCGGAGTAGACGTGGACTTCGTAGGGTACACCGTATTCCTTCAGCTTGCCGATGGCCTTTTCCACCACCGGCAGGTCGCTGTCGCTACCCATGACAATGCCAACTTTTTTCATAACGAACCTTCCTCTCTGATAACAGTGATCCCGGAGGGGTCTGGTCGATCTCTCCGAACGCTGGGGCTTTCTGTGTGATGCTGTGATTTCGCAATGTGAAAAAAGGACAGCCCAATTCCCTCCATTTGAAAATTGAACTGCCCAGACGGTCGGCGCAAGTATGCTTTTTGCTCCCTGTGGTCCTTCCCACTTCCGTCAGTCACAAAAAGTCCTCGATTTTTACAGTTTATTATACTATACCCGCCCCCGTTTCGCAAGCGATAGTTTGTAGAGCTTTCCTGCGTTTCTGCCTGGCCCTCTGTGCGTTTTTCTTTGCTTTTGCAGGAAAAACACCAAGAAGCCCCCGGAGACTTGCGTCCGCCGGGGGCCTCTCAGAAAGGATCGGAAGAATTTAAGGATATTTGGATTTAGGATATGCATCCGGCTCTCTTCGTGTTTGGTCCCACGAGCAAAGCCGTGGCTTGCTGGGACAGCAGAGAAGTGAGGGAGTCTTACTTCTTGCTGGGCAGCTCGGAGAAGTGCCGCTTGGTCTCCTTGACCACCACGCCGGACAGAGCCACCAGGGCGATCAGGTTGGGGATGGCCATGAGGCCGTTGAGGGTATCGGCGATGGCCCAGGCCAGGTCCAGCTTCATGGTCGCACCCACAAAGATGACGATGATGAAGATGATCTGATAAGGCTTGATGGCCTTGTGGCCGAACAGGAACTCGCAGCAGCGGGTGCCATACAGGGACCAGCCCAGGACGGTGGAGAAGGCGAACAGAGCCAGGCCCACCGCGATGATGATGGCGCCGCCCTTCTGGGTGAAGACAGTGCCGAGGGCTGCGGCGTTCAGAGAGGTGTTGCCCTCAGTGCCGATGTGCAGGTCCAGGCCAGCGCCCTTGGCAGCGCACAGGATGGTCAGACCGGACAGAGTACAAATCAGGATGGTGTCCATGAAGACCTCGAAGATGCCATACAGGCCCTGCTTGACGCAGTCGGTCTCAGAGGTAGCAGCATGGGCGATAGGAGCGGAACCGAGGCCGGCCTCGTTGGAGAACACGCCGCGCTTGACGCCCCAGGTGATGACCAGGACCATGGAGCCAACGACACCACCGGTGACACCGCTGGGGGTGAAAGCACCCTCGAAGATGTCGTGGAACACGGCGGGCAGGGTGTTGGCATAGCGGATGACCACGATCAGGCAGGCCACGATGTAGATGACTGCCATGATGGGCACCAGCTTCTCGGTGACAGCGCCCAGGCGCTTGATGCCGCCGAACAGAACCACGGCGGTCAGGATGACCAGGATGATGCCCAGGACGATGTTGACCAGGGACTGCTTGTCAAAGTCGGGGTTGAAGGCGGTGATCACGGTGTTGATGGAAGAGGTGATGTTGCCCACCTGCACGGCGTTGCCGATGCCGAAGGCTGCCAGGGCCGCAAAGATACAGAAGATAGCACCCAGCCACTTCCAGTTCTTGCCGAGGCCGTTCTTGATGTAATACATGGGGCCGCCGACCCAGTCGCCGTCCTTGTTGCGTTCACGGAACCTGACGGCCAGCAGGACCTCGGAGTACTTGGTCGCCATGCCGATCAGGGCGGTGATCCACAGCCAGAACATGGTACCAGGGCCGCCCAGGGTCAGGGCCGTGGTGATACCGGCGATGTTACCGGTACCGACGGTACCAGCCAGCGCCGTACTCATGGCCTGGAAGGGCGTCATTTCGCCTTCCTTGGCTTCGGTCTTGGTGAAGACCTTGCCCAGGGTGTTCTTCATGGCGTAGCCGAACTTGCGGAACTGCACGCCGAAGGTCCGGATGGTCAGCAGGATACCGGCACCCACCAACAGGACGAGCATGGGGACGCCCCACACGACGCCGTTGATGGCACTGTTGATGGTCTCAATGATTGCCATACAGATCTCTCCTTTTCTCGATTTGCTCTTTTTCTCTTTGCAACCAACCCATCAGAAACTGACAAACACAAACGGAGCGCCACAAGACCGTGGTGCTCCGTCAAAAAGCGTTCTCTGATAGGTCCGGCTGCACCTTGGAATGGGTGCGGCCTGCAATCCCCTAAAAAAGATCTGTCCTTTTGCCTGAGAGTCTGGTCTTGCCCCTTCGGCCCCCGCGTTCATGCGGATGTCTCCAGATTGTCATCCTCTCCCGGTGGCGTCAACCTTTGTACCATTTGCTGGAAATCCACGTAAAGTCAACTTAACATCGGAAAAATCATCTGACGAGTTTGATCACTGACCTCATTTTAGGCTCATTTCGTCGGAAAAGCAAGTCTATTTGTCCAAAAAAATTTACCAAATGGGAGGATATGCCTTTTTTTGTGAATTTGCTCCGATTTTCCCTTCCCTTGCTCTCCGGTTTTTATTGGAATCCACGCTGTTATTTTGTCAATTTTTAAGCAGGTGTCAATCACTTTTGGTTATTTTTTACATAACAAGAAAAAGAAAGAAATTCAGAGGACTGCGATGCAAGTCGTGGTCCTCTGAATTTCATATCATTCTTCTGAAGAAGTCAGCTCAGGCTTTTTTCTTTTGCCGGTCGAAATATTCTCTCGTCGTTCTTGCAATGACACCGGACAGGGCCAGCAAAGCAACGATGTTCGGGATGGCCATAAGTCCGTTGAAAATATCGGCGATGGTCCACACGGCGGAAACCGTCAGGTAGGGGCCGACGAACACGGCGGCGATGTAGATCCAGCGATAGATCTTTACGGCCAGGTTGCTGCCGTTGGAGAGGTACTCCATGCAGCGCTCGGCGTAGTAGTTCCAGCCCAGGATGGTGGTAAAGGCGAAGAACACCAGGGACATCATCAGGATGAAGCCGCCCACAGCTGCCGGGAAGGGCAGGCAGTTTTCAAAGGCGTACATGGTGATGCTGGCACCCTCCAGGCCCAGGTCAGGCTGCCAGCCGCCGGAAATGACGATGGACAGGCCGGTCATGGTGCAGATGATGATGGTGTCGATGAAGGTACCGGTCATGGTGACCAGGCCCTGGCGGACCGGCTCGTTGGTCTTAGCAGCAGCAGCGGCGATAGGTGCGGAGCCTAAGCCGGCCTCGTTGGAGAAGATGCCGCGGGCAACGCCCTTCTGCAAAGCGACCTTGAAGCAGACGCCCACGATGCCGCCGGCCACAGCCTCAGGATGAAAGGCACCGTAAACGATCTGGTAAATGGCGTGAGGAACCGCAGAGAGGTTGGTCAGCAGCAGGATCACGGCAAACAGCACATAGGCCACAGCCATGAAGGGGACCACGACCTCAGAGACCTTGGCGATCCGCTTGATGCCGCCGATGATGACCAGACCGGCACAAACGGTGACGATCAGGCCCACGACGATGGTGGTCATGGTGATGGGCGTCTCGCTGCTGGTCCCGGCAGCCAGGGTAAAGACCACATGGGCCTTGTCGGGGTCAAAGAAGTTCTGGGCAGCGGAGGTGATGCCGTTGATCTGGGTGATGGTGCCGATGCCCAGGGCGCCGGCCAGGACGCCGAACAGGGCGAAGAGCTTGCCCATCCACTTCCAGTTCTTGCCCATGCCCTTCTCAATGTAATAGAAGGGGCCGCCCAAAACGTGGCCGTCGGCATCGACTTCACGATACTTGATGGCCAGCAGGCCCTCGGAATACTTGGTGGCCATGCCGAAGAAGGCTGCGACCAGCATCCAGAACAGAGCGCCTGGGCCGCCGGCGGCAATGGCGGAGGCCACGCCGACGATGTTGCCGGTGCCGATGGTGGCGGAAAGGGCGGTACACAGAGCGCCGAAGCTCGTGACCTCACCTTCACCCCCCTCTTCGTTCTTGACCATGAACTTCAGGGCCTTGCCCAGGTGCCTCACCTGGAGGAATCGGACCCGGAAGGTCAGCCACACGCCGCAGGCGATGATCAAAACGATCAGCGGTACGCCCCAGACGGCACCGTCAATAGCTTCTAAGATTGCATTGATGTCCATAACATACTCTTCCTTTCTCTCTTGTTTTCCCGCTGGGAAGGCGGGGATCTTTTGCTCACCTGCATCATAGTCCTCTCCCCGCAAAAATGCAAGTAGTTTTTACATATCCTTCATATTTTCAGAACATAGTCTAAAATATGTCGATTATTTTTTCACTTTTTGCGAGGGAGTTCACGAAAAATGCAATTTATATTGCAATTCTTTCAATCAGAATAATTGTATCCCCGCTTTTTCCCACAAAAAAATACCAGCCAACGCGGCTGCATCGGCTGGTATCGAAAAGGATGAGTCAAATTCTATGGGATCTTTGTGCACTATTTTTCTTATTTCTTGCTGGGCAGCTCGGAGAAGTGCCGCTTGGTTTCCTTGACCACCACGCCGGACAGAGCCACCAGGGCGATCAGGTTGGGGATGGCCATGAGGCCGTTGAGGGTATCGGCGATGGCCCAGGCCAGGTCCAGCTTCATGGTCGCACCCACAAAGATGACGATGATGAAGATGATCTGATAAGGCTTGATGGCCTTGTGGCCGAACAGGAACTCGCAGCAGCGGGTGCCGTACAGGGACCAGCCCAGGACGGTGGAGAAGGCGAACAGAGCCAGGCCCACTGCGATGATGATGGCGCCGCCCTTCTGGGTGAAAACGGAACCCAAAGCTTGGGCGTTCAAGGCAGTGGTGCCCTCGTGGCCGATGTTCAGGTCCAGAGCGCCGCCCTTCCAGGCGCACAGCACGGTCAGGCCGGACAGGGTGCAGATGACGATGGTATCAACGAACACTTCAAAGATGCCGTAGAGGCCCTGCTTCACGCAGTCGGTCTCGGAGGTAGAGGCGTGGGCCATCGGCGCAGAACCTAAGCCGGCCTCGTTGGAGAACACGCCGCGCTTCACGCCCCAGGTGATGACCAGAATGACGGAACCGACGGCCCCGCCGGTGACGCCGCTGGGAGAGAACGCACCCTCAAAGATGGAGGCGAACACGGCGGGCAGGGTCTTGGCGTAATAAACCACGACCACGAGACAAGCCACGATATAAATGACGGCCATAAAAGGCACCAGCTTTTCGGTGACAGCGCCCAGGCGCTTGATGCCGCCGAAGAGAACGATCGCAGTCAGGATGACCAGGATGATGCCCAAAACGCTGTTGACCATCTTCTGCCCGGCAAAGTCAGGGCTGAAGGAGGTGATGACGGTGTTGATGGAAGAGGTGATGTTGCCGACCTGCACGGCGTTGCCGATACCGAAGGCCGCCAGGGCCGCGAAGATACAGAAGATGGCACCCAGCCACTTCCAGTTCTTGCCGAGGCCGTTCTTGATGTAGTACATAGGACCGCCGACCCAGTCACCGTCCTTGTTCCGTTCGCGGAACTTGACGGCCAGCAGGACCTCGGAGTACTTGGTCGCCATGCCGATCAGGGCCGTGATCCACAGCCAGAACATACTGCCGGGGCCGCCCAGGGTCAGAGCCGTGGTGACGCCGGCGATGTTACCGGTGCCGACGGTCCCGGCCAGGGCGGTGCTCATCGCTTGGAAGGGCGTGATCTCGCCCTCCTTGGCCTCGCCCTTCTTGAAGATCTTCCCGGCGGTGTTCTTCATGGCGTAGCCAAATTTTCGGAACTGCACGCCGCACGTCCGGCAGGTCAGCAGGATACCCGCACCCACCAGAAGGACCAGCATCGGGACGCCCCAAACGAAGCTGTTAATGGCGCTGTTGATGGTTTCAATGATTGCCATACAGATCTCTCCTTTTTCTCGTTATTTTCCTTTCTTGGATAAAATTGGGTTTTCTGCATTTGTATTGTAATCCTTTTTTTGGAAAAGTGCAACTGAGAAAAAGAAAATTTTGCAGGGAAAACAGTAGTTTTTTGCAAATTTTTCTGCCATCGAAAAAAGTAAGGCAACAGACCGTATCTTTTTGCAAGCAAAAAGAGCCAGAGCGTCAAGGCGCAAAAAAGCAGACAGCCGAGAAGCGATCTGCGGCTGTCTGCTTTTGCTCCAGAAGAATGGACGATTTATAAGGTCAGGGCCTGCTTGAGGGTCAGGGCCTGGCGGACTTTGTCTGCGATGCCCGCAGGGGTCAGGTGATAGGCCTCCAGGACCTTCTGGGCGGCACCGGAACGGCCGAACTCGTCCTCCACGCCGTGGCGGATGACGGGCACGGGGCAGACAGAGGTCAGGTACTCGGAGACGGCGCTGCCCAGGCCGCCGACGATGTTCGCCTCTTCGCTGGTGACGATGCAGCCGGTGTCACGGGCGGCGGCCAGCAGGATCTCCGTGTCCAGGGGCTTGATGGTGTGCATGTCGATGACCCGGACGGAGATGCCCTCCTCGGCCAGAATGTCGGCGGCAGTGAGGGCCATTTGGACCATCATGCCCACGGCGACCACGGTCACGTCCTGGCCGTCCCGCAGGAGGACGCCCTTGCCGATCTGGAACTCATAGCCCTCCACCTGGTCGGTGACGGTCTCCACAGCCAGACGGCCGAGACGCAGATAGGCGGGGCCGTCGTAAGCCAGCAGGGCCTTGACAGCCTGCTTCATCTCGTTGCCATCGCAGGGGCACAGGACGGTCATGTTGGGGATGGCCCGCATGATGGCCAGATCCTCGATGCACTGGTGGGTGGCGCCGTCCTCGCCCACGGACAGGCCGCCGTGGGAGCCAACGACCTTGACGTTCAGGCCGGGGTAAGCCACGCTGTTGCGGACCTGCTCCCAGGCCCGCCCGGCGGCGAACATGGCGAAGGAGTTGACAAAGGGCTTCTTGCCGCAGGTGGCCAGGCCGGCGGCGACGCCGACCATGTTGGCCTCGGCAATGCCCATGTCAAAGAAACGGTCGGGGTGCTCGGCCCCGAAGCCCTTGGTCATGGTGGAGCCGGACAGGTCGGCGTCCAGGACCACCAGGTTCGGCTCCTGGGCAGCCAGTTCTTCCAGGGCCTTGCCGTAAGCGGCCCGTGTCGCGATCTTCTCTGCCATGTTACTTGCCCTCCTTCTCTGCCAGGGCGGCCACCAGCTCCTGACGTGCCTGTTGATACTGCTCTTCGTTGGGGGCCTTGCCGTGCCAGCCGGCCTGGTTCTCCATGAAGGAGACGCCCTTGCCCTTGACGGTCTTGGCCAGGATCATGGTGGGGGCACCCTTGTAGTCCTGGGCCAGCTTGAAGGCGTCCTCCAGGGCGGCCAGGTCGTGGCCAGCCACCTTGATGACGTGCCAGCCGAAGGCTTCCAGCTTCTTGTCCAGGGGTTCCGTCGGCATCACGTCGGCAGTCGCGCCGTCGATCTGTAAGCCGTTGACGTCGATGACGGCGCAGAGATTGTCCAGCTTGTACTTGGCAGCGGCCATGAAAGCCTCCCAGACCTGCCCCTCTTCGATCTCGCCGTCGCCCAGCAGGCTGTAAACGCGGTAGTCTTTTTTGTCCAGCTTACCAGCCAGGGCCATGCCCACGGCGGCGGAGATGCCCTGCCCCAGGGAGCCGGTGGACATATCCACGCCCTTCACATGGTGCATCTCGGCGTGGCCGGACATGTGGCCCTCCACGCTGCGGAACATCTTCAGCTCCTCCTCAGGGAAATAGCCCCGCTGCGCCAGGATGGGATACAGCGCAGGGGTGCAGTGGCCCTTGGACAGGACGAAGCGGTCCCGGTCCGGGTCCTTGGGGTCCTTGGGATCCACCCGCATCACATCGAAATACAAAACAGTCAGAATGTCCATGGCCGAGAACGAGCCGCCCAGATGCCCGGACGCACAGTGGTAGACCATGTCCAGGCCCAGAAGCCGCCCCTTGGCCGCGACGACTTCCAGCCCACGCATATCATTGTTCATATCGTTGCCTCCTCCAGCAGTTGCGTGCGTATGCAAATCAGATACAGTGTAACACGGAAATTTTCTAAGGTCAATTCTCTTTCGCCCTTGCAATTTGATTTCCGATGCTTTATAATGGGGTGCGTTCCCTTCGGTGGGGAGCGTAACCGCATATCGCAAACATATCCGGGTGTAGCCCAGTTGGTAGGGCGCCTGCTTTGGGAGCAGGAAGCCGCGCGTTCGAGTCGCGCCACTCGGACCAACGGCTCTCTGTAACATGCAGAGGGCCGTTTTTATTATTGTTATTTTTTATTATTTTATTGAAAACACAAACAAATCGAAACAAGGAGCAAACCTATGATCCTACTCGCAGTAGAATCCTCTTGCGATGAGACGGCGGTGGCGTTGGTGCAGGACGGGCGGACCGTTCTGGCCGACTGCATCGCCTCCTCCGTGGAGATGCATAAAATTTACGGCGGCGTGGTGCCGGAGATCGCCTCCCGCAAGCACATCGAGGTCATCAGCCAGCTGGCTGACCAGGCTCTGGTGAAGGCCGGGCTGACCCGGAAGGACATCGACGCCGTGGCCGTGACCTACGCCCCCGGCCTCATCGGCGCAGTGCTGGTGGGGGTGAGCTTTGCCAAGTCCGTGGCCTACACCTTGGGCGTGCCGCTGATCCCGGTGCATCATGTCCGGGGGCACATCGCCGCCAACTACATCGCCCATCCGGACTTAGAGCCGCCCTTCGTCTGCCTGTGCGTGTCCGGCGGCACGTCGCTCATCGTGGATGTGCGGGGCTACACCGACGTGCAGATCCTGGGCGCGACACGAGACGACGCAGCCGGTGAGTGCTTCGACAAGATCGCGCGGGTCATGGGCCTGGGCTATCCCGGCGGCGCTCCCCTGGATCGGGCCGCCCAGACCGGCAACGACCAGGCCTTCCAGCTGCCGCGGGTCCACATCCAGGACGCCCCGCTGGATATGTCCTTTTCCGGCCTGAAGACCGCCATGCTGAACCTCATTCACAACACCCAGCAGAAGGGCGAGGCCCTGCCGGTCTCTGACCTGGCTGCCTCTTTTTCCGCCGCCGTCAGCGACGAGCTGGTCCCCCGGACCATGGCCGCCGCTCGGTCCACCGGGTACAAAAAGGTCGCCGTCGTGGGCGGTGTGGCCGCCAACTCCCGTATCCGCCGGGACTTAGAAGCCGCCTGCCAGGCCGAGGGTTGTACCCTCTACCTGCCCCCCCTCAAGCTCTGCGGCGACAACGGCAGCATGATCGGCAGCCAGGGGTATTACGAGTACCTGGCCGGGACCCGCGCCGGGAATGATTTGAACGCCTACGCCAACCGGGACATCTCCCTGGATTACCACCCTTGACGCATCCAAATGAAAAAAAGTGATACACAGTTTCCACACGGCTGTGGAAAAGTCGGTGGAAACTGTGTATAACTCTGCGTAGAGGATTTGAGTCAAAAAGAAAGTTTTTCCGTAAATTGCTTGAGAAAATAAGCATTTTAGAGAATATACAAAAGGTATAGAGAAAAACTCTTGACGTTAGAGTTGTTTCGTGTTAATATAATAAGTACGCTGGTATAGCTCAGGGGTAGAGCACTTCACTCGTAATGAAGGGGTCGTCGGTTCAAATCCGACTTCCAGCTCCACAAAAAACCATGTCCGTTGGGACATGGTTTTTTTGCTTAGTTCATGAAAAAATTCAGGCCCTTGCGGGGTGAGGCATTCCCGGCTGGAGGCTTGAGAAAGCGACTCCAGGTTTTGACGGTCTGGTCCTCCAGAAACGTGACCAGCGGGGCTAAGTCCTCTTGTTCGTCATAGGTCTGTAAGGCATCGTAGTAGGCCCGCCGGTCCTCTTCGTAAATGACAAGAGGGGGATAGTGGTTGATCATCAACCAGTAGTTTAGTAGGGTTCGTCCCACCCGTCCGTTGCCGTCTGCAAAGGGATGGATGTTTTCAAATCGGGCGTGAAAATAGGCTCCGGCTTTTAGGGGCGCTTGGGCGCCGATGGCGTTGACCTCTTCGATCAATTCTGTCAAATCATCGGCAACGGCTTCCGGAGGCGAACCCACCTCATTTTTGCCCGTCACATAGTCATGTTTTTTGAAGGCACCAGGCCGTTCGCCATTGGTGATATAGCGGTGCTCGTCATAGGTCCCCTCGGTCAAAGTCCGATGGATGGTTCGGAGCAGGGAGAGGGAAAGAGGCTCTTGGGCGAGAATTTTAGGCCGCAGCAGCTCATAGCAAGTCTTTTGGTTTTGCTGCTCAAAGAGCGTCCGGGTGCTGCCGGTGTAGTTGATGACTTTTCCGTTTTCAAAAATCTCACGGGTGTCATGGTAGTTGATCTCGTCGTTTTCGATCTTGCCGGAGTGATAGGCAAATAAGATCCGAAAGCTGTCTAGGCGCAGGGACAAATCAGCTTCGCTCTGAATGTTCCAGCTCTGCCACAGCTTGACAGCTTCTTCGTATCGGGGCATCTCAAATCACCTCTCTATGTGTTCGATGTTCAAAAGTTCGCTTTCAAAGCAGACTCAACCTTGACGATGGAGAGAAAGAGTGCGACCATTTGAAGCCCAATGAGGACGAGCATGGCGATACTCAAGGCATGCTCTCCCCGGCTCCGAAGCAGAGCGAGAGACAGAAAGGACGGGATCAACAAGATCCCTCCCACCTTTAGCCAAAGATGCCCACAGTAGTCCTGGGCAAAATACCAAGTCTCTTCGCTTTGCAGAGAGCGCTCGGTCCGGTAGCCGCACAGGGCATTGCTTCTCTGCGTCGGGTGATTTGCCATGAGATAGCCGCCGAGCAGCAGAACGACGGGGATCGCGAAAAATCCAAAGATCCAAAAGAGCATCCAAACACCTCCTGTGTTTTCCTGGCCTTATTATAGCACAGCCATTCCTCCTGCGGGGAAACTTTTTCGTCTGCCTGCGCATACTACCGCCAAAGACCAAACTGGGTGCAACAGGAGGAAAGTTTCTATGGCAGAGATGTTTTGTTTTCAGTGTCAGCAGACGGCCGGGGGCAGCGGGTGCGTCCGCACCGGGGTGTGCGGGAAGCAGCCAGAGACGGCGCAGTTGCAGGATGCGCTCCTTGACAAGCTGGTACGTCTGGCCCAGGCGTGCGAGCGGAAGGGCTGGCGGCCGGATGAGGTGACGGAGTTGCTCACAGACGGTCTCTTTATCACGCTGACCAACGTGAATTTTGACGATGGGGCCATTCGTGCGTTCACCCAGCGCATCGACGAGATGCTGGCCTGGGTGGACGCACCGAAGCCGGAGAAAGACCCCGGCTGGCTTTGGCGGGGGGAGACGGATCTGGTCTCCCTGCGCTCCACGCTGCTCTTTGGCCTCAAAGGCATGGCAGCTTACGCTCACCACGCCAGAGAGCTGGGCTATACCGACAGCGCAGTGGACACCTGGTTTTACAAGGGCCTTACGTCGCTGGCCCAGCCCCACAGCGTCGAGGAATGGCTGGAACTCATCTTGGAGTTTGGCCGGGTCAATTTCCAATGTATGGCCCTGTTGGATCAGGCCCAC
>OLNW01000095.1_pt1 | contig 105075 bp, 108 predicted proteins | sample 1672121 | NCBI WGS metagenome assembly OLNW01 (sample SAMEA3136648, study PRJEB25190) | human gut metagenome
CTGCTGCGCCTGCCGGAGCTGCTGCTTTTGGTGCTGCCGGAGCTGCTTTTGCTGCGCTGACTGTTGGAGCTGCGCCTGCTGTGGTTCCTTCTTCTACAGTTACGTTATATACATTTCCGTTTACGGTAATGGTGTAGTTTTTCATTGAAAATTTCCTCCTTAAGCTCTTTTGCCTTTTCTGCGGATCGGACGTGCAACATAAGCATCTCCGGATGCAGAAGCCATATCCTCTTCATACATGGCGATTGCAGCTGTAATAACAGCCTGCAGCTCCATATCGTCTGCTTCCGGTACTGTCTCTTCAACAACCGGTGCTGCGACAGCCTTCGGTGCTTCCTGTACAGGTGCTGCCGGTGCTTTTTTCTTCTTCTTGTCTCCCAAAATGTAATCAAACGAAGAAATAACGAAAATCAGGAAAATCAGCATAACAAATACGGTGCCGATTCCGATGATGGTGTTCATGCCGGCCTGGCCGATCAGAACGCCCTTTGACTCCTCAACGGTGATGGTGAGGTCGGTCGGAACCGGTGTTCCGGTGCTGATGTTCCAGAATACGCGGACAATACCAGGATTTTTTTCAAATTCACCCGGAATTGTGCAGGTTACAAAATCTCCGTCTACTTCGAGAGTACCGTCTTCCAGGCTTTTTACCTCTCCGAGGTCAGCCTTTGCCTCTTCCCATGCCTCAGCTGCTCTTGCATAGAACTGCTGGTCGGAAGCTTCCATATTGGCAAGATCGTCATCGCTGTAGGTCATCAGGCTCTGTCCTACCCACTGAGCACTGGAGGAGAGCAGAGAATCTACAGTAGACGCCTCAACCGGTGAATAAGCCGGTGTAGATGCCGCATCCGCAAAAACAGGAGCTACGGTCACAACCATGGTGCAGGCTGCGGTAAGGACGAGACTTACTAATTTTTTCCAGTTCTTTCTCATCGTATGCCACCTTCCTTAGACTGTTCCGTGTTTTCTGTCCGGTCTGTCTTCTCTCTTGGTATACAGCATCTCGAATGCGCCGATAACATATTTTCTGGTGTCTTCCGGCTCGATGATGGTGTCCACATAGCCTCTTCTGGCTGCGGAAGTTACATTGTTCTGAAGGGTTGCATATTCAGCTGCTTTCTCGTTGATGGTAGCAGCGTCAGATCCTTCGTACATGATCTTTGCTGCAGATTTTGCATCCATCATTCCGATTTCTGCGTTCGGCCATGCAAATACCATGTCTGCTCCGATGGATTTGCTGTTCATGACAACGTATGCGCTTCCGTATGCTTTGCCGACAACAACGTTTACTTTCGGAACGGTTGCGTTTGCGAAAGCTGCGGTCAGGGCTGCTGCGTTCTTAGCCATGGTTCTCTCAGAGCATTTGGTTGCCTTGAATCCGGTTACATTTGTGATGGTAAGTACCGGGATGCAGAAAGCATCGCAGAAGTTTACGAAATCTGCTGCTTTTTTGGCTCCTCTTGCGCTTAAGGTTCCATCCATTTTCTCTTTTACAGTTCCGTCCTCGCCGTAGATTTCAGAGCGGTTTGCAACTGCTCCTACGGTTGCTCCGTTTAACTGGATGAATGCGGTTACAACATCTTTTCCGTAAGCGGCTTTGGTCTCAAAATAGATGCCGTTGTCGCTGAGCTGGGAAAGAAGGATTCCGGTATCGCCTGCGCAGTTTGCAAGGTCTGCACATGCACGGTTCAGATCATCCTCGCACTCGGTGTATGCTTCGTCCTCGTTGTTTGCCGGAAGCATAGATACCAGGTTTCTGATCTGTCCGAGGATTTCTTCCTCGGTTCCAGCAAAGTCAACAAGACCTGCTTCTTCGCCCTGGAAATCTGCGGATGCGGTATCACATTTGGATACGTGGTTTCCGTCCAGTGCGTTCGGGGAGTTTACGAAAAGTTTTCCGTTTTTAGACTCCATGAACGTGAAATCTGTCATAGCCGGGATGAGTGCCATACCGCCGCCGCATGTGCCAAATACTGCCGTGATCTGTGGAATCACGCCGGATGCCATTGCCTGCGCCATATAGATTTCGCCGAAACCGTTCAGAGCATCCGTTGCCTCCTGCAGACGCATACCGGCACAGTCTACCAGTCCGATGACCGGAGCACCTGTTTTCTGTGCAAACTCATACAGTCTCGCGATTTTTTTTGCATGCATTTCGCCGATGGTACCGCCCATCACAGACGCATCCTGGCTGTATACGTATACCAGGCTGCCGTTGATCACACCGTAACCAGTAATTACACCATCGGATGGTGTCTCCATGCCGGCCATGTTGAAATCTGTGCTTCTGGCAGTAACCTGTCCGCCGATTTCCACAAAGCTGTTTTCATCCAGCAAAGAGGCGATTCTTGTGCTCGCTAAACTTTGTGCTGTGTTACTCATTCTTCAAACCTCCATCTTTCTATTTTCATTATAAAATTTTAAACAAATTTTATACAAGTCTATCATATCTGTTTTTTCGTTTTTTTTCAATACTTTTTCTCACCTTTTTGACAGAAAATAGACAGAAAAATTTCAGATTTTACCTATTATAAATAGAAGGTCAAACTTAATTTTTCCCGACCCGTTCTTTTCCAAAAAATTCTGTTTTTTTTCCGCACCGCATAAAAAAAGCCGCCTATCGGCAGCTTTTCTTACACGGTTTTATTCTGCTTAATACAGTTCAATGTGAACCGGAATTCCATTCTCGTACTGCATGGCCGGTTCGCCGAGGATCAGCGGGCGGAGATACGCCATCATCTCTTCTGTCACATCGTGGCCGTCCTCTGTAATCCAGGGAAGCGGTACTTTCTTTTCTTTGTTTGCCACTTCCGATACCGGAACGGATGTGTACTCCACGCGGTAAGGATCGGCAGAAATTCTCCGGATCGATGCCATCTGTCCTCCCTGCTTTTCGAGTGCGCACTGGCAGGCTTTCATGCCGAGCATACGGGACTCTTCAAGATCGGTCGCACTCGCAAGATGGGCCGCGCACCGCTGCATCAGGTTCAGCTCAATGGATCTTACCTTACAGCCGATGCGGTCACGCACCAGCTCCTCGAGCACCTTGGCGGAGCCTGCGATGTAGCTGTGGCCGAACTGATCCTGTGCATCACTCTGCACCTGCTCGGACACGTAGCGGCCCTCGCTGTCGTGAATGCCCTCGCTGATTGCAACCAGAACGCTGTCCTTCTGTTCCAGTTTTTCCTGCACATCTTTTAAAAACTGCTCGGTGTCAAACGCCGGCTCGCAGAGATAAATCAAATTCGGTCCCTCTCCGCCGTTGACGCGGGACAGAGCAGACGCTGCAGTCAGCCATCCGGCATTTCTTCCCATAACCTCCACGATCGTAACTGCCTTTTTCTCATAGACGTGGCAGTCTCTTTCCAGCTCGGCAAAGGTTGCTGCCAGATATTTTGCCGCGGAGCCAAAGCCCGGGCAGTGATCCGTTCCGACGAGGTCGTTGTCGATCGTCTTTGGTGCGCCGACAACAAACACATCCTCCACACCGTTCTCTTTGCAGTATTTTGACAGCTTGTTTACGGTATCCATCGAATCATTTCCGCCGATATAGATAAAATAACGGATTTCATGTCTGCGAAAAATCCGGAGAATCTCTTCAAAATCCTCTGTATTCTCTTTCGGGTCCCCCAGTTTGTAACGGCAGGAACCAAGCGCTGCCGCCGGTGTCTGCATTAGAAGTGAGATTTTTTCTGCTGAATCCAGTTTTTTCCCAAGGTCAAGAAATTTTTCTGCGAGCACGCCTTCAATTCCATTTACTGCACCATAAATATGATCTACTTTTCCAGACAGCACTGCGCAGGATACAACTCCTGCCACCGTTGCATTGATTGCCGCGGTCGGGCCGCCGGACTGCGCTACTAACAGATTTCGCATATGATTTTCCTCCATCTATTTACACTGTTTTCTATTTTTTCACGAAACCACTTTCGTGCCGCTCTATAGCGTACCATATTTTTTTCCTTTCGTACACCCTGTTTCCCGTTTCCGGGAAAAGCCTGTAGACTTTCACAATGGATCCTCAAGTTTTCCGTTTTTTTCTTGCAGGATTGCTCTTGAAAAGTTATAATAGAAGCAATGTCCACGAAAAGGACGCAGAAAAATATGCGATTCATCATCAAAAAAACAGGAGGTTTTTTCCATGCAGACCAAGCAAGACGGCCGTCTCGGCACCGAAAAAATTGGGAAACTGATGCTCGAGCTGGCCCTTCCCTCTGTTCTCGCACAGATTGTAAATGTACTTTATAACATTGTAGACCGCATCTATATCGGCCGGATTCCCGATGTCGGTTCTTTAGCGCTTACCGGTGTCGGCGTCACATTTCCGATTATCACCATCATCTCCGCATTCGCCGGATTTGCAAGCGGAGGCGGCGCCCCCCTTGCTGCAATCGCACTCGGACAGAAAAACCGGGAACGCGCAGAAAAGATCCTCGGAAGTTCTACTTCCCTGCTGCTCTTTTTTTCCGTGCTTCTGATGGCATTTTTCTTTGTCTTTCAGACACCGCTTCTGTACCTCTTCGGCGCAAGTGACAACACGATTGGATATGCTTCCACGTATATTTCGATTTATCTTGTCGGAACGGTATTTGTTGAACTGGCTGTCGGACTGAATACCTTTATCAGCTGCCAGGGACATGCCCGCACAGCGATGTGCTCTGTCCTCATCGGCGCGGTTGTCAACATCGGCCTTGACCCGGTTTTCATCTTCGTTCTTCACATGGGTGTTTCCGGTGCCGCACTCGCTACCGTTCTCTCCCAGGCATTGAGTGCCGCATGGGTTCTGCGGTTCCTTACCTCGAAAAAATCAGGCATCCGCCTTTCCCTGCGCACGATGAAGCCGGATTTTGCTATTTTAGGCTCTGTCATGGCGCTCGGCATCTCGCCGTTTATTATGTCGGCAACAGAAAGCGCCATTACCATCGTCATGAACCACGGACTGCAGACGTACGGCAGCGACCTCTACGTCGGCTCGATGACCATTCTCCAGTCGGTGCTGCAGCTCATTTTTGTGCCGGTCAACGGCTTCACAAACGGTGTGCAGCCGATCATCAGCTACAATTTTGGTGCCGGTCAGTTTGACCGCGTCCGCCAGACGATCCGGCGCATGATCGCTATCACGTTTACCGCCACTTTCGTCTACGTTGTGTTTGCAATGCTCCGCCCGGCTCTTTTCGCCGGTCTTTTCACCACGGATCCGGAGCTGATTGCTATTGTGGTAAAAGTGCTTCCGGTCTACATTGCCGGCATGGCAATTTTCGGCTTGCAGAGCGGCGTACAGAGTTCCTTTCTCGGTCTTGGCCAGGCGAAGATTTCTCTTTTTATCGCACTGCTCCGGAAAGTCATTCTTCTGATCCCGCTTGCACTCATTCTGCCGCATTTCTTCGGCGTTATGGGCGTTTACTATGCGGAACCGATCGCAGATGTCTGCTCCGTTGTCACTGCCGTTACGCTGTTTCTCTGCAATATCTGGAAAATTCTTTCGAAGGAAACTCTCGCAAAGGTGACTCACACAGAGGCGTGACAGAAAAGGCGCTCCGCGACCTGTTCCATGCACCATCCATAATCAATTTTTTCGATCGTTTCGGCGGCGTAGACGGGATATTCCGCGAGAAGCATTCCGTCAATCGAGTACGTCACCGAACCGACCTTTTCTCCTTTCTTTACCGGGGCTTCGATGAGCTCCGGTAAAAAAATGTCTTTTTTCGGTATTTCTGTCTCTTTTAAGAGAACAGGAAGCGACCGCGCCGGGTCAAGCGCCGGGCTCACAAGGGTAAGACTGGCGCTGCTTTTTGTTTGCAGCAGGCCGTCATAAACACCGTCTGTTACTTCTATCCGTCCCGGCTTCCAGCTGTGGTCCAGCACATCCCGGTACGTATACGATTCCAGTCCGTAATTTAAAAGTTTCGCTGCATCCGTCCATTTATAATTTTTGTGATTGGGCCAGCCACACGCAAGCAATGTTACAATCAGACACTTCCCATCCCGTTCCAGCGCGCCGGTATAGCAGTAGCCCGCTTTTGCCGTAAAGCCGGTTTTTCCGGAAATTGCTCCCTCCATCTGGTCCAGCAGGGCATTATGGTTGCAGCAGTTGAACATATTTTTCTTTTCGAGATCCCAGAACGTATAGGATCTCGTCTGCGTCACGGCAAGAAATTCGGTGGCTTTCGGTGAAGTTTTAATACAGTAGCGCATGATCCGCGCCAGATCAGCCGCGGTCGTATGGTGATCCCCGCCTGCATCGGAAGCATCAAGACCGTTTGGGGTCACAAAATGTGTATCCGTACAGCCGATTGCAGCGGCTTTTTCGTTCATAAGCGCGGCAAAACCCTCTATGCTTCCGCCGATGGTCTCCGCGATCATCACCGCCGCATCGTTGTGTGATTCCAGCATCAGGGAATATAATAGATCGCCAAGCAGAAACTGCTCGCCCTCGTACACACCGAGATGGACTTTCGGTGCCGCTGCCGCCTGGGCGGATGCTGTCGCAACTGCCTGCTCTCCGCCGTTTTCCAGCGCCAGAATACACGTCATAATTTTGGTCGTGCTCGCCATCGCCATCGGATCCGTTTCGCGTTTTCCAAAGAGCACACGGCCGGTATCGCCATCCATCAGGCATGCCGCAGTTGCAAACAGCTGATTCGGCTCACTCTCCTGCCTGGCGGCGGCTGCAGGCATACTTCCAAAAAGCAGAAGCAGGATTCCCAGAAAAAATCCCGCCCTGTTTCTTCTTTTTCTGTTCAAAATCCAATCCTCCTTTTGTTGTTTTTCCTGCAGATAAATCTTTAAAATGGAAAAGCCGGTCACGCTTTTGGGGCCGGTTTTTGTCTGCTTCTTCTTCATTATATGAGGTTCCCTGTAAAATCATGGTAAAATTTCACAAAGTTATTGACAGCACGGTTCATATCCTGTATAATTTCCCGTGGTTGTATAGAATTACTAAACTTTTTGTTTATTTTTACTGAGATTTCCTGAGAATCCTTGTTTCAAAAAGAGATCCCGGTAAGACTTTGGATACAGAAAGGATTTTTTATGGAAATCGGAAAGAAAATCAGGGAACTGCGCATGCGCAAGGGCCTGACACAGGAAGAACTGGCGAATCGCAGCGAGCTGTCAAAGGGATTTATCTCCCAGCTCGAAAACGATGTGACTTCTCCCTCGATCGCCACACTGGTGGATGTTCTTACCTGCCTTGGAACGGATCTGAAAACGTTTTTCGGCGAAGAGCAGGATAACCAGATCGTCTTCTGTGAGGAAGATTACTTTGTAAAGACCGACGAAGCGCAGGGCAACGAGATCGCATGGATCGTTCCGAACGCACAGAAAAACCGAATGGAACCGATCCGGCTGACACTGCAGAGCGGCGCCTGTACCGAAGTAGATTCGCCGCATGAAGGCGAGGAATTCGGCTACGTACTTTCCGGCCGTGTCCTCATTCATCTCGGGGACGAGTGCCATAAGGCGAAAAAAGGCGAAAGCTTTTACTACCCCGCCTCCTGTAACCACTATCTGGAAAACCCGGGCAAAACGCCCGCTGTTATTCTCTGGATCAGTTCACCGCCTTATTTTTAGATTTTTTGCACCGCGTGATTTTCACGAAAAACGGTGCTCCAAAATAAACGACCCGAAAGGAGCATTTTACACATGAGTACCAAATTACTTGATCTGGTCAACATCACAAAATCGTACGACGGAGTTACCATTCTGGATGATCTGAATCTTTATATCCGTGAAAACGAATTTCTTACTCTCCTTGGCCCGAGCGGCTGCGGAAAAACAACGACTTTACGTATTCTCGGCGGTTTTGAGACGCCGGATACCGGAAAGGTTTTATTTAACGGACAGGATATCACCCAGCTTCCGCCGAACAAACGCCAGTTAAATACGGTGTTCCAGAAATATGCTCTTTTCACGCATATGACGATTGCGGAAAACATCGCTTTTGGGCTGAAAATCAAGGGAAAATCCAAAGCATATATCGACGACAAAATCAAATACGCCTTAAAACTCGTCAACCTCGAGGGATACGAGAACCGCTCCCCGGCGCTTCTCTCCGGCGGCCAGCAGCAGCGAATCGCTATTGCGCGCGCAATTGTCAACGAGCCGAAGGTTCTGCTTCTTGATGAGCCGCTCGGTGCGCTCGACTTAAAGCTTCGACAGGATATGCAGTACGAGCTGATCCGCCTGAAAAACGAGCTTGGCATCACTTTCGTCTATGTTACCCACGATCAGGAAGAAGCCCTTACGATGTCCGACACGATCGTTGTCATGAACCAGGGATATATCCAGCAGATCGGTACACCGGAGGATATTTACAATGAGCCGCAGAACGCATTCGTTGCAGACTTCATCGGCGACAGCAACATTCTTGACGGTATTATGATTGAGGACCGCCTCGTCGAGATTCTCGGCGCGAAATTCGAGTGCGTCGATGTCGGATTCGGCAAAAACAAGCCGGTCGATGTTGTAATCCGTCCGGAGGATATCGACCTCGTAAAACCGGAGGAAGGCACAATCCATGGACGTGTGACGCACCTGATCTTCAAAGGCGTCCACTACGAGATGGAAGTCGCCGTCAACGGCTTCGAACTTCTCGTTCACTCCACCGATCTGTTCCCGGTCGGACAGGAAGTCGGCATTCACGTCGATCCGTTCGATATCCAGATTATGAACAAACCGGAATCCGAAGATGAGGAGGCGGCAGCCATTGAAGAGTAATAAATTAAAGAAATGGCTGGCAGCACCGTATGCCGTCTGGGCTGCCGGTTTCATCATCATCCCGCTGATCCTGATTCTCTACTATGCATTCACCGGGGAAAAAGGCGGCTTTACCCTTTCGAATTTCGCCTACGTTGCGACGAAGGAAAACATCAAGGCACTCGGCCTGGCGCTGTGGCTGTCGCTTCTTAGCACCGCGCTCTGTCTTTTGCTTGCCTATCCGCTTGCCATGATTCTGGCAAACCGGAATGTCAATCAGACCAGCTTTATTGTGCTGATCTTCATTCTCCCGATGTGGATGAATTTTCTGCTCCGTACGCTTGCATGGCAGACACTGCTTGAGAAAAACGGCGTCATCAACAGCATCCTCGCGTTTTTCCATCTGCCCGGCATTTCCATCATCAATACGCCGGGAGCGATCATTCTCGGTATGGTGTACAACTTCCTGCCGTTTATGGTTCTGCCGATCTACAATGTTCTGATTAAGATCGACCGTGATGTCATCAACGCAGCAAGGGACCTCGGAGCAAACAGTGTGCAGACGTTTCTGAAAGTAACGCTGCCGCTCACCACGCCGGGTATCGTAAGCGGTATTACCATGGTATTCATCCCGGCGCTTACAACCTTTGTTATTTCCGACCTGCTCGGCGGAAGCAAGATCCTTCTGATCGGAAACGTCATCGAGCAGGAGTTCAAACAGACTAACAACTGGAATGCCGGAAGTGCACTCTCCACAGTCCTGATGATCTTCATCATCCTGTCGATGGTTCTGATGAATAAATACGATAAAGACGGGGAGGGAACGGCATTTTGAGAAAGAAACTGGAAAAAATTTACATGGCGCTCATTTTTATTCTTCTGTATGCGCCGATTGTCACCCTTGTGGTGCTCTCCTTTAATGCTTCAAAAACGCGTGCCAAATGGGGCGGCTTCACCCTGCACTGGTACCGCTCACTGTTTGCCAATACAGAGATCATGAATGCGCTGTATACGACACTGATCATCGCGCTTCTTGCCTCTGCGATTGCGACTGTGCTTGGAACGCTTGCGTGCATCGGCATCAACAGCATGTCGAAAAAGAGCCGGACGGTTTTCATGGGCATCACCAATATTCCGATGCTGAACGGTGAGATCGTCATGGGTATCTCGCTGATGCTGCTCTTTATCATCTGCCGCATTCAGCTTGGATTCGGTACCATTCTGATGGCACATATTACGTTCAATGTTCCTTACGTTATCTTGAGCGTTATGCCGAAATTAAAGCAGACGAACAAATCGACGTACGAGGCAGCTCTCGATCTTGGTGCCTCTCCGCTGTATGCATTCTGGAAAGTTATCTTCCCGGACATCATGCCGGGCGTTGTTTCGGGCTTTCTGCTCTCCTTTACGATGTCCCTCGATGATTTCGTTATCACCTACTTCACCAAGGGACCGGGCGTTGATACACTCTCCACAAAGATTTATGCCGAAGTCCGCAAGGGAATCAAGCCGGAGATGTACTCGCTCTCCACGATTCTTTTTGTCACCGTACTGCTTCTGCTGCTCCTTGTGAATGTGAATCCTTCTCCTAAGGAAGAAAAAGAGGAGGCAAAAGAGCGCGAGGCTATGGCGAAGAAGGGCATCCGTTTCCGCATCACGAAACGTGTGGTCTTCCGCCGGATTCTTCCGATCGCCATGGTGCTTGTCATCGGCAGCGGCGGTATTTACTACGGAAGCCAGAATGCTTCAGCCGGCGGCTCCCAGCAGCTGATTGTGTACAACTGGGGCGAATATATGGATTCTGATGTCATCGATATCTTTGAGGAAGAAACCGGTATCCACGTTGTTTACGAGGAGTATGAGACGAACGAAATCATGTATCCGAAGATCAAATCCGGTGCGATTTCCTACGATCTTGTCTGCCCGTCCGACTATATGATTCAGAAGATGATCCAGAACGATCTGCTGCAGCCGATCAACTTTGACCATATTCCGAACGCTTCCAACATTGGAGATATGTACTACGAGACTTCCGAGCAGTTCGACCCGGGCAATCTCTACTCGATCCCGTACTGCTGGGGAACAGTTGGTATTCTGTACAACAAAAAAATGGTAACCGAGCCGATCGACTCCTGGTCTGTTCTGTGGGATACCAATTACCGCGACAGCATTCTGATGCAGGACAGCGTGCGCGATGCGTTTGCTGTTGCTTTAAAGGATCTGGGATACTCCTTAAACTCCACCAATATCAAGGAGCTGACGGAGGCGAAGGATCTGCTTGTGACACAGAAACCTCTCGTGCAGGCGTACGTTGTGGATCAGGTGCGTGACAAGATGATCGGAAATGAGGCGGCTATCGGCGTTATTTACTCCGGTGAAGCTATCTACACGAAGCGTGAAAACCCGGATCTGGAATACGTTGTTCCAAAAGAAGGCTCCAACGTCTGGATCGATTCCTGGTGCATTCCAAAAGATGCGCAGCATGTCGAGAACGCAGAGAAATTCCTGAATTTCCTCTGCCGGCCGGACATCGCACTGAAAAACTTTAAGTATATTACCTACTCTACGCCGAATGATGCGGCGCGTGAACTGATTGAGGATGACGATATCCGAAACAGTGAAATCGCCTTCCCGGATGAGGAAACGCTTGCACGGTGCGAAACTTTTACGTATCTTGGCGATGATGCCGATGAGGTTTACAACCAGCTGTGGCGTGAGGTAAAATCAAATTAAAGATCTGCTTTCGGGCAAAAAAAGATCCCGGTCAGGAATTCTTAGGAAAGATTCCTGCCGGGATTTTTCTGTTCTTACTGTTGCTCTCAAAAGTCTGTTTTAATCAAAATTGTGGTCAAAGCGCTGGGAAAGCGTTCCGTTTCCATGGAGCACTTCATCCAGCTTTACAAGCTCCTGCGGCGCCTCTGCAAGCGCTCTTTCGTACAGGTGGACAAGATTCCGTGTGCCCGCTTCGCATTCCTTCTGCGGCCTTCCAGGCATCACACGGCCGCCCATCGAATCGTAGCAGCCGACCAGTTTCATCGCCCCAAGAAGAAGGCTTCTTACCGCACTGCTGCGGCAGATCGTGATTCTCGTCCAGAGCTTCATGCCCTTCAGGCATTCGACAATTTCTGTTTCCCCGATTTCCGGAAAACAGCGGTGGATGACCTTGTTGCCGTCGGTGTGCGGGCAGATCGGCGATGCCGGACGGTATACGAGTGGATTGAGGCCGTCCTCCAGCATGAAGTACTGGTCAAGGCTCGTCTCAATCTTTGCATGGGAAATTCCAGTGTAATCCACAAATTTCCCGATATACGGATGACACGTCGAATCGAGAAGGTAATGGCAGGCAAAGCCTAACAGATACGCTTCCATCGCCTCTGACGGGCTCTGCTGATACTTTTTCACCTCATCCTCGAACAGAACGGAAGCTGTCTGCTCATGCAGAAACGTTCCGTAATCAGACACACGGTTTTTCGAGAACGGATGGTAATAAAAGAAGATATCCGGCCCGTGCAGTCCGATCAGATACAATTTTTTGTTTTCTCGAATGATCTTTTTCAAATTTGCCGGAAGCTGTTCATAGACTTCTCTTCCGAACCTGTCGTGTGCGTACGTAGTAGGCATATCGGTATCTCCCTTCTTTTTTCTCCTGCCGGATCAGACATCCAGCTTGATCTGCATTTCCTCTTCCACTTCTGCGCGGAAGTCCTCCATCTTGACCGGACTGATCTCCGGCAGATTGTCGGTGGAATCGACGCCGAAGTTCCGCAGGAATTCTTCGGTCGTGCCGAACACAATCGGGCGGCCCGGCGCGTCGAGGCGGCCAAGCTCCTGCACCAGATTGTACTCCACCAGTTTGTTGACCGCGTGATCGCTCTTGACGCCGCGGATCTTGTCGATCTCCTGCTTCGTGACCGGCTGCTTGTAGGCAATGATCGAGAGGGTCTCCATCATGACGTCGGTCAGAACCGCCTTCTTCGGCTGCATGGCGATGTTGACAAGATAATCATAATATTCCTGTTTCGTGCACATCTGATACGCATTTTCAAGCTCCACGATGTGGATGCCGCGGTCTTTCGTATTATATTTTTCCATCATATGGTTCAGAATCCTGCGGGTCGTCTCCGTGTCATGGCCGATCGCTTTTGCAATCCTTCCCAGCTCCACGGAATCTCCCATCGCAAAAAGGACTGCCTCGATGGCTGCTTCCGCCTCCTCGACCGAAGAGGGGCGTCTTGCCTCACCCGGGGCAGTTTCTTTATTCCTGTTCTGTTCTTCCATCTGTCTTGTCCTCACTGTCTGTCTCGTCTGTATACGGCACAACTACGGTGTCTTCATCCTCCAGGGATTCAATCAGGATATCCCCGAAAAGCTCCTCCTGGCTGATCCGGATTTTGCCGGTTTTCATCAGCTCCAGGATTGCAAGGAAGGTGACAATCACATGCACCTTGCCCGGCTGGGATTCCAAAAGGTCGCGGAAGCTGAAGCGGCGTTTTTTAACAGCAAACTGCTCGACATACGTCATCTTGTCCGGCAGGCTGACCTCTTCTTTTTCGATCTTTCCGAACTTGCTTCGGATCGGGTCGATCTTGTCCTCCTGGCGCTTTAAAATCATTTTATAGATCGTATGGAGCTTCGCGAGAGAAATCTGCGAAAGGAGCTCGGAGGTGTCGACCGGCGTCCTGTACTCCAGCACTTCTCTTGGAAGCGTCGGTTCCTTGTACACGGAACGGCTCGCCTCGTTCATGCGGTCACGCAGCTCGTACGACATGTACTTGTACATTTTGTACTCTAAAAGCTGCTGCACCAGCTCGGCTCTCGGGTCCTCTTCCTCGCCTTCCTCATTCACTTCTTTCGGAAGCAGCATGCGGCATTTGATATCCAGAAGCGTCGCCGCCATGACCATGAACTCGCTCATGATGTCGAGGTCTTCCCGCTCCATCTGATGAATGTATTCCAGATACTGGTCCGTAATCTCTACAATGGGGATATCGTAAATATCTATTTTGTTTTTATCGATCAGGTGAAGAAGAAGGTCCAGCGGTCCTTCAAACACCGAAAGCTTTACTGGTATCGCCATGTGCTCTGTTCTCCCTTACGTTTTCCCGATATCTGTAATAATCAATTCTCTTCTGTTCCAGATGCGGACCGGAATGGTATGTTCGCCCGTTCCTGCACTGATGATCTGGCAGGTGCCGCCCGTCAGGAACAGCCCGCGGCAGTTTTTCGAAAAAAGGCGGAAATCCGGCGTCACAAGCCCCCGGTGCGCGCCAAGGCCCACCACGCCGCCGTGATAATGGCCGGAAAGCGTCAGATCGGCTCCATATGATGCATAGGAGCTGCGGTAGGCAGGGTGATGCGCCAGCAGAATGCCGTAGCGCGCCGGAGCCGGTTTTCCAAGGTGGTCCATCAGTTCCGAAACCGGCAGCGGTCCGCGGTAAAAGCGGTTGTAATAGGTGCGGTCCATGGCATAGCCGTAGATCCGGACCGGACAGCCGCTGATGGTAAGATCCGCCGTCTCATTTTCCAGATAGCAGATTCCTGCCTTTTTCAGGCGCTCCCGGAGCTTTTCATACAGATCGCCGTACTGTTCCGGGTACAGCTTCAGACGGTATTCGTGGTTTCCGCAGCCATAGATCACCTGGTATTCCTCCGCAAGACGTTCCGCGAAACTCAGACCCGGGTCGAGGTTCTCCCCCGGCTTTGCCACAATCTGGTCTCCGCCGATGATGACAAGATCCGGAGCCGCCTCATCGATGACTGCCTTTAACACCGTGTTGTCCGGGCCGAACTCCATATTGTGGAGATCACTGATAAACGCCAGACGAAAACCGTTTCCTTCCGGAAATTTTCCGTTTGACGAAAGTTTGTAATAGGTCGTTGTAAATTTTCTCATACCGTTCATTATACTTGATTTTTCGGTGTATGACAACCCGTTTTCCCTGCTGTTTATAAGCCCAGTGCCTGTTTTGCCAGCTGATCGGCTTTTTCGTTGTAGGTGACGCCGGTGTGGCCCTTTACTTTGCAGAAGCGGATCGCAACTTTGGCCGATGCCAGATCGTAAAAATTCCGGTAATCGATGGTTCCCTGTTTTTTCGCCTGCCATTCTCTCGTACACCAGCTTGCGATTCCCTGGTAATCGTGATAGATGGCCAGCTCCGGAATATCATGTGTCAGGCAGTAAGCCATGGCCAGCTCTGCGCCCTTGATCTCGCCTGCCACATTCCGCATGGAGACGAGATCCGGATCGCTGTATTCTTCTGCAAGATTCAGCTCTTTTCCGTCCAGGAAGAGGACCACACCGCAGGAGAACTTTCCGAGCGCATGCTGATAGCTTCCATCCACGTATGCGACGGCGCTCCTGCCGACACCGGCGTATTCCGGGTCTTCGCATGGTTTTTCCGCCAGAATCAGGTGTTCCCAGTCCAAAGAAGAAGGATCGGGTGCTGCCGTGCTCTGTACTGCCTTTCGTTCCGGGGCAGCGGAATACGTTCCTTTTGTTTCCCGCAGCAATGGTTCCGGCATTTTACCGCCGCCCAGAAAGGCCTCTGCCTCCTCCAGACGCTCAAATCCCTTGTAAATTGCGCCAGGATAACCGTGTACCTGCGCTTTGCACGCATCCCATGTCCGGTAGATGCCCGGAACCTTTCCCTGTTTTACCGCATAGTAATTTTTCTTTGCCATGTTTTTCTCCTTTTCGCGCATGATACTCCGGCTTTATGCCGTCCCAAGAAAATATTGTTTCATCGTACATCCGAACAGATCCCACATGCCGGCTCTTGCCACGTCTGCTCCATATAAAATCGCAACGGAACCAAGTTCCTCACCGTCTGCTTTGTAAACAACTCTTCCGGCACACTCGCCTTTCTGGATAGGGGCCTGCACCTCTTCCGGCAGTTCCATCGTTTTTTCCACTTCACCAATCACCGTCCCGCCCGTCGTAAGATAGCGGAATTCTTCCGCATATTCCAGTTCTGCCGTATCCTGCTTTCCGTAAACAACCGAAAGTTCCGGCAGGGGATCGCGTTCCCGGTCTATGTAGATGCTGCAGGACGAAAACCCATACTGGAACAGTGACGCTGCATCTGCAAACCGCACCTTGTAGTCCGGTGCTCCCATCACGACTGCCAGCATCGTCAGATCATTTTTCTTCGCCACTGCCGAGACGCAGTATTTCGCCTTCGAGGTGCTTCCTGTTTTCAGTCCCACACAGCCCTCATAGCCGCGGATCAGCTTATTTGTATTGGTGAGGGTGAATGGTTTGCTTCCCTTCTGTGTGACATGCGTAATCTCTTCCATCCAGATAGAGGAATAGTTCAGGATCTGCGGAAAGCACTCGATCAGCTCCCGAGACATTTTCGCCACATCTGCCGCTGTCGTGTAATGGCCGTCGGAATCCGTGAGACCGCAGCAGTCCTCAAACTTCGTGTCGTTCATGCCGAGTTCTTTTGCTTTCTGGTTCATCCGGCTGACAAACTCGCTTTCTGTCCCCGCAATATGCTCTGCCATCGCTACAGATGCATCGTTTCCCGAAGCAACGACAATACACTTGATCATCGTCTCAACGGTCTGCTTTTCGCCCTCTTCCAGAAAGACCTGGGACCCTCCCATACTTCTGGCGTGTGCACTCGTCGTCACCTCGTCGGTCAGCTGGAGCGTCCCTTTTTCGAGCTCTTCAAAAATCAGCAGCAGCGTCATGATTTTTGTGATGCTCGCCGGGCTTCGCTGTTCCGACGCATTTTTCTCGTACAGAACAGTTCCGGTCTGTGCCTCCATCAAAAGAACAGACGGCGAAGCCAGCCCAAGGTCCGTTGTCATCTCCGGTGCTGTCTCCTCCGTCTCTTCTGTTTTCTGTTCCGTTGTTTCGTTCTGCTGCTTGTCGGAAGATTCTCCATTCTGCTCTGCCGCAGTCACTTTCAAGGGCGCTGTAAGAAGCGCCAGGATCATCAGCAGGCTCCAGACGATATTTCGTGTTCTTCTCTTCATATTCCCCCGAAACATCTGCTCTTTCTTCCCTACAGGCTATGCAGACGACCGCAGAACTATGCTGTCTGTTCCGTTTACAGCAGCGGTGCCAGAAACTTCAGCGCACCGCGGAGTGCACGGACTGCAAAATTTTTCTTTCGGCAGTAGTCCATATTGATCTGCTCACACTGTTCAAACGTGGTCAGCGCATCCTCTTTTACCTGGGCAACCGCACTGCTGCCGTACATCCAGACACCGCACTCAAAATGCAGGTACATGCTCCGGTAATCCATGTTGATCGTTCCGACCGTCGCAACTTCATCATCACAGACAAAGCTCTTGGAATGGATAAAGCCCGGCGCATACTGGTAAATCTGAACGCCGGATTCCAGCAGGATCTCGTAATTGGCCTGCGTCAGAATATAGACAATCTTCTTATCCGGGATGCCCGGCGTTACAATCCGCACATCGACTCCGCGCTTTGCCGCCATGCAGAGAGCGGTCAGCGTCTCGTTGTCCGGAATCAGATACGGGGTAAAAATATAAAGATATTTTTTCGCCTGTGAAATAATGTTCAGATAAACATGCTCGCCTACTGTCTCTCCATCCAGCGGGGAATCGCCGTACGGCTGCACAAAACCGTCTTTTTTAAACGCTTCCTCGTGATAGATCTCCGGCCGGTATGATTCGAAATTGCATTCCATACCGGTGATTGTGCTCCACATCTGCAGAAACATCACCGTAAAACTCCATACCGCCTCACCATGCAGACAGATTCCGGAATCCTTCCAGTGGCCGAACCGCTCCTTGCGGTTAATGTATTCGTCCGCAAGATTAATGCCGCCCGTGAAAGCCGTATGACCGTCGATCACGGCAATTTTCCGGTGGTCACGGTTATTTAAAATGACATTCAGCACCGGTCGGAACTGATTGAACGCCGCACACTTGATGCCCATCTGCTGCAGCGATTTATAATACTGATACGGCAGTGTCGTCACGCAGCCGAAATCATCGTAAATCACCCGCACATCCACACCGGCGGCCGCTTTTTCCTTCAGAATCTCCAGGACCGTATCCCACAGATACCCCTCGCTGATGATGAAATATTCCATAAAAATGTAGTGTTCTGCCTTTTTGAGTTCCTCAATAAAGTGCTCAAACCATACATCTCCCAGCGGGTAATACTCTGTTTCTGTGTTTTCATAAACAGGATAATGCGCATAATTGGTCAGATAGGAAGACTGCCCCGCTGCCAGGATATTTTCTTCCTCGAGCTTTTTACGCGTCTCTTCTTCCTCTCCAAGAACGCCTCCCTGCGAAAGCAGAACTGTATCGTAATGTGTACGGAATTTTCTTGCCACACTGGAATGGCCGAGAATGCCGTACAGGCAGATTCCGGTTACCGGAAGCGCCAGGATACAGACTGCCCACATCAGTTTGTAGCCGGGATTCATTTTCGGATTATTGATAATCGAAAGCACTGCAATCAGGGAAAGGATCGTGACCGCATAGTTGATGTAGACAGATTTTTCATTGAGCTGCATCATAATTCCGGCCAGCCAGCAAAATTCCAGAAGAAGTGCAACACCGATAATGACCATACGGCTGGTAAGCAGCTTCAGAATCTTTTTCACGATACGAAACAGCTTGTTTGCTATTTTGTACAAAATTCTCATTTGTCACCGCCTTGCTGTTTTGTCAAAACCTGCGACTTTAAGTTACAAGTATAAAAATCCCCGGCAAAACAGATCGCCGGGGATTTTTTGCACATTAATTATACTTACGTTTTCTGGCAGCTTCAGATTTCTTTTTACGACGAACACTTGGTTTCTCGTAATGCTCTCTTTTACGAATCTCCTGCTGAATGCCAGCTTTTGCACAGCTACGCTTAAATCTGCGTAAAGCGCTGTCCAACGTTTCGTTTTCTTTAACGATTACATTTGACATAGTCTCACACCTAACCTCCCTCCAGTTGTAGATTGTGCATAATACAACTGTATGGGTATTTTTTGCACTGTTCTTATTATACCAGAAAAATCTCGTACGTCAACAAGTTTTTTCATTTTTTTGCAAAATTTTTCCCTGCCGCCTGCCTGGCTCCTTTTTCTGCCCTGCAGGCGGCAGGATTTTGTGCTGTTTTTCCTGCTTATTGTTATGCGATCTGGCCTTCCAGTACCTCGGCAGCTTTTGCAACTGCTTCGTCGATCTTCTCTGGATTCTTTCCGCCGGCCTGTGCCATGTTCGGACGTCCACCGCCGCCGCCGCCGACAACGGCTGCCACTTCTTTGATCAGTTTTCCGGCATGTGCACCTTTCTTCATCGCATCATCGGTTACCATGGCAAGAAGGCTTACTTTGCCGTCCTTTGCAGATGCCAGAACAACAACGCCGCTTCCCAGTTTTTCTTTCAGCTGGTCGCCAAGGTCACGCAGTCCGTTCATATCGACATCCGGTACGGATGCAGCGAGAAGTTTTACACCTTTGACTTCGGTTACTTTATCCATAACATCGCCGAGCGCTTCTTTTGCCAGTTTGCTCTTTAAGGACTCATTCTCTGCCTGGAGTGCTTTTGCCTCTGCCTGCAGATGAGCGATCTTCTCGAGGAGATCCGCCGGTGTTGTCTTTAAGAGAGCTGCTGCCTCATGCATTTTCTCTTCCTGTGCTTTATAGTATGCAGTAACAGACGGTCCGGTCAGAGCTTCGATTCTGCGGACACCTGCTGCAACACCTGCCTCAGAAACAAGTTTGAACAGTCCGATTTCAGCGGTATTCTTTACATGGGTACCACCGCAGAGCTCTTTGGAGAAGTCTCCCATGGAAACGACACGTACTTTGTCGCCGTATTTCTCACCGAACAGAGCCATCGCGCCGGATTTCTTTGCTTCCTCAGTATCCATGATGTCGGTTACAACCGGGATCTGCTCCTGAATCTTTTCATTTACCAGATTCTCAACTTTTTCCAGTTCTTCCGGTGTCATAGCCTGGAAGTGGGCAAAGTCGAAACGGAGTCTGGTCGGGGTTACGAGAGAACCTTTCTGCTCTACGTGTGCACCGAGAACAGTCTTTAATGCCTTCTGCAGAAGGTGTGTTGCGCTGTGGTTCTTCTCGGTATTTTTTCTTGCCTCTTCGTTGACCTGAAGTGTAACTTCCTCGCCGTTTGAAATCATACCGGATTTCATGACACCGACGTGGCCGTATTTTCCGCCGCGGAGTTTGATGGTATCTTCTACTTCGAATACACCATTTGCTCCTTTGATGATACCGCAGTCGCCTTCCTGACCGCCCATGGTAGCGTAGAACGGGGTTTTCTCTACGAAAATGGTTCCCTTCTGGCCTTCCATCAGAGATTCTGCAATCTCAGTCTCTGTCGTCAGAACGGTTACTTTGGAGGTATCCTCCAGATGATCGTATCCGGTAAACTCAGTTGTTACGGACGGGTCGATCTCATCGTAAACGGTTGCATCAGCACCCATGTAGTTTGTTACTTCACGGCTCGATCTTGCACGCTCTCTCTGCTCTTCCATTGCTGCATGGAAACCGTCCTCGTCGATGCCGTAGCCCTTCTCCTCGAGAATCTCTTTGGTCAGATCCAGCGGGAATCCGTAGGTATCGTACAGTTTGAATGCATCCTGTCCGTCCAGAACTTTTTTGCCTTCGCTCTGCATTTTTTCTTCGAACTCGGAGAGGATATGAAGTCCCTGGTCGATGGTTTTGTTGAACTGGGTCTCCTCGTTGTTCAGAACGTTGAAGATGAAGTCTTTTTTCTCTTCAAGTTCCGGATATCCGTCTTTGGAGCCTTCGATTACGCTTGCGGAAAGGCGGGCAAGGAACAGTCCGTCAATGCCAAGCAGACGGCCATGACGTGCTGCACGGCGGATCAGACGGCGCAGTACGTAGCCTCTTCCTTCGTTGGTCGGCATGATTCCATCGGAAATCATGAATGTTGCGGAACGGATATGGTCTGTGATAAGGCGGATGGAAACATCGGTCTCATGATCTTTATCATACTCTTTTCCGGAGATTTCGCATACTTTGTTGCGGAGTGCCTGAATGGTGTCGACATCGAAGATGGAATCTACATCCTGTACGACAACGGCCAAACGCTCAAGTCCCATACCGGTATCAATGTTCTTCTGGATCAGGTCGGTGTAGTGGCCCTCGCCATCGTTGTTGAACTGGCTGAATACGTTGTTCCATACTTCCATGTAACGGTCACACTCGCAGCCAACGGTACATCCCGGTTTGCCGCAGCCGTATTTTTCTCCGCGGTCATAATAAATCTCAGAACACGGACCGCACGGACCTGCGCCATGCTCCCAGAAGTTGTCCTCTTTTCCAAAACGGAAAATACGGTCTGCCGGGATGCCGATCTCTTTATTCCAGATATCAAATGCTTCATCATCGTCCTGATAGATGGATGGGTACAGACGATTCGGATCGAGCCCTACTACCTGTGTTAAAAACTCCCAGGACCATGCGATTGCTTCGTGTTTGAAATAATCACCGAAGGAAAAGTTTCCGAGCATCTCAAAGAAGGTGCCGTGACGGGCTGTTTTTCCTACATTTTCAATATCGCCGGTACGGATACATTTCTGGCATGTTGTTACTCTTCTTCTCGGCGGAATCTCTGCGCCTGTGAAGTAAGGTTTCAGCGGAGCCATACCGGAGTTGATCAGTAAAAGACTTTTATCGTTGTGTGGAATCAACGAAAAACTCTTCATAGCAAGATGCCCTTTGCTCTCGAAGAACTCAAGAAACATCTTTCGTAATTCGTTTACGCCATATTTTTCCATGACTGTTTGTCCTCCAAATAATTCAGTGTGTCCCGGAATTTCTTCCGGGAATCCATTCTTTTATAATAGCACACTTAATTATTTAACGCAAATTTTTTTGAAATTCTTCTTTCCTTTTTTCAGAACGATACCGTCCTCGCCGAAGGCTGCTTTTTCTACGGCATATTTCGGATCTGTAATTTTCTCACCGTCTACGGATACACCGCCCTGCTCTACGGCACGGCGTCCTTCGTTTCTGGTCTTTGCAAGCTCTGCTTTGACAAGAAGGGTTACGATATCGATTTTATCGTCCGTGAAATCCTCTGCAGAAATTTCACTGGTCGGCATATGCTCGGAGCTTCCGGTAGAGAATACGGCACGTGCGCCTTCCTGCGCTTTCTTTGCTTCTTCCTCGCCGTGTACCATGGAGGTCAGCTCATAGGCCAGGATCTCTTTTGCCTCGTTCAGCTTGCTTCCTTCCCAGGAATCCATCTCGTCGATCTGCTCCAGCGGCAGGAAGGTCAGCATACGGATACATTTTAAGACGTCGGCATCATCCACGTTTCTCCAGTACTGGTAGAAATCGAACGGGCTGGTCTTGTTCGGGTCAAGCCATACAGCGTTTCCTGCGGTTTTACCCATCTTCTTGCCCTGAGAGTCGGTCAGAAGGGTGATGGTCATTGCATAGGCATCTTTTCCAAGTTTACGGCGGATCAGTTCGGTTCCTCCCAGCATGTTGGACCACTGGTCATCGCCGCCGAACTGCATATTGCAGCCGTATTTCTGGAACATGTGATAGAAGTCGTAGCTCTGCATAATCATGTAGTTGAACTCCAGGAAGGAAAGACCTTTTTCCATACGCTGTTTGTAGCACTCTGCACGGAGCATGTTGTTGACGCTGAAGCATGCACCTACCTCACGGAGCAGTTCTACATAGTTCAGGTTCAGCAGCCAGTCTGCGTTGTTGAGCATCATAGCTTTTCCCTCGCCGAACTCGATGAAACGCTCCATCTGACGTTTGAAGCACTCTGCGTTGTGGTCGATCTCCTCGCGGGTCAGCATTTTTCTCATATCGGTTCTTCCGGACGGGTCACCGATCATGGTGGTGCCGCCGCCGATCAGGGCGATCGGTTTGTTTCCTGCCATCTGCATCCGTTTCATCAGGGTCAGTGCCATGAAGTGACCTGCGGTCAGACTGTCTGCGGTGCAGTCGAATCCGATATAGAACGTTGCTTTTCCATTGTTTACTAGGTCTCTGATTTCATCTTCGTCGGTTACCTGTGCCAGAAGGCCTCTGGCGATCAGTTCGTCATAAATCTGCATTTTGTTTTTCTCCTTTTTTCGGTTGACTTTCGGGTATGTGTTACCGTCTGGGACCAAAGTTTTTTATACAAAAAGACTCCCGTCCTTTCCGATTCAAAGGACGAGAGCCCGTATCTCCCGTGTTACCACCTTACTTCACAGCTGTCTCACGGCAGCTGCCTTTGTCGGTATCCAAAACCTCTGAATACCCTGACGCTGTAACGTTCGTCTCTTACGTCGCAGCCTACTAAAAACGTGCATCATAGTTTCTTCTGCCGCCCGTTTTATTCGGTGCGCAACTCCGGGATGTATTCGAATCGTACAGAACCTGCATGCGCCTCTCATCTGCCGGCTGCTTTCTGTCCGCGTTTTTGTACGTCTACTTGTTCCCTTCCAAGCCTTTTTCCATGTTCCATAGTATAAACGGTGATTCGAAATCTGTCAAGACTTCTGCTTTCCGTTTTTTCATCTATTTTTAATATCCGCGGTCCTGATCCATCATATACAGGAGTGCGTTGCAGATGCACGCCGCGATATTGCTGCCGCCTTTTCGTCCGCGTGCCACGATATACGGGATATTGGTCTGCATAATCAGTTCTTTGGACTGTACCACATTGACAAAGCCGACCGGAACTCCGATGATCAGCGCCGGTTTTATTTTTCCTTCCCCGATCAGTTCATAGAGGCGGACCAGTGCCGTCGGCGCATTTCCAACCGCAATAATCAGCTTTTTATCCAGCTCCGCCGCTTTTTCCATGCAGGCTGCCGCGCGGGTGCTTCCGGTTTCTTTTGCTCTTGCCGCAACATCTTCGTCTGACATAAAGCAGAGCGCTTCACCGCCGTGGCGCGCAAGCACCTTTTTGTTGATGCCGGATCTTGCCATCTGCGTATCCGTCACAATGCAGGCTCCCTCCCGGATCGCCTCGATGCCTTTTGCCACCGCATGCTCCGAAAAGCAGAGATTATCCGCATAATCAAAATCCGCACTTGTGTGGATACACCGCTTTACAACCAGTTCCTGATCCTCTGGAAACGTTCTTCCGTTTAATTCTTCCGTGATAATTTCAAAGCTTCTCTTTTCAATCTCGTGCGGGCTTACCTGCTCCAGTTCTATCTTCATCTTTATGCCCCTTCTTCCAGAATTTGATAAATCTTCTTCATGTCGAGATGCTCGCGCAGCGCATCTGCGAGAATATCATACTGTGTCTCTTTGAATGTCTGGTAATCGACACCGTGAATCTGCTCCATGGCAATTCCCTTATTCTTTGCAAGTGCTTCCACGATCCGCTCGGCAACTTCTTCTTTGTCGAAAATGCCGTGCACATACGTACCGTACACATTTCCTTTCTGTGCACCGTCCAGCTTATCCGAATCAGCACGGTTCTGATCATCGATGAACGTGAATGCTTCTGTTCCTTCTTTCCGCACCGTTTCTCCCATATGGATTTCATAGCCCTCGATCCGGGTTCCCTCGATCCCGGCAAGAACGCCTTCTGTTTTTCCAAAAGCGCCCTCCGCGCGGGTTCTCGTCTTCTCACCGGCAAATACAGTATCCATCGGCAGGAGTCCCATTCCTTTGATCGTTCCGCCGGCTTCGACATGCAGCGGATCGCTCAGCGTATCTCCGAGCATCTGGAAGCCGCCGCAGACACCGAAAATTACTTTTCCGGCCGCAGCCGCCTTCAGTACGGCCGCTTCCAGACCATTCTGACGCATCCAGAGCAGATCCTCCATCGTGTTTTTCGTTCCCGGAAGCAGAATCATATCCGGATTTTTCAGTTCGGAGACAGAGCTTACGTAGCGGAGTGATACGCCTTCGATCCGCTCGAACGGGTTGAAATCGGTGAAGTTTGAAATACGCGGGAGACGGATGACCGCAAGGTCAATGAGACCGATCTCCTCTTTTCTGGTGAATCGCTCGGTCAGACTGTCCTCGTCTTCCACTTCGATGTGGAGATACGGCGCCACGCCGACCACCGGGATGTGTGTTTTTTCTTCCAGCATCACAACGCCCGGGTCCAGGATGGTTTTGTCCCCGCGGAATTTGTTGATAATCAGACCCTTGATGCGGTCGCGCTCATCCGGCTCTAAAAGCTCTACGGTACCGTAAAGCTGAGCAAAAACGCCGCCGCGGTCAATATCTCCGACGAGGAGCACCGGTGCATCCACAAGCTTTGCCATTCCCATATTGACGATATCATCGGCTTTCAGGTTGATCTCCGCCGGACTTCCGGCTCCCTCGATCACAATGATATCATACTGTTCTTCCAGTGCATGGTACGCTTTCATGATGTCCGGGATCAGCTCTTTTTTGTGGGAAAAATATTCCCGCGCACTCATGTTTCCCAGTACCTCACCGTTTACAATCACCTGCGAACCGGTGTCATTCGTCGGCTTTAACAGAATCGGGTTCATCAAAACGGACGGTTCGATCCCGGCCGCTTCCGCCTGCATGACCTGTGCACGTCCCATCTCAAGGCCTTCTCTCGTAATAAACGAATTCAGCGCCATATTCTGTGATTTGAACGGCGCCACACGGTATCCGTCCTGATGGAAAATCCGGCATAAGCCCGCCGCAAGCAGACTCTTTCCCGCATTTGACATCGTTCCCTGTATCATAATTACTTTCGCCATCGTTTTTCCTCCTAAAACCACTGCAGAATCTGTGAAACGGCTTCTGTCAGAATCTGGTTTTCTTCATGTGTGCGTACGGCTGCACGGTAATATCCGTCGGCAAGGCCCGGGTAGTTGGAACAGTCGCGGATCAGAATGCCGCCTTTTTCCAGCCGTGCGGCAAGTCCTTTCGGTCCCTCAAAGAACAGATAATTTGCACAGGAATCCCATACGGTAAGACCTGCTTTTTCCAGTTCTGCTTTCATCCAGGCGCGTTCTTTTCCGATCAGTTCCCGTGCTTCTTTGACGTAAGCATCCTCGTTCAGGGCGGCAAGGCCTGCCATCTGCGCCGGAATCGAAACATTCCACGACTGCATGCTGCGGCTGATCCGATCCAGCAGATCCTCGTCGCTGCAGAGCAGATAGCCAAGACGCAGGCCCGGCATTGCGTAAATCTTTGTGAACGCACGCAGAATCAGCAGATTCGGATATTCGTCCAGTTTTCCCTGCATCGTCACTTTTTCCGGCTCCGGCAGAAATTCTATGAAACACTCATCCAGCACCAGATAGATGTTACGCTCCCGGCAGTTATCCAGGATCTTTAAAAGAAGCTCCTGCGGAATCGTAAGGCCGGTTGGATTATTTGGATTACATAAAAAGACAAGATCCAGATCGTCGGTCAGATCATCGCAGAAATCGTCCTGTAAAAGAAAGCCTTTTTCCTTTTGCAGCGGATACATACGGATAAAACACCCTGCCGCTGAAAGTGCTGCTTCATACTCTGCAAATCCCGGCGCTGCAATCAGCGCTTTTTTCGGGCGGAGAGCCTGTGTCAGGGCAAAAATAAGCTCCGCGGCGCCGTTTGCAAACAGGATATTTTCTTCTGGAAGCTGCTCCTTTTCCGACAGTGCCCGGGTCAGGTCCCGGCACAGTGCGTCAGGATACTGTTCCACCGATTCCGCGCTCTTTCTCACCGCCTCTTTCACACTTTCCGGAGTTCCAAGAGGATTGACATTCACAGAAAAATCGACTCTGCATTTTTTCGTGTAAATGTCTCCTCCATGTGGATTTTGTCTCATACCATATGCCTTCCTTTCTCTTTTCCGTTGTGTTTCTATCTTCTCTTTTTACAGAAATAAAAAGAACGCGCGGATTCCCGCAAAGAACACCAGTCCGAGGAACGAGGTCAGATACATCAGATGATTTGCTCTTTTGATATCTTCCGCCTCGACCGGGCGGATGTCATCGCCGATCGTTGGTTTCTTTACGACTTTGCCGAAATACACGGCATCTCCGGCAAGCTGTACTTCCAGCGCCCCTGCCATAACTGCTTCTGTCTGCGCAGAATTTGGGCTGGCGTGGCAGTAACGGTCGCGTTTGTAAATTTTTTCTGCATTTTTCCAGTTCATGCGCTCGCATGCAGACGCAAGAATCATCAGCCATGCGCTGATTCTCGCCGGTATGTAATTGACGACATCGTCCAGCTTTGCCGCACACCGTCCAAAATACAGATATTTGTCATTTTTGTATCCCACCATGGAATCCATGGTATTGATGGACTTATACAGAAAGCCCACTGCCGGTCCGCCGATGGCAAGAAAGAGGAGCGGTGCAATGACACCGTCCGACGTATTCTCCGCGATCGTTTCCACGGCAGCTTTTGTCACTCCTGTTTCCGAAAGATTTTCCGTATCACGTCCTACGATCATGGAAACCGCATAGCGCGCCCCCGGAAGATCGTTTTCTTTTAATTTCTGATAGACCTTCATGCTCTCATCCTTCAGGCATTTCGTTGCCGGAATCTGCCAGCACCAGAGAACCTCCAAAAGGAAGCCGATGACCGGATGAATTTTAAATGCCGCAAAGAGCAGCAGTGCCGGAACACCGTATCCCGCCAGACAGACGAGGATCACGAGAAAAACTCCTCCGGCAAGCTCTCCCTTTGGCGTTTTCGGAAATACCTTCCGCAGCCATTTTTCCAGCAGGGCAATGAGATTTCCGATCACACGGATCGGATGGTACAAAAAGGAGGGATCTCCAAGCAGCAGGTCCAATCCATAGCCCACAATCAGGGCTGCTAATGCTGTTTTCATCTTGTTTTCTCCTGTTCTTTCCGGTAAGAGACACACTGCTCCAGAAATTCCAGTGCGAGGTGCGGACTTGCCATATAGTAAAGATGCGGGAATCCCGCCATCATCCGTTTTGTCGCATGAATGCATTCCCAGTTCCGCTTCCGCAGCGGTTTTGCCGCATGCCATGCACTTCCGCAGTCTGTGCTGTCAAAGTAATGGAACTCATGGCCGCGCACCGGATTTCCGCCGTTCCGAAAGGTATCCTTCGTGTTTGGCGTGAGGGTGATATAGCCGAATCTTCCCAGCTTTTTTGTCCGGTAAACATTTCCCGGAACAGCCTGTACCATAGGATACACATTTCCATCCATATCCTCCATGGATTCTGACAGGTACATATAACCGCCGCATTCTGCAAGAACCGGCATTCCCTGACGGATGTTATCGCGGATCTTCGTTCTCATGGTCTGGTTTTCCGAAAGCTCTTCTGCGTGCAGCTCCGGGTAGCCGCCGCAGAACAGAAATCCGTCTGTATTCTTTGGCGGCTCCGCATCGGAAAGCGGCGAAAAATATTCGATTTTGGCTCCAAGTGACGCGAGAAGCTCCAGATTATCTCGATAAAAGAAACAGAATGCTTCATCCTTTGCAACGGCAAGAATCGGCTTCGCAGCACGCACCTTGGCGGCTGCTTCGCTTTCTGTCACCTTACGCAGGGCTTCCGGCATTTTTCCCGAGAGCTCTTCTGCCCCTTCTGCAATCGCAAGAATTTTTTCAAAATCCAGTGTCTTCTGCAGTGTTTCTGCAAGCAGATTGACCTGCTCCTGCAGATTTTCCACCTCATCCGGCATCACAAGGCCGAGGTGGCGGCTTTCTAAGTGGCCTTCCTTCAGTTCCGGCACAAAGCCGACACAGGAAATGCCAAGTTCTTTTTCCGCCATCGGCGCGATCTCCCGGTACAGCATCTCTGACATCCGGTTAAAGATTACACCGGCGATCCGGCTGTCCTCTTTGTACTGCAGGTATCCCTTGATAAAGGCAAGCGCTGAAACGCTCATGCCTTTGGCATCGACAACCAGAAGAACCGGCGTTTTTGTCATACCGGCGAGATCGTAGGCGCTGCCTTTGGTAGAAATTCCGCCAAGACCGTCGTAATACCCCATAACGCCTTCCAATACGGAAATGTCATGACCCGCTGCATGTTTGCAGAACAGATACTGTGTTGTTTCTTCCTCTGTGAAAAACGGATCCAGATTACACGACGGGGCGCCGATTACCTGTTCGTGAAACATCGGATCGATATAATCCGGGCCGCATTTAAACGCTGCGGGCTGCTTTCCCATCTGCTGCAGTGCACGGAGCAGTCCGCAGGTGATCATCGTTTTCCCGCTTCCGCTCCTTCCTGCTGCCAGCATGATTCTTGGTGCTTTCATTCTTTGGCACCTCCCTGGGCTGTAAAGATATAAACCGGATTCTGGGCAATCATCAGATGGCTTCTTCCGGCCTTTTTCGCATTGGAAGCCTGCAGGCAGACGATTTCCGGCTCTTCAAACGCAAGTTTTTTGAAACACGATGCTGCCTCCGCTAATGTTTCCACGGTTACTGTATTTAATACCACGCGGATGTTCGGATTCTTCCGCAGGAGCAGTTCCAGAATCTCTTTTAAGTTTCCGGCAGACCCGCCGATAAATGCATGCGTCGGAACCGGGAGTGCTTCGAGTGCTTCCGGTGCAGTTCCCTCAATAATTTCCAGATGATCCACTGCAAATTTCTTTTTATTTTCCTGCAGAAGTGCAACGGCTGCCGGATTTTTTTCTATCGCATATACCTTTCCCTGTGCTGCACGAAGCGCCATCTCAATCGAAACAGAACCTGTGCCCGATCCAATATCATAGACAACAGAATTCGAAGAAAGCTGCAGATGTGAAAGAGACGCATTGCGCACTTCCCGCTTGGTCATCGGTACTTTGTCACGCAGAAATACTTCATCTGCCATGCCGGCTGTAAACTCTGGTTCCGGATTCGGATTTTCAAACAGAAGAACCGCAAGCGGAGCAAACTCCATTTTAGCAAGTTCGAATGGGGTTCCTGTCACAATCTGTTCTTCCGGATACGACAGATCCGTTCCCACATACAGCACAATCTGCTCCCAGCCGTACGAACTTAACGTCTGGCAGATTTCCCTGACACTGCCCTTTCCGCCGGCGATCGCCAGAGTTTTCCGGTTTCGGCGGACCGTCTCCAGAAAGTTGCAGTGCTGTCCGTGCAGGCTCACAAATGCTGCATCCTCCCAGGACACTCCGATTTTGGCACAGAAATAAACCAGCGAAGAAATTCCCGGCTCTACACGGACAGAAAAATCCGCATCTTCCGCAAGGACGGCCTGAAGTTTCTTTGCTCCGCTGTAAAAGCCGACATCACCCGACTGCAGAAGAACAATCTTTTCATATTCCGGGTGCGCCTTCAGATACTCGTAAATCTTTTCCGGGCTGTATTCTGCAAGCATTGGCTTCTGATATTTTTCTACTGCTTTTGTCATGCGTCCCGCACCGATCAGCACATCCGCCTGCTCACACGCGTCTACGAGCGCCAGCGTCATCTGTGCTTCTGCACCAGGTCCGATTCCGGCGATCACGACGTCCCGTTTCACGGACAGATCAAATTTTTCAACGAGATACCGCTTGACCTCGTCCTCCGAGAGTCCTTCTTCCTCTTTCGGACGGCCGATCAGAACGACACGGACACCGGCCTTTTTTGCTGCCTCAATTTTTTCTTCAAAGCCGCCGTTTCTTCCGGATTCCTTCGTTACCATCCATTCGGCATGGAACGACTGCAGCATTGCAACGTTCATGTCCATAGAAAACGGTCCCTGCATGCCTATGGTATGTGCGGCATCAAATCCAAGTTCCGCGCAGGATGCAATTACGCCTGGCAACGGCAGCACCCGGGCATACACACGGTTTTTATAATCCGGAAGCTCTGCAAATTTTGCGAGTTCCTTGCTTCCTGTTGTCACCAGAATCTTTCCCTCTGTGCCCGCCAGATACGATACCGCTTCTTCTGTCGTGTCGACCATGACGCAGGATGGATCTGCCGCAAGCGACGGCCGCAGCAGCCGAAGGTACGTTTTTCCTGCTTTTTCACATGCAGACCGGATATTTTCCGACACAAGATCGGCATACGGATGGGTTGCATCGATAACCATTTCCGGCTGTTCTTCGCCAAAAAGCTGTTCCATCTCTTCTTCTGTCAGTCTTCCGCTTCGAACCGTCAGGGCACCGCCCTCCTCGATCCGGCACTTGCCGTATTCTGTCGCCGTACAGGCAAGGGATGCAATCTCATATTTCTTCAGAAAACTGCAGATCTCCCGGCCTTCCGTCGTTCCGGCAAAGACGATTACTTTATTCATAGCGATATCCCCTCGGCGTTACCATGTGATCCCGGATTTCCTTTGTCTGACTGTTTCCGATAAATACCGTCGTAAACATATCCACTTTTGTATTGCGAAGTTCTGCAAGCGTCATGGTCCGGCTCGTCTCCCCGTCTCTTCCGATCTGGCTTACGATTCCGCAGACGGTTTCCGGCGCTTTGTAACGAAGCATCAGATCACACGCTTTTTCCAGATAATCCGCTCTCTTATGGCTTCCCGGGTTATAAAGACAGATGACAAAATCCGCTTCCGATGCCAGCAGAAGACGTTTTTCAATTTTCTCCCACGGTGTCAGAAGATCGCTCAGGCTGATCAGGGCGAAGTCGTGGATCAACGGTGCACCAAGAACGGCAGCGCCTCCCGTTGCGGCGGTCACGCCTGGAATTACCTTAATTTCAATATCAGGCCATTCTTCCGAAAGCTCATACATCAGACCTGCCATACCGTAAACGCCGGCATCTCCGCTGCAGATCATAGCAACCTGTTTTCCCTCTGCCGCAGTTTCAAATGCCAGACGGCAGCGCTCCACCTCTTTCCGCATCGGCGTCGTCAGAAATTCTTTTCCTGCAAAATGTTCTTTTACCAGATCCACATAGACGGTATAGCCGATGATCACATCGCAGTTCCGCAGCGCATCCGCCGCCTCGATCGTCATTTTTTCATATGCTCCGGGGCCGATGCCCACGACAAAAATTGTACTCAAAATACTGCCCTCCAGTCCGCCGCAGCCAGTGCAACTGTTACACCGTCCGCTGCCTTTTTTTTCTTTATCAGTCTGCCGCCGGCGAGAACTGCGCTGCGCTCACAGACATTGTCAATTCCTGTAATCTTCTTCACAAACGGAGACGGCGTAAATTCCCCCTCCGCTGTTTCCAGTTCTTCTGCAGAAAAGGTCCGGTACTGCCAGCCATACTTTTCCACCAGCTGCAGAATTCCCGGCTCCTGCGCTTTCAGATCAATACTTGCCACCTGTCGAACTGCTTTTGGAGAAATCCCGGCCGCCGCAAGTGCCGCAAGAACCTTTTCTTCAATCCGGCCGGCCGGTGTATTCTTCTTACAGCCGATGCCGACGGTGATCACCTTCGGGATCAGGTGAAGTGTTCTCTCATATGGCGAATCCTCTTCCGATGTGGTAATGCAGATTCCCATCGACGGTTTTGCCGCCTCTTCCGGGATCAGTTCCTCCGGTTTTGTTCCCTCCACCGGAAAACGACTGCAGAATCCAACCGTTTTTCCGTCCACCAGAAGCGCCGCTGCCTCTTTTGCCAGCTCCATCTCACAAATTTCACAATGATTTTTTACAGCAAAGACATCGACCGCAAACTTGTGATTGACATCCGTTGCCGTTGTAATGACCGGAACCGCACCCGTTACAGCTGCAACTTCTTCCGTCAGCTCGTTTGCCCCGCCGATATGGCCGGAAAGTAATGAAATCACGAACTTTCCCTGTTCATCCATACACAGAACCGCCGGATCTGTCTTTTTACTTTTCACGTACGGTGCAATACTGCGCACCGCAATCCCGCACGCCCCGATAAACAAAATCGCATCCATTTCCTGAAACATGCGCTCTGTCCATGCAGGAAGCGACGGTGCAATCGCAGGAATTCCCGCTTCTTTCCCGTACTTTTCCAGTGCATATCCTTCACAGCTGTGTTTTTTCAGTGCCGCACAGAGTTTTTGATTCCAGACGCATCCGTTTCTTGTAAAACTTGCTATGGCTATTTTCATCTTATTTTTCTGCCTCTCGGAATTCGGTGGTAAACGCCGGATTGTACAGATCACTTCTGCGGTAATTTCCCTGGGAAACGGCATTTCCGATGATCATCAGCGCTGTCTTGGTGATCTGGTTCTTTTTCGCCGTCTCGGCAAGTGTTCCAACGGTGCAGACGAACGTCTTCTCCTCCGGCCAGGTTGCTTTGTAAACGATCGCTGCCGGAGTATCTGCCGTATAGCCGCCTGCAATCAGCTCACGGGAAAGTTCCTCTAAGAGTCCCGTGCTTAAGAATACAACCATCGTTGCCTGATGTGCCGCAAAAGACGCAATGCTCTCCCGCTCCGGAACCGGTGTTCTTCCGGCCATTCTGGTGATGACAACACTCTGGGAGATATCCGGCAGCGTATATTCCATTTCAAGGGCAGCAGCCGCTCCGCAGAAAGAGCTGACACCCGGACAGTCATCGTGAGCGATTCCAAGGGCATCGAGCGCATCAATCTGTTCGCGGATTGCACCGTACAGGCACGGATCTCCCGTGTGGAGTCTTGCCACAGTCTGGCCTTTGCTTTCGGCCTCTTTCATAACATCAATCACCTGCTCCAGCGTCATGGTTGCACTGTTATATACCACACAGCCCTCTTTTTTCAGATCCAGCAGTGCCGGATTGACAAGAGAACCTGCATAAATGATAATGTCCGCCTCACCAAGCAGCTTCTGTCCTCTTACCGTAATCAGATCCGGGGCTCCAGGGCCCGCTCCAATAAAATGTACCATCTATTTTTTCCTCTTTTCTTTTACAATAATCAGTGAATAGTAACTTGCCTGGTCCGGGATTTCTTCCGCGCTGAAATACTTCTGTTCCGTATCCATGCCGCAGTTTTCTACCATCACCGCCCGGCAGTTCTTTTCCTTCAGGAACTGTTTCACAGCCGGCATCTTTTTACCCGCTTTCATCAGAACCTTTGTTCCTGAAAGTTCCAGTGCATCTTCAATCTGATAAGACGCCGGAATCACATGCAGTTCTTCGGAATTTTCCACCAGTCCCTCGGAAAGAGATGCTGCTGCCGCGCAGAACGATGTAACACCGCTTACAATTCTCGCATCGTAACCGTCTTCCAGTACCCGTCTGTGTACATAAAGGTAGGTAGAATACACGGTTGGATCTCCGAGTGTCAGAAATACTACGTTTTTTCCTGCATCCAGCAGCTCCTCTATTTTTTCTGCACCGCGCCGGTGGTTTTCCTCCAGTTCTTTGGCATTCTTTGTCATCGGCATTGGAATAGCAACGAGCTCTTTTTCTGCCAGTTCCGGCACTGCCTGAACAGCAATCTGGTAGGCAATGCTCTCTTCCGGTTTCTCTCCTGGTACTGCAATCGTATCATTTTCCCGGATCAGACGGACGGCCTTTAACGTCATAAGCTCCGGGTCTCCCGGTCCGATTCCTGTTCCAAATAAAATTCCTGTCATTTTGTTTTTACTCTTTTCTGTTTTCTTTTTCTTCCTGCTCCCGCAGGCGCTCCAGAAGTTCTCCCGCTCCCGGGGTTTCCCCGAGCAGGCCCTCATTGCTTGAAAAAACAATCGCCTCCGTCTGCACTCTGCCCTCAATATGGTAATTCATGTAAAAAGCAATTTTTTCTGTCACTTTTTCCATGGTCTCTTTCAGGCATCCTGCTTCCTTTAAAATCTGCACCGCTTCTTCCGTCGTTCCGGTCTCCAGCAGTTTTTTTGCCAGTGCAAGATCCGCCCCTGCACGCACCGCCTGCGCCGTAAGAAGCTCCGCACGGCAGTCTGCCTCGTGGGAATGGGTATTCATAATTCCGCCGGACACCTTGACAAATTTTCCAAGATGTGCCACAAAAAGGATGGCGTCAAAGCCGAGCTCAGCTGCAAATTCCAGTGTTTTTCCGACGTAATTACTGCACTTAACGGAATGGTCTGCACGGACCCACGGATACGTTTTTAAGAAGTCCTGTCCGTAATTTCCCGGTGTCACCAGAAGGACGCGGTCACCCTGTGCTTTCCGCATTTCCATCTCGACGCGGATCGTGGAAATCAGCGCCTCCTCGCTCATCGGCACTACAATCCCGCTCGTTCCAAGGATTGAAATGCCGCCGGTGATGCCAAGTCTCGGATTGAACGTATGCTTTGCCAGTTCTTCCCCTTCCGGTACGGAGATGACAACCTGCAGTGCGCGGAAATCATCGAGTTTTTTCTGAATCTCCTCCACATTCTCGCGGATCATCTGGCGCGGTACATGGTTGATCGCCGCGTTTCCGACCGGCTGATCCAGCCCCGGCTTTGTCACACGCCCGACGCCGAATCCTCCATCGATTACAATTCCCTCTTCTGTTCCAAACGTCACTTCCGCGTAAATCAATGCTTTATCTGTCACATCCGGATCATCCCCGCCGTCTTTTCGGACGGCACAGCTTACTTTTTCGGCACTTCTCCGGATATCCAGCAATTCCAGATTCAGAACAATGCCCTTTGGCGTATGGATTTTCACTTCCTGTATTTCTTTCCCGGAAAGCAGCATAAACGCCGCTCCCCGCGCTGCCGCTGCAGCGCAGGAACCCGTCGTATATCCCATGCGGAGTTTCTTGCTGCCGCGCATAATATATGCATCTTCTAAGCCTGTCCTGCTCATGTTTTTCTCCTTAACAGATCCGGCGGTTTTTCTGCCGGATCACGCTATCTGTTTTATCATAACACACAATGAAAAAATGCTGAACCATTTTCGCATATTTTTTCAAAAAAGATCAATTTTTCCCGGCTGTTTTTCTATCTCAGAAACTTATTCTTTTCCCAGCTTCCTGTTGTTTCAAACTCCGCGGCTCTTCTTTCTGCCTGTTTTACAATTTTTTCATCAATTCCCATATTTCCAAGCAGCGCAATCGCATTCTTTCCTCTTGCCGGCCCCTGTTCCAGGCGATACGGGAAGGAAATACTCTGCGCGGTAATCTGCTCTTCAAAATGATAATTGGTGTAGAGATCTTCCAGCAGATACGTCAGTTCAGTATCATGTGTTGCTGCAAGACAGAGCACATTTGCACGGCGCAGGGCAGCAAGCACACTCTCTGACGCTGCAATCCGCTCCGTCGTGTTTGTTCCCCGCAGCACCTCATCAATGACGCACAGAAGCGGTGTTTTTTCACGGCTTGCCTCCAGAATCCGTTTTAAAGATTTTACTTCCACAACAAAGTAACTCTCTCCCTGTGCCAGATTATCGCGGAGTGCCATGGATGTCATGATCCGGCACACAACACCGCGGTACCGCTTCGAAAGACTCGTGTTCAGTGCCTGTGCCAGAATCGCATTCACTGCCATGTTTTTCATAAATGTGGATTTTCCCGACGCATTCGAGCCGGTCAGCAGAATTCCGCCCTCCGCATACAGACTGTTTGCCACCGGATGTGTCAGAAGCGGATGATAAAGCTCCTCCACATCGATCCGACAGCCCGCCTTTTTCTCATCCAGGAATTCCGGCCGGCAGTAATACGAAAGGCTCTCCCGGTACGATGCTGCAGACAGTGCAAAGTCCAGGAGTCCAAGATCCTCTGCCATCTGCAGAATCGCTTTTTCATACGATTTCACTCCGGAAACAACCGAAGAATACTCGATCAGATCCAGCAGAAAGAACGTGTGAAAGTATGCAAAAATCATGTTTGCTGCACCGCCCTGCGATTCTTTCGTATTCACAAGTGTTCTGCATTTTCTTGTAATCGGACGGAGTTGTTTTTCCTGTTCTTCCAGACGCTTCTGATACATTTCCAGTCCGGAAATTTTTTCTTTTCCAAGTTCCCTGGCTGTCCGCTGCAGCCGCAGGATACAGCCAAACGCTTTTAATGCACTCTCCAGCTTTTTGCTCTCCCTTCCATGCATCAGTCCGTTGCCGACCATAGAAGCAAACAGAACAGCCACACCCAGCGGAGGCAGTGCAAACAGCAGTCCAATTCCAAGCACAGCAATACCGGCCATCAGAAGATATTTCCCCTTCTCTCCCGGCTCCGCCTCCATCAGTACGGCTATTTCTTCTGTCGGCGGATTCATCTTTTCTTTTCCCATCAAAAGAAGTGCTTTCTGCACTGCTTCTCTGGCTTTTTGGTTCTCTGCAAAAAGCTTCATCAGCCGTTCCCGCTCTTCCCTGATTTCTGTTGTTGTGACCGGCATCCGAAGCGCCGTGTACAGATATTCTTCCCCGCACACCGACACTGTGTGGTCAACTGTGTCAAAAACCGCATCGAGATCCAGGTCATTCCAGGTAATCGCGTCCACGCAGAAGTTTTCCCCTGCTTTTCGTCTCAGACACGCTTCCAGTTTTTCTTTCTTTTCCCGTGCCGTCCGTTTCTCCTGCTTTTTTCCCCATTTCTTCCGCAGTTGTACCAGCTTCTTTTCCTGTTCATTTCTGTTATTCTGTACCATCCAAACTCCCAGCAGTATCAGAACAACAAAAATTCCTGCTGCCGTGTACAGTTCTTTCATGTCTTATCGCCATCCTTTTTCCTGCTCTGTATCATAAGTCTTTTGATTCTGTCTTATTCTAGCACAGAACCCTCTTCCCTTCCAGATTTTGTTGCAAAAATCATCTCCACCGCCGCATGTACAGCCAGTCTCTGTGAACTGTTGCCGTCACCAATGCAGGTGGAAAGGGTAAGTATCTTTTGAACTTCCTTTTCCTCACCGCTGCCAAAGATAATGCTGTTTTCTTTTCTTTCCTGTACCCATGCATTCCAGTCCGCATCGCTCCATGCTCCCAGCCGGTAAACATCACTTTTGGCATCCGTCTCCTCCACACTCCAAATACGGCACTGCCATGCTTCACCCGGCAAATACAGGTACAGATACGGAAATTCCTGTTCCCACGACGCCTCACGATACTTTTTCAATCCTCCGAACATCGTTCCATCCCGCATATTATGCCCATATAAAATCGTGTGACGTTCAGAAAAATCCTCCGGTGTATCACACGGTGCAAAAATACTGCCGTAAATCCGCTCCCTGCAAAACGCATCGTGTGTCAGATAATATGCGTTATCCTGCCCGTGCGCAACCGGAACATCTAAGGCGCAGCCCGGAATCCAGAGCCACGCGCAGATTTCTCTATTTTTTGATCGAAGTCCTGCAAAATCAATTGTCCGAAACAGATTTTGATCTGTACTGCCCGCTTCCTGCTCCTGCACTTCTTCGCTTTTTTCGTTTTCCTCTTTGTTCTCTTCTTTTTCTTCTCTGACATACATCTCCACCGCTTCTTCCTGTTCTTTTCGAATCTGCCGGCTTACCTGAATCTGCGGCAGATACCAGAAAAAAAGCGCCGCCAATGTCAGAACTGCAATCCCTCTTCTTTTTCTGCTGATTTTTTCTCTCTCCATTTTGTTTTCATTCCACCACCCGAACCGATGGTGGAATGTTTTTCCGTTTTGTTATTCAACCGGAATCCGGTTTTTTACAATACTGTTGTGTCCATAATCATCCCAGCGGTATTTCTGATTTTCAAATACAACCTCACTTTCTTTGGGATGTCCGCAAAGATTTACCGATACCGAAAAGACGCGCGCAGGATCTTTTCCATATGCCGGCTCTTCTAGTTTTTTCACGGTAACATTCTTCGTACCTGTCACCTGCATAAGCGAATACCGCAGCACCTTCTTCTCCTGTACCCGGTAATCGTTTCCTGCCGGAATTTCCCGGATCTGTACCGACTGTTCCGTGTAGCCGTCCTGATCTGTCGTTTTCTCCACCTGTGTTTTTGTAAACGTAAGATAACATTGGTATGTATGTTCTTTTCCATACAGATCCTTTCCCTTCACGGAAAACAGAAACGTTGGATTTCCATGTGCCCATGTAATCTCATCCGCCTTGATCTTCTTTGTAATTGTCAAGGTTTCACATGCAAGATCCTTCATCGTCACGGTCTGCACTTCCTGTTTTGCCTCCAGCACAAACGAAACCGGTTCTGCCGCAAGGTATCCATCCGGCGCGGCCTCCTCCACAAGGACATAAGAACCCGGCTTTAATTTTTCCAGTTCATGCGGGCCGCTTCCTCCTGAAATCCAGCTGTCCACACGGTTTCCATCCATATCTTTTAATACCAGCTTTGCGCCGGAAATTCGTTTTCCGCTCTCTGCATCTATTTTTTCAATTGTCAGATGTGTTCCATCATTTTCGACCGTCACCGACAGTTCCGATTTACCGTCAATTTTTCCGTTTTCTACCACAAATTCCCGGCATGTGCTGTCCAGCAGATAGCCCTCCGGAGATGCTGTCTCCTGATAGTACCAGACACCGTCCAAAAGTCCCGTCAGCTCAATTTTTCCATTTGCATCCGTCTTTTTTGTCTCATCAAAACTTCCATCTTTCGTCCAGATATGAAAGGCTGCTCCCTGAAGCACTTTTCCGTCTCCCTGACTTACTTTCTGCAGAACAAAACGGTTCTTCCAGTTTGTAAACGTCAGTGTGATCTGTGCGTTTTGTTCCCCGATCGTTATTTTCTTTTCCGTCGGATCCAGCACATATCCATTTGGAGCCGCCGTTTCCCGCACAAGATACGTTCCGTACTCCAGCCCGTCTTTGAACGCCTCTCCATTTTCATCCGTTTTCAGCACAGCTGCTACCGCCTGATCCGGAAACAGCACTGTTCCGTTTACCGTTGTAATTGCTCCGCTCGCAATCACCTGATATGTTGCACCAGAAAGTGCTTTCCCTGAGTTTTCTTCCGTCTTTTTTATCTTCAGTGAGCCTGTTTTTCTTGTGTTTTCTGCCTCCAGATGGATCGTCTGCATGCCTTCCTTGTCAATGGAAAATTCCTGCTCCCAGCTTCCTGCATAACCAGCTGGATTCTTTGTCTCCACAACACGGAATTTTCCATTTTCACTGTCTGTATCCAGAATTCCCTCCAACAGATAAGAACCCGTTTTTTTCACCCAGTTCATCTTTTTGAATTCACTCCAGGTGTTGTTTTTCCAGCGGTACACGGTAAATTCTGCACCCGAAATAGCTTCTTTTGTCTCTGCATCCATTTTTTTCACTACAAGATCTCCTACTTTCGACAGATGACAGGGAACGTTCGCTGTGTAACCAAATTCCGAAGTATTCCACGGCACAACAGTTATTCCCGTTTCCCGGGATGCTCCATGCCAGTTGTTGTACGTACTGGAAGTATCGTTTACAAAATTATCCGGCCATTTTTTCGGTGCTTTCACTCCGCCGCCAGGACCAGTTACCGCGTCGTTAGTGCCTCCATCATAGAAAATCATCGTCTGGGAATTTCCTTCAAAGGTAAATGTAACCCAGCCTTCCGAATTTTCCGGAGTTGTTCCACCGTCCGGCTCAGAGCCGCGTCTTGCCGACCAGATCGCTTCTGTTCTGGCATCGTAGACGATTCTGGCATCTGCCTCCTTCGTCAGATAGATATGTTCTGTCTCATCAGCCAGATAAAAGCCCTGCTTAAAGTCCAGATCTGAAAGTGTAAAATATCCTTTCACATTCAGCGGATTTCCTTTACTGTCGTAATAAGCAAACCGTACCTTGATCCAGAGCAGACCTTTAATATCAATGACCGGCTTATTGTGGTCAATCGCCACGACTACCGCATCCACGTCCTCATACCCTGATGGTACAACCGTGTTCTGCCAGTCTTCCAGCCAGATCCGCATCGTTATATTTTCCCCGTGGCACTCTCCAACATTCGTATATTCCGCATACATTTTTCCTTTTTTCGACTCCAGCGGCGTGAAGGAACGGAGATTACTCCATCCCTTCACATCGGCCGCCGGCCACCATGTGGAACAGCATTTCGAATGGCTCTCTCCGTTTTTGCAGAACAGATTGTCCCAGGTACTTCCATCTGTACTTCCAAAACGGATTTTTGTCTCACTTCCGATCAGCGGGGTAAAATCATATCGGCCGTCAATAACAGAGTCCGATGATACAACTTCTCCGATTCCGGCTTTCGAAAGAGAAGGAAGACTCGTAAGACTCGAAGCCAGAACATCTTCCCGAAAACAAAATCCCAACAACAGCAGAATTCCTGCGAGAAACCAGAAGCTTTTCTTTGCTCTTTTCATTCTTTCCTCCTTTCAGACCGGCCCGCGGTAAGAAACAGGAAGGCTCCTGTCACGGCAATTCCAATGGGGACCGCTGCTGACGGATCGCGCAGACCTGTTTTTGGCGCGCTGTGCCAGATAGAGGGGCCTTCTTCCTGCGGCAGATCTTCTCCTTCGACAGAAAAAATCCATTTTACCCCGCTTTTCCGAAGTGCCCATTCATTTCCAAGTTCTGACGGCACACGGATTGAAAAACAGATTTCTTTCCGTTCATCTGGACTGCATATTCCAAGACTTTTTGCTGCCCATAGTCCCTCACTCTCTAAATCACCTTCATAAATCACGCTGTCTCCCTCTCGTATTTCCAGTTTCACCTTGGAAAGCAGTTCTTTTTCTGTTTCACTGAGTTCTTCCGGAAGTTCCGTCCGCAGAAAAAATTCTGCACGGCTTGCTGTCGTGTTCACCAGTGTGAACGTATCTTCCCATTCATCTCCCGGCATCAGCACTGGAAAGTTCCGAAAGAAATTGTCGGGTGCCAAGATCAGATTCCGCGCTGCTCCTTCGTACGAAACGGTGAGGAAGCTCTGCTGCGAAACCTCCGAAACGGTATTATCCGCCTCGTGGACACACTGTTCAATTTCCAGTTCTTCTCCCCACGGAGCTTCTGCCGTAAAATCCGGCGTCACATTCGCTGCCTGTACGGCCTCCGCCTGGATTTCAACGGACAGCACCTGTCCCTCCGCCTCACTGGTCCACGCAGATGGAATGGTGATTGTACGGAAAAAATCGACAGATTCCTGCTTTCCCAGCACTTTGGGATAATAATAATACTCTCCTGCTTTCAGCCAGACGTCCTCGATTCCCCCAAGGTCCTCTTCCCCCAGACGGTAATCCTGCGTTTCTTCCTCATCAAACACAGGCTTTACCCGGACATAGCATGGTTCAGCATAATTGGTGATCCGCGGAATTTTTGAAATCACCTGGGAAGGCAGTACAATGCCGTTTTCCGGTCCCTCATACTTCTTTTCTCCATCCCCGTCTTCCTCATATTCCCAGATTCCAATATTTACATCTCCGACAGCTATTTTGTTAATGGTCTCAACACTGCTCCGGTAATATGCATACGTTCCGCTGATTCCCATCAGAAGACTTGCCGCCGCACATCCGATCCTGACGCGTTTTCCTTTCATGTCTGACCACCTCTCTCATAAGCATCCCATGCCTCCCGATAGCCGTGAAATACCATATTCCCCTTCTGGATCTGCACCGATTCCTCATAGACCGAAACCTCAAGTTCTTTCTGTTCCATTTCTTTTGCAACGCGGATTCCGGTAAACAATTCCGTCGTGCTTTCGCCTTCTGAAACCGGTTTTTTGTAATAATAGTAGTCATCTTCTCCTTTTACCCAGTTTTCCGTATCAAGTCCCTCAATCGCTTCAATTGGTTCACTGAATATAAGTGCCGCTCGAATATAGCAGGCAACGGAACCTTCATTTCTGATTTTTACTCTCTTTACCACACTTTTCCCTGGCGGTACGGGCGTCGGTGTCGGAAATTCTTCATCGATAGTACTTGTATTATGTCCGAACACCATACGATTCCAGACACTCTCGTGATCTGTAAAATACGCCGAAGTTCCCGGCAGCAGCCAAATGGCTGCCGCCATCGTACACCCGGCCGCACCCGCAAGGAAAAACAGCCGTTTCGTCTTTTTCTTCATCTTTTGTCCCCCAGAAAACTGCTTAAATTCCAGGTGCTTCTGTCTGTTCCGGCTCCGACTGCGGTGCCGTTACCTGCCCCTTCTGCCCATTATTCTGATTTACATACTTCTCCCAGGCCTTTGCTGCCCGCTCGGCAGCCGTACTTCCCTCACCGGTATTCAGCGCCTGGATTGCATAATAATTGATCGGAATATCGACCTCTTTTTCATCCAGCTGCCCTTCCACGATATTAGCTGCTGTCACGCTCGTAAATAAAGGATCACCTTGCATGACAAAAAGATGAGATTTAAAAGTCCACGCTGTACAGTTATTTTTTCTGCACAGCGTGGGCTTTTTCGATTACTGCTTATTGCACCATTCCTGTAGAGCATTTACCATAGCAGAAGGATTACTGATCATACCGTCAACCGGCGTGCCGAGCTTGCGCTGGAGTGCGCTGATGGTCTGCGGCCCGATGTAGCCGTCCGCTGTGGTTCCTGCCCATTCCTGCAACTTTCTGATCAGCGCGGATCCGCCGGACAGTTTTGTGGACCACTCAGCAACTGTAATGCCGACACAGCATTCCCGATTGGATGTTGGCTGATTACTGATCCTGCCATCCTGTGGTGTCCCAAAGATCTCCTGCAGGCGGCGTGTCAGTTCCGATCCCCATACTCCATCAACTGATATCGCTTTTGCGGCCGGCTTCTGAACGGATGCTGTACCGCCGTAGGTACAGTATTTTGTATGACAATTGATCCATCCTGCGCCCGAAAGCAGTTTTCCCCAACTTCCATTCTGGATTTTGGTGATAGTATAGCTGCCCTGATCCCGGATTACTCCGACGATCTTACTTTCTGCATTCGGCGCGATACGGATGTTTAATTCCGTGTCATTGACCTTGTAAACTCCTGGCTTATATATCTCCTCGCCGGATGTATTGTTTCCAGAAGACTCTGAGCTGCCGCCGCTGATCAGCTTCTTGAATCTCGTCCAGTCGCCTTTTGCAATGATCTGCGACGGGCAGTTTTTGCTGCAGATATCGAGATGTCGATAGACTTTGGATGCCGGGATGCCTGTTTCTTTCATGAGCTGCCGTACAAGCTCCACGGTGTTCTGAAACGCTTTCTCATAGTTATATCCGCCCTGCACGCACATTTCCACACCGATGCTGTTCCGGTTGCCATAAGAGCCGAACAGGTTGCCGTTTCCGTAGTTGATGCCAACGTGCCAGCATCCGAGGTTGTGCGGCGCGGCCTGATAGGCAGTGTCGCTGTCATCCACGTAATAATGAGCCGACATGCCAGAAAAATTCCCGTCATGCTGTGCTCTGGCATGAGCGCGGGCATTGGCAGTTGGCTCAAAATTGTCGGTGTTATGTACAACAATACACTGTGGGTTGTTGTACGGATAGGTGTTCTGGTTGCTGATGTATGATCTATCAATCTTCATTGTCTCTCCTTCTGCCAGGCGAATTGCGCCGGCGCAAAACCTCACTCTGTTTTCTGTGCCTGTTTGATCAGCTGATTTACGTAGTTACTCAAGCCAGCCACAAGGATGCCCTGCGTGACTGCCGTAAATACAGCCATTGCCACCTGCTGACCGGTTCCGATTTCGCTGGTAGCCAGTACCCACACGGCGCACAGGACGATGCTCACGCCGCCGAGAATCAGAGGAATATACTTGTCCTTTACAGCCTGTGCCTGTTTCAGGCCCATGCCCAGGAAGTACAGGACAATAGCTACAATGATCAGTTCTGGTTTTACATAATTCATAATCTGTTCCATGTCAATCGCCTTTCTTTTTTAAGTGTAATTCATCAATTTCCTGCTTCATCTTTGTGATCATACCGTTTCCACCAAGCACATGATAGGCTTCGTACATCTCGCAGAAGTTCTGGTATGCATAGGATGGGATGTCTCCAAGCTGTGTGTACTTGCTGTGGTACTCGATCAACTGAACCCTGAGCAGCAACATAGTTCCCTTACTGTTCGCGTCTCGATCCCTTTTCTGATTTTTCAAAAGCCAGACGATGTACCCGAGAAGCACCGGAAGTGCTATCGTATATGTCTGCATTAATATTTCATTCACTGCTCTATCCTTCTTCCTCATTTTTTTACACAAAAATAGGACCACCTCCGGTCCCGCTCTAATCTCAGTCATACTATATTCCCTCTTTTTTGATGTAAAAAATTTTATTCTATTCATATCTTTCCTGAAACCTGAATCACCTGTTGCAATTAGTCTGCATCTCTTTTATACTTAAATATCAAGACAACATTCGTTTTTTTAAAAGGAGATCTCTATGAAACAAGTCTTTTACTCATTATCACCTTCTGATACTATTCAACTTTTGGGGATCGTTGCCTCTCTTATTACAAGCCTTGCCGCCATAATTATCTCTCTAATGACCCTCCGGCAAAACTCAAAAATGATTGAAGATGCCTCCAGACCTGTCGTCTCAATATATGGCGAATGTATCAATGTTGGTCCTTCCACATTTTATATTGTTATAAAAAATTTTGGATCATCACCGGCTTACATTACACAATTTGATTATGATTTTGATTTTACTTCAGCGTATCTCAAATATAAAGGTGAAGATTTTTTAAAAACCTTAGTAAATTCCGTGATTGCTCCTGGACAATCTCGCATCTGCGCCCTAAAGTATGCCGAATTAAAACAGCCAATTACATTTAAACTTTCCTATTCATCCGGTGTAAAAACTTACCATGAAGAAATGACTGTTGATTTAACAGCTGGTTCCGCAATGCTCACAGCTAAAGAAGCAACTGCAGGAAATGAAATGTGTGCTATATCTTCTTCACTTCAAGAAATGTTGCAAAAAAATCTTTAACATATAACACTAGCATATTTTTCCTTTCGCAAAAATGAGAGCGGAAAACCGCTCTCATACAATGCACCGTCTGTGATCCCGTTTAACATTCGCACGTGACACCCGTGCGTAAATCATGGTGGTGTTAATATCATCATGTCCTAAGATCTGCTGTACCTCTTTGATCGGCAATATTATCACCACCCTTTGAATATTAAAATAAATCATAGGTATATGGAAATTGTCCGTATACAACTTTACTCCCTCCAGGAGTATTTTTAATATCAGACGCACACCAGTATAGAGTATTACCGGACACTAATATATCTGCATAATTGACGTTATATAACATAGTCAATACCGGATCTACAATAAGATTTGTAACGTCAAAAATATGTCCTCGTACCCTGTCAAATTCTGTTGTCTCAAAAAATAGCCTCTGTTTTGCTCCTTTTTTATAAGTAAAGAAACAACCTCGGTTTGATCCATCTGGGACGTATGTGTATTGTATTACATTTCCCTTTTCTAAAGAATCTATTTTTCCAATCATACATTTCCCTTTATTCCCCCGGATAAGGCTATTGTATGACGGTCTGATAGAAAAATAAATCTCACCATTAAACTCATACAGGTTAGCTTCATAAATTCCCTCAAATTCAATGTCCATCGCCAACTCTGAAACTTTTTCTACTGTCATGTTCTCCGGATCAAACGCAAGAATAGAAAATTGAGTCGTTCTATCTTTGCATAACAGATGATAGAATTTTCCATTTTTAAAAAGCATCTGACTGTTACACCCGTCAAGACTTTTTCCAGATTTATTTGTAAATACCGATAAAGTCCACGTTTCGCCATCATGTTTTACAAGACATGTTCCAATATCCTCCCCTGCTGAGTTATATCCTTCTGCGATGATTACATCAACATCTCCATGCTGTGTTCTTCCAGTCGATATGTTAATACCGTTAAGAACATCTTTTAACTGTGTTACAACACCGTTCTGATATAAGCTACCTACACAGTCCTTCCCCGAATCGGCGGTTGATATTGTATTTTGAAGAAAATACACCGCAGGCGAACCATTTAGCATCATCAGAGATGATTCATGCTCCGCTTTTGTTTCTACATCCGGATTTACCTTTGTAAATTTGTCTGTTGAAGCTCTTTCAGTGGCAAGATTTGCAAGATAGTAAGGCAATGAAATATTCCCTTTTACCGAAAAAACATCTGAAATCAGTTCATCGGTATCTGAACGCAATCCCTTGATATCCAATCTTGCTCTTTCATCTTTTAACGAATGCCCCATATAATTACCAATTTCTCGCATTTACTTTACCTCCCTAAAATTATTTTCGATTCTCTGTCAAAAAACCATTTTTCATCGGATATCCCGTTAATATCAATCACTGTTGTTGATCCTGATTTGTATAAACAAATATGTGAATACGCAATAGAATTACCATCATTTATACCTGACGGATATACTCTTTTATTCCACGATTCATCACTTGCAAATTCATAATCAGGAAAGCCTACGAAATACATATAGGCTAGATTCTTTATCTCATCCTGTGGGATAGATTCCGTAATATCTATTCTCCAACGTGTTCCGGATTGAACTACTAATTTCTTTTCTATTAGGTCGGGAATATCAATAACGATCGGCGTAGCATCAAAGTTATAATTACTAATTATCGTATATTTGTTGAAAGTTTCTGTTGGTAACGTTACGGCGTATAAACATTCTGACTGAGCGAAAAACAAATCGCCTTGCATCTGTGTGATATATAGTCCGTTTTCTCGCATTTTAGCATGAATAATAGCTGATTGATTTCCGTACGGATCGCTCGTCCATACTTTTGGAATTTTATATATCCCCTCAGGCAATGCAAACCAACCTGTACAGGTATATTTATCTTTTGCGATTCGTTCAGTCGCAGATGACCACGTATATCCCGAATATTTTTCAGTATGACTCCATCCTATGAAATCATTTGTTGATTTAATCATAAACATTTCGCTTCTATCGTCATACTTACTTTTAACTTGAAATTTATTAAAACGTTCGTCAATATCGGTCTTGAGCGAACTAACCTGCTCCGTCATTGCCGTGTAGTCGGCAGGCAGGCTTTTCTTGACTTCTTCTGCGTATGCAGACAGATCTTTTTTCATATGCAGCAGAATATCTGTCTGCTCACTCACCGGAATAGAAGAATCCACCTCTAACCCTTCGAGAACTTCCAGCGTGCCGAGTGTTGTAAAGAATCGCTGTTTCAGCACTGCATTTGTGGCAGAGAACAAATATACAACAAACTGCACATTTCCTTTATACTGAGTCACATCTGCGGCGAACTCCCACGAGAATACAATGCTATCTCCGGACACTGTGGCATCACTGACAGTATAGTAGTTGACCTGTCCATTGGCATTTCTGTAGTTAATCCGAATGTTCAGTTTCGAAAGATCCCGCCCATGGTAGTACCGCACCATCGTGAACCGTGCAATATTGACATTCAAATCTCCCTCGACACCGGCGACAACGCCTTTTTCCGGGATGGCGATTGTTCGAAGATGTTCATCGATCCGGAACTGGAATTCCTCTTCCGTATCTGAAGCTGCCAGCGTCACAGGCTCTGCCGTTTCGTAGTCCGCCTCTGTTGCTTCGGCAAATAATTCGTCTGTTGTTTTAGCCATCCTGTCTCACCTCCACCCGTCCCGTTGGGATCCGGATTCCCTCTCTGCTCTGTCCGATTACATTGATATACCATTTATTGCCTGAAAGCACTTCCGCCGGCACCATGCACTTATTATTTGATACTTTTGTCGGCCAGCATGCGGCATCTGGAAGGTTCAGCCGACGGAACTCTGCCACCTTGGCCATCCCGTTCCATTCCTGATCGAACTCAAATTCCGCCTGCAGATATTCGCTCGATCCCGGAATAAGATTTGAAAAATCTCCTTCCTGCTCCAGCTTCTGCCCTTTCAACCGAAACTTTAATGTCCTCATAATATGAACCCCTTTCCTGTCCTAAGCTGTCCTTCTCCACATATAGCAGACAATATAAGGTGGCATAATATTTTTGTCGCCGCCTTCGTTCGATGTAAAGTTGTATCTTGCTGCTCCCGTCTTGGATGTTGGTAAATTCCACTCAACATGATCATTGTTTGTGTACACAACAGAACCATTCTTTCCTGATGTCATATCTCCAACGTCCTTCCCTGTTGTGTCCATGTACATTTTATTGGAATCAACACCAACCGTCTGCGTATGATGGTGTCTTATATTTATTGTTTTGGCACCTCCTGTGTTTCCGGCCGCTGAAAAATCACTGTCATTGGCATCTGCTCCAACAAGCACACGGCCGGCAGCATATGCCTCCCATGTTCCCTTCCCGAAAGTTTTGCTTGGATTTTCTGGATTCGTAGTGATGTAGAGGCTTCCGATCGGATAAAAAAGATCTACCATCATTCCACCAAGCAATGACTTGAGTGTTTTCCACGTAAGTTTTTTATTCTTTCCTGATTTATCCGGCGGATTAATCAGGAATAGCTCGCTGTCATCAACTGTATCTGTTTCTGTAAGATCGTAAGTATGTCTTCCCATAATCTCTCCTCCTTATTCTGGTATAAATTCCACGATATACAAATCCGTGGATACTCCTCCGCCTCCTGAACCTCCTGATTTATAGCGCAGAACATGATTCCAAGACGGATTGTAGTTGTAATAGCTCCGGACACAGATCTCCGTTCCGGTCTGATCGCCTGTTGTGCCGCCCACCACATCTCCGTGTTCATTGATTGATGCGTGGACAATCTGACCGTTCCCCAGGTACAGAGCCGTGTGATAACCGCTACGCAGCAGCACGTCCCCACGTTTCAAACCATTTCCGGTACTTACATCAACAGATCCGATTACATCGTGAAATCCATTGGCCGTGAAGTCTGCCAGCATGGTGCTTGTCGTGCCGGAATATCCGCGGCTTGAAATCATATCAATGCCACCCTGCTTCCAGCCATGGTACTGGAAGGAACTGCAGTCGTAATCCGGTCCTTCTCTGGATGCCTGATCATAACCGTGAGAATTGTCATTGGCTATCGCTATTTCCCAGCTGCAAACCTTCTCGATCACTGCGGCCGAGCCGTCATCCGTACTTCCGGAAAGATTGTTGTACCAATACCTTGCCTGTGTTTTCCGTGCAGGCTGTGCACTGCCGGCATGTTGTTCATAATTCATCTCAAACAACTCGGCCAGAGTTTCCACCGATGCTGTAGAAGTTGAAAACTGAGCGAAGGTCATCGTCGTTGTCACCTGCTGCCACTGGATGCTGTTTTCTTTCTCATATATGATGCGCTCCAGCTGCCCGTCGATGTCCCCGATCGCATATCCCCTGCCGGTTGCCCAGCTGGTGTATTTGGTCGATGGCGTCCATTGAACAAGACCGTATCCAAGATCAACACGGCTGCTGTCCAAGCCCTGCCAGATTCCCGGATTGATTGTGGACTCCGATTGCATATTCCCGAGCATCGCACACACAGCTTCCTTGCTCCATCCACGCGCCATCAGATAATTAAGTATGTACTGCGCATTGCCTGTCATCTGCGCTACCGTAAGGTATGCATTACTGCTGATTACTGCCATGATCTTCTCCTTTGTCTGTCAAAAACTGCCATTCTGCGAATGTCCACCGATTATGATTCCGTTTTTTAACGTCAAGAATGTTCCATTTGAGAACACGACTTTCCCAGACACTCCTGCCGATGATCCCATGCGGAACTTATCTGCCTGGACTGCGATTTCTCCATTCTTACCATCTAGTGTGATGTACGCCTGGTTCTGCCCATTTCCGCTGATCGTAGCAATCCAATGGCTGCCATCGCTCTCTATCATCTGCATCAGATAGATTTCACAGATCCGTGCTCCCTGCTTGTCTGTCACGACCATCTTTCCATTTTCAAGAGAAACTGAAAATCCATCCACCTCATTTTTACTGGTCACCCTTCCGTTGATCGCAGCTCCGTTGTTATCCATCTGACAGATTACGTTTCCATTCTGGTCCAGCACCTTAACACTGCCGTTTCCGTTATCTTTTCCACCGAATACGGCAGTTCCGCCCTTGATCCAATCGAAATTAAGACCGATCACAGAAAGGATATTCAGCACTGCGTTTCCGTTCTTGTCCACGCCAGCATTCCAGGTTTTTCCACCATCCGTCGAAACGGCGATTGCATCAATGGTCCGTTTCCAGATCGTCGATGATTCTTCCAGCCGCGGCTTATTGTGCATATAGAAGATCTTACTACCGTCTTCCTGCACCTCTTCGGTCTGATATGCACCGAATGCCGTTGTCATCAGATTCCACAGCTGCTTTTCCATCTTGTCGTAGTCTGATATCTCCCGATCTGTATAATTCTGTGATTTGATATACGCCTTGGTCACTGCCGAGAATTGATCGCTCCGGTTCTTTTCCGGGGCCTCAGCTCCACATGAAATGCTCTGTGCCGCGCCGACTGCGAAGGTGGTATTGGCAACGTATGTGTAATACCTTTCTCCCTTCCTGGTTGTCACGCAGGCGGCATCTCCTGCTTCGATGGATGGGTCGCTTGGGATGCTCGAAGAAATCGTTCGAAACTGCATGTCATATAATTTGCTGTACAGATAAGACGCGATCTCCTTCGCCTGCTCCTCGCTCTGGATCAGGTCATTATCCTCAATCACAAGGCTGTAGTCCGTATCTCCGCACAGATACGTTGTCTGATCATACACCACACCCGCACCGGTGATACTGATATCCTGTTCTCCGGCTGTCAGGCTGTATTTTTCCGGGATCTGGTGGCAGTAATAGGCATCATCCTCAATGGTATTATTCAGCATTTCTTCTCTTGATACCGTGTCCCACAGAAGAATCTCATCATCGCCATCCAGTAAAATCGGCTCATCGTTCTCATCCAGAAGCACCTGCTCTTCAAGAGCCTCCCCGTACCAGGACAATTCCAACTCTCCGTCTGCGTTGCACCGGGCATATTTACAACACATTTGCGCCGCCATGGAAATCACATCGCGGTACGTCAACGCGTCGCTTTCCGGCCGTGTGTTTACAACATAGTCATCGTTATCCCATCTCTTGGATGCAAGTATAACGCCGCAGCTCCGGCAGGCATCCTGCACAATCTGGCGGATTGTCGCCGGATAGGTAAGGATACTGTCATACTTTTTATCGAAGCAAGCCATATTATCATAAGCTTCCAGGCGCAGGCCTGCTCCCTGGCGTGTTGCATTGTATATCGTATACGTGCCCTTCCGCAGCAGTTCCGGCTCCTCTTCCAGATCAATCGATACAATGGCAGCAACTGATGCTCCTTCCAGAGTCATGCTGTCATACTGACCATCCTGATTATTCAGCGTAGCCGTCCATTTCCCGATAATGGCAGCACCGATGTCAAAACTGTTGGTGGAAGATGTTGCATCTGAGATGCTGTAGGACAATATCTTCCCATTATTAAGCTGCAGTTCCGTCCCATCTGCCAATATGATTTTATCGGCTACTTCCAGATATCGGTTTTCACTCTGCAGCTTTTTTCTGCATTCTTTACTTGTTTTGATCATAGTTACCTCTGTACAATATCAACGCTGACGCTTTTATAGTAATACACACCGGAGATCTCCCCTGCATGCTCCTTGGACAGTGTACCGCGGTACGTTGTCAAGGTATGATCCTTTCCCGCATCGTGGAACGTAAGTGGAAAGAAACCAATTACCAAGCTGTTTTTCAGCAATTTTACCTCATCTTCTGTCAGCCATTCCCATTTCAGACCAATCGTTTTCTTTTCAGCAATGGCTTCTCCTACCATGGTTCCGTTCAGCGTCCGCCCCGTGTCCTCAGACCAGATGATTTCATCATTCACTGTCATCGAGGTCGGGGCAGGAAGGTTTGTTTTTCCTGCCCTCAGTAACATGTGTCTCCTCCTAATTAATCTGTACCGTGTTATATCTCCGATCCATCTCCTGCTGCACCTTCTGCTGCGCTTTGGCGAGCGTTTCTCCATCGATGCTGAAACCAAGTGCAGACAACGCTGCAACAATCCGAAGCACGGCGGAATTCACAATGCTTTCCAGCTCCGCTTTCGTTACACTTCCGCCACTGGCTTTGCTGACCGCAAGATCCACCATCTTCTGCAGCTTATCCTCCGGCGCTACAATCTCTCCATAACGCTTGTTATCTCCGATCACGGCAAGGCGTGGCGTATTCCGTGCCACATAGCCTCCGTCTGCCAGATACGGGATTCTGGCGATGGATGCGGTCGGAATCTGAAAGCCCAGCTTCTTGCCGCCAACTCCCGGCACCCAGCTTGGGATTTTGACATTCAGTTTGTTCAGGGCATTGGACGCAAAGTTTACTGTCTTCTCAATCGCGGTCAGCATATGATTCAGCATGCCGATCAAACCATTCACCGGAATTTTTAACGCATCCGAAAACTTTCCTGCAAAAACATTCTTCAGGAAAGAAACAAAATCAAGGAATTTGTTTTTCAGATCTGTAATTTTCCCGAAAGCAATCTGACACAACCAGTTCAATCCGTCTTTGAATACGTTCCAGCCGTACTGCGCACCATCGCAGAAGTTCGTGATCGCGTTTAATGCCCCATCTTTTAAAGAATTGAATTTCAGTACAACCCAATCACGTAACTGGCCGCATTTCTCTTTGACTGTGTCCCAATTTTTCCACAGCAGAATGCCAATTGCGATTGCTGCCGCTATTGCAATAGTCAATGGACCACCCAATGCTGAAACCAGTGCTCCTATACCAGATTTTACCAATCCAAGCAATCCGGTTAGATTTTTGATTGTACCGAACGCTCCTCCAATCGTGGATACTAGGCCGGCAATGTCTGAAATAAATTTTGTAATTTTCCAAGCGGCAAAAAACGAAGCAATAATAATTGCCATCGTCTGTATAATTCCTGGATTTTTTGCACACCAGTCCGAAAAGACCTGTAATCCTTTATTAATTCCGTCCCACAGAGTCAGGAAAGCGCCACCCGTCCATTGTGCTATAGGCTGCAACACATTCTTCCAAAACCACTCAAACAGCGGCTGCAACGCCACCAGGACAACATTTAGAAGCTGTATTGCAAGAGACAGCGTCTCCAGGAATCGCGGAACAATCTCATTTGCTGTCCACGTTCCAAGCGGAACAAGAACCTGCTCCCAGAACCACAGAAGCCCCTCACCCACATTGATTGTGAATGGGGCCAGTGCATCCCACAGGTCATTCATGGCATCGTTGATTTTGGGGAAATCGGTTTTCATCAGCCCATCATTCAGGGCATCAATAAAACGCGGGATTCCTGTTCCCAATGTCCATTTCCCGACCGGAACAAGGAAGTGCTGGTAAAAATCTTTCAGCGACTGACCGGAAAAGTTTCCGAGTCTTGCAAGCCCCTCGTTCCAGAGCCGCTTGACCGACCGCAGCGCAGGTTCTGACAGTTTGGTGATGTTTCCAAACAGGTCCGCAAACTTTTTGTTTACGTCATCAATTACTGTCTCCCCGCTGGCAAGTGAGCCAAAATCAATACTGCCAGCAACATTGTTCGGAACAGATGAATTCTGTGAATCAGAATTACTGCTGTCTTTGCTGACTTTATTGATTTTGTCGAATCCCATCAGGGATTTCATATCTTTGGCCGCTTGTTTCGCTGCATCTCCCACGCCAGAAGTACTGTCTGCGAGCTGATCCGCAGCGCTCGAAGCATCCGTCAGACCGGCGGCCGCACTGGCAGCATCCGCCCCAACTGCTCCGACACCTGACTGCCCTGATGACTTATTTCCGGTAATCAGCTCCGTGAAACTCTTGAAAGCATCCGCCAGCGTAACCAGCCGACCGATCAGCGTATTGATCATACGCAGGACCGGCAGAAAAATATTGATCAGTCCCTGACCAATACTTGCTTTTAAGGACTGGAACTGCAGGGACAGGATTCGAACCTGGTTCGCCCAGGACTGGGACGTCCGTGAGAAATCCCCGGTTGCTGCAGAAAGCTGTTTCTGGACAAAGGAATACCGTAGTGCTACCTTTTCGGCTTCCGACATCTGATCTGTCGTTTTGCCGAACCCATTGGCCAACGCATAAGAATCCAGCGCTGTCTGGGTCATGACAACACCAAGATCTTTTAAGGACTCTGTTTCGCCTGTAAAGACTGACTTAATCTTTGTGTAGGCTTCATCCTGGCTAAGATTATAAAAAGATGCCACATCTCCGGCCAGACCGGTCAGTGTGGCACCCATATCCAGCGCCTGCTTCTCGGAAAAGCCAAACGCTTTTGCCATGGCACCGAAAGTACCCGTGTACTTTTTTGCCATTGTCTCTGACAGACCGAAGCTACCGGCAGCCGATTTTGCGAATTTATCTACCTGCTCCGTCATGGACGGGAAGGTAACATCAACCACGTTCTGTACCTCGGCCAGGTCGGAACCCAGCTTGATACAGGACTTGGAAAAATCAATTAATTTTTTTACGCCGAAAGCGGCTGCAAGAGTCGCCCCGGCTTTTTTTGCCAGTCCGTTGATCCCGGCCATCTGGCTTTTAAACTGATTATGATTTACGACAAGATCCAGACCGATCTCGCCAATTGTAGTTGCCATCTATACCACCTGCCTCTTCTCGAGGACATCGGCACAGTGGCACTACTTGTCCTGGTTGATTTTTATTTCAAATTCTTTCTTGCAGTGCCGCGCCTGGCACTTGATAAAAACGCCCCGGCATATTGCATCCGGAACACGCTGTACCTTCTGCTCATGCCCACAGTAAGGACATTTTATTTTTCTTTTTTCAATAGTTTTTTCCTCCTGCCATTTTTTTCGTTATGGCGTGTAATCCTGCCATACTGAAGAACATATCTTTAAATCCATTCATCACAGTATCCATCTCTTCTTTGGACACTGTTTTGGCAAGATCCTGAATGTGTTTGATTCTCCACTCATTCCGGATGCGATGCTGCTCCGGCGTGAAGTTCTCCAGGATTTCTTTCGAATTTTCAGACCGGATTTCCACCACGCGGCCAAGTGCAGTATCCGGCCCGATGCCGATCAGAAGATCCCTGAATTCATCCCACTTCATTCCATGTGGAAGTTCTTTGGACAATCGGAGCCCGTACTGTGACTGAAACGATGATACGATCAGGTCAAAATCATCGATCAGGTCATAGTACGGGTCACTGCTCCCCCTGGGAATCTTCTCCATCGGAATCATCCTCAAGAACCAGATTCATACCTGCATGAACGATTGTCATCAGAGATTTTGCCGAAAGTTTTTTTCCATCTTTCTCCATCGCGCACAACTGCTCCACTGTACCAGGTTCAAAAAGAAGTTCCATCATCTCTGTCACAGCGTTAATATCCACATCATCTTTTCCTTTAAGAGTTCCCATCAGGCGCAGGACCGTTTCTGCGTCCGCATGCACCTCAACAGTCATATCTCCGATCTGCAGAACCGGATTTTCCTCAAAATTTAATTTATCGGTGATATTTACAACTTTACTCATCGTTCTCCTCCTTATAAAGCCGGTGTTACCGTTGGTTTTCCGTTGCTGATAACGTCAAATTCCAGCGGCGCTACGTTGGTAGAGTCACCACCACCCATATTTTTGACGTCAAAAATCGCGCTGTTCCATGCAACCGATGTTCCGTCCGGGAATTCCCACTCGAAATATCCTTCGGCTTCATGGCCATTTTTGAACAATTTATCGGCCACAAAATCATTCCCTATGTCTCCAATGTTTCTCTTTCCGGCCAAGGAAATGGTCATCGCTTTTGCGGTCATCAACGCCCGCTGCCATCCTTCTGTATCCATCGGAGTCCATGTTTCCACCCCGTTTGATACGGACACAGAAAACTGCTCCATATCAGCAATTATGGTTGCGTTCTCCTTTGCGGCGCCAACCTTAAACTTGTTATCCAGAACTGGATATACATTCGTTGTTTTTCCCATGCTTCTTATCCTTTCTTATAAATCACAGCCGCTTCGATGACCATTTCGCAGATACCGTTATCGTCTTTTCCGATGTCCTGCAGATCATACAGCGGCTGAATAAATTGTATGGTTTCCTGATTGATTTGACTGCTCCTCACTTCACAGAGCCTGTCAAATAAGGTTGTGGCTGCCTTTTCTGTCTCCCGCAGGGATTTGTTCCAGTGTATAAGGAAAGTAACATATTTCTGCCCATATCCGGAAACACCGCCCAGCGCAGTGTGGTAAGCCTGTTGGTGCTTGCTGTTATACACGCCAATGGACTTCTCATCCTTCTCAGGGAGATCTCCCATGTATACATGATCTGCAATCGCAAGAGATTCCGCAAAGTCACATACGTCTACCAGTGTCATAATCGTGCACACCTCCTGTATAGCCGTTTAAACGCTTCTGCACAAAAATCCGCATTCTTTCCGCCCGGAAGCCAATCTTCATACCATTCACCGCGGGCTTTTGGATTTTCGTCTTTCTTGAAATGGTATTCCGGATGGAAATACAAACGTCTGGCATATGGTGCTGTAGATGCAAGCGTTACAACTCCCTGATGGCTTTGCGTACAATCCAAAAACATGCTTTCATTCTGCAGATTTCCTGTATCCCTCGGAATCACCTGTGCCTGCACCACTTCTGTATGGAGCGCCTCCGCAGTCATTTCCATTGCTTTGATCTGTGCATCCGTCAGCATCTGAATTTTCCCAAAATCCAGCTTTACATTTGAATTGACTTTGATCATACCAGCAGCACCTCCGTGTAATTAACTGTTCCATCCGGATTTCTGGCTTTCCGCCCCTGCAGGATCCTTCTTTTCATACCGAATATCTCCGCTGATCCGCCGTAAACCGCCGGCAGCTCCGGGCAGATGTCCCCCGGGAAGAGAGCGGTGCCGGAAATCTGCACCAGCTTTTTCTCGAATGTCATGACGCTTTTGGCGCTGTCCTGATAATTGCACTTGCCATTGTACTCCACCGCCGGAAGCGGATCTCCATATTTTGTTGTACCCTCTCTGTCCATGCTCAGATTGATCTTGGTCTTACAAAGTGATTTTGGCACCAAACATGGATATTTCATTTCATCACCTACCTCAGTACCTGACAGCACAATCCAGTCTGGCACAGCATTGCATAAACATCCCGGCGCATGGCCACGCCCTTGTCCGAAAATACATTCCACGTATTCCCTGCAAACTGCACGGATACGCCGTTAATACTGTAACTGGAAAGTACCGAATTGATTTCGTCGCGGTACTCATACTCAAATTCTGCCTGCTGGCAGATCACTTCCCGGATCAGATCCTGCTGATACGCCGTAAGATTAGAAAATCCCCGGCCTACAATCCGATTGTAGGTCAGGGAATCAATATGGCGGGATGACTGACGGAGATACCGGGCAAGCTCTGCATCCTCCTCGAAAGCGCCGTCCTGATAAGTATCCCGGTAATATTCCGGGCTTACGTACGGTTCATAGCTCATGATGTCACCCTTTCGCTTTTTTCGCAGGTTTCACCGGCTCCGGAACAGGATCTTCTGGTTCCAGCGGCTCCTCTAATTCTGTTGCAGCTGGTTTTTCTACCTCATATCCGTGTTTTTCAAACCATTTCAGCAGATACGGATCATCTGTTTCCCCCTGCCCGTTGCAGAAAGGAACAGACGCCGTTACGCCGGTATAGGATTTGTTCGGACTGTATACCTTCATTCTCTTTTTACCTCCATCATTTTACTTTGATTTTCCGGAATACGCCGGCGGCTTTGGATGCTTTCAGCGCGATTGCTGCATTCATCTCGACCTCGCCTTTTTTAACTGCTCCGGCGGTCGAGAAATCCGGAAGCCATACCTGCACCGGTGCAACGCCAGCAAAGGAAACCGCATGCAAACCATCCATTCCCAGACGTGCAACATACAGAGATGTGGTTCCCTCAGTTCCGTCGATCTCAACAACTTCATCGTTCGTTCCCGGTTTGGTTTTGAGGTCTACAAACGGGATTCCGGCATAGCTTTCCACCTGATTCCCCCAGTTGTCCTTCGTGATCTGGTACATGCTGGCACGTCTTGCGCAGGCACGGATCTTCGAAATCAGCTTGTTGTTTCCGGCTATAAACGATGGTGTGCCATCCAGGCCACCCAGGAACTCATCCAGCATATCAAGGAAATACTGATAATTTTTCGTAACCATATCGGATGTCGAAAGGTCGATCGCTGTTGTGGTGTTGTATTCCGTAGAGCTTCCTGTCAGTGCCTTGTCAAGACCGTCAAAGCATTTCGTATCGACTCCTGTATCGCCGTTGATGAAAGTATCGTTGAACAGAGCCTGCGCCGCTTTGATTTTCTGCGCCTGCTGCAGCTCTACCTCACTCACAATACCGCCCATATTGGCGATCACACGGTCGATCTCGTAGGAACCACCGAATACTTTGATATCTACGGTATATCTCTCTTTTGTAACCTCCGACGGGGTGTACTCTTTGTTGATCTCACGGAACTCTGCTGTCGGCTGTGTTTTCAGTCGTGTGTAGCTGTAAGTCGGTGTTGCGCCGCCTCCGGTCGGAGATACTGCATCATCAAATGGAATATGCTCCAGAATCCAGTTCGATTTCTGGAACTCGTCGATGACGCCCATCTGCAGATCATCCTGCACGTTTTTCTTTGCTTCTTCCAGTGTAATTGCCATACTTATTCACCCTTTCCTTCGTTCAGATTTAATCTTGCCGCGATGGCATCTTTCATGGACACATGACCGTCTTCTTTCGACTGGCCGCTCTGCTCTTTGGGTCCGATAGGAAAGAATCCCTTTTTCTGCACCGGTTTTGATTCCTGCTTAAACAGAAATGGCTTGGATTCTTTCAGGGATTTGATCTGCTCATCTAGACCGGTTACTTTTCCATCCTCACCAAGGATCAGCTTCGAACGGTCCATAAGTCCTGCAACCAGATCGCTGTCCTGCGCGGATGCGGAAATCGCCATTTTGATAGCATTTGTTACTTTCAGATCATCCAGCTCTTTTTTGTGTTCTTTGTCCTTGTTGGCGTTCTGCTCCTGAAGGTCCGCGATCTGCTTCTTCAGATCCTCATTATCACCGGCAGCCGTCTTTAAAGACTCCATCTGTGTTTTATAGTCTCCCACCGTGGTTTCCAGCTGTTTCTTCTGCTGCTCCATCGTGTCATAGTCTGCTTTCGGCACATAACCCTCAAGCTCCTTTTTCGACTCATCCGCGGCTTTTTTCGCAAGGCTCTTTTCAATACCAAGTGCCTCAAACTGTTCCTGTGTCATTTTGTTCTCCTTTCCGGTAGTTTTCTGCCATTCCGGGCATAAAAATAAGACGCCTAACCCTGCGTCTCATCGGGAGATTTTGGATCACCGCCTTTCTCCTGTTCTGTAATTTTTACAACTCCTACAGCGGCCAGATACTGTGCTCTGGCCGGCGGAAGATTCAGTTTTTCGCCAACCGTCCGAAGCACCAGGTCATTTTCAATGTCCTTAAATTCTCGTGTTACCGTTACTCGCACCCCTCTCACCTCCCTTCGTTGCGCCGGCGCAAATTTATTCTACAATTACCCAGTCATCAGCCAGCATATCCGCTTGTGATGCAAGCCATCCCATCTGAACACCCGATGTTCCAACAAATGCAATCGCTTTATTCCCAATAGCTTCATGCTCGCAGTTTATAATCTTACCAGCTGCTGTCTTATATGAAATACCAGTAGCTAGCTGAATGTACTGATTTTTTCCATTCCATCCTATTCTTGCAACCTTCTTTCCTTTCTTCATTGCTTCTATAGCAAGTCCGAATGGCATATTATCACATCTTCTGTATGCTTCCTCAAACTGTTTTAGAGGTGACCAGCTCTCATATCCATCTGAATATTTAACCAAGTATCCTTTTTCTGTCGGATCTTCATCTGCTGGAATCTGCCCGCCTCTATACAGGTTATAATCGCCCAAGGTTAAAGGCTCTGCTTCTATAATTTTTGTTCCGATGTATCTTTTCATTTTTCTTACCCTCTCTTTCTTAAAAATGAGTACAAAAATACCACCGGCCGATCGACTGGTGGTATTAAATCATATTTGCCGCAGTGCCTACAATTCCTTTTGCCAGGTCTGCCGCCTTTTTCATCAGGCTGTTTTCTTCCAGATATTCTAATCCTTTCAATGTCAATTCCGTTCCGCTCAGCATCACGCTTTTACATCCGCATCTCATATCATACCAAGTCTCTGCGCCAGTTATGTATCCTGCGTCCAGTAACATTATCATGATCCTGCTCCACTTCGGTGTAGAAAGCCCTAATGCCTCCGCGGAAATGCTATTCCGGTCAAATTCTTCGAGATCCATCGAATTCTGCAAGATTCGAAGAATTTTATAGATTATTCGAAAATCATCCATTTTTAGATGCGTCCCTCTTTTTTCAATTTTTCAATTTCCTCTTCCGTCAATTTATGAGGTTTGAATTCTTCGTTTGTCCATGCTTTTTCTCGATCTTTCAACACTTTTTCATATTCCTTGGCTGTCATGGTATCACCTTTACAAAGCTCAATGCGCAAATGGGCAATCCTTTAACTCCTGTTTTTCTCGTTCTTTTCTCATTTTTTGAAGTTCTGCATGAATTTTACTTCTTTTTTCTTCATCCTTTTCCATTTTAAATTCTTGAAAAAGTCTGATTTCTTTTTCGCTCATTTGCAGCATCATATTAATTCGCTCCTATTAACTTGAGAATTTGCAATGCAACCGAATTTTCTTTTCGCACGGAAAAACATTCCGCACAAATCTCTGTCACTTCTTGTGTATCGGCATATCCGCTAATGTTATTCATTAAGAAATATTCGCTATCATATTGTGAATCAATGTAATGATAGACCTTGTAATCAATTTTTTTCTTAGCTTCACTATAGCTTATATTTTGAGCATTGGCAAGTCTTTTAATGGAGTCATAATAAAACTTATGTCCAAGTTCATGCAAATATGGAGCATATTCCGTATTATTTGCAAACTGCCCCGGAACGCGGTTCACAAACTGTAAAATCTTTTCTTTCGTATTATATCTGCTATTTATGTATAAAGTTTCTGTTTTTTCATGATATCCTCCGATTGCATTTGCATTCAGACCCTGCTTTTCGAAATCAACAACTGCAATTTTAGGCAGCCTAAATGTTTCCGGCAAGTCTTTTTGGATCTTTTCAAAAGTTTTCTCCGCCAGTCTTACTGCCTTATTTCTTTGATTTTCAGTATCTGTTACCATATCGAAGCTGCTATTTCGCACTTCTCTGACATCCATGGCAATACTTTCAACCCTAAGAGTCTGTTTATCCCCGTAGTGTGGCCGGAAGCTATTGGACATATATTCTACAGTATCATGCCACGCTTCCCGCTTTGCTTCATACTTCTTTTGGTTTTCCGGATCCAACGAAAAGTCTGCCAGTCGGCCGAAGCGCTTTTCCTGCCGCTCTGCGTACTGTTGTCTGGCTGCCTGCTGGTTCTTTTCTGCCAGCTCATTCAGTTCCTCTTTGGTATATTTCCCATCCGGCGGAGTACTAATCCCCTCAAAATATGTCGTATGGCTATCCCGGCACCGTGGATGATATAGGCCTGCAGCGATCGCAGTGCTCATCAGAGGGTATTTGACGCCGGTTGTTGCGGATTTTCCTGTTTTGGAGCCGCCGCTCCATACGTCATCAATCAGGACCTTACCAACCCACGGAAGGCACAGTGGACACGGATTCCCGCGCTTATTCATGATGACGGTATCAACGCCCCACTCCTGCCGCTTCTGTCCCTCCCCCTGCAGGTACGCCCGCTTGCTTGCCGTCCGGATCGCCATATCTGCGTAATCTGCCAGCGTGTGGCGCGCTCCGTTACTGTATTCGATACAATTAATACCTGCCGAGAGAAAATCCTTGGTAGCCATGTCTACGGCCTTCTCATAGGTCCCTGCTCCCGTGTTGGCATATACCTGCGCATTATAGATGATCTTCCGATACTGATCATTAGTCATTCTCAGGATGGCTGTTTCTGCCTTCTGCATGTCCTGCATCGTCGCTTCAATCAGTGCTTCCAGCTTACGATCATTGACACGGAAGAACTCGGCCGTGGCACCCGCCTTCATCTTCTTAGCCGGAAAACCTTTCTGAATTGCTTTCAGGATCTGGATCTCCTGATCCATTTCTCCCTCATCCTTGGCCGCACGGATCAGCGCTTCAATCTGAGCGTTGATATCCTTGAATTTCTGACTGTACTTTGCATGATTCTTTTTCTTGTACTGCTCCAGGGATTTCAGCATCTCTGTCTGCCACATGGTCCACTGCTTATCTTCATCAACCTCTTCGACCTTATGACGCTGCATATTTCGGATCATGGATGCCATCAACTCATTTTCTATCGCCTCGAAGGCAACTCCGATGTCATAATCAAGATTTTTCTTTGCCATTTGCATGCACCCGATATCCCTGCTGTTTATAGACCCGGATCATCTCTTTCAGTTTTGTCATGCTTTCACACCGATCACATCTGAGTTCCGCATAATCATTTTTTTCTACCGCATACACGCCAAAAGGGACCTGCTCCGCAGCAACTTTAAGAAGGCCCTGGTACTCCTTCCGGTTCATCCGGTACATTCGGTTGTTTACCTTTACTTTCATCTGTATCTCCTTCGTTGACATGAAAATCGCCGGCATCCATACGGATATCCGGCACATCTACTGCTGCAATGCCCTGTTCCTCTTTCAGGCGCTGCACCTCTTCCTGTTTCTGGTCATCGGTCCAGGTATCTCCATACAGCTGATCCACCGACGTTTCCAAGCTCATGATTCCGTATTGTTTGGCTTTACCGACCGTATCCACCGTGGTATCGAAGTCTGGGGATGCATATTCTCCAAACTTTACCGCTACCTCGTATTTTCCCGGCTCTTTCCCCTGCATGAGATCATAGCACTGCAGAATCCGTTCGAACAGCTCCGGAAGAACTTCATTCAGAGCATCGACGATCTTATTCCGCACATGCAGCGTAACCTTCTCTTTTTCCCTCTGTGCTTCTGCATTATCTGTTTTCTTCAGATCAATGCCCAGCGTCGCCGGGGACATTATTCCCTGCAGAACCATGTCAAGAAAACTGATGTAACTACTTACGTATGCCTCATAAGAAATCTGCGGCTGAGAAATTTCCACCTGCTGGTTGGCTTTCTCGCTCATATTGTCGCCGATTGCAATAAAATCATTGTCAAATGGGTTTGCCGGCAGAAGCTCTCCTGTGGTCTGATCTCTCGGAATCAGATTGTCCGGAATATATCGCTTGATTCTGCCCATGCGAATAGCATCGATCCACTGGCTGATTACCTCATCCAGTCCATCCAGAACATCTGTCTTTCCCTCGAACAGTGCTTTTCCTCGCTTCTGCTTCTTATATTTCGTGGAATTCAGGAATTTCATCGGCACTGCCAGCATCAGGTCGCCAGAAATCCCAAAATCGATCAGATGAGCCGTTTCCGGAAACATCTGCAGCGGCATCTCTTTTCCGGCATCGTCATACAGCTTGTACAGTACATATCCAAAACCATACGTCTCTTCCAGTCGGAATTCTTTTTCATTCTGCCAGTAACTGGTATAGAACTTTACTTCTTTCAGCCTCGCATGCTCGTATACATAGTCCACATCCTCTGCATCGTAAAATTCAACGATCGGGTACTTACTGCACTGATTAGCCGTAATCTTGAAGGCACCGTCTCCGGATGCCAGCACGCCGCTGATCGCTTCTCCCAGTACATCGTTGAGCTTGCTTTTCTTGTACAGATCCGCCCACACAGTATCCAGATCCTTATCATCAAATTTGACTCCATCCAGGTCCGCGAGAACAATGTCTCTATACAGGTCAATGACCATCTGCACAATGCCGCTGTGAATCTTCCGGACGCTTCCGGATGCATGTGCGGCCCAGAACCGCGCCTGCTCCACATCCCATTTTGCTGTTTTTTGGAAGAACTGCTCCAGCTCCGCACTGTCTCCGTGATACCAGATTTTGTTTCGGATCACGTTCTCCCGGAAGGAATGCGGCTCTATGATCGTTATTCTTTTTTCACTCGCCGGTATGATTCGAAATAACCTGGCGATAAAACTTTGCACTCTGTTCATTCCTTACCTCTTTTTGCTCTATAAATTTTATCCTGATACGGGATCCAGCCGTACTGCACGGAGTTTACCATGTGATCATGGCCATCTTCCGGCGTATTATCTTTCTCTTCCTGCCAGCTGTAGGTTTCCAGCTCTCCAATGTAGTTGGTGCAATGATCCAATACAAAAAAGCAGGGTTCTATCCCTGCCTGCTCATCATAGGCCATCCAGCCCAGCTGTGCATTGATACGGTCTATGATCTCCATTTTTTTCCATGCATCATTCAACGTGTACACGCAGCCATTTCGGCGCTTGTATTTGTTCCACTCCTGCATGGTTGCCTGATCGGCGTTGTCTAGGAACGCATTTCTTGCCAGTCCCCATTCTTTCCGGTTCCGATCCAGAAAGTCAATCAGATTCTGCACCGTGTCAGACGGAGCAAGAGGCACCCCGATCTCAGCGTTGTTGTACACCTTCTCATCCAGGACAATGCATTTTCCCTTGTTCGTGATGCCCAGGAAGGACATTGCAATCGTGTCCGGAGATTTCTGCGAGTAGGCCGTATCGACCGCCGCTGAAAAGTACATGAAAAACTCTGGCTTCTTGGGCTGATTTCCTGTACTCTGAATGAACTGTTTGGCCCATTCCTTTGTCTTCACATGCTGGCTCCGATTGAAATTACTGAATACCAGACCTGTTGCTTTTCCTCGCAGACCTTGAATCTTATTTTTCCAGATCTTCGTGCCTTTCGGCGTGTTCTGGATGATCTGGAGCTTCTTTTCTTCCGGAAGCCCGGCATTATCGTCAAAAGAAAAGAACCAATGGACCCAGCCGGGTTTTGGTTCTTCTTTCAACTCGTTTTTAATTTCCTGCGGGGTTCCCTGCTCCCATTCTGGAAGAGGACGGCTGCAGTTGATATACTCTTTGTACACCGGAAGTGTCGGATCATCCGGGTTCAGCGTCGCCATCAGATAATCACACCGCATGGATGCCTCACGAACAAAATCGATGTCCGCGGTATTGACCTCGTCGATGTACAAACAGCCATACTGGCCGCCCAGAGCGTCCTTCCACTTTCGCTTGTTTCCATAACCGACAACAAAAATAATTTTATCGCCGCCGGATGTATGGAGCAGAATATGCGGCATTTTATACTCGCCGGATCCGTTACCTTTGTACTCCACCAATGGGCCGAAGTCATCCAGGATTCCAAGATCCTTCTGGATGATATTCTTCTCCGCCGCGCCGGTGTCATCTGCTGCCAAAATATGCAACTTCTTATGGGATTCAGCCACCTTGAGGATGAACTTGAACAGCCCAACCGTCGTTTTTCCGGCCGCAGTCGTCCCTTCTAAGAACTCCACCGGAGCATCGCACTGCAGAAATGCCTTATACTTGTCTGACAGTACCAGACGCTCACTGCTCACTATCCATCACCGCCTCGCATCTGCCGGATCAGATCATCCAGCTTGCTCTGCTCCGTTTCCAATGCTCCGGATACCTGCAGATCCTGTTTGTCTCTCCATTTATCCGGCCGCCGGTTCTTCAGCCAGAAGATCTGCGCCGTTGTGTCCGGGATGACTTCTTTGGTCACTCGCTTTGTTTCGATGCCGTTTTCCATTGTGACCTCATCATAATGATAACCCAAGGCTCTTTTCAGCAATGCGTTCTCTACCTGAAGGTCAACAACTTCTTTTCCCTTTTTTAGGGTGTCAGAAATGTCAGAATACTTCTTTTTCCATTGAGACAATGTTTCTCTTGATATCCCCATATTGTGAGTAATCTGCTCATCCGTCAATCCATCTCTGGCCCATCCTTCAAGCTGCAGCAAGCCCTCCGGCGTCAGCCAATATTCATATTTTCCTTTCGCCATCCAGCCCACCACCTCTCATTTTTATACACAACAAAAGCACCCCGAAGGGTGCCTATAAATTCTTATTCAAACCATTTTTTCTCTAATCTCGCATAATTCTTTTCTCCCACCAAGAATGCTAATAACTCCTTATGGTTATAAAAGTTTTCATTGATGGACTGTGACATATTTTCGACCATAAATTCCTTTGCTTTATTACAAAAAGTACAAAAAGTATTTATACATGAATCTACAGTCTTTTGATCCATTTCATCTGCGTGTACAAGCTCTTCATAATACAAATATAAATTAAGCTTTGCTTTTGCATTACTGTGAATTACATTGCAACATTTTCCGTACTCACCCTCTATATAGTTAATAAAATCAGTTCCCATGTTCCCATATTCATTACGTAAATCCTTGAACATGTTACGTACGCCATTATCATTAAAATCACCATATCTTAATAGAACTCGTACAAAATTTTCTATTAACGATCTATATGTCATATAATACAGCCGTTGAGATCTTATTCCAAGTGAATGAATCAAATTTAATGCATCCGAAATTAGGCATTCTGAATAATGAGTATATCCGACCTCATTCTGCATGAAAATTCGCTTAAAAAATATTAATCCCTTAGAAATAGATCTGATTTGAATTTCTGGCACACCAGCTACATCTTCTTTTGTAAGCTCAATAAAGGAATTAATATCTTCTTTGCATACTTCAATATCTCTATATCTCTCAAGCATATTATAACCCCTTCAGCCATTTTTTTAATTTTTCATTTTCATTTTCTTTTTTTGCCTTCTTTGTCGTTTTCTCAGATTCCTTGGTTTCTTCTTCATTTTGGAATGAATCTAAATACTCCAATATTTTTTTTCTGTATTGCTTTATTTGGGCTTCATCCTCTATGTTTACTAAAACACGATTTACTCTTGCGGACATTAATGTGCGAGATTTTATGACATATGCCGGAAATGTTAATTCTAAAGTCTTATTTACAAATTCTTCTACTTCAGAATTTTTCTTCAGTATGTCTTTGGAAATAATGAGCATTCCCACAATACCCATTAATTCTATTACACTTATTTCATTCTTTTTTAAATATAATCTTATTTTTTTTTCATCTAATTTCATGCCTTATCTATCCTCTCCAGAAATTCTTTACATATAGCACTAATATCTTCTCTTGATTTTTTGTATTTCGAAGCTATATTTCCCTGAAGACCGACCAACAGATCGTTTACATTTGATGTCATATTTTCAAACAGTCCAATTTCTCTTACAATTTCTGTACTTTCAAAAGTAGACTTCAACTGCAACGTTTTATGAGTAAGATCTTTTACCATTGTATACACAATTCCCAATGGTTTTATTCCAATATTCTCATTATCATCAAGTCTATCGATAACCTGCTTTAATAATTTAATGCCTAAAATAGAATATCGATCAATTCGAATAGGCACTAAATAAAAATCGGATGCGATTAATGCTGCATCTGTATATACCGAAATCGTCGGAGGGCAATCAATAAATATAAAATCATATTTGTCCTTTAAGCTATTCTTTTGAATGAATTTTTTTACCTTTTTAGCTTTAGAACCATCTTTATCAGTTTCAACCAAAATAAGATTAATTGTTCCTGGCAATAAATCCATATTCTCATTAAGGTGTACTAATACCTCATCTGGCCCCGGTAAATCTAAACGTTTTGCAATAGTTTGTTGCGTTTCAAATAGACGCATTACTGTCCTTTTATTTGTCCCATCCGAATAATTCGTTATGTATTCATCTTCCAGATCAAATTCATTAACAAGAGTTTGCGTTGTATTAAACTGCGGATCCAAATCTATAAACAAAATTTTTTTATTACAATAATTAGCTAAATATTCACCAATTCCAATGCATAATGTAGTTTTCCCAACACCACCCTTCATATTAATAAAGGATACAACTTTACCATTCATTACGTGATACCCCTTTCTTCCGTACACTTTTTTATATCATACTACAAAACGCCCGGTATTTCTACAGGGCGTTTTAAAAAAGGGTATATAATTTAGAGTATCTCCAGCCAAGTAGAGTTGGAACATCACGAGTCGAACGTGAACCAAGGGTGCGACCCCTGTCCATCTGCCGGATGGTATTCCAAGTGGCGCAGGGTACCAAGTGCGCCGTGCATCATTCGGACTTTTTCCACGGGCTGATGCTGCCCAATCAGCGGCCAGGCTGTGACACCTGAACGCCGATCAAAATACATCTAAGGAGTTTTGCAAGAAAGTGTAGGAAATGTTGATCCCTTATCCATTCTCTGGCTCTTACAGCATACCACAGGTATGGTATACCATTCTATTCCATCTTGAAATTCGTCAATGCCCTTCCGTGGATTCTATGCACCTGAGTCCATCCATATCCCATTCGCTCAGCGATCTGCTCCCACTGCAACCAGTGTATGTATCTCAGTCTCAATACCGTTTTCTCGGTCTCATCTTGCATTGTCTCGATTTTTCTAGTGATTTCCCGCTGGATCCTGATCCGCAGTTCCATCTGATCTTTCAGCTCCGTCAGCAGCTCATCAAGCTGCGCTGCATATGCTGACAGGTCCCCGGCACTGCTCCCATGCGGCATCCCATCTTGGATCAGCGCCGGAAACATTTTATTCATCCGCAGATCATCGATTTCTTCCTGAATCTCTTTTTCTGCCAATTCTGCCGCATGGTATCTTTTTAAATATGCTTTTTTTCTGTCATTCTCTTCTTTGTACTGCTCCATCGGTTCCACCTCCCTGTGTATTTTCATATTAGCTGTCATTTACTTTTTCACAAGATCATAGTATTTTGAATCATCAGCATTGCCAGAATAAAATCCAGCATTCCTAAGATCTGATCTTCTTTTGACGGGATGTACGTCTTATTTCCGTCACGATCTTCAATCGTCACTGTTCTTTTTAAACCCAAATACACTTCTACTACTGCCAAAATTATCATGAGCGTTTTTGCAATTGCTCGCATCTTACTCCTCCCACTTCAGCGGCTGACCGTAATCCGGACAAAAGTCATTTTCTGAGTCAATTGTAAAGTTTCCACATCTTGGGCATTCATCTCTATATCCCGAAAAAACCTCCCTTTTTACTTTCTTTGGTTTCTGTGGTGTGAGCCTTTGAACTGCTTCTTCCACCTCTCCCGGATCCAGCCCAGTCTCTTCGTAATCTTTCAATTTTGCAAGGGCTCCATAGATTTTTTGACTCATATCCTTGGTAATCACATGACCTTCCTGCAGCTGCTCCCAGCTTACACCTCTCAGGTGCCATAATCCTCTTTCACTTTTTTCCGTTAGTCTTACCATGCTTCTCACTCCATTCTCTTAAGTATTCCATCTGCTCTTCATCCTCTTTCGGATCCTTCGGACGCTCTGTCCGGTTCAGTAGCCACGCCGCCGCGCCGATCATCCCTGCGCAGGCAAGCAATATTTCAATAATTTCTCTCATACCCTATCCTTTCCGTAAGATCTCAAGTCTTACTCTATCCCATTCATCCAGCAGTTCTTGTGGATAATTATCTTTCACTTTCTCAATGTTTCTTTTTATTCTGCAGATTCCGTTTTCTCTCGCAACTCTTCCGATCGTAGTTTCCGATACCCCTGTTCTGCCCACAATCGTTTTATACATTTCACCCCGTTGCAACGCCTCCAGAATCATTCTCTCCATCTCTTCCGGTATTTTTCTCATATTCCATCTCTCACAAATAATTCCGGCCGAATACCTCTCTGAAATTTAATTCCGGAAAGTTTTCTTCGAATGCTTTCTGCCCCGCCTCCTGCAGATAGCGGTTGGCCGCTCCTGCAGGATCCTGATGCACGGCTCTGGCGGATGTCCGGTGGCATTCCGGGCAGATATATACCTTTAATCCATACTCCTCAGATAAATGTCTATTGGGGCCGCCAAAGATGTGGTGCTCTTCAAGCACCGTCTTCCAGCTATAATCCCCCCCTCTTGCGCAGAGATAGCAGATCCTACTCTCCTTATTCTGCAATAAGCTCTCCCTGTGCTTTCTTCTCTTCTTTTTCTTTGTTGGTTTCAGAAATAACATTCTTTTCGCTCCTCCTGCTTACATAAATGGAATATTTTCATCAACGCCATCCGGGATAGTCATGAAACCGTCCGTATTTGCCTGTGGTGTTGCGCCCTGCTCCCGCGGACGTTCCGCGTTCTTACCCTCTGCAAACTCCTGCTCTTCCACAACCACATCGGTTGTGTAAACCTTCCTGCCTTCACGGTTCGTATAGCTTCCGGTTTGGATCCGACCGGTGATGGCGATCTTCGTTCCCTGACGCAGATATTTCTCTGTAAATTCTGCTTGGCGTCCAAATGCTACACAACCGATAAAATCTGCTGTTGCATCGCCGTCTCTGTGGAATCTGCGGTCAACAGCCAGTGTGTAACGGGCTACCGCCGTAGAGCCATCTCCCGAAGAGTATCTGACATCCGGATCTCTGGTTAATCTTCCCATCAATATAACTTTATTCATCGCTTTTTCTCCTCTTTACTATTCTTGTATCACGGATTCGAAATGCTCTCTGTTCTCTCACTTCCGCATCTGATTCCAAAATTTCTTCATCTATGAGTTCATTAATATGTTTTTTCGCTGTTGACACCGATATACTCAATGCATCCGCAATTTCTTTATAGCTTGGTGCATATACATGCTCCATGATATACTTCGCAATATAACGGTATACTTCTTCCTGGATCGCTGCTCCTTCTTTTCCTTTATGCATTCGCACTTCCTTGTTCCTGCTCAAAATTCATATCCCCTTTCGTCAACTGGCTTCTGTATCCACTGATACAATCTCTTCTGATCTGTCAAAACATCCGCCGGAAGATATTTCGAAAGATACACTGACAGTCCCCAGGCGGTAAGGGTATCAAAATAATCTTTTCTCGGCATTGCCTTTCCGACCACTTCGATACTTTCTGTTCCCGGATAGTCTGCAGGAAGATTCATCTGTCCTGGTAGCTGCTCTTTCTGGACATTTCCCGACTCACTGGATACTTTTTCTTCCGCTTTCTGCGTATCTTTTAACTGTACTGTCCCATATTTCTCTTCTTCCGCGCTTTGGGACACTTCTTTTTCTGCTTCTTCTGGCTCCTCTGAAATTGTCTCCTTCTCTGTATTTACAATGGTTTCCGGCAGTTCAGATTGCGCCGGCGCAATTGGATTTGTCTCAGTTTTCTCCTTCGCCTGCATTTCGGGATGAACATCTTCCGGCGGCTGCACCTCTGCTTTCATTGCCTCCTGCTCCACCACTGTCTCCTCATGCTTCTTCTCGAGGATTTTCTTCGAGATCTCAAAGAACTTATCCCAGCTCATCGGCCGCGGTGTCTGTCCAAATTGCTTGATTTGAAGATTCTGTTCATACATCGCAGCAAAGAACATCCCCATCCGAAAGGTTCGCGTTCCAGACGGATTAACAATCTCAGCCATTTTTCCGATATTCCATTCTGCATATGCTACACTCTGCTCCAGCTTCTTCATCGTCTCCGAATTTATTTCATAAAACTTCTGCACCAATTTTTCAATTGAGTCCGCCTGCTCCGCATCCGGCTCCGACTTGTTAAACCGTTTCAGCTCCCGAATATCCTCTCGGGATGTCTCGGGATGTATCATCTGCCGATCACTCTCCGGCAGCTTCAGCATTTCCTCCAGCTGGCTTCTTCCCATATCGGCGTATTCCGGCCGGAGATGTTCAGAGTAGCCATCAACGGAATACTCTTTGTTGATGCTCATAAACCGGCTAGTTATAGACGGTCCCAGGCCGTATTCCGCCTGGGCAAATTCCGCTATGCTTTTGTAACCGTCCTGTTCATAGAGCTTCTGATCATCAATCTGTCTCAAAGCGTATCCAATCCGGACAAAGCTCTGTTTCACTCCCAGGAGTTCCTGTTTCAATTTCTGTTTCATCTGTACCCAGTCATCCAGGGTCAACTGCACATATTCCATACTTTCCTCCTTACGCTATGGCTGCCGGCCGGATCATCTCTGACAACGTTCCTGTTTTCAGTTTCTTCAGCCAGGTATTCAGCCATTTCCGCATATTCTCTCTATCTGGTTTTCTGTCTTTATCTCCGTACCATTGCAGAATTGTCGGATTTTTTGCATCGATCTCAACTGTGATATACGGTACATCAGGCTCCTCTCTGAATCTAAGCATTAATATGTATGTCTGCCCTATGTTGTGTTTTTCCAAGTAGGCGTTTCCTCCCACACAATGATGAAGAAGACGCCCTTCCATGACAATTTCCTCTGCTGATCGAGCCGGTCTGATGATATATCTATCGTCTTCGTAATAATATTTATTTCTGAGTTTTTTGTAGCTTTTTCGAATTTCCGGATAACGTTCTGCCACCTCTTCGAGATGTCTATCCATTTTTGCTTTGTTGGATTCCATGACCAGTTTATTATGTGCCGCCTCTAAGTCCCGCGGCTGCTGATAAACCGAATTACTAAGGTCATATCCCGCATTCACTCTCATGCTCAGATAATCTGCATAAGTTATGGCCGTATGTCTGATTCGTTCTGATGCACTGTAGCAGCCCGTACCATACTCACATCCAGCATATTTCTCTATACGATTAAGCAACTTCTGCAAAGTCATATATCTGGTAGCCATTGCCACCTGTGCCCCGCTCAAACCGGTCTCTGCCAAATGTTCTATCTGCGTATCTGTCCAGTTCTTCCCTTGGCGTCTCTCCATCTGCATCACTTCTAGGAGATGCGTATCCCCTTTCTTCTTGATGAGCTGTTGTACCCTTTCTTTCCGAATTCCAAGGAACTGATCCGGCCTCCTGGCATTCTCATCAGCAACTATTCCGTAGTAGCATTTGACTAGCTTTTCTACTATATCCGTCATTCCAAGCTTCACCAAAATTTCAATCTGTGGCGTCCGGTTATAACACTCTAAGTAGTCAATCGGATTGATTTCTCTCACGTTCTCTATAAATTCCTGCAATGCGCTATACTGGAACATTGTCCCTTTCATTTCTTCGTAGGTTTCTGACAGGATTAATCCGGAATGGATGAAGATAGGCGATCTTCCACACAAGTTGCAGTCATCCCAAAAATCTTTTCCCGTGTATGAATTATATTTTTGATAATCTATCTGGATCTTTTTCCCTGGAATCCAATATGCTCTCGCAATTTCTATTCCAGAAAGTTCTTCACAGGCATTGTACATCTCCAGTCCTTTATCTCCGCAGATGAAACCCAATATCCATTTTTTTGACACCTCCACATACCGCATAACCATTCCATTCTCTTTATACTTCTGCCCTAAAAACAGATATATGGTTTTACTATAATCTCCTTTCACTTTTCCTTGGCATTTATATTTTCCGCGTACCCCGCACATTGGACAGGTACCATACTTGCCCTCTCTCGGTTCTTCCGTCCATCTCTGGAACTGGCTTTCATAGGAGATCCCTCTTTTCCATCTTGCATCTGTTACTCCCCCGCACTTGCTGCAAGCTATCTGCGCCCAACAACCATGCTTCTTGTAATACAAATAATGTTGGTTATGAAAACAGAGACTGTCTGCTCTGGCCAAGATCTCTTTTTCCGGTAATTCCTTGGTATGTGATATTCTGTCTGCCAGTGCCTCCTGGCGGCGCATATACGCCTTGTGTTCTCTGTTCCGTCTTGCCGTTATTACAATATCGTTCTCATGTTTGTATATGTATTCCCACCAGCGCTCCTTGTCGTATACGTTGGCTTTACAGAACTTCTTTATCCTTTCCAGATCCTCTGTGCTCTGGAGTATATTTTCTTTTTTCTCCTGCTCCCATGTGGGATGTTCTTCTCCCCATATCACTCGGCCATAACAACTGTCCGGCTTTATTTTCTGCCTCGTCCATTCTTCCTTTTCCGGCCAATATGTGCCGAAATCCTTTTTTGTGAGCACGATCCGCACCATCGGCATTTCTTTTGATTCTTTTTTGTTCCTGTATACCTCCAGAAAAAGGTGCTTTTCGTGTCCAACGATTTTGACCGCTGTGACACCAATGTATTTGACGTCTTTCTTTCTGTTGGTTTTCTTTAGCCCCAAATACGGGATTTTCTCAATCGCTTTCTTTTTCATCCGTCCCACCTACTTTCCCATGTAGTAGTCCATGATGATCTGCTTTGCCCTGGCCATACCCGGAATACCCAGAGTGACCTTTCTTGCAGATATGCCAGCTGCCTTGATAATATCCTTGTCTACCGTCTGCTGATTCTTGAACGACCATATCAGAAGCGCTGCTATGCACCCTTTTAGGGATTTCCCTTTCTTCCGGACATTGAATGCCAACAACTCATTTTCCATGCACTGGCTTTTCAGATACTCTGTCCAGTCTTCCATGATTTCTTTCGGTTTCACCTCCGCGGCCTCGACCTCAATCTTGCCAAGTGCTGCTGTCGTTGCATCGCATAACGCCGGAATGTCGCCGCTGCAGAACATCTCCACGAAATCCGCCGGGATTCCATTCTCCGCAGCCATTGCCTTCAAGCTTCCAATATCTCCTTCATTGAACAAATTCTCCGCCAGTTCATTGATTTCCTGGAAGGAATTCATTTCCCCAAATCTCTCAAACATCCTATTTCCCTCTTTCCATTTTCTCCATCTCGCTCTGCAGCCAGGCACTGTACGCGTGCCGTCCCGGAGCGATCGTGATTGTATGTATTTTGACTAATTTTGCCAGCTGTTCCCAGTATTCCCGGTATTTGATCGGCTCCCCTTTTGCATTGGTGAATCCATTCTGCTCCCACGCCGGGAGCTGATGTAGCAGCATCTGCATAACCCACTCATCCGCTGCATGAATCGTGATCCGGCTCGGCTTTTGATATCGGCGAAGCGCTTTGATCAGAACCTGCAGCGTAATTCCATGCATTGTGCCAGTCGTCTCACCCAGTTGGTATACTGTTCTCCCTCCCGGAGCTTCCAGCACATAACCCCACTTACGTTTTTTTTCCTGTGGTGCGTTTATGCTTGTCTCGACGTAAACGTCGGTCGCCATCATAGTCTGTTCGCCTCCTCTTCAGACGGATCATCGTATACTGTCTGTATTTGTATCCGGTTACCGGGTTATATCCCTCATAAATCTTTGCTATGTAATACCCTTTGCGGGGCTTTGTCTCCTCCTGCCAGCGGACAAGTTTCTGAATTTTCGGCTCCGGCAGCGGCATATTCCTTGAAGTGTTATAGCTCGTTTCTTTTAACCGCGGCTTCGCAGCGTCCCCGTTCGATTTATGTTCGGTCCGGTGTTCGCTCTTGGTCAGATAGCTGGCGATCTGGTAAAAATCTTCGCTGTAAAACTGACTGTTTTTGATTTCACACGACCAGACACCGCCTTTTCCCCATACCTGCTGTAAAATACTGGCTGTATCCCCAACCTCGTTAAGAACAATGTGGATATGCCAGGCTCCCTTTGTTCCCCGCTCAATATTCCGGATCCAGAACAATTCATATCCCCGTTTTTGATATTCCTTCCGCACTTTTCGGATTGTCTTTTGAAAATCTTTCAATGCCTCTTTCATATTGGGTGGCCTCTTGTCCTGCCGGTATGTCAGCGTTGCAAGACAGTCGCCCTCATGGAAGTACGTCATCATCCGCAGCTGGCATCTCCGGATCTTCTCTCTCTCGTTTGCCTGCCGCATCTGCTCCTCTGTCGGCTTTTTCTTTTTCTCCCGCCGCTGTCCCGGCGCTCCATATCGGCCATCGTGGAACTCTCTTATCTCGAGAATGTCTCCCCCACGAAGCCTGTATTCTTCCCGCTTTGTTCCCATCTGTCTGTCCTATCTTTAATATCTTTATCGAGTCCGAAAAGGGCTTGTCTCTGCCCTTTTATATCCCGATTTTTTGTTAAAAATACAGGCGGGTTTCCCCTCCCGGTTTGACATTTTTACAGCCGGGTGGTATATTTATCTTGTCGAAATAAGTATCCCATCCGGCTACGGGCTCCTGCTTTTGGGCAGGAGCTATTTTTTATGTTTTTCTTCGTCCTGATCCTCATACCGACCCAGCTTGTTGACCAGATCGCCATACGCAAAAATAGAATTCATCTGAGCCTCAAGCCGGAATGTTCCGGCGCGATCCATCCAGATACGGTATGTTCCATCTGGATTCTTTACCGTCAATCTCTCTTTTTTCATTCTACGTTTCCTTATCCTTTCAGTGATCCGTTCCGGATCCACGCCGCAAACACTGCGTCCCGGCGCTCAGATTCCCATTTTTCCTGCTCCTTCTGGCATTCTGCTGTGTAACTTCCAATTTCTTTGACCGCAAAACCAAAGACAACAATGCCAGCTCCCAGAGCCGCCCGGCTCCACATACTCTGATCCACACCATATGCATAGGTTACTACTCCAGCAATGCCCATAGCCACAGCTACTCTATCCAACTTTCTTTTCATCTTCTTCTCCTTCACCATTCTGCAGCATAATCCTTTTCACTGCATCTTTTCCAAGCTGTTTTAAGCAAGCTTCGGTGAACCGTTTCTCGTATCCTGGTGTGAATACAACTTCGACTTGGATTTCTCTCTTCGGCTTCATAACCAGTTTACCTCCTTAATTTATAGAGCAGCTTTTGACTCTGACCTGCCATCATCAGATACAAGGCAGTCACCCCTTGCATGACGGCCATTGCTGGCCGTTTCGGCACTTTCTATTGACTTTCCACAGCTTTACTCCTATTCTGGTTATACAGAGCACTGCCATGCCCGAGTACGAAAGAAAGGAGATGTTATTATGCGCCGATTTCAAACGCCTTTTAACGGTAAACGCTATCTGCTTAATATCAACACTGGTGAAATTCATGACTTAGACAACGAAACAGCCGAATGCCAAATCGATGAAATTAAGCCCGAACATATTCGTATGGAAAATTCTTATATGTCATGTTTGATTTTGTCGAAAATGTTGGGAGTTCCCAGTGGAAACGGCTGTTATTACTGTCTACGAGATAAAGACCAACGGTGATTTTCCCTCTTTTTGAGCTGCATCGTTAATCTGATGTAGCTCTTCTTCTGTTACTTCGTCAGATAAATGTTCTTCTAATGCTTCGGAATTGTCCTGAAACATATTCCCTAATTCAACAATCAAGCGCGCAGCCAAACTAATATCCACTTGTTTTAGCAAGTCAAATCTATTCATGTTCTCACCCCCTCTCTGTTATCGTGAAGCGTTCGTGCTTTCGCCTATCACTGTTGACATTTCCCTCTGCTCTTTCTATTCTTAATCTACAGGGCACTGCCATGCCTGAGTATGAAAGAAAGGAGGGCACTTATCATGGAACCTCGTCCAATAATCGTGAATGGATACAACACTCTTTTTACAGAGTGTTCTGATGCTTCTGGAAGCTTTTTATTGATTGCCATACCGCCATCAGCTGGAAAAGATATCGCTAATCTTGCTGGTACAATGCTTAATGGACATTTAATAAAAATGGTTGATTTCGCCAAAAACAATGATGTTCGTTTCATAAAAGCTTACTATTAATTGAAACATCGATTTTTTTACACTCTCCCAACTGCTCCGGATTGTATATCCGCTGTAAAGGCCATCCTTCCGGACCTGGGAGAGTAACCAGAACTTTCTCTTTCACCTCTTTTCCATTGATTCTTAAAATCTTTTTATCAATGTCTACTTCCAGTGATCGAATTTCTCCCAGATCGCTCTGCTGGTATGAATCTTCTCGATATTCTTCCAGTGTCGCTCTGGCAGACACCAGTTCCGCCAGAGCTTTGATTGGTTCTGATATCTCTTTGTAATCCAGCGTCTCTTCCTCTGCTCTCTTCTGCAACCATTGGCAGACCGCTTTGATTGTTTTGTCTACTTCTTTTTTCATCTGCTTTTTACCACCTCATTTCTATTGACTTTTTTCAACACTGCTCTGCTTCAATATTCTTGAGTTTTTTCATACTGTCTTTTCCTTTTGGTGCTTTCCTAGAAATCACGCTGTCGCCAATCTGGCATCACGTAAACCTGACATGTACGCCCTTGTTTCCCGTTTTTCATCTGTGTCCAATTGCTTTAACAGTTCCAGAAATTCTCGCACATCTTCTGTCATTGTGTCTTTAATTTCCGTGTTTCTTTTTTTTTCTTCTTTCATTGTCATCGCTCCTTTCAGAAGTTTTCTTTGTGAATATTATAGTTCACTTTGAAACCTTTGTCAACTCCTCCATGTTTTCTTTGTGAACTTTTTTATTGACCTTTCTATTGTAACGTGCTATTCTTGAAACAGATATTGAAAGGAGGACAATACTTTAATGACCCACGGTGAACGTGTCAGAAAAATTCGAACTGACCTTGGCTTAACAGCAGAAAAGTTTGGAAAACAGCTTGGTGTCGGCAAAACAGCTATATCTAATATCGAAAATGGTAAGCGAAATTTGACTGAGCAAATGATCAAAGCTATTTGCCGCGAATACAATGCAAGTTACGACTGGCTAATGTATGAAAATGGGGATCCATTTGATGATCTCCCTCAAACCATACTTGATGAGTTATGTAAACAATATGATCTTGATGAATACGATAGATTCATTGTAGAGTTCTATGTTACTCTCCCCAGCGATTTGCGGGCATTGGCAAAAGAGAAGGCAAAAGAACTGCTCCATGAGCGATTATTAGGTAAAGATAAGTGAAATCATTTTTGAAGAAATTGGAAAATTATACGGGAGTACAGAGAAAAGCACTCAAAAAAATTGATTGCTGTGACCCACTCTTATATGAGTTTGACGCGGAGCACCAGATTATTCGAATTTTCGATTTAGATCATCATTTTCTCGGGGTCTGCCAGCAAGATTTTATTTCAGAATTTTTAAGTTTGACCTCCCGTGGATGGGAGTTCAGCTTTTCAGTTGAAGAAATTTACTTGAACAATCTAGACGGACATATCGCCGAAGAAGTCTTGCTCTCCGTTGCTGCTTATGCTCCTGCTGAGATTGATCAGGATATTGCAGCGGTTGCTCAGCGTTTTAGAATAAAGGGAAACGATTCGCAATCATAAAAAAAATAAGGGAATCCTATTGGATTCCCTTAGTATCACATCTCAGCCATGGATATATATGTATTTGATAAAGCGGTAGATTCTCTCCAGCTGGCGTTCCGATGTGATTTTCTGGAGCAATGCATCAATCTTTTGGCGTATCTCCATTCGCGTCACCTTCCTTTTTCCATTTCACTTTTGTCAATGTTTCAAATTTTTATTTTGTATGTAGCACCCTCCAATCTTTATTATATAAGAACATTTGTTCGATTTCAATATTTTTCTCGAACAAATTGTTCTCTATATTAATATTACGGATCAGAAGGTCAAAAATTAGCAAAAGTTGGAAATCGTCTCCAATTGTGGACACTTATTTGTATGGACTATCATATAGATCCTGCATCCGTACCTGTAGTCCCCTAGCGATCTTTTCCAACGTATCGAGTCTCGGAATGCTGCCATTGCACAGCTTTCCAATTGTCGATTTCGGTATTCCGGTCAGAATTGATACCTGACGGAGAGAGAGGTTTTTCTGAAAAATGATGTCTGCTATTAATATCTTCATACGAACATTGTTTACAACTTTAAAAAGACTATTCTGGAAAAATCATACAAACATTAATGTGGTAATAATTCATGACATATGATGAGGGAGACTTTTTATGGGACTATTGAGTTTATTCAAGAAAAAGCAATATGATCTGGATACATTGAAGGGAATCGAAGCAATTCCTGTTCCAGCAAAAAAATATAATACTGGAGAGCCTTTGAAAGATTCAATTTATTATGTTCTGCAACGAAAGGCTACGGAGCACAAAAAGGCTGGACGAATGGATTGTGCTATCGCCTGTTTACGAAAATCTAACGAATTGTCCGATTATGCACAGCCTCCGCTTTTGACCCAAAAGGAATATTTAAGACTGATCAAATACATTGAATTAACTGGCGATCATGAACTGGCCGAACAAGAACTTGAGAAGTTAAAAAAACGTCACCCCGAATTTTGGGATAAACGTATTTCTAACTTAGTTGGTATTCAGCAAGCTCTGAAGAAAAACAAAGAATGGAAAAACGACTTTGTACTGATTATGACAAGCAACACTTGTCCTATTTGTCGGAAATACAATCGAAAAGTATATTCTATCAGTGGAAAATCAAAGAAATATCCAAAGCTTCCTTCTGTAATTTCTCGCGAAGGAGGCGCGTGTCCTAATTGTTCTGTTTCAGTAAATACATATTTTGATGGAATAAATACTTCCATTTAAAAATACTGCAATAAAGAAAGTGAGGAATCATTATGGCAAAGAAAATCAAATGCCCAGGACTGCTCTGTGGAAGCACAGACGTTACACAAATCGGAGAAAAGACAAGAACAAGTGTCAATCTAAATCCATTACATCCATTTACACTTGTTAATACCAAATCTGCAAAAAAGCAGAAATTTCATTGCAATAAGTGTGGAAGGATTTTCACGGCTAAAATCTAAACACAATTAAAGTCTAAAATAAAAAGCCGCCCCGGTGCGCCAACACCAGAGCGGCAATCGATCATCCGGAAAATGGATAATCCATAACATCTACATAATACCATTTTCCGGGACGCCAAACAATCAGAATATTTGTTCTGGTGTTTTTTTGTACTCTTTTTACTATGTATTTACATGATTATGATACGGAGGTATGGAATTATGAGATTTTTTAACTACGGACGTAAATCTGTTTACTCTGACAAATCAGATTCTATCGATAACCAGTTCCGGATGTCCCGAGAATACTGTGAGCAAAAATTCCCAGGTAAGATAGAATCCTGGCAAGAATTTTCTGATGAAGATTTCACAGGTGCCAATACATCCCGTCCCGATCTGCAGCGTATGTTGAGCTATATCGAAGATGGATTCTGCGATGTTTTAGTTGTGTACCAGTTGGACCGTCTTTCCAGAAATGTTCGTGATTTTTCAAATATTTACGCAATGTTGGAAGAACATAATGTCATGTTCATTTCAATCAAAGAAAATATCGACACAACGACGCCGATCGGCCGCGCTATGATGTATGTTACTGTTGTCTTTGCCCAAATGGAGCGTGAAACAACTGCCACCAGAGTTGCTGATAACATGCGAGGTCTGGCAAAAAAAGGATATTGGATGGGCGGGCAGGCACCACTAGGCTATTCCATAAAGCATATCGTTATCGGCGATAAAAAACATTCTGCTCTTGAATTAGATCCAGATGGCGTACGTTACGTAGCTCAGATCTTTGATGATTTTCTTTCTTCTCATGGTAGCCTTAATGCAATGGTAACACGTTTTAGGCATCAAGGTATACGCACTTTAACTGGAAAATTCTTTTCAAAGGCTCATTTACATAATATTTTGACCATGCCATATTGTGTTGAGGCAACTCCAGAAGTTTATGACTACTATGCGGCCAAAGGTTGTATTATGGATTCCGCATCTCCTCGTGAAAAATGGGATGGCTCAACCGGCGTTTTAATTTATGGTCGTTTTTCCGACAAAAACCAAAAACATCTTGTCCAGCCGCCTGAAAACTGGACTATTTGTCTTGGACTTCAAAAACCATTTATTCCAGCAGAAAAATGGCTCGCTGTTCAAGAGCGCTTTAAACAAAATACTTTTTGTAAGGACGCAAAATGGCCCGTTCCGCTTCTAAGAGGAATTCTTCGTTGCAACAAATGCGGAAGTTTAATGCCCGTTTCCAGGCGAAAAAAAGTTGATGGAACCTGCTCTTCGTGGTATTACTGTCGAAAGCGTAAGGATGAAGGTTCAGAGGCTTGTGATATGAATCAAATCAAATGTGATTTAATAGACGAAAAGGTTTTGGAAATTTTTCGAAAGATTGCATTGGATCCAGATAGTATTCATCAATTCGTCAAGACCGAATCGCCTTCCGAAATCCCTAATTTGAGTTTTATTTCTTCTCGTATATCATCTGTCGAGTCCAAAATCGGGAAATTGGCTGCTTCTTTAGCATTGGCCGAAAACTCTACTGCATCGAAATATATCATAGAAGAAATAGAACGCTTAGATGCCGAATTGACTGCATTAAAGCGGGAAGCTTCACACGCCGAAATGAAAATTCATCAGGCCGCGGCAAAAGAACGCAATTCGCAAGCTACAGCAATCGAAATTGCAAAATTCATCAATAATTTAGATGGATTTAGCGCCAAAGAGAAAAATGAAATCGCTCGATCTGTGATCCGTGATTGTAGATGGGATGGTGAAAAGCTTTTTCTTACGCTTTAAAGCTCATCTTTTTGTCAATAGCGGATCCGTCGTTTTGCCAGCTGCGAGCACTTCATTGTAGAGATATGTATATACCATCGAATTGTTCTGTTTTTTCTTGTACATCAGCACCCATTTTTTCGAAAGCTGATTCATCGAAAACAGTTCCGTATCGACGGCTGCCCCGCCGTTTAAACGGTTTCCGGATGTATCTGCAACGATCACTTTTGCGATTGGTATGGAAACATCCATATAGACGTAAGAATCATTTTTACCTTTATTTTTGATACGCGGGTCCTTCGGAATCACCTGGGTCGGCACAATATGATTGGTCTTTCCGTCCGGATCCGGTGCGTACGATGGTTCATTTCCTTCGATATCTACTTTTCCCACAACAAACTGGTTCGTCACAGAATCCTTATCCGTCAGATACGCCAGTGTTCCGCCCGCTGCCAGGGCTCCTGTCAGAAGCAGTGATGCTGCCCAGAATACGATTTTCCGCTGTTTTTTCATAGATCAATTCCTCCTGTTTTCCTAAATAATTTTGCTAATTCTTTTTATAACTTGTTTTCCTGCATGATTTTTCTACCGTGCCAAAGCTGCCGGATTGTAAAAAGCATCACCGCTCCCACGGCCAGAAAAAAGAGTGTTCCTCTCTGCCGGAGCCAGATGATACCAAAGCCAAGCCAGGGAAGAGCTACGATCACATTCCCGATCACCTGTTTTTCCAAAACGATGCCTGCATCTTCCTCCGCGTTGGCATCCCCCTTAGTATAGTATCCTTCCTCGCTCTTTTCCACGATCCGGTGTGTCACCACCATATTTCCTCTCCGGTAGGTAATCACATCCCCCGGATTCCATTCCTTCTTCCGTCCATCCACAACCACAACAGATCCCGTCGGGATCTCCGGTTCCATGGACCCGGACAGTACGACATAGGCGCAGAAATACTGCATCAGATACCATCCCGCCGCCAGAAAAAGGAAGGAAAGAAAGCCCTGCAGCCCCAGTTTTCCTTTTGCTTTCATTTGCTCCCTTCCGTCGATGCGGATATCCAGACAGTCATTTTTGCACGCAAAAAACAGAGGATAGCATTTACCCTCTGTCTCAGAATATCCCTGTTTCATTTTCTCTAAAGTTCTTGTAAAAGTAATTCAAACTTACCACAGTCCGGGCGAAAACGCAAGCATTGTCTGCCCGTTTAATTCTAAATTTTTTCTAAAGCCTGAAACGCAGAAAATTTTCAGAACTTTTCCCGGAGCTTTTTTTCTCCAAACGCAAGCCGCTTTTCCAGCTCCTGCCCATTTTCTGCCCCAAGGATTTTTCGCATTACACTCTCTTCTTCCCGGATTCCTTTTCCGTGAAGTACGCCGTATGCGCCGGCATCACTTCCCGCCGCAAGCACAACGTCCTTTTCAAATGCGAGCTGCAGACCTTTTTTCTGCGTCTCAAAAATCCACGCCAGCGTTTCAGCCGGATATCTGCCGTTCTCCAGAAGATTCGAAACCGTCACAATTGTCGGCACCCAGATTGTTGCATGCTCTGCCATACAGCAGATGCTCTCTTCATTCTGAAAGTTCCCGTGTTCAACCGAGTCCACGCCTGCCTCTGCCGCATCCATCACAGCCTGTGCGCCGTTCACATGCGCCATCACAGAAAGCCCCGCATCATGCGCCGCAGCTGTCATTGCAAAAACCTCTTTCCTGGAAAGCGGCTCACTGGTCACATGCCCCTTTGTCGCGAAATCCAGGATTCCCGTCGTCATGATCTTGATAAAATCTCCGCCCGCACGGCGTACTTCACGCACAAGCGTACAATACTCTTTCCAGTCTGAAAATGCGCGTCCGACAATTTTTCCATAACGGCCCGCCCTGTGAATCGCAAAAACCGGTGTGCGGTATGTGATCCCGTACTCCGGCGCAAGGCTCCGTGCAAGAACACCCGCCCCGTACGGATCTCCGCCGTCACGCACATAGGAAATCCCTGCCTTCTGATACGCCGCCAGATGTTCCCGGATCAGATCCTCCCGCGGGCCGTTTTCATGCGCTGCCGCCGCCTTTTTGTAATCCACACCGTCCATAAAAATATGGGCATGGCATTCTGCTGTCACCATTTTTGTTTACCGCCTTATCTCCGATTCCACCACAGCTTCTCTACGGCCCATTTTCCAGTTCTGCTCCGAGAGATACAGATGATATCCACAGCCGTTTTCTACTCGCCAGTCATAGTAACTCTTCTGTGGCACGCCGTACTGCTCAAGGATACTCATGATCGTGCCTCCGTGCACCACCATCGCCACGTTGCGGTAATGGCGGCGGATACACGTATCCACCATCTTGTCAAAGCCGGCGATGCAGCGGTCCTTGAACTGCTGCGGGCTCTCACCGCCCGGAAAGGCAAGCGTCGCCATGGAATCAATCCACTCCTGGTATTTCGGATTATCTTTTAATTCCTGATAATTTTTGTTCTCAAACTCACCAAAATTGCACTCTGCAAATTCCGGGATTTTGACCTGTTTGGCGTACGGATACAGAACGTCTGCCGTTTCCAGACACCGTTTCAGCGGGCTGACGAACAGAAGCTCAACGGTATCCATCGTCCGCTGTTCCAGCTCTTTTTTCCCTTCCTCACACAGTGGTTCATCCGTCACGCCGATATACCGTCCTAATGTATTGCCATAGGTTTTTCCATGGCGGATCATTGCAATTTTAATCATGTTTTTCCTCACCTTTCAGCAGGATTCCGATTCCGCACACCACACGGGTTACCGAATCAGCCTTTGCTGCCAGCTCCGTACAGATGCGCCCCGTCTTTTCCCGCCATTTCCGGTCGAAGGGTTCGATCGGAACCACTCCGTAACCGAGTTCATTCGTAACAATGCAGATTTCCGGATTTTTCTGCAGCAGTTCTTCCAGTTCCGCTTCCGGTGCAGTCCCGGTCTCCTCTTCCAGAAGGAGCCATCTGCGGACTAGTTCCTGAAAATCATATACGCCGGAACATGCCGACAGCTCCTCTTTCGAAACTGCTGCCCCATCGGCCCATCCTGTTTCTTTTCCGGTCATCTTTTTTGCAAAGTCAAGCTTTCCCTGAAAAGCCCCTCCAATTACTAATTTCATTTCCAGTTCTCCATTCCAAGAGAAAGTACCACAAGAGACAGGAGCTGTGCCAGCTCACAGAGCGAAAGGAAATAGCCTGCGAGATCTCCTGTAATTCCTCCAAAATACTTACTGCTTTTCCATTTATAATAACAGAATACCAGTGCCGATACAACCAGTACATCCAGTGCCGCCCAGACGCAAAATGAAGCTGAGAGCGCCGTCACGGCAAAAATCGTCACAACAAGCACCGCCGCCGTTCTTTTTTTCTCTGCGCTCATGCCAAACGCTGCCGCTGTTCCTTTCGGATTGGCATTTGGAAAAAACGCGATCGAAAGACCGCTGAACGATCTCGAAACTGCGAAGCCAAATGCATACGCCGGAAAAATCTTCCAGACAAGTTCTCCGGCTGCGCCCGCGTACAGTACAAAATACAGACATCCCATAATAATCGCAAATGCTCCGGCGTGCGGGTCTTTTAAGATTTCCAGTCGGCGCTGTTTTTCTCTCCAGGAACTTAACGCATCCATCGTATCCAGATAGCCGTCGAGGTGAATGCCGCCCGTCACCAGAACCGGAACTGCCGTCAGCACTGCAGCCCGCAGCATGCTTCCCGCGCCAATCTGCTGCAGCAGCCAGAAAAGCACCGCCGAAACTGCACCGACAGCCAGTCCGACCCACGGAAAGAAACACAACGCATATTTCATGTTCTCTTTTTCCCAGTCTGCCGGCGGCATCGGGATTTTCGAGTACATGGCAAACGCCACTTTAAAGTTATTCCATATCGTTTTCATCTTATTCTTTTTTTATTCTGACGGGAATCCCATACACAACCTCGGTCACACAGTCCGCCATCTCTGCCAGACGTACATTAATGTTTCCCAGGATCCGCTGGTATTCCATCGTCTCCTCCTCATATCGGTATCCATCCGAAAAAATTTCATTCGTCACCAGAACCAGATTCCGCGCCTGATGGGCCAGACGGGAAACGCCCGCAAGAATTTCCTCCTCCGCCCGCGCTTTTCCCGCCCCGGATGGATCAAATATTTCATTTGCCGTGAGATTCGACATACATTCGAGCAGCACATCGCTTCCCGGTTCCAGCTCCACTTCTTTTAAATTCGTATAACACTCAATCGTCGAAAACTGCTTTGCCGCGCGCATCTTCCGGTGGCGTGCAATACGCGCCTGCCCTTCCGCACCGAACGGCTGCATCGTTGCGATATAAACCCTCCGTGTTCCGCCAAAATCCAGAATACACTGCTCCGCATACGCCGATTTTCCGCTGCCGCTGCCGCCTGTAACCAGATGTATCATCGTTTCACCTGCCTTTTTTAAGTCAGCGGCACATACGTTTCGATCTGTGCCTCGTCAAATGTCGCCATGCCGCGGTATACGGCATTTGCCTGATCCAGAATCGGGAAAAGCATGATGGCGCCCGTTCCCTCGCCCAGACACATATCGCAGTGCAGGAAGGCTTCTTTTCCAAGCTCTGCAAGCAGCAGATGCGCCGCCGGCTCCTTCGATACGTGCGAAGCGATCATATAGTCCTTTGCAAACGGTGCAATCCGTGCAGCAAGAAGCGCTGCCACACAGGAAATAAAGCCGTCCATCACAACCGGAACGCCATGTGCAGCCCCTGCAAGAAAGACACCCGCCATGCCGGCAATGTCAAAACCGCCGACCTTTGCCAGCACATCGATGGGATCGGACGGATCCGGCTGATTGATGGCAATTGCTTTTTCAATCGCTGCAATTTTCCGCGCAAGACCTTCACTCGAAAGCCCGGCGCCCCGTCCCGTCAGTTTCGGAACCGGCTGATTCAGGAAAACGGCTGCCATTGCACTGCTCGTCGTCGTATTTCCAATGCCCATCTCACCGGTTGCCATCAGCTGATAGCCCGCCGCAATTTTTTCTTCCGCCACGGCGATTCCTGTTTCAAGCGCACGAACGGCCTCTTCCCTTGTCATCGCCGGACCTTTTGCCATATTTTTTGTTCCATACGCAACTTTATACCGCGGAACCTTCGTATCGCGCGCCATTCCGATATCAATCGGAAACAGATCCGCATGCGCACCGCGGCAGAGAATGGCTGCTGTCGCCTTCTCCTGCAGAAAATTTTCCGCAACTGTCGCTGTCACTTCCTGACCGCTCTGCGTCACGTTTTCTTCCACAACGCCATTGTCCGCACAGAACGTCAGAAGTGCTCTTTTTTCAATCGAAATCTCCTCTTTTCCGGTGATTCCGGCAATCTGGATGATCACGTCCTCCAGCTTTCCGAGGCTGTGGAGCGGCTTTGCAATGCCGTCCCAGTGAGCCTTGGCACGATCCATCGCCTCTTTCGAAAGCGGATGGATCTGTTCGATTGTTTCCTGTAATGTCATCTTTTGTTCGCCCCTTCTTTCGATATGACGTCCGATCAGCTCTGTTTTTTCACCCAGTTCACAAAGAAAATATGGGAATCTTCCCGCGCTGTTCCGCTGGAAGTTGTCCATTTATAGGTGTATGTATATGTCACACATTTTTCTTTATCCATATTCAGATTTTTAAATGCTTTCGGAGTCATGAAATATAGATAATCAAAATCATCTCTCGTATCGCCAAAGCCCGGGATCACACGTTTTGTGCCGTTCTTCAGATATGCATCCATGATCGACTGGGATTCATCCACTGCACCGTAGGCTCCATTATTTTTCAGCTGATTGATAATCGAACTGCTCTGCTCCGCAATTCCCGTCAGATAGTTTGTCAGACTTCCGTTCCGCGCCGGTTCAAACTGCTGCTGTTTATAAATCGCGGTGCGGAGCGAAATATTCTGTGCCGCCATCCGGTTCCGGATGACCATCGCAACAGCCGTCATACCGGTTTTTCTCTGGACACCCGCCTCCGCACTGCAGATAGCCGCAAAGAAATCACGGTCACTCACAGACGGATCCGTGTAATACTGATGCTCCATCGTATAATATTTTCCGCTTACGCTGTCCTTTGCACGCACATACTGGCTCGAGCCGAGAATGCACACTCCGTTTTCGTCAAAGCTGTAGTACCAGTTGCTGCTGTTCTTTTTCAGCAGAGCGTAATACGATTTTACCATCTTTCCGTCGCTTCCAAAGTAATACCAGCCCGTCTGCGGATCACCGCTTACCATCCGTTTCTGTGCATTGAGCCACTGGTTCTTTGCCATGCCTCCCCAGTCTTTAAAGTAATAGGAAGCGCCGTTAATAGTCCGCTCTCCCGTCACCATCACGCCGTTGGCATCGGCATAGTAACTGTTGTTTAAATGCGTAAAGAAGGTATTGCGGTACATCGCACCATTTTCCCGGAAGTAATACCACTGGTTCTCTTTCGAAAGCCAGCCCGTCACCATCTTTCCATCCGCATCGGCATAATACGTTTCACCGCTAAGCTTGAAAAAGGTACTACGGTACATGCCGCCCCAGCCCCGGAAATAATAATACGTACCATTGATTTTCTGCCAGCCGGTTACCATCTTTCCATCTGCATTCACACGATATGTATTGTTGTCATATTCAAAAAAGCGGTCAAAATACTGCTCTCCGGTTTCATCAAAATAGTAATATGTACTGCCCTGCTGCAGCCAGCCGATGGTCAGTTTTCCATCTGCAGCCGCATGGCAGACACTCGTTCCGTTTTTGATGAATGCATTCTGATACATGCCGCCCCAGTCCTTGAAATAGTACCAGTCACCGTCGATCTGTTTTTTTCCGACAGCCATCTTTCCGTTCTCATCGGCATAGTAAAGTGCACTTCCTGTCGGTGCTTTGAAAAAGGTGCTGCGGTACATGCCGCCCCAGCTTCGGAAATAATACCAGGTTCCGTCCTGCAGCAGCCAGCCGGTCGTCATCTTTCCATCCGTATCAACATGATAAATATTATTTTTATGCGTCAGAAAGGTGTTTTGTGCCATGCCGCCCCAGCTTCGGAAGTAATACCAGATCCCGTCAATCTGTTCGAACCCGGATGCCATTTTTCCATCCGCATCAACATAATACGTATTCTTGTCATACTCAAAAAAACGATTCCGGTACATCGCGCCCTGATCATCAAAATAATAATACACATCATCGATCAGTTTCCAGCCGGTCGCCATTTTTCCGTCCGCATCAGAATAATACGGTACATTTTTCACGGTGTAAAAGGCATCCCGGTAAACACCGCCCCAGCTTTGGAAATAATACCAGGCTCCATCAAGTTTTTTCCAGCCGACCGCCATTTTTCCGTCATTATTCAGGTAGTAACGGTTCTTGTCGTACTCTCTCCAGGCTCCTTTGACAATGGTACCATCCGGATCCTTAAAATACCAGATCCCGTTCTCATTCACCCATGGGTAATAGCTTCCAGCCTGCACGGATACCGCCGTCTCTTCGGGCTTTCCGCTCTGTACTTCTGCCGCCGGAAGATCCGAGGCGGCATTTTCCGCTGTCGAATCCGGCGTCTCCGTTTCTGTCATCTCCGGCGTATTTTCGTCTGTGGTTTCCGCCTCCGATGTTTCTTCTGTTTCTTCCTGTGTAACAGCAGAAGCCTCATTTACCAGACTCTGCTCTGTGCCTGCTCCAAATACGTTTGCAGCACTGACAGCGGTTGTCACGCAGGCTGCCGCCAGTACTCCCCTGATTACTTTATTTTTCATTATTTATTCTTCTCTCCCTGCAAAAACAGGCAAAGCCTGCTGTGTGCTCTGCCTGTTTTAAAATTCTGCTCCTGCTTTATCTTATTTCAAAAACGCCCGAACAGTCTCCGGCATCTGATCTACATCACACTCTGTCGTATGAAGCACCGGTGCAGTACGGATTTCTTCGATCGCACGCGGAATCTCGGTATTGGCAAGTGCAGACAGCTTGTCTACCTGCTCCAGTACCGGAAGGGTGTCATACTCCGGTGCAATCGCTGCAAGAACGCTGCTTGTAAATTTATACGGGCTTGCGGTAGATGCGATGACGGTCTTGGTTTCGTCATAGGTTTCCTCGCGGTATTTTCCGTATACAGCCGCTGCAACCGCGGTATGGGTATCAATCACATATCCGGTATCGCTGTACAGTTTTGCAATCGCGTCTGCTGTCTCCTGTTCGGATGCATAATTGCCGTAGAAGTCTGCCAGCTCTTTTTTCATCGCATCGGTGATCTTATATTTTCCGTCCTTTGCAAGATCCTGCATCAGCTCGCGGTCTGCTGCTTCGCTGTTTCCGGCGATGCGGTAGATCAGACGCTCCAGATTGCTCGAGATCAGGATATCCATGGACGGTGATGTTGTCAGAATAAAGTCTCTGTTTCTGTCGTAAACGCCGGTGCGGAAGAAGTCAAACAGAACTTTGTTCTCATTGGAAGCGCAGATCAGTTTTGCGATCGGCAGTCCCATCTGTTTTGCATAGAATGCAGCGAGAATATTTCCGAAGTTTCCGGTCGGAACGGTTACATTGATCTTTTCTCCGTCTGCAATCTCTCCGTTTTTCACCAGGTTTGCGTAAGCATATACGTAGTAGACGACCTGCGGAACGAGTCTTCCGATGTTGATCGAATTTGCAGAGCTGAACTGGAAGCCTTTATCTGCCAGCTCTTTTCCAAGCTCTTTGTCGTTAAACATTTTCTTCACGCCGGTCTGTGCGTCGTCGAAGTTTCCGTGGATGGCAACAACGTGGGTATTTTTGCCCTTCTGTGTTACCATCTGTTTTTCCTGAATCGGGCTTACGCCGTTCTTCGGGTAAAATACAATAATTCTGGTGCCCGGCACATCTGCAAAGCCTGCCATTGCTGCTTTTCCGGTATCTCCCGATGTAGCAGTTAAGATAACGATCTCATTTTTCACACCGTTTTTCTTTGCGGCGGTCGTCATCAGATGCGGCAGAATGGAAAGTGCCATGTCCTTGAACGCGATCGTTGCGCCGTGGAACAGCTCCAGATAGTAAACACCGTCTGCTTTTGTCAGCGGTGCAATTTCCTCTGTGTCAAATTTTGCATCGTATGCATTTGCAATACAGTTTTTCAGTTCATCTTCTGTAAAGTCGGTAAGAAAACGGCTCATTACCTCGTATGCCACTTCCTGATAGCTCATAGCCGCAAGTTTTTCCATGGGAACATCCAGTGCTGGAATGGAGGTCGGTACAAATAATCCGCCGTCGTCGGACAGACCCTTTAAGATTGCCTGGGATGCAGTTACGGTTTCTCCATTGCCTCTGGTACTTTTGTATAATACTTCCATGCTCTTTCTCTCCTTCACTTTGACTCCCGGCAGAGCCTCTCTGACTCCCGGCCGGATACGTTTCAGATTAGTTTTACCTGTACGCTTCCTCTTATTATAATGGATGAAGTATGAAAAAACAACAAAAATATACAAAAAATGACTGTGCACAAAAATGCACAGCCATTTTCCACCATTCTGCCAAAATATTTTTTGTCAGAATGTATGATTTAATTTTCGTCGGACTCCTCCGTTTTTGCTTCGCCGTCTTCTAACGCCGGAGCTTCCCTTTCTGTCTCCTCGAGTGCGAGTGCCTCTTCCTCTTTTTCCGCATTCTCTGCGATTTTATCTTCCGCCCAGGTCACAAACGCTGCCGCGTCTCCGATTTCAAAGCGTTTCTTATCGAGAAAGGTGCTTCTGCCTCCGATGGTGATGCGGATAAAATTGTCAAACTCCGTCACCTTTGTCAGCTCTTCGAGCGGAATATCAGTGCTTCTGCCCTCTTTTTCGTATGTCATTGTGAGCACATGCTCAGTAAAACGAAGGGTACGTTCTCCAAGGAGTCCTCTCTTTTTGCATTTTTTCATCTGTGAACGTGCCATCAGATTCGGCAGGAACGTACACAGAAGTGCCATCAGAATGGAGATTCCAAGATTGAAGAAGTCTCCCGGCATGATAAATCCCCGCGCTGCTGCACCGTAGATCATAAAAGCGATCGCAGCCACAACAGCAATCCCTGTAATGATCCGCAGTACCAGACGTACTTTTTTTATCTCGGTGCCGTAAATCTCCACAAACATTCCTTTGGTGTATTCAATTTTGTTTTTAAACAGCATATGCTCTCTCTTTTCTTATCGGTTGTTGATTGCAGTTACCAGCGCGTCGATGGAAGCGCGGATGATATCCGGATCTACGCCTGCGCCCCAGGAAAGGATTCCGTCCGGCTTTTTGATGCCGACGTAGGCAATTGCCTGTGCACTTGAGCTCTGCTCCAGCGCGTGCTCCGTATAGCTGACCAGATCATACTGCAGATTGTACTGCTGTTTCAGCGCGTTGCTGACAGCATTCAGACGGCCGTTTCCTTCTGCATATACAGTTGCATACTCACCGCCCTCGTAATTGGAGGTAACCTGTGCTTCAATTCTGCCCTCATCGAGCTGTTTAAAGTGAACGCCGTTGATGTTGTACGGTGTCGTTACGTTCTCGAAGGTATCTTTAAAGAGTTCAAAGATCTCATCCGGACGCAGCTCTTTATGCAGATGATCGGAAACGGATTTTGCGGTATAGCTCATAGCCTCGCGCATCTTCGCCGGCAGATTCAGGCCGTATTTCGTCTCCAGAATATAGCCGACACCACCCTTTCCAGACTGGCTGTTGATGCGGATGACGTCTGCATCGTAGTTTCTTCCGATATCGGTCGGATCGATCGGCAGATACGGAACGGTCCAGGTATCCGGTGCTTTCTCCTCGATCCAGTGCATGCCTTTTGCGATCGCATCCTGATGGGAACCGGAGAAGGCTGCAAATACGAGAGATCCGCAGTACGGGCTTCTCGGGTTGATGCTCATACCGGTGAAGGATTCAAATGCATGGCAGAGTTTCGGCATATCGGAGAAGTCAAGCTCCGGATCGACGCCCTGCATGTACATGTTCATGCCGACCGTGATAATATCCACGTTTCCGGTTCTCTCGCCGTTTCCGAACAGCGTTCCCTCGATACGGTCTGCTCCGGCAAGGATACCCATCTCTGCATCGGAAACGCCGCAGCCGCGGTCATTGTGCGGATGAAGGGAAAGAACGACATTATCGCGGTATTTCAGGTTTTTGCTCATGTATTCCACCTGGCTTGCATAAACGTGCGGCATGGAAAGCTCCACGGTGCTCGGCAGGTTGATGATGGCTTTGCGGTCTGCAGTCGGCTGCCATACGTCGAGAACGGCGTTGCACACCTCAAGCGCATATTCCGGCTCGGTTCCGGTAAAGCTCTCCGGGCTGTACTCGAAGCGGTATTTCTCGCCGGCCTCTTCTGTCAGCTCTTTTAAGAGCTTTGCTCCCTCAACGGCGATTTTCAGGATGTCTTCTTTCGATTTTTTGAAGACCTGCTGACGCTGTGCATAGGAAGTGGAATTGTAAACGTGAACGATGGCATTCTTGCAGCCCTTTAATGCCTCGAAGGTCTTGCGGATGATATGCTCTCTCGCCTGGGTCAGAACCTGAACGGTTACGTCATCCGGGATCAGATCCTGCTCGATCAGGGTGCGAAGGAATTCGTACTCGGTCTCAGATGCTGCCGGGAAGCCGACCTCGATCTCCTTGAAACCAACCTCAACGAGGAGTTTGAAGAATTCTACCTTCTGCTCCAGGCTCATCGGAATTACAAGTGCCTGGTTTCCGTCACGAAGGTCAACGCTGCACCATACCGGTGCTTTGTCAATGCTGTCTTTTTCTGCCCAGTCCATGCACGGAACCGGCGGCATATAATACTGTTTCTGATACTTCTTTGCATTCATCATGATTTTTTCCTCCCAGAAAGTGAAATATAATTTATTCTGCCGACATAAATTCGGGATGAAAGCATAAAAAAATCTCTCATCTTCTGTGTCGGCTTCTGACACAAGAGACGAAAGACTTGCTATCTTACGCGGTACCACTCCTGTTTTACAGAGATTTTCTCTGTACACTCTGCGGATACGGATGAAACATCTGCATATCCTGCCCTTCTAACGGTGGGTTTCCGTCTGCACCTACTCTTTTTATTCTAAATTTGGGAGCAGCGGCTCTGAGGTCAGTTCCACGGAATTCGTCTGCTGTTTCGCATCACCCAACAGCTTTCTGGATTCGGAAGCTCCATGTAATATTCCTCTTCTTTGCCTTTTTCCTAACTTGGCTCTTATGTTACCATTTTTCTCCATCTCTGTCAAGCGCAAAACGCAGGATTCCGTAAAAATACACCCGCCGGAAAGGAGGCCCGGCGGGTGCTCTAACGCATGATTTCGTTGTTTTATTTGTTGTACTCTTCCAGGTATTTCTGGTAATCCTCTACCTGTTTTCCGTGGATTTCCTTGAGCTCATCCAGTGTAGTCGGAACAGCCAGTCCTAAGTTGTGTCTTTTTACAACTTCGCGTGCGGTTCTCGCACATTTTTCTTTCCATGTTTCTTTTTTGCCTGAAACTGTCTTTACTTGTGCCATTTCGCTCTCTCCTTTCCTTCCGGCGATATAATGCATTATTTTGCATTATTAATTAGTGCTTTTCTACATGGCATTTATGCACGAATTTGCATCATCGCAAAAAGGGAGCCGGAAACGCCCCGGCAGACGGTTTTTCTTCTCGTCCGCCGGGGCGTCCCTGGCTTTCTTTCTTTGTTCACTTTTTCCTGTTTTTTCTATTCCTTTCTATCCCTGGCGCTTGCGCGAGGAACGGCGCACCACAACCTCCCCCGAAACGAGAATCCGCTCTTTCGGCGCTTCCGGGTGCTCCTCCCGCCATAAAAATTCATGCACCATACGGCGGCCAAGCCACTTCGTATCGACATGAACGGTTGAGAAGAACGGATACAGCATCCGGTCCTCATCATCATCAAATCCGGTCAGTGCCACATCCTCCGGCACGCGCACGCCGATTTTCCGGAAGGATTCTGTCAGTCTTTTGGCGATCATATCGTTGCCGCAGACAATCGCTTCCGGCAGTGTATCGTAGCTCGCCACAATCTTGTCAAAATTTTCCGGGTAATAAAAATGATCGCTCTCCATATTGGGGCGCACAAGCTCCTCCTCGAGCGGAATGCCCGCCTGTTCCATCGCTGCAAGGAAACCGACATACCGGTCATGCATCGACTCATACGTGCTGCTGTGCTCACTTAGGAAACCGATCCGCGTCATGCCCTGCCCGATCAGATGGGACGTCAGAAGACTCACCGGCTGCACACCGTCCACACGCACGATATCGCCCATCGGCCGCTGTTCGATACCGCAGTAATGGTCGAGCTGAAAAATGCGGTACCCCAGATTTACCAGTTTCTGCATATATTCCGGCGGCAGCATTTTAATGCAGAAGATCGCATCGATATTTTCATTCAGGCCGAGCGGCAGAATGCCGTTCTCCTCCTCCCGCTCCGTCACGACCGCAACGCGCGTCTGACAGTTATTGAGGCTCGCCTCCTCGGAGATGCCGCTCACGACACGGTCCCAATAAACAGCGGCATCCCGCGTACGCAGAACCATAATATTGTAATGCTTCTCCTGCGGTGCCCGAACTTCTTCCACATATACATTTTCGCCCAGATAGCCATTTCTTTTCGCCATCCGAAGAACTCTCTCCCGCGTCACCGGAGCTACCTTCGGATCATCCTTTAATGCCATGGCAACCGTATTCCGGGACAGTCCCAGCTCCTTTGCCATACTCTGTATCGTTACTTTCCCCATAACTTCCTCCCTGTTTTTTCTGCGCAATTCATTTTTCTTCCGCACACGTCTTTGTCTGTAAGAAAAAAAGTGCCGTAAAACGACACTCTTACCGATCGGGGCAACAGGATTTGAACCTGCGACCTCACGGCCCCCAGCCGTGCGCGCTACCAAGCTACGCCATACCCCGTAATCACGTTTTCATTATACCAGCGAACTTCTAAAAAATCAATGTTATTTTTCCCTCTCCCGTTTCATTACATTCGTTTCTTTATTTCGTGTCGTATTCTCTTTTATTTTACTATATCGTCACTTTTCTCTTTCTTAATATGTAATTTTTCGACGTTTTCCACGTATCATAAGTGAAAGGGGAAAATCGTATGCCATACAAGCCTTCACCTCTGGCATGCCCGTCTGCAAAGACTATGTAAAAACTGAATAAAAGGAGACATCGTAATGGAAACTAAAATTTACTTTCTACTACACTCTTTAGGAATTGGTGCAAAATACCGCGGATTTCGCTATCTCGCCTATGGTATCGCTTTATGCATGGAAGACGAAGATTATCTCCTTCGGGTCAGCAAAACGCTGTACCCAAAGATCGCGCAAACGTTTCAGGTATCGTCCTCCTGCGTCGAACGAGACATCCGCACCGCTATTTCCGTCTGCTGGACCCGCGGAAACCGTGATCTGCTCTTTTCGCTTTCTGTGCATCCGGTTCTGACAAAACCGACCAATTCCGAATTTTTTGATATTTTAAGTTCTTATATCAAATACTACCGTGCTTTTCCTGCCTGTCGTCAGGAGGCATAAAAAAACGAATACAGAAAAGATAACACTTCCGCGCTCTATCATATTGGGGGATATGCATGGCGCGGAAGTGTTTTTTCTATGATAAAACGATAGAACGAAAAAAGGAGACTGCCCGCAAAGGCAGCCTCCCGATATGGATCATTTGACAGCAAACCGATTAGTTGTTGATCAGTTTGTCCTCGTTGCTCCAGCTGTACAGCTTTCTGATTTCTTCTCCGACTTTCTCTGACGGATGCTCTGCAGCTTTTCTTCTCATAGCACGGAAGTGAGCCTGTCCGCCTGCTGGGGACATATCCAGAAGGAAATCTTTTGCAAAAGTACCATCCTGAATATCGGAGAGGATTTTCTTCATGGTCTTCTTCGTCTCTTCTGTAATCAGCTTCGGTCCGGTGATGTAATCGCCATACTCTGCTGTATTGGAGATAGAGTATCTCATTCCTGCGAATCCGGACTGGTAGATCAGATCTACGATCAGTTTCATCTCATGGATACACTCAAAATATGCATTTCTCGGGTCGTATCCGGCTTCGCACAGAGTCTCAAATCCAGCCTGCATCAGGGCGCATACACCGCCGCAGAGAACTGCCTGCTCACCGAACAGGTCTGTTTCTGTCTCTGTTCTGAAGGTTGTCTCCAGAAGACCTGCTCTTGCTCCGCCGATTCCAAGGCCGTAAGCCAGTGCTCTGTCCAGAGCTTTTCCGGTGTAATCCTGCTCAACAGCAACCAGGCAAGGAGTTCCTTTGCCAGCCTGATACTCGCTTCTTACTGTGTGGCCAGGTGCTTTCGGAGCGATCATAGCTACATCTACGTTCTTCGGAGGTACGATCTGTCCGAAGTGGATAGCGAAACCATGAGCGAACATCAGCATGTTGCCCTCTTCCAGGTTTGGCTCGATATCTTTTTTGTACATTGCAGCCTGTTTCTCATCGTTGATCAGGATCATGATGATATCAGCCTGTTTTGCAGCCTCAGCAGCGGTATATACTTTGAATCCCTGTGCCTCTGCTTTTGCCCAGGATTTGCTGCCTTCATAAAGTCCAATAATAACATCACAGCCGGAATCTTTCAGGTTCAGTGCATGAGCATGTCCCTGGCTTCCGTAGCCGATAATTGCGATTTTTTTGCCTTCCAGTAAAGAGAGATTACAATCTTCCTGATAAAAAAGTCTTGCTGCCATTTTATTTTCCTCCATATATATAGAATGTCTTGACCGGCGGCAGGTCGGTCAATTTATACAGCGAAAAGCATTTCTGCCTTTTGCTGTTTGTCAGGGAAATGAACTTTTCTATACAAAAATTTCATTCCTCCAGCAAACGTATGTAATGTGATCTGCGTTAATCGAGGTAACGCACATCGTGGACTCCTCTGGAGAGTCCTGTCACTCCTGTTCTGGCCAGTTCCAGGATTTCGTATCCCTGTACCAGATTCAGGAACCCTTCGAGCTTTGACTGGTTTCCGGTCAGCTCTACAATCAGGCTTTCCTGTCCCACATCCACGATTCTTCCACGGAAGACATCGGAGATGGCGATGACATTGCGGCGTTCATTTTCATTCACACGGATTTTGACCAGCATCAGCTCTCGTCTGACACTCTCGTCCGGCTTCAGCTCTTTGATATCCCGCACATCAACAAGTTTTGCCAGCTGTTTTTTGATCTGCTCCAGAATCATTTCATCACTGCAGTACAGAACAACAGTCATTCTTGTGTATCGCGGGTCTGCTGTCACACCGGCGGTGATCGTCTCGATATTGTATCCGCGTCGGCTGAAAAGACCAGCTACTCTGCTTAAAAGTCCCGGCGTATTATCCACCAGCAGGGATAATGTTCTTTTCTGTTCCATAAACACCAACTTTCCTCCATCCGCAGGCGCCGCGGATTTTCAGCAATTTCTTACAACTTCCAACGCCTTATCCAATATATTAGCAACTTATCCTCGCTTTGTCAACAAAAATTTTACCAAATTATTCTTTTGGGCAAAAATCTTTTGCCTCCTGTGGTTCCCATTTGCGCACCTTCCGGTCATACGTAAGGATGCCGTTCGACTCCTCCTCGACATCGGTAAGCTGTGTGTAGACTGCTGCGGCAAGTCCCTGTTCTGTGAGTTCTCTTATCTTTTCTGCCAGTGCATCCATCGCTTTCTGGTACTGTGCCTGGTTCTGGTATGTGCGGTAGCCGAACGATTTTTCGGAGTAGAGATGCTCCTGTACCGGATACGTATAGCCGCCGTATTCAGAAAAAGCAAACGCGCGCTCCTCCGGTTTTACTTTTAACGGACGAAAGTAATTGTGAAGGCTCTTGATGTCCCCCGCTCCCTGATCGTACCAGCCGCTCGCGTGATCGATCTGCCTCGTCGGATCGAGAGCGCGCACCATTTCTGTCATCTCCCTGGCATCAAACTGTCCCCATCCCTCGTTGAACAGAACCCAGAGCGACACGCACGGTGCATTGTAAAGCTGATGAACCGTCTCGCGGCACTCCCGCTTCCACCACTCTCTTCCCGTTTTTGAGGTCCGCGAAAAGAGCGGATAACAGTTATCCCTGAATTCCGTTGTCACAAACGGCAGTACGGTCGGAAGGTACAAAAGGAATGTCTGGATCGACCGGCCGCCGCCGTTGATCATATCCTGCCACACCAGCATACCGATATGGTCGCAGTGGGAATACCATCTTGCGCACTCAACTTTCAGGTGTTTCCGGATCATATTGAAACCGAGGCGTTTGGCCGTCTTAATGTCATAAACCATCGCCTCATCGGACGGCGGCGTGTAGAGGCTTTCCGGCCAATAACCCTGGTCGAGGACACCGTTCTGGAAATACGGCTTTCCGTTTAAGAAAAGACGCGTGATTCCTTTCTCGTCTTTTCCAATGCCGAATTTGCGCATGCCGAAATAACTCTCGATGCGGTCTTCTCCCGCTTCAATGGAAACCCCATAGAGATGCGGATGTTCCGGGCTCCAGCCTGCAAAATTACCGAGAATCAGCTCCGCCTCGTTTTCTCTCGTCTCCCGGACGCAGATCACCTTCGCATCCGGCGCTTCGCTCTCCCGCACCGTAATTTTTTTCGTCAGTCCCGCATCCGGTCCGTTGAGGAAAACCCGTACTTTTACGCTCGCCGTATCATATTCCGGCGTGATCACGATGCGTTCCAGATACGTCTCCGGCACCCATTCCATCCAGACGCTCTGCCAGATGCCGCTCTGCGCGGTGTAAAACATGCCGCCCGGGGTAAGGCTCTGCTTTCCGCGGCCCTTCCAGTCCGTGTCCGTCTCATCGCGCACCTTGACGGCAAGCTCGTTCTCTCCCGTTTTGAGATACGGCGTAAGATCCACTGAAAAAGAAAGATACCCGCCGAGATGGCCTCCGGCACGCTTTCCGTTGCAGTAAATTACCGCATCCTGATCCACGGCGCCGAACTGCAGCAGCAGCCGTTTTCCGGCAGGAATTTTGGGAAGCTGAATCGTGCGGAAGTACCACAGATATTCTTTTGGAAGCAGCTGCCGCTTCACGCCGGACGCATCGCACTCCGGGGAAAACGGAACGAGAATTTTTCCGTCCCGCTGTTTTGGCATTTTCTGCGTTTCCGTGAACGCATACTCCCACCATCCGTTCAGATTTGTCCAGTTTTCCCGGCGCATCTGCGGACGCGGATATTCCGGAAACGGGAGCTCTTCTTCCGGATTTTTCCCAAATTCCGTAGAAAGGCGGAATTTTTTTCCTTCCTTTTTTCCAATCTGTAATGCTTTGACCGCATTTTTGAAGTCCATTCTTTTCCCTCTTTTTCTGATTTTTATGATTGATAAAAGCGTGCCCGTACAAAATCCCGGACACGCTTTTGGTGTACTGAAAATCAAAGCGGATATTCGCAATCCGGTTAGATAAACGCCAGCGTTTTCATCAGATACAGCCAGAACGTCAGCGTAAAGGCACTGCCGCACGTTGTGAGCATAACGGTGTTTGCTGTCATACTTCCCTCATGACCCATATTTTTCGCCATGATAAAACTGCTCACCGTCGTTGCGGAACCCAGCATCACAAGGATTGCCACCAATTTTTCCTGACGGAAACCAAGTATCACGGCGATCGGCAGAAAGACGGCTGCAAGACCGACCAGCTTAATCGCAGCTGCAGCAATCGACGGCCGGATATTCTTTGCCGCGCTCTTTGCCTCAAACGACGCACCCATCGCAATCAGGCCGAGCGGCGTTGCAAGTACCGCAATATTCTGCACCGTTTTCTGCAGAATCACCGGCTTTGGAATGCGAAGCACCGACCAGAAAAGTCCTGCAGCGATCCCGAGGATAATCGGGTTTGTCACGATATTTTTCGCCGTCTTTTTCACAAAATCTGCCGTGATCTCCTCCCGTTCCGGACGGAATACTGCAAGAACGACAACCGCCATGATATTATACAGCGGCACACTGCTGATGATCATCAGCGGCGCCATGCCGGAATTTCCGTAGATATTCTGGATAAAGGCAATACCAAGGATCGCCGCACTGCTCCGGTACGCCGCCTGGATAAATTCGCCTCTTGCACTTCTCTCTTTTAAGAGATGGGAAAGTCCCCATACCGCAAGAATTGAGAGCAGTGTTGCAAAGAAGCAGAACAGAACGAATTTGATATCCCACACAGCGGAGAAATCAGAATCCGACAGGTCCTGGAACAGCAGCACCGGGAGTGCGATTTTAAACACAAATTTGTTCATTTTGCTTGTGAACGATTCGTCCAGAATACCAACCTTTCGAAAGAAAAGTCCCAAAATCATTGTCAGGAAGATCGGCATCGTCGCGTTCAGGCTGAAGATCAGATTACTCATACCAGTGTTTTTCCTGCCAGTACATTTTTATAATCTTCGTAGTTCTCTTCGAGAAGCTTCGGCGTATTCAGACCGTAGGGACATTTCTTCATGCAGGCGCCGCAGTGGAGACAACCTTCGATTTTCTTCATCATCGCCTGGCCGCGCTCGGTGAGCTGGTTGGCGGACGGGGAACGGCGCAGAAGCAGGCTCATGCGCGCGCAGGTGTTAATCTCAATGCCTGCCGGACATGGCATACAGTAACCGCAGCCGCGGCAGAAATTGCCGGAGAGCTCTTTCTGGTCTTTCTCGATGATCGTCTTGATTTCATCCGTCATGGCAGGCGGACAGGCAATGTAGCTTAAGAACTCGTCCAGCTCTTTTTCTCTCTGGACGCCCCAGATCGGAAGCACGTTGTCGTACTGGTCTTCAAAAGCATATGCAGCCGCGGAGTTTGTGATCAGCCCGCCCGAGAGCGCTTTCATTGCGATAAAGCCGATATTTTTCTCTTTGCATCCCTGTACCAGTGCTTTCTCACGGTCCGTTGCCAGATAGCAGAACGGGAACTGCAGCGTCTCGTAAAGACCGGACTCGATGATCTCCTCTGCCACGCTCATGCGGTGGTTCGTGATACCGATGTGGCGGATTTTTCCCTGTGCTTTTGCTTCCAGCATCGCCTCATACAGGCCGGTTCCATCTCCCGGCTTAGGACAGAAGGACGGATTGTGGAACTGATAGATATCGATGTAATCCGTCTTCAAAAGGGAAAGGCTTGTCTCCAGATCCTTCCAGAAGCCCTCCACATCCTTTGCCATCGTCTTCGTAGAGATAAAGACCTTCTCACGCATTCCCTCAAACGCTGCGCCTAATTTTTCCTCGCTGTCGCTGTAGGCACGCGCGGTATCAAAAAAGCGGATGCCTCCGTCATACGCTTTGCGCAGCAGATAAACAGCGTCTTCTTTCGTGACGCGCTGTACCGGCAGCGCGCCGAAGCCGTTCTTGTTTACACAGATTCCTGTGCTTCCCAGTGTTACCATGGACATACTTATGTTCCTCCTTTTTCGCTTTCATTGTTTCAACTCACAGTCGGTATTTCACGGAGTCTGACATATCGAAAATAGTTCGACTGTGACTTGCCTCATGTCAGTGGAGAATACCGATTTCTCTCCGCCCGCCACTGCCGTTATGTTTCTTTTAGCAATTCATCCCACCGCTTCAGAAACGGGGGACTTCTTGTCTACTGGTGTTAAAATCCGTTATTTCTATAGTATCACACTTTCTGTCAGACGGCAAACGCGATTTAAAGAGGCAGGCACAAAGGGAAATACTTTCCTTTTATGTCTGCCTCTGAATATCATTTTTTATTTTACTTCTTTATAAAAGTTTACGCAGTCCGACGGATCATAATAGATTTTATTATCCGCAAGCAGCGTGGAAACACCGTTCTGTACTTCGATGATGCTGACCGCACAGTTGTACGGCACGCCGCCGTGCCAGAAGTCGTTCTTGTCTTCATAGACATTGCGCAGCAGCGCGCGCATGCAGCAGCCGTGGGTGGCGATCAGGATCGTCTTGTCCTGGAGCTCCGGTTTCGCAGTCAGCTCGTGATAGAACGCTTCCGCCCGGTCGCAAACCTCCTGGATCGTCTCTCCGTCTCCCGCCGGGCGGAAGTGGAACGGATCTCTGTAAAAATCGTTGAAGTGTTCAGACGGAATCTCAAAATTGTTTGCCCGGCATCCAAGCCCTTCCCAGGAGCCAAAGGAAAGCTCCATCAGGCGGTCGTCGGTCGTAAGCGGCACATTTCTGCCCGCAAGGACGAGCTCTGCCGTGTGCTTTGCGCGGCGCAGTGGACTGGAAATTCCAAGGTCAAACGGGATATTTTTCAGTCCTTCCGCCGTCACTTTCGCCAGACGGACACCGTTCTCATTCAGCTCGGTGTCCGACTGGCCCTGCAGTCTGCCTTCTACGTTCCACGCGGTTTCACCGTGGCGCATGATATAAAGTTTCATAAAAATCAGCCTCTCAGTTCGATGTTGAACTCATTCTGCAGTTTCTTGCAGATCTTCTCGACAAATTTCTGTACTTTTTCGAAGTCAAATGCTTCTTCCTTCGGTGCAAAGGTGACGGTGAACGCCATGCTCTTCTTGCCTTCCGGAATCTGGCCGCCCTCGTAAACATCGAACAGACGGATCTCTTTTACGTATTTGTTTGCCTCGCGGATGCAGTTCTCTACATCGCCGCAGCTGATGTTTTTGTCCATGACAAATGCCAGGTCACGTTTCTCCTCCTGGAATTTGGAGATCGGCTGGAAGGTGCGTTTTTTGCCGTACCATCTGGAGAGCTCTTTTAAGTCAAGCTCCATGATGTAAGCGGAAGTACGCATGCTCAGCTCGTTCTGGATATCGTATGCTGCTTTTCCGAAGTATCCGATTTCTGTACCCTCGCAGAGTACTTTCACTGCCTGATACGGATGCAGGAAGGATTTCTGAACCGGCTCGTAGGTGAACTCAATGTCCATGCTCTCGGCGATGGTGTTGGCGATGCCCTTCATCGTGAAGAAGCTCTCGTTGTTTCCGAAGGTTCCAACGCAGAGAACTTTTCTCTCATCCGGGTAGGATGTCAGCGGCAGGGACTCCGGAATGTAGATGCCTGCTACCTCGAACAGTCTTCCTTCAAGGGTGCCCTGTTTCTCATTTCTGGAAATGGCATTCAGCATGGAAGCTGCCAGTGTGGTACGCATCAGGGACAGATCCTGGTTGATCGGGTTGATGATCTCGATGGCATTTCTCTCTTTTGCATCTGCCGGCAGTTTCAAAAGATCCAGATCTGCAGGGGAGAAGAAGGAGTAATGCATGCACTCGTAGATACCCATGGTGCATAAGGTATTCTTCAGTGCCAGCTCGCCTTTCTGCTCTTCATTGTAGCCGCCCATCGTTACCTGTGCAGCGGAAAGGAAGGTATCGGTTACGTGATCGTAGCCGTACATACGGATGACTTCCTCTGCCACGTCCGGATAGCGCTCGACATCGTTCTCTCCCTCCGGCAGCATATCCTCACGGTAAGCCGGAACCTGGATGGTCAGCTCATCGCCGTTGATTTCCGGTGCAAAGTTCAGGTTTTTCATAATGCGGAGAATCTCTGCTTCCGGAACTTCGATACCGAGTACGCCGTTTACTTTGCTGACACTGACGGTCATCGGAGTCGGATCGATGGAGTTTCCGGTGTTCACATCGAAATGGGTACGGGAAACTTTACCGCAGCCAAGCTCTTCCATCAGATGCAGGGCACGTTTCATACCAAGTACGGTTGAATACTCGTCCACGCCTTTCTCATATCTTGCACTGGCATCCGTCGCTTTTCCAAGCGCACGGGCTGTCTTTCTGACGTTGTCGCGTGCGAATTTTG
>OLNW01000096.1_pt1 | contig 105039 bp, 133 predicted proteins | sample 1672121 | NCBI WGS metagenome assembly OLNW01 (sample SAMEA3136648, study PRJEB25190) | human gut metagenome
TAAGCGTATGGGTTTAGAGAAGTTATTGCCCGCGGTGAGCGGGTTCGATGGACGCAGAGAGGTCGGTTACGGCTTCGACGAAGCGTCAATATGTACAGTGTAGAATTGTACATAATCACCTCTGTTGGAGAGTTGGCGGAGTTGGTCTAACGCGCCTGCCTACTAATCAGGTGTCCGGGTTTCCGGGCCGGGAGTTCGAATCTCTCACTCTCCGCGCCGAGTTGTTTCCGGTTGTGCTCTGAATTTAACTGGCGTCGTTCCCGAACGTATCGGGGGATGGTTGAGGTGATACCATCAGAAATCACCTGCGGGCAGACGCGTATTTGTAGGAGTTGACTTGCGTCTATATCAGCAGGCTGCGGTTAAGATGTATGAGTTCACCGCTACGGTTGACTGTATTAAAACTCTATTCATCGGTGCTTGTTAAGCGCGCAATGACAGGCATGACGTCCCTATCTGCAGTGGCGTGCGTAGGGCTTTTTAGGAAAGTTGGCAGAGTGGTCGATTGCGCTGGTCTAGAAAACCAGTGATCCTTTAGGATTCGGGAGTTCGAATCTCTCACTTTCCGCCGCCCCTCCGGTTGTTAGACCTAATTGGAAGTCGACTAAGATTAGGTTGAGGCAACAGTTGTCTCACTTGCGTTTGCTTAAGTGTGGCAATGAGAGGGTCCCATAGAGGGGTATACTCTTAAGATGTCGATGTAGGCTCTTGTGATGACGTCGGCAATCCTACGTAGATGCTTAGGAGAGGATACCGGATGGATTCGGCCCTACCTTTCGGAGGTTGCAAACGATGACTGGTCTGGGCTGATGTATTCCGAGGTTCGAGTCCTCCCTCTATAATTTAAGCTTGGTTCTTTTTTACATGGAGGGTTTCCTGCATTTTCTAGGCTGGCCCGAAGCCTACTTCGAAGAAACCACCGACGCGCAAGGTGAGGGGCTACGGAGGATAGTAGACGGGGTGAAATTCCGCCGTCGAAGCCGATGGAACCGGATGCAGATACGGATAAGGCGTGCGTTCCTTTTGCGAGGTTCGGCGTTTCTGCTACGCTCGTATTCGAGTACGGTACCTTCGAGGTACCGTTTCTTGCCATCCCCTTTTTGGCTGGTTAGGGTGAAGATCAGTCCGGTGCTGGTACGAGAAGTCAGCAGCAGCCCGTGACGGCTATATTGTTGCGGCGCGGTGAAGCTGTCCGATGTGGGAAATTCGGAGATCAGCTGGATGTCCTATTCTAGATGTGGGTGTCTGACATTAGACGGGTGATTCCCGTCTTTTTTTTATGCATTTATTTGGAGTTTTAATTTAACTTTTCTATATTTGTGTGGTGCTACTTTAATCGGTGATTTAATATGGTGTACGAGGATATGGTTGACTTGATGCGGACCTTCGACTCCAATGCTGTGGACGTTCCTCAGCTTGGTATCTTCTGGTTCTTGCCGGAGTCGGGTTCTTTGTTTGAGGTCCATACGGAGGACTTTGACAGTTCTAAGGTGGTCAATGGTCATTTGTCTTATGGCAAGCTTCACAAGAATTGGTGGACTAAGGCTCGCATGTCTCGGTCGAAGGGTTCCAACCCTATTTACCAGACTGATTATACTATGATTCCTCGAGGTAGGGTTTCGTTCGACGATGGCAGGTTTGTGGTGTATGTCGGAAGTTGGTATGCCTCTTATGAGTCTCTGCTTCGTGATCTTATTGTGGATGAGTTCAACATCCCGTATGATTTCGAGTTCTGTGTTAAGGAGCACTGGGACATCGGACATGGTTTTAACGAATTGTTGTAGGTTATGCGAAAGTCAAGTCTTTATAGTTTAGCGTTGGTGGCTAGTGCACTTTCTGCTGGTCAGGATTTGGGTATGTTTTCTGCCCCGCGCCGGGGTTGCTCGTCTCAGTGTACGGGTGTCGGAAATGATACGCATCCGGTTGGTCACTTTAAACCTAAGAAGAAGCCGTTTGGTGCTCGGCGCCAGAGTAAGAAGGAGCGTTCTCGATCAAGGTAGGTAGTACGTATAGGGTACAAAAATCTGTTTTTATTATGCGTTTCGTTCCTAGTGCAGTTGATGCATTGAGTTCCTACGTGAGCGGTCTTGATGCCTTGCGCCATCCGCAGTTTGTCATTGACGCTATAGATGATGTCGAGTGTTTACTTCTGTCGTTTGTTGGCGTTGACGCCGAAAATTGTCCGAGTGACCTTGAGACGAAGTGTGGTGCTTTGTGCTATGACTTGAGTACGGCCATTGATTACTTTAGGAGTCTTTTTCCTACGTTGAATGCTGGTGCGGAGCTTCCGGAATCCATGCTTGTCTTAATTCGTCTTCATGAGCTGTTGTCTGCTGTTTTCGTAGAGTAGCTATGTCTATCGAAGAATTGGTTTTGGAGTTGCAGGCTCTCCAACAGTCCCATTCGGATGCACCTGTTGTTTTTGTTTCTGCTAACGGCGCCCATAAGTATTCTCGTTGTACGACGAGCGTCTCGGAGGATGGTTCTATTGTGGTACGTCTACAGGACAATGTAGTTAAGAAAAAGTAGGATTTTGTTATGGGTTTGGATTTCGGATGTCCGTTTCGTTCTGCTGCGGGTTGCAAGTCTTGTGACTATGTGATCTACCGGAAGTGTTCTACTTTCCGCCAGCATCATCTTCGTCGCTGTGCATCCGAGCTGGTCCCTTTTAAGTTCATTACTATTAAGCGCCGGGATGGTTCTGTGTTCATGCCGTCGGCGCCTGTTGTTTGGAGTTTCTGTGAGGTTCCGAACGTTGTGAGTGTTGATATGCTGTATCGCAATAGCACTTATGTCTGGTTGTCGGATCGTTTGAAGTCTTTAGCGGTCCGTGCCGCCATCGAGCGTAATACGGCTTTTCCTGTTCAGTACTTTAATCTGGAGCGCGTCATTAGTTCTTGCTTTGCTTACAATCGTGGTGAGTTTGACTTTCAGGATTCCATTTACTTTCTTGAGATTTACAGTCGTGGGAGCCGGGATTCGAAGGCTATTAGCATGGTTGATTCGTTCATCAACTTGGCGTTGAGTATGCATGGTCGGGTGTTCTTGCTTTCGTCGTGGTGCCCGCCTACTATTGGGTCAGATTGGTTCGAGCTTCCTGCGCCGCGTATGGTTCGTCCTGCGGCTACGTCTAGTGTAGGGTCTGCGACTTCGACGTCGGCGCCTTTGTCGTCTGTAGGACCTTCGTCGGGTTTGCTGTCTTCTCCTGAGACGCGTCAGTTTCGGGATCATGATGAGATTGTGTGATGCTAGGTTTTGAGATTTACTTTTACACGTGTGCGGGCAAGAAGTCGCATCCTGATTTTGACGATTGGTTTTCTCGCTTTTTACAGATTCCTAATTTATCCAAGAATGATAGGCAGGTTCTAGAGTATACGCTTGCCTGTTCTGCTGCTGGGTGCTATCCGTCTTGGGCATGGTATGGTAAGTATTACCCTACTCCGGACCATGCCTATAATCTCGGTGAGCTTAGTGTTGCGTATGCGGACATTGTAGATGGCTATAGCCGCCTTAAGTTGGCTACGGATGTCACGGGTTCCCTTAGTAGCACTTCGACTACTAAGGAGCTTGCGGAGGAGCTTAAGCGTGCGCTTCAGTCTGTTAGTGTTGCTTCGGATGCGAGTGTCGCTGACTTTAGTTCATGGTCCTACGGCGAGGAGCTTAATACGCCTTACGGTGACGGTCTTTCTCTGGGTGTTCCGGAGGTAGATTCATTGACCAATGGTTTCCAGCCGGGTACGGTTGCTAGTATTTGTGCTTTCACGGGCGGCGGCAAGACACAGCTTTGTTTGTCTATGCTGTTCAAGAATGCCAAGGCGGGTCGTAAGATTGTTTATGTGTCTTTGGAGCTTGAGCCTAAGATGGTTTGGCTTATGCTTGAGACTCGGTACATGTATGAGGTTAAGGGCATCCAGTTGGATTCTCAGGACTTGCTTTTTCATAAGTTGTCGGGCGATAAGTTGAAGGCGGTTCTTGCTGCCGAGGATGACTTTAAGCGGGATTTCGTTCCTAACGTTCTTGTTGTAGATACTTCGTTGTTCACGAAGTCGGTTTTCACTAATGTCGATATCCTTGTCACTTTGTATGGGGTTCTGGATAAGCATTTAGGGGGTCTTGATTGTATTATCTATGACCATGTCAACCAGTTTGACCTTCTGTTTCAGGATCGCGGCAAGGGCTTAGGTAATTCTATCATTGTCAATCTTCGAGCCGCCTGTTTAGCTTTCACCAATAGTGCGGGTAGTAAGTGCACTACGGTTTTTGCCGTTCAGGTTAACCGTGCTGGTTTCACCCGTGCGGGTCGTCGTGGCGGGGCTTATGATCTTACAGCTATCTCGGACTTGAATGAGATCGAGCGGACGAGTGCCTACTGTGTTTTCATGTATACGGGTTTGGACGTTGCGGAGACTCAGGAGACTAAGATCTGTATGATTAAGCATCGTCTTGGTCGCATCTTGCCGGAACCTGTTACGGCTCAGTTTTTGCCGAAGGTTGTTCTTGTGGGTGATAATGTCGAGCTTATCTCTTACGAGGGTGAGTTTGCGCAGTTGGGTTCTATGGACGATTTTGGTTCTTCTAGCGACTCTCTTACGGCGGAGCTTACAGCCGATCTAGGTCTATAGCAATTATATATCCCACAAATCAAAATTTTGTAGGATATGCGATTTCCGATTGAGGTTCATAATAAGTTCCTTCCCTTTCCGGGGTTTAGTTGGATGACGTGGCTTGTGTTCTGTTTCACGCGCAAGCCGAAGGACGTCCATCTGGAGGGTACTACTCGCCGACACGAGTTGGTTCACGTGGTGCAACAGGGGGAATTAAGCGTCTTGTTTACCGTCATCCTCCTTCCCATAGCCATCCATTTTAGTTTTGCATGGTGGGCTTGGACTCTGGTGATTCTGGGCATTCTGTTTGCAGGTTGGATTTGCTATGGTATTAGTAATGCCATAGAGTACTTTTGTCCTCCGTTTGGCAAGTGCTATTACTACACGTGCTGGGAGACGGAGGCTTATAACCACGAGGACGATCCGGGTTACTTGCGTCGTCGGATTCCGATCTGGGGTTCTTTGAAGCACATTCCGAATCGGCTTGTTCGGCATAAATAGTGTTTATTTTTTGGTCATAGTATTATATATCCGACATCTTGTAAGACTACGCCGAGTGGTCTTATGAGGTGTTTTTGTTTTAATAAGGTTTCTTTGTTATGGGTGATTTTTATACTCATGTTGTAGCGATCGATGATGATTCGATTGGTACGGCTCCGGAGTCCACGGGTGTTCGCCGTGTTGGTGACTCTGTTAGTTCGTTCCTGCAGGTGGGGTCGGGTGCTTCGCGTCGTGTTACGGACGCGCGTCGTGGTGGTTTCACTGATGGGGAGATTCACAAGGTGGCTTGTAGTCTTTGCAGCATGTCGCGTGGCAGTCGCCGTGCGTCTTTGGCTAAGATGAGCGCTCCTTTGCGTCGTCGTCTTCTTGCGGAGGGTAAGCGCATTCAGTCTGTTGTTGCGGATTCGTTTATCGAGTACACGCCGGAGGTTTGCTGGGCCATCAATGACATTATAGAGAATGACTCGTCTGCGGGTTATGACATCTTGAAGTCTAAGTACCGTTCTTTGCCGCCGGAGGTTAAGACGTTCTATGACGAGTTTTTGAAGAACCGTTACTCTCCTGCTGCTGTTCGTGCTCAGGAGATGTTGGGTCCTTATCGTCTTGTTCAGGATGACGCTCGTGTGGAGGCATTCCTTGAGGGTGGTTCTACGCAGGAGGGTGCTTTGGATGAGGTTATCGAGGCGGCTTCTGTTTCTGGCGAGGAGCTGTACGAGACTACTCAGGAGAAACTTGACGAGCTTGGCGAGCGTGCTCAGTCGGCAGCTATGACTTTCATTGAGGAGGTTTCTAATATCTACGAGGAGGGCATTGCGGATGTTGTTTCGGCCCAGACGTTGGCTTCCGCCGAGGAGGCTACGGATGATGTCTTGGAGGCACCTATTCCGGAGGAGGATGTTGATGCCCTTCCTGATCCGAATGTGGATGATACGGATGCCGGAGCTTCTTCGGAGGTTCAGGATTCTGCCGCGTCTCCGGAGTTTGTTGTTCATGGTACTATTGATCCCGTAGATGATCCCGATTGGGCGTCTAAGAGTAAAGCTACCAATTGGGATATTGTAGACCTTGCTAGTTACACTCAGCGTCAGGAGTTCTTGGGTTCGCTTGGGAAGAAGGATGCTAAGGGTCGTGATCTTTATGGTCTTCGTTACTATTCTCCCAATGGTCGCAATTCGAGTGTTGCGGAGTTGATCTTCGAGGATTACTCTCGTTTGCTTGATCGTGCTAAGGCAGCATCATCGTCTAAGCCTGTTGCCGATGACGTCGATGGCTTGGTGTTGGCTTCGGAGCTTTCCGCTCAGCCGCTGCCTGCTGCTCAGGCGGCTCCAGTTGTTGAGGGTGCTATGTCGCAGGCTGTTCCGTCCGTTCCGGTTAACGTTGGTACTACGGTTCAGGTTTCGTATTTGGGTAATGTTTATTCGGGTGTCATCACTTCTGTTGGCAATGGTGTTGCCGTCATCGAGGGTCTTCCTTTTGAGTACTTCTCCTTGCGTCAGGCCGAGGGTGCCTTCACGGGTTCTGATGATGACGTGACTTTCGCCCTTGCGGATGTCGTTCCGGTTCAGATTGTCGAGGAGACGTCTGTTGCACCTTCGTCGAATGATGCTGACGTTATTATGGCTTCGGAGGATGTTGTTGAGGGCGATGATGCTCCGATAAGTGCGCCGGAGGAGACTCAGGTTACGGAGGATGAGATTATCGAGGATTCTGCTTCAGAGGAGTCTTCTAAGCTGATGGGTCGCATTCTTAATGCCTACTTGGACCGGGGTGCTGCTGACGAGTTCGACGTCTATTTGACGGACGATAAGAGTGGTGGTCCTCGCCTGCATATCGTGTGCGGGGATGATTCGCTTCATGCTTCTATTTTCTATCGTGGTAATCGTGGCTGGAATAAGGTTTATACCTTCGAGTCGGATGACGCTGCTATTGAGGCTGTCGAAGAGCTGACGGACGATGTTCTTGCGAAGCTTCCCGGCGTCATGGCGGAGCCTGTAGATGCTTCTGCTCTGCTGTTCGATAGTGTTCGTGACGATGTCGATCCTGCTGTTGTTTCGGAGTTCGAGTCTGTCGTGGGTCCTGAGATTCTCAACGACGTTGCTCCGCTTATTCATGTAGTTCATACGACCGAGGATGATGTTGTTCGACGGAGTGTATGGTCTTCGTTGAAGTCCATTGCGGAGGATATTATTCTGGACTTTGGTGACACTTTGGGTGGGTTGTCTGTAGGTGATATCTTGTCTATCTTCAATAGTCACAAGTTTTCTACGCCGTGGGGTGCTGTTGTAGACTCTGCTGTTTCGGATGCTGCCGTTAACTTCACGGTCGATCAAATTATGACGGCTTTGCGCAATGGGGTTGACATTGCTAATGCGGATGATTCTGTATCTATCGTTTTTGATGATGGTGATGGTCTTGGTGATGTATTCGTATTCACCACGCCGTCGGGGTCGGTTGTTAAGGATGGCTCCGAGGCTGTTGCTTACTTGTCGGATCATCTTGCTGAGTTTAAGGACGCTATTTCGAATTCCTATGACGATATTTCAAAGGCTTTGGCTTCTGCGGGGTCCCCTACAGGCGAGGTTCCTGTGGAGGATGCGGAAGGCGATGTTTCTCCTGAAGTTGTGGTTGAAGATGCACCGCATGCCGTAGACGAGACTTCCGATCCTGCAGCTATTGACTGGGGTGCTGTGGCTTTGGTTCTGAAGGACTGGGGTCTTGCTAATTGCTTCACTTTGGCTCAGACGCCCGATCAGACTCATTTGGTTTCCGCTGCGGAGGCTTTGGCTTCGGCATTGTCTTCGGATACCCGTCTGGAGACTCGTCTTGATGCTTCTGTTCCTTGTATTCTTTGCAAGGATCAACGGTTTATTGACATCAAGGCCGATGGTGTCTATGTAGGCACTACGTTGTTTGTTTACCAGACTGCCGATGATGCTATTGTTACCTTCGCGTCTACCATGTCGAATGCTGCTATTCAGCTTGCTCATAAGATTTACGATGCTACGGCTTCGGATGTTGTTGCTGAGGTTGCGAATGAGTTATCGGAGGAAGAGGAGATCGCTCTGCTGCAGGATTCTTTGGAGACGGTTCGTTCGAAGGCTGATTGGAAGGATCGCCCGTGGGCACAGCATGCATCTTTCCTCCAGAAGTACCCGCGTCTTCGTATGGTGATTGATGACGAGAGTATCTTGTCGGACGCCGCTAAGCAGGAGGTTCTGCGGTCTATCGAGAACGAGATTTCGGAGGCTTTGAAGTCTAAGAACATTTTGATTGAGGATTCTGCGTCTCTGGCGATTGATCCGGATAAGGTGAAGGATAGTGCTCCTAACACTTTGGACATTCCTCATACGGCTTCGACTTATCATCGTGTTCGCAATACCCGGAAGGTTCTGGATTCGGTTCTTTCTGTTGCTTCTGAGATCATGGGCGAGCGCATTAGTGCCGCTAACTACAAGAGTCTCTGCAAGTCTTCGAGTAAGGCCGCTAAGGCGAAGGTTCAGCGTGTTGTGGATACCGCCGTTGTTATGAACGAGTTGGACTTGATTTGTCCTGACTTATACAAGCGCAAGTTAACGGATTCCTATTGGGTTTGCGACAATGCATCGCGTGTTTCGGATTCGTTCAAGCTGAATGCTTCGTTTGCTGTGGGTCACGGTTGCTTGGTGTCTAATGCTCCGTTGGATGCGGACGTTGTTGCGGACCGGGAGGTTTCGAGCTTCAAGCTCAAGAATGGCTCTGAGCTTCACGTGGTTTTAGTTTAACGAAGTTTACATACGTTGAGAAGGTTGCTAGGGATGTTCCTAGCAACCTTTTTTTATGTGCACCGCATGGAAGTTAAGAGTGATTTTGCTTATAAGTCTCCTTTGGGGGGCGTTAGTCTTCAAGTGACGTTTGCGGTTCCGGATGAGGTTGATGACTTAGACTTCATACCTCGGGTTGCGGATAGTGTTTCCGTTTTATGCGACCGGACTTTCACCGTTGGTGACTTTGTTGTTCGAGGCATGGTTGCGAAGTACCCTTCGGAGTCGCTTCCGGAGTTAGCTTCTACGCTGTACACGGTTTGGGTTTATGTTTATTGCCAGCCGGAGGATTTCTTTTCGGCCGTAGGTACCGACTCTGCTCAGGACATTATGATCCAGCGTTGGAATTCGGATTCTATTCATGGGTTCGTTTCTAAGCGTTTGGTTTCGCTTGGGTCGTTTCCGTCTTCGTCGTTGCTGTCTACGGAGATCCAGAAGTCACTGGGTATTGCTATGTGTACGTGGTGGCACGTGTGCCTTCAGGACATTTACTGGCGACATATGGAGTCGCTTAAGGTTCCCGCTCTGGTTGTAGATTAGTCACCTGCTTCCCTATGGGCCGCTTCAATCCTAAGTTAGCACAGTGGGTAAATTCCAACTTATCGTTCCGTGATGAGTATAAGGCTATTTTCGGCAAGGAGTTGGATTACGGTACTTGCTACTGTCCTTTTCATGCTAACACGGATACGAAGGCAGCTAAGCTATATGGTAATTGGTTGAAGTGCTATGGTGAATGCCAGCGGTCTTATAGTGTTTATGACTTGCTTTGTAAGTTCAATCCTGATCGCCTCCGTGAGTTGCGTTACTCGGGTGTTTTGCCGGAGCAGGGTGTTGTCTTTCGCAATGACGTTAAGCCAGTAGTTTTTTCCTACGCTTCGGCGTCGGATATACCTTCGGATTTGGTTCCGGGGTCTTTTGAGTTTTATACTTTCATTTCGGATTTTCAATGAGTGCTTTGCAGAAGAAGACGTTGGTGTACGTCGATGGTCATACGGAGGATGTCATTATACTTTTCACTTTGGAGATGTGCTACGTTGTTCTGGCTTCTAACCGCCGGGTTGTTTTGGTTTCCCGTGGTGTTGTCAAGAACGTTGTTCCTTACGTTAAGCGCCAGGAGGAATAGATCTCTATGTTGTGGGGCACTTTTAATGGGTACAAGGTTGGCTTGGTTCAGAGTCTGTCGGATTTGGATTACATCCGGGCAGATTTGCATGCCAATATAGTGGCTGGTTTGGATTCGGAGACGACGAGCTTATCTTTTGTTCACGGTCGAGTGGTAGGGGTATGTATCGCTACGGGTAAGACTTACAGCAAGGATGACTACTGTGGTTATTACATTCCGATTCGTCATGTGGGCTATCACGCCAATCTTCCGGTTGACCTTGTTATTGCTTTCGTGCAGTATGTCGTCGATAATTATATGACGATGTGGTGGAACCGGAGTTTCGACTTTTCTATGTTGGAGCTTGACGGGTTCAAGGCACCTTTTGTTGGTAAGACTCATGACGTCCAGTTCATGGCGCATGAGATTTTCAATGAGCGTTATCCTAAGCTGAAGGTCTTTGCTAAGCGTCTTTTTGGGTTTAAGACTATCGACTTCGAGGATAATAATGCGGTTAATGGTAACTTCGGCTCACTCGACCCGGAGGTCTCTTTCATCTATGCTGCTGCCGACCCTCTCATCACGACACTGTGTGGTCTCCGTATTTGGAGTGACTATCCTCATATTCGTCAAATTTACCCGCTGGATAACGAGTCCGGTGAGGCTGTTCGTCGCTTGGCTAAGGCGGATATCCTTCTTGATTATGATTTCTTGGATCAGGAGGTCATTCGCACTTCTGCCCGCATGGAGGATGTCCGGCAGCGTATCTATCAGCTTGTGGGCTACGTTTTCAACATCAGTAGTGAGGATGACAAGGCGGATGCCTTGAGCCGCTTTGTCACGTTGACGGTCCGTACTAAGAGTGGCAAGTTCAAGACGGATAAGAATGTCTTGGCGACGATAGATCATCCGTTAGCTAAGCTTATGCTGGAGTATAATGCCTTGAGCACTTACTTGAAGTCTTTCGTTTCCAAGATGGCTTCGTGGCGTCATCGTCAGATTCCGGTTCATATTAATTATAACCTTGTCGTGGCGTTGACGGGTCGTATGAGTAGCTCCGGGTCGGAGGGTAATGACTTCTACGTTCCTTTTAATGGCCAGAACTGTGTTCGTGGTTCTAATACTACAGTTTTCACTCGTTCCGGGTCCAAGTTGATTTCGGAGGTTGTTGTTGGTGACGAGGTTTGGGATGGCGATGCTTTTCGGCGCGTGTCTGCGGTTTTGGATCAGGGTGTGCGTGAGATTTACCGTTTGACTTTGGAGGATGGTCGTTTCTTGGACGCGACATCAGATCACCCGGTTCTCACGGCTTCGGGGTTCCACGAGGTTTCTACGTTACTCGGGGTCGATGTTTTGGTGAGTGAGAACCCTCATGTTTTCCTGACTGGTGTAGATTGTGGTCCCGCTAGGTACTTATGTAGGGTTGTGTCGATCCACCCTATTGGCTATGATCGTGTTTATGACATTACGGTCGATGTATCAGAGCGTTTTGTGGCCAACGGTATTATAGTTCATAATTGCCCGAAGGTTTCTTTGAAGATGTATTTGCATACAGATCCTCTTATAGGCTACTGTTTGAAGCATGAGGCGGAGGGTGCTGTGTGTGATGAGTCGGGCAAGCCTATTAAGTATAAGACGAAGGGAGGACTTCGTGATGCCTTCTTGGCCAACCCGCCGGGGGAGGATGACTGGGTAATGGTTGGCAACGATTATTGTATTCATCCGGATACATTAGTATCGACACCTTCGGGAGATGTTCGAATAGGTGATATGGTTGGTTGTGAGTTCGAGGTTTCTACGCCTTATGGTCCTTGCGTTGCTTCTAATGTTCACCATACTGGTCGTCGCAAGCAGTATCGTATAGAGTTATCGGACGGTGCGATTTTGGTGTGTTCCCCGGACCATAGATTGTGGGTGTGTCGTGATGACGTAGATATGTGGGTTAAGGCTTCAGAGCTTTTGAGTAGTGATTACATTTATACTCAATCTGATGTTACTTATCCGGAGATTGTGAGCTAGTGTATGGGACGCGCTTCTAATATAAAATCCATTTCAGTACTACCGGATGAAGTTGACATGGTTGACTTCTCCGTTGCAGGTGCTCATTGCTACTATGCCAATGGTCTGCTGGTCCATAACTGCTCGGAGGAAGTCGCATTGGTAGCTAACATGTCTCGTGAGGAGGGTTTCTTATATCCGCTGCGTCATGACCTCGATGTCCATATGTACGTTGCGGAGACGCGCTTCCATGTTTCCGACCCTGAGTTCCGTGATAAGTCTAAGGCTGTGTCGTTCGGTAAGATTTATGGTGGTGGTCCTACGATGATCGCTAACCGACTTGGTATTTCGAAGCAGGAGGCCAATAAGATCATCTATGACTACGATACGGGTATGCCTGTTTTTGCTAGGTGGCAGAAGGCTTTGCAGAAGCAGGCAAAACGTACGGGTTTTGCTAAGACGTTCTTTGGGCGCACTATTTACTTGGCTCGGTGGTTTAATTCTCCGGATAACGGATTGCGCGCTTATGCTGACCGAGTTGCTTTAAACAGTCCAATTCAGGGGAGTTTGCCTAGGTCCTTGTATTCGCCGTCGCAGGATGGTAAGGTCTATTCTCCGTGGCAATCGTTCGTCGGTCACCGTATGACTTTCCAGACTCGGTCGGACGGCGCACGTGTCGGCGTCCCTACGTTCCGGGGTGAGCACGACCTTCATGTTGCTTTGTTCGATACGGGTGACTTCTGTGTTTGCAATCTGGGTCATAAGTTCGTTAAGTATGGTACGGATCGCGTCTTGCTTGGTTTGGATGAGATAGGTACTGCGCCTGTTGCTTTGATTCCGCCTATGCGCAAGAGTAAGTGGGGCTGGTTGAAGGGCTTGTTTAGTAGCCATAAGTGGACTTTGGAGTCGCTTCTTGCGCATGGTAAGATGGGCCGTGACATCCGCACGGACGATTGGGCTGTCTGCTGGTGTATGCTGAAGGCATTTCTGACGCGAAAACGGGTCCATACGCGGTCGATGTTATCCGCAATGATCCTACGGTCCATCTGCGATCTTTTCGGCTGGAATTTGGTCTACGATTTGCGCCATTCGGTTGTTGATGATTATGCTTTCAAGTTACGGTGGGGTCGTCGGCGTAAGGGTCACGCTATTTTCGCCACGGAACTTGGAATTCGGGATAACGTTATTTCTCCGTCCATGTCTTCGGGCCTTCAGACTTACCCGTTGTGTGGCTTCATTCATAAGAACACGGGTGGTGACTTGATTCGCCGTGACTTGGTTAAGTTCGAGCGTTTGAATGATCTGCTCCCGGAGTGGCGTGAGAACGTCCGCTTCGTGGTTACGGTTCACGATGAGGTCCAGTTCCGTGTTCGCCGTAAGTATTTGTTCAAGGCTATTCCTATCATCCAGAAGGTCATGAACTTCTGGCCTAAGAATTTTGAGACTCCGGTTGTTGTTGAGCCGGGTGTTGGTTTCCGCTGGGGCGGTGAGCTTGATATTGACGCTGTTCTGGATGACGGTCGTATTGTTCCTAAAGGTTACATGCCGCCGCCGGAGTACTTCGAGGGCCACGAGGTCTATTGGCTTCGTTCGTGGAAGGAGGAAGAGGAGAAGAAGCGTGGTTTGTCTAAGAAGTGAGTACGTTGATTTATGGAGTGCTGTTACAGTCCCGGCGACTTGGTTTCCGGCAGTTGGGTTGCCGTGGGGACGTTTAAGTCTTGCGGTGCAGTTTGTGGGAGTTACATTTGCCTTCTTTCGGATATGTCGGAGGTTCGTCTCTATTGGGATGGCTCCGGCTTTTTGAAGGACTTGGGTTCCTTTTACGTGGCGGCGCTGGAGGAGGATTTTGTAGTTTCGGTTTTATGCACGATGTAGGTATGCATGAGTTTGTAGCAGATTGGGAGTTGGTTATTATTCCTGTTGAGGAATGTTTTAATAGTGAGGTGGTATGGGCTTTTTAAGTGTGCTGGCATGGTGCTTGGGTAGTTACTATGCCCTTTCGTACTTTGTTTTCGTTCTTATTCTTTGGAATCTGAATGCCATGTATAAGTCGGAGAATGGTATTCCGTGGGGTTATGCTAAGATAGTTGCCATTCCGTTTATAGGGTTCTGGCTCTTTGTTATGGTTGTCATAGGGGACATTGCTCGCCATCGTGACAATGAGCTTCTGAAGGCTCAGAATGCTAAGGATCGAAATGGTTCTATGCACACCGGGTCGGACACTCGTTTCCATCGTGGTGGAGGCGATACGGAGGATTAACTGGTGTTGTGTGGCCGGCGTCGCATTAAAGTGCAAAATTGTATATAGCTGTATGCTAAAGATGGGAATCTTTGGCTGTTGGGATAAAAAATAGGCGTTCTGTCTGTTCCTCCGCGAATTCTTTGCGGAGGTTTTTTGTTGAGGTAATCATATACAATTTTATTCTGCCGTTTGTAATAGACGTAAAATAATTATAACTTGCAGCCATGAAGAAGACATTCAAATATCGCATCTACCCGAACAAAGCCCAGCAGGCTTTGTTACAGGCGACGTTTGGATGCTGCCGCTTCGTTTACAACAAAACGCTTGATATTAGGAAGACGGCTTACGAGACCGACAAGATGAAGCTTAGTAAGTTCGGTTGCATCAATCGGATGACTGCGTTGAAGGATGAGTATACGTGGTTGCGTGCCGTTCCTGCGGTTTGCTTGGTTCAGGCTGTTGACAACATGGATACAGCCTACCAAAACTTCTTCAAATCTGGTAAAGGTTATCCGAAGTTTAAGTCGAAGCATCGTAGCCGTAAGTCCTGTAAGTTTATGGTGCCTAAGTGTGTTGTATTGTAAGATATTAGTCGTTTAAAGCTTTCTAAGTTAGGGTTAGTCAAGTACAAGAAAGACCGGGAGTTCGTTGGCGCTTTGCGTCACATTGTGGTTACACAAGAAAACGATGGTAAGTACTACGCGTCGTGCTTGGTGGAGACGGGCGTTGAAGCACCTAAGCCAAAGCCCGTTGATGATAGCACAACGGTCGGCATTGACTTGGGGCTGAAAGACTTTATCGTCACGTCCGACGGGCGCAAGATACCTAACCCGCGCTTTTATGCTACTATTGACCGACGCATAGCTAGGTTACAGAAGCATGAAGCACGAAAGACGAAAGGCTCGAAGCGTCGTGCCCGCATTCGCTTAAAGATTAACAAACTTTATATCAAGAAGCAAAACTTAATTAAGAATTATATTTACCATGCCGTCAAGACGTTACTGCGTGAGAGTCAAACGATAGTAATGGAGAATCTTAATGTTGGCGGCATGGTTAAGAATCATAGTTTAGCTAAATCCATACAGAACATTTGCTGGGGTGAACTTCGCAGAGTGTTAGAGTATAAGTCTCAATGGCTTGGTCATAACCTTATTTTCATAGATCGTTGGGCACCGAGTACGAAGACTTGTAGTTGTTGCGGCTTTAAGAATGATATATTAACACTTTCAGATCGTTCGTGGACATGTCCGGGTTGTGGTACGCATCACGACAGAGATGTTAACGCTGCCCTCAACATTAAGCGTATGGGTTTAGAAAAGTTATTGCCTACGGTGAGTGGGTTCGACGGACGTGGAGAGATCGGTTACGATCTCGACGAAGCGTCAATATGTGCAAGTTATTAATTGTATATAATCACCCTTTGTTTGTAGAATATTTGGATTATTAATTTAACTTTACTATCTTTGTGGTGTGGTAATAGTGCCGCGCATAACTAATTTGGATTGTATCATGCCTAAGCGTAAGATTTCCGTCGGCTCTTATGTCTATTTGCCGCTTCCGGGTATTCAGAGTTGTTCTTTAGGAGTTTGTGCTCGTGTCGTCTTGTTGTACTCCACTCCTTGTGAGGAGTGCGTTGCCGTTGGGGATCGTTATTATGATCCTGTTTCGGGTGAGTCGGGCGACCTGTCTTCTCATTCGCATATTGTAGTTCGTCCTGCGAGTTACTTGACGGGATATGGCCTTGAGGATTGCCAGCAAGTTGTTGCGATCTTTTCGCGGAGCATGATAAGCCCTACGAAGCCGTCTCCGTCTATTGTTCGTTTAGCACGTTATGCAGGAGTCTAGGCTATGGAGTCGAGAGCTACTTTTCTAGATTTTCACAATCTGGTCCGAGCTTATTATGGTCCGTATGTGGATTCGAAGCCGCTGTTGCGTTCGGATGCTGCGTCGGGTGCTCATTGCTTCGACTTCTTAGCGTGTAGCTTTCTGCCGCATTCTCTGGAGCGTGTTTTGGTTCGTGTGACGGCTATCACTAGACCGTGGGTTTATTCTGAGGTTTTGTCCGCCTGCTTAGACGCTTATGATATCAATTCTCTACGTGTTTCCTTAGAGTGCGGGAACTATCGTTGTGAGTGGATCTATTCGGATTTAGTGTCTGGTTCGGTATTAGAGCGTCTGTTCGATGTCTGTGCTATGCTTCCTACGCTTAAGTCTGCTTATGATGTTGTCACGCTGCATCGTCGTCTTAGTTTGGTTCTGCGGTCTTGGGGTTATACGAAGTAGTCTTTGCTATGGATTCCTATCGCCGCATACCGTTGTCTAAGCCTTTTGAGGGTGCCCGGAGGATTTCTCCGGAGCTTTACATGTCGGGAGTTGCTTCGGCCTTTCTGGGTTATCAACTTGGTCGCACTAAGAGCGTAGATGACTTTTACCGTATCTTGGAGGATCACTTAATTTCGGTCCGCAATGTTTGGCGGTCGCCGGATTATGATGCTAGCCGTGTAGTGTGCTGCTTTGTGAAGTTGGAGTCGCAGGCTATTTCCGTCAACCATCGTGAGATTATGCGCGTTCTTAGTTCTGCTTTGGGTCTTGAGTACCGGGAGGTTCGTGGTACTACGTCTCGCAATGCTCGTATATTTGATGTTCTGGGTCCGGACTATTCGGTTTTGGCTTTCTTGCCGCTCTTTAGCTACACGTTGATTTCGTATGATCGTATAACACGTAGGGTGATTAAGAACATGCGTGGGGATCGTTTTGTGAAGTTTGCGTGGCGTGCGGATTTCACTTCGGAGTTTCTCCGCCGCATTCAGGAGATAGTGTTGAATGTTTTAGGATGAGTTTGGGGTAATATGGATTCTGCTTTTTTCAGGTCTAATGCCAACTTCTGTGCTGAGTCGCATTTGGATGTTGTTAACTATCCGCAGGAGTATGCTGATAATAATTTTCGTCTTTTCGGCAATAAGCTTTCACTCATTGAGGGTAAGCTTGATGCATGGCGTGCCTGCGGTTTCCGCGATGCGCTCGGGGCTTTCAATGTTCTCCGTATGATTAGGGCTTTGTGCGGGGACGGTCGCCTTACGAAGCTTGGCTGCAGTGGCGCTTTGCTTACGTATGGCGATTACACTATGAGCCTTAATAGGTATGTATTTCTGCTTTGTCGTAACGACAAGGTTCTTTTTCGGTGGTTTACTTTGGATTATGACTGGATTTACTTGTTGCCGTCATTGTTGGGTTTAGATGTAGAATGCAATGAATAGAGAGTTGTTGTGTGTGTCGGCCATTAGGTTTGCGTGTGGTCCTCGGGGTTCGCGTCTTATGGATAGCAGCTTTGCTGCGCAGGTTGTAGACTTGAGTCTTCGTAGGTTCGGTGCGTCCTTGCGCCCGCTTCGAGAGTTTTGCTTCTACGCTTCGCCTGCTAATATTCCTCTGGCTGCTTACGATCTTCGTGATATTGCTTATCTGATTTCGGCGTTTCTTTTAGACTATGATATCAAGCCGCTGCATAAGGTTTCGTCATTAGACGATACTGCAGATTGGAGTATTCAGCATGGTGACTTGGTGGTTCGTATTTCTACGGATCAGGTTCGGTTTTTTGATTTGTCGTCTTCGGAGTCTTTTATTCTGGGTGTAGACACAGGTGCTTGGTTGATCTGGATTCATTTAATTCCTTATATCTTTGGGTTAATGGACGACTTCTACGAACTAAAACTGTAGAAAGTCAATTCCTTAAGATATGGGATGAATACAGCTTTTAAGCTTGCATAAACGTAAAAATAAACTTATATTTGCAAAGCAATTATAATTATCTATGTTGACATACAAGTACAAACTCTACAGAACGCATCGGACCATATGGCTTGATCGGATGCTTCGTGAGTGCGCATTTGTATGGAACCACGCGCTATCGCTTGAGCGTAGATACTATCGCATGTACGGTAAGTACATCTCCACGGTCGACATGCAGAAGCATTTTGCCAAACGCATTAAGCGTAATCTTCTGTACTCACATAATAGCGTCGAGGTTCTGCAGCGACTTGATGCAGCTTATCAGCGTTTCTTTAGGAAGCTTGCTAAGCGTCCGCCTAAGTTTCGACGTGCTGCAGACTTTCAATCATTCGTCTATAAACTTAGTGAGGGTTATAAGATAGACGGTAATCGTTTCTCAATTAATCGAATAAAGAAAATTTATAAATTTCATAAATCCCGTGATTTTAGTGGTAATATAAAGACGGTTCGCGTTAAGCGCGATCCGTGCGGTGACTTTTGGTTGTACGTTACGACCGATGCTAAGGTTGAATCCAGCAACACGACACATGATGGTGCGGTTGTAGGCATTGACTTTGGTCTTAAGACGTACTTGACGTTATCCGACGGACGCGTGTACGAGAATCCTCAGTTTTTCAAGCAGACGTTACGCGACATTCGTAAGGTGCACCGTCGGTTGAGTCGCTCTATAAAGGGTTCTAATAATTATCGTCGTCGCCGTTTGGAGCTTGGTCGGCTTTATCGTCGCATTAGCAACCACCGTGATGATTATCAGTGGCGCTTGACGCATGAGCTATGTCGTCGTTATTCTACGATTTGCTTGGAGACATTGAGTCTAGAGGGCATGCGTCGTTTGTGGGGCCGTAAGCTTTCGAACCTTAGCCACGCATCTTTCGTGTTTCGTTTGGAACACGTAGCCGTTAAGTACAACACTAACGTTGTTCATGTTGACAAGTGGTTTGCTAGCAGCAAGACGTGTAGTGGTTGCGGGTACGTTAATAAGGAGCTTCGTTTGGTTGATCGGTCGTGGACTTGCCCACAATGTGGCGCACGCCATGATCGTGATTTCAACGCAGCGTTAAACATTAAGCGTTCGGGCATGGACGCGTTGATTAGTGGTTGTAAGCCCGCTTTTAGCGGCAGCCATGTTTGAGTCAAGAATCCAGCGTCTTTAGGCGTGGGAGTGTGTCAATGTTTTGTAAAATTTAATAAATCATGAAAAGTGTAAAAGCGAAAGCGAAGGAGTATTTAGAGTCTTTGCCGCGCGATGCGTTATCATGTTATATTGGTATGCCGAAGGTGGTTATAGCTGTTTCGCTAGCGGAGCAGGAAGCCGAGGAGCGGATGCGGGCTAAAGCAATCAGCGCGTTCGATGATATGTGGTTCGAGAATGGTGAGGATGGAGAGTTCGAGCCGGATTATGAGTATCACCGAAGGAATTTCATCCAAAAACTGAACGAATATGAAAACGATTGATGAAAGGGCAAGGGAATGGGTGGATTCGCAGGGAGCCGGGAGCGTGCATCCATACAATAGGCTGGCGATGATAGACGCTTATATTGCCGCTTATAAGGAACTGGCGCGGTGGAACGACCCCAAAGAGGTGTTGCCCAAACCGCATAAAGATGTTCTCGTAAAATGTCCGGGCGGTCAAATTGCGATTGATTTCTATTTGCCCAAATTGGGTTGTTTCTTCATCGAATATTCAACCGACGCCAAAGTTACCGGCTGGCGTGAAATTTATGAATAGGGGTATGCCGACAATCGCAGTGTGGTTTAGTTGTGGTGCTGCGAGCGCAGTAGCTGCCAAAATGACGATAGATAAGTACGGGAAAGATTATCGAGTCTTCGTGGTGAATAATCCGATTAAGGAGGAGGACGGGGATAACGTTCGCTTCAAGAAGGATGTGGGGCAGTGGATAGGTCAGCCGATAATCGAAGCTGTCAATCCGGAATTTCCGAATGCATCTATATGTGAGGTCTTTGATCGTAAGAAATATATGTCTGGTGTCGGCGGGGCGCCATGTACTCTAATGCTAAAGAAAATGGCGCGGTATCATTTTGAGCGCACGCATGAAATCGACTATCACGTGCTGGGCTTCACTAGAGATGAGGTAGATCGCCATAAACGATTTACCAAGTACGAGCGTAGTAATGTAATACCTGTATTGATAGATGCAGGTATTTCCAAAGGTGACTGTTTTACGATTTTGCATGATGCTGGTATTAAATTGCCACGTGTCTATTCTATGGGCTATCCGAATGCTAATTGTATAGGATGTGTCAAATCCTCTAGCCCGACTTATTGGAATTTGGTTCGTTCGATGCATCCGGAGGTATTTGCTGCTCGTGCAGAGCAGAGCCGCAGGATTGGCTGTCGCTTGGTTAAAGTGCGCGGTGAGCGGATTTTTCTAGATGAGCTTGATCCTCGTGCTCGTGGTGGTAAAATAAAATCGTATGACTGCGGAATATTCTGCGACTTGTGATTATGAAAGCCAAACTACTGAGACGGCTTAGGAAGGAGGCTCGGGATAGATATCCGACCATGTTGCTCTGTGAATTTATTCTATCGCTTGGACTTAGCTGTCAGGACGCCGTAGAATACATTTATAAGAAACGAGTAAACTACGTCCTGCGCTGCGTCAGGGAATTAAAACAGAAGAGAAGATGACTTCTTACACTTCATGCTTTGTTCGTGTGGTCGACATGGCGAAGCGAAAAGAGTTGACTGAGTGGTTGGCGGGGCTTGGGTATCGTGTGTGTAAGTGCTGTATGTTTGACAATTATAATACGTTGCATTGCTGCGCTGTAGATCGGGGTGTAGCATGTTACGAGGTGCATGGCATTCCGGATTACGACGAGGAGTCGGGAACGGGTATAGAGTTATTCAAGGTGGAAAATATTAAATATGGGTCTCCTTCTTATGACTGTGGTGTTTAGACTCTTATAACGTTGTGTGATGGCTATGACTGTGTATGCTTTGGCTAGGGCTTTTTGCAACTTTTTGGAGTCGGAGGGAATTCTGGATAAGTTCTTAAATCGCTTTTCTTTGTCGATTTTAAATACACCGGAGGATCGTGATGATTTGCGAGACTTTATTGTGTGTCGTTATTTTTATGTCCGTGCTGATATGACTTTTCAGGAATTTGCTAAGTCTTTGGTTTCGATTGCTTTCAAGTGGCGGCTTACGCCGGAGGGCGAGAGTTTTTGGCGTGATGTATCTACCCGCTGGGTTGCTCATCTTCGAAGTTTAAAATAGGGTGGTTATGCAATACTTTCTTATTATTGATATAGACGGTACGATTGCTTCGTGTGATCATCGTCTTCATTTTATTTCTGGAGCGTCTAAGGACTGGGACTCTTTTTATGCTGGGGTTGAGGGTGATCCTATTATCGAGAACGTTGCTTGCGTTATTCGTTCGTTGCTTTCTCCGTCTTTACCGCATAACCATTATACGCCTATTTTCATTACGGGGCGTCCTGAGCGCTGTAAGGAGGCTACCATTCAGTGGCTGTCAGGCTTTGGGTTATGGCGTTCAGACGCAGTCTATCTTTGTCGCCCGGATGCGGACCATTGTCCGGACGTGGCTTTGAAGGCTCGTCATTTGGATTACGTGTCTAAGACCTACGGAGTAGCATCCCATAATACGATTATCTTTGAGGATCGTGCCCGTGTCGTAGATATGTATCGTTCACGAGGTTTTACGGTGTTTCAGGTCGCTGACGGAAAATATTAATGGTTTATAATTTGGAGGTGTTAATTTAATTTACTATCTTTGTTTTAGAAATAAAATTAACACTTTCCATATGAATCGCAACTTTCTATTTCCGGTTTTTGAGCGTGTCTACGCTTCTGTTGTTTCTGATTGGCGGAGACGCTTGTTATCCTTACCCGTGGGTACGGTCCTGCTGGTTTCGAGTACCTTATCGCTGGGTGTTCGTGACGAAGGGTTGCAGGGGTCTCCGTCGTTGTTCGTCGAGGACTGTAGTTCTGTTGTCGGCGGTCGTTTCAGCGTTGTTCGGGACTTCGATCAGCTTCCTCTTTCTGATCAGTTTGCAATCGTAGCATCTTTGGATCGCACGACGCCTGTGCTGGTCAAGGAGTTATAGATGCTTACGTTTATTGTCTTACTTAATATATTATGTTCATGAGTTCTACTGTTCAGTCCTTCCTCGTCACTTCCTGTAAAAAGGCCGTAGCTAAGAACGGTCGTTACTATAATCAGCTTGTCGTAGTTGACGAGCATGGCACTTCCATTTCGTGCTTTTTTTGGGAGAACACGGATGCTTTGATGGATCATGTCATTCTGCTTTATGACGGTGTTCCGGAGGCTAACAGTGCTGGGTTCCGGTCTTTCTCGGAGGATCGGTTCGCGGGCGATCTTGGTAACTTCATGAAGGATGCCAAGCTTCAGGAGCAGTATCCTCATTGGGCGTCATTCGTCCATCCGTGCCCTACGTTTGATCGTTTTCAGGCATGCCTTTCGCATCTTCTCGCTGATTGGGTTACCGCTCCAGAGACGCCTGTTGAGTCACTCTCGGCGCGGCAAAAGGTCGTCCGTAAGCTTTTCGAGGAGCTTCCGGCTTTGTACCAGCTTTACTGTGCTTATCCGGCTGCTGCTAAATTCCATCATGCTTACGAAGGTGGCCTTGCTCAGCATACGTTCGAGATTCTTTACATGCTGTGGGGTCTTCGTAAGACTTTCCCTTATCAGTTGGACTTGTTCGTCATTACGCTTGCAGCTTTATACCATGACTGGGGCAAGACGAAGGAGTACACGCCGGAGGTCTTCGAGTATGACGAGACTTTGTGCTTGAAGCCCCATTCGGTTTCCTCCGCGGAGTATGTGAAGGATGTCTATGGTGAGTTCCTTTCGGAGGGGCTTTTGGAGCGCATTCAGCATTGCATCTATTCGCATCATGGCCGTAAGGAGTGGGGTGTTGTATCTGTTCCGGCTACGGTCGAGGCTTTCGTCCTTTCGGAGCTTGACCTTCTTTCGGGACATGGTACTGCTTTCTTTGCGGTTCCGAATCTGGACTACTCGTCTGCTATCGAGCGTCGTGTTATTAACACACCTAATCCGGAGGAGTAGCTTATGGCTTCAGTTTTGTTTTTGACGGCTACGGACAAGGAGCGGCTTAAGATTAAGCCCCTCCTTGCTCGTCATTCTATTTTAGAGGAGCTGGCGGTTTCGTGGCGTATTGAGTCGGTGGGTTATACTGACTTGGAGGCGGCGTGCAATACTTCCGTGGAGTTGACTCGTGAGTACGATCTTATTGTACGCCTTGGGTATGCTTTAGTGAGTTATCCTACTAAGATTGTAGGCGGCACTCTCTTTTGTGGATCTTCACTTCAGGGTCCTGCTGCGGCGTCTTTGGCTGGCACGGAGTTTTATGCTTCGCCAGCAGCGGGTAATGGTTTAGTTTTGTCTCCTGTTTGTACTTCTGGGTGTTTTATCGGTGATGTTGGTGTTGCTTCCCGTGCTTGGCCTTACGATACTACTGTTGTGTATGATGACGCTATGGGAGGTATTGTTGTGGCTCGCAATTGCATTTCTCCGGCTACGGAGATAGGTGCGGTTTACCTCGGTGTTGTTGATCCGCGTCATGACTCTTATAGTGTTTCTGAGTTTGAGGCTTGCTGTGACGTTTATCCTAATGTTGCAGGCTTGGTTGACGCTGCTTGTGGGCTTGTTGAGTTTTGGGATATTAGGTCGAAGTAGCAAATTATATTCTATTTTACACTACTGCTTGTGGATAAATGTAAATTAATTGCAACTTGCCGTCATGAAGAAAGCATTCAAATATCGCATTTACCCAAGCAAGGTTCAACAAGCTTTGCTTCAGGCGACGTTTGGATGCTGCCGCTTTATTTATAATAAGACACTTGACATTAGAAAGACGGCATATGAGGCTGACAAGACGAAGCTTTCGGAGTTTGATCTCATCAAGAAGATAAAGCCGCTTAAGGATGAGTATCCGTGGCTGCGTGACGTTCCAGCGGTTTGCTTGGTTCAGGCCGTTGGTGACATGAATGCTGCGTATCAGAACTTTTTCAAGTCCGGTAAGGGGTATCCCAAGTTTAAGTCGAAGCATCGCAGTCGTAAGTCTTGTAGGTTTCCGTCATCGCATTGTGGCGTATTGCAAGACATTAGTCATTTAAAACTTTCTAAGCTAGGCTTAGTCAAGTACAAGAAGGATTGTGAGTTTGCCGGCATTTTACGGCATATAGTAGTTAGTCAAGATAGCGATGGTAAGTACTACGCTTCGTGCGTGGTCGAAACGGGTGTCGAAGTTCCTAAGTTGCAGCCAGTAGAGGTTAACACGACGGTCGGTATTGACTTAGGGCTTAGAGACTTTATCGTCACGTCTGACGGTCATAAGATACCTAACCCGCGTTTCTATGCCATTATCGACCGCCGCATCGCTCGCTTGCAGAAGCATGAGTCTCGGAAGCAGAAAGGCTCGAAGCGCCGTGCGCGCATTCGCTTGAAGATTAACAAACTTTACATTAAGAAACGTAATTTAATCAAGAATTATATTTACCATGTCGCCAAGACGTTACTGCGTGAAAGCCAAACGCTAGTAATGGAAGATTTAAACATTGGCAGCATGGTTAAAAACCGTAAATTATCTAAATCCATTCAGAACATTTGTTGGGGTGAGCTGCGTCGTGTTCTTGAGTACAAGTCGAAGTGGTTGGGTCACAACTTGATTTTCATAGATAGGTGGGCACCGAGTACGAAGACTTGCAGTTGTTGCGGTTTTCACAATTCTACGTTAACGCTTTCAGATCGTTCTTGGACGTGTCCGGGTTGCGGTACGCATCATGATCGGGATGTTAATGCAGCGCTCAACATTAAGCGTATGGGTTTGGAGTCATTATTGCCTGCGGTGAGCGGGTTTAACGGATGCAGAGAGGTCGGTTACGACTTCGACGAAGCGTCAATATGTACAGAGTATGGTTGTATATAAACGCCTGAGGCTCAGCAATCCACTTTTAAGCGATGCTCCTAAGTTGTTTCCTGTTGAGACGGAAGTTGTTTCTACAAAGTCTCTTATGACGGGTGTTGTTTATGGCTATGGGAGTTGGCGAGGAGTCCCTTTGTTGAAGGTTCACTATCCTACGCATGGTGATAGTTTTGGTTCGGGTACTATCTTGGTTCCGAGTGCCTATGTCATACGTTCTGCCGAGTAGCTATGCGTCTTCTGGTTCGTGATAAGTCGGAGTTTGTCAACTTCGTTCATAACATTTCGGAGCTTCGAGACTTTGTGGAGGCTTATGTGCCGGGTACACGTATTGTTCTTGGGGACATCAGCACCTTTTCCAAGCAGATGGTTTCCATGCTTTTGAAGCTCACGGAGGAGAATCCTCAGATTGACTGTTATAGCTCTTTGGATATTGTCGATCCGGTTTTGCTTAGTAGGTTTCGGGAGGTTGTGAAGGTTCCACTTGAGATTCGTTCTGAGCATTCCGAGAAGGACTTTATGCTTAGTGATCGTTCTTTCTCCAGCACGGTTGCCCATTTGGAGCTTCCGGATACTAGTCGTCTTTTGGCGGTTGGTGCTTCTAAGACGGAGGTTGCTTTATTATCATTGTCGTTATATCGCGGTTAACTTATGTCGGGTTCTACTTTTATCATCAGTTTTCTCACATCTTTGACTTTTGCTTTCATCATTGATTTGGTGATTTCCGGGCTTCTTAAGTCTTTGGTGCGCTCACTTCGTGCTTTTTGGTCGCATAAGGAAGACAATGCTAACTCGTCTTCAAGTGTTGACTCTTATCTCCATACGGTTGTTAAGGATATGCTTCTTATGTTTGTCATTTGTTTTATGTGCGCTACGGCTTTCTGGTCGCTTAGGGTTCTGATCTATTTGCTATGCCGGGTGTGAGGGTCATATCGCTGTCTTCGCCGGATTACTTTCGGATTCTTCCGTTTCTCTTTCCGTCCTACGCTGTATCCAAGAATCCTACGTCGAGTTCTGAGTTTATCACTTATCGTGATATTAAGTCTAAGCAGGATAGGGAGTACTTGGATTACGACTATGCGGATTGCGTTTTCATTTCGCGTCAGATTTTCGATGAGGTCTGGGACGAGGATGTTATCCGTCGTGAGGTTCTGGCTTTCGCTCAGCGAGTCTTCGGTTCCCGCAAGCGCACTTTGAAGACTTTGGCTACGGAGGGTTCTGACTTCATAGATGAGTGTCTGGCTTTCATTTTCACTGGGGTTACGTTCGAGGACGATGAGTCTAAGTTTACGGAGCTCTTTGACTTGTATGGGAGTGTTAAGTTCATTCCTCGGTTTATTCAGGAGTGCGGCAATACGTCTGTAGGTCATGTTTCGGCTTCTATGGATACGTTCATATTACGTTTACTCAACTCCACGGATTCTCCTTATTATCGTCGTGCTAAGATGCGCTTGGAGAGTAGTCTTCGTCCGTCTATTACGGGAGCTATTGAGGCGATGCGTACGTTGGATAAGTTCTACACGTCGAAGTTTCGGGATTTGTGTCAGTTGTGGTTTTATATGAACTTGTTGCGTAGGCAGTATTTTAAGTGAGATTATGGAGGTTGTAGATGCTAAGGTAGACGCGGTTGCGATTCTGAAGGCTTATCGGGAAAAGTTTGCGGATCAGGATACTATGATTAATAGTTTGTTCGTTCAGTTGGACACGGAGTTGGATAAGCTTGGTGATCCGTCGCGGTCCCGGTCGGATAAGAACGACGTTGTTCTGGAGTCGGAGTATTTGCTCACGCGCCTTCGTAGTAAGTTGCTTGTAGAGCTGTCGTCCATCCAGAAGGTTTTGAATTCGGTTTCCAATGCTGGTGCTACGAAGCTGTTTAAGGAGCGCTTAAATACGGTCATGGTTTACTTGGGCCGCCTTAATGATCTACGTGCAGACTTCGAGGTAATCCAGCGCACTAGATACGTTGATAATTGGCGCAGGTAGTTACGTTTACGTCATGTCCACTCTGAGGGCTTATGAGAGAGTGTAGGTCCTTTTCGAAGTCGGCGATGCTCTCGGGGTGGACTTTTTACGAACCTTTTTAATTAACATATAATTATCTACTTCGAAAATGGGTCAGTTTATTCAGTTTGGGCAGAGTGCATCTTCGGTGTCTATCAGTCGTGTAGACATTGCCGTGGGGTACACTGGTTATTGTATTCCTATGGACAACAACACGTTGGCCAAGAATATCGTTTACGTTCGGGGTTTTGGTAACCTTGAGCTTGACAGTCAGTCTATGGTTGAGTTCCGGCTTGAGCCGCAGCTTTACTACTTCTTTTTGGTTGCTCGTCTCAACTGTGATCAGTATGGTCAGGTTGCGAGTGACGACATTACGGTTGAGTATATCCGCATGACGGAGAAGCAGTACTTCCGCTTCTTGGGTCTTCGCCGTGCCAATCCTAATGCTAACGCTATTATGCTGCAGAAGGAGAAGCGCACGAATCAGGAGGGCAAGGACGTTTCGTCGGTGGATTATACTCCGGCTACGCTTCAGTATTCGGATGCTATTCGTCAGCGCATTCAGTTGCTTACTGCTAAGCCTGAAGTTATTCAGGGTCTTTACACGCAGGTTGATGCTGTGACGAGTAAGACTGCTGATGCCTATCGTGCTTACCTTTCGTCCCTCGCTGGTGGCGTTTCTCAGGCTCCGGGTCTTCCGACGCCTCCGCCCCAGCAGCAGCTCGGTCCTATGCCTACGGTTCCGCCTACGCCCCCCGCTTACGGTGGTTATCAGGCAGCTCCGGGTCTTCCGCAGCAGACGTATCAGGCTCCCCCTGCGCAGGCTGCTGCTCCTGTCCCTCATCCCGCTCCGGCCCCTGCTCCGGTTCCTCCTGCGGCTTCTTATCCTGCTTCAGGATATGCTTCTGCTCCTATTGCGCCGCAGGCTCAGGCTCCGGGTCTTCCGCAGGATGCTCCGGGTTTGGCTCCGGGTATGCCTATCACTCCGCCGCCTATGGACCCGTTTGCAGGCAATAGCTTCGGTGGGGGTGAGGACTTCCCGGAGGATTTCGGAGGTTCTAGCTTCTAGACCCCCGTGGATTGTTGGACAGCCGGAGGTCTCTTAGGAGGCTTCCGGTTTTTATTTTTGCATCTATGAGAGTATTGGGTATTGATCCGAGTTTTTCTCGGTCTGGGGTGTGTTTACTGGATAGTGATCTGGGTGTTGTAGGGTATACTTCTATTGAGGTTCCGAAGGTCTTGAAAGAGGGAGGTTTGTTTTAGCACTTATTATATATCCCGATAAATAAACAAAGCCTTCCAACTTTGATTGTTTATTACGTATAGGTTTGCGTATCTAGAGTTATAGATATGACTCCTGAGTTAGGTCTGAGTTGGAAGGCAGACTAAACTCAGGAGTTTATGTTTTTTGGTATAATTTATCGGTGGTTGAGTCCTAGTGGTAGGTCATATGTTGGTCAGACTGTGCATCCTGCTGCTAGATATTCTGATTTCTTTGATTTGTCTTCTCCATATGGTGGGATTAAGATTGAGCGTGCTCGTCGTAGGTATAATCTCAGTTCATGGCAATATTTTATATTAGAGTCTGTTTTAGCTCCTTCCTTTTTTGAGTTGCATGCCAAGTTGGATGCTCGTGAGATTTATTACATTTCTAAATACGATTCATTTTATAATGGGTATAATGGGACTTTAGGGGGTCGTGGTGTTTTTGGTAAACGTGCTAGGACTTATGCTTGTTTTCTTTATACTTGTAGTGGTGACTTTTTAGGCAGTTTTAATTCTGCTAGTGAGGCTTCCTTGCATTTATTTTCATCTTTCAATATTTGTGTAAGGTCACGTAGGTTGTATGAGACTGCAGTATGTGTCCGCCGGAGTGCTCAAGGTTATTTTCTTTTATTTGACCGTTCTCAATTGCCAGAGCGATTATCTTGGTTGCGTCATAAGCGCAATCCGTCTATGATTGGTATAGCGGTTTATGATATTAGTACTGGTTCAGTTTTGGGCTTTTATAATTCTGTAGCGAGCGTGTGTCAGAAGTTTGGTGTTTCTAGTTCTACAGTTAAGAAAGAAGCTGATCTTCATCATATTTCAGTTGGTGCTCATAAACGCGGCTTCTCTTTTGTACGCATTTCTGATGTGGGTTTGATTCCAGATTTAGTTGTTTTAGCACGTAATTGGTACTTTTGTGGCTCTTTTAAAGTTTATGTTTTTGATTTAGATTTTAAGTTTCTGGGCTTATATCCTAGTTTAGATGCATGTTGTAGGGAGTTACGAATATCTCGTTGTCTTGTTAGAAGTGCTTATCATGGTCGACGCGCTTGTGTAAGGAAGTTGATTTTTTTCTCCTTTTCCGGATATTGGTTGGGTTCGGCATCGTTTTGAGTCTGTTTCTTTGTGTGTTAGGCGCCAGTTAGATTCTGGAGTTGACGTATACGATATGTCGTCTGGGAGTTTTATTAAACATTGCGTTTCTGTTTTAGCTGCTTCTGAGTTTACTGGTGTTGATAGAGGTCGGGTTGCGAAGTGCTGTTTTGGTGAATCTTCTTTTTGCGGCAATTTCAAATTTTCATTTAGCTATGCGAGTACTGGGAATTGATCCAAGCTTCACGCGAACTGGTTTGTCTATTTTAGATTCTGACTTAGGCGTTACTGCGTATACCTCCATTGAAGTGCCACGTGTTCTGAAGGAGGGTGGTAATATTTTTCATTTTGATAAATCTTTTCAAGCGGCTACATGGCATGCTAAGGCGGTACGTGCTTGGCTTGCCGAGTATGATGATGCTGTTGATGCTGTATTTGTTGAGATGCCTGCCATGCTTTCCGGTTCCGGCCCGTATCTCCTTCCTTTGCAGTGTATGCTTTACACGGAGTTTCAGGATTTACGGAAGTTTTCTACTGCAGGTTTGATCAGGTCCCCTTCGGGTCTATTTTCGCCCCCCACAGCCGATTTCTATCTAATCCCGCCCACAGCTATCAACTCTTTGGTCCGTCCGTCTACGGCCAAGAAACGGGCCAAGAAAGGCGAGATTCCAGAAGTCCCGCCTAAGAAGATTTCCAAGGAGGAGGGCAAGAAGCTTATCGTCCAGTGGGTGCTGGATCATTATAGTATTGCTATGAACCATGACGAGGCTTCAGCAGTTATCCTCGCTGCTATTGGTTTGGATATACTGGCTGGTACTTACAAGAAGACTTACCAGCTTTGCCCGCGGCTACAGAAGGATCTATTCGATTGATTTACACAGAGTTATGTTTTATTTCAATAATGGTTTTGGTCATTGGTTCTACGACCTAGTGTGTGACTTCTTGGATGGTCTTAGTTATATATCCAACTGGTTCCGAAGGAGCCGCTAGTGCAATTCTATACCCCCTATTTTCATGAGTGAGTCTTCTACACAAGCTACGGAGGAGGTTAAGATACCAATTCCGGTTTTCCCTTCGTCGGATAGTAGTGATGACGACGATTGGGTGTTCTATGCTGATTTATAATTCCCTGCGGAGGGAGTTCTCCGCCTTTGTTCCCAGCAGGAGGGATTCCTGCGATTTAATTATTTTATTTTATGGCCAAAAAGTCAGAGAAATCCGGGAAGTCGGAGTTGACTTCCCTTGCGGACGTGTTGAATGAGTATGGCATCGACCGTCCTACTACGTTTGTCGATACGGGCATCGACGCCTTGAATGACATCTTGGGGGGTGGTATTGCTCGTGGTAGCTCCTACGCTATGTGGGGTGTCGCAGGTTGCGGTAAGTCCACCATTGCGGCCCAGACACTTCGTAGCTTTTGTCGTCAGGGTTTGAAGTGTGTCTTGGTGGATACGGAGCGTGCATGGAATGACCTTCAGCTTCAGTCTTTCGGTTTATGGGAGTACAAGGAGTCTGGTCTTCTTATTCACCTTACGGTCCGTGATTATGCTCAGTTGGAGGACGTATGTAAGGTTATATCTTCAGATCAGGACGCAGGCATTTCGTTTGCCGTCTTTGATAGTATGTCGGAGTTGGAGGCTTACGCGGATAAGACATTGACGGTCAAGGATTGCCGTCCGGGCATTAAGGCGTTGCAGGCATCCTTTTTGCTTCCTCGTATTAAGAACTGGTTTGCGGATGCCGACATTGCGTCCTTATGGCTCTTTCACGCCCGCGCTAACCTCCAGATGGGTGTTCCTAACCCCTACGCCTCGAAGGACCGTCAGGATGGCGGATATGCTGCCCTTCACGTTCCGGACGCTATCATCAAGCTTTCTGTTGGTTTCAAGCTCAAGGAGAAGGAGGGTGACACCGAAGAGGTTTACGGTGTTGAGTTGTTCATGGAGGCTACCAAGAATAAGTTCAGCAAGCCTTTCCGTCAGAAGAAGGTCAAGCTCATTTTCGGTCAGGGTGTTAGCAAGCGCTATGCCACCATTGATGAAGCTGTGGCTTCGGGTGTCATCCGGAAGTCGGGTGCAAGTTATTCGCTTCCGTGGGGTGAGAAGTTCTTTGGAGTCAAGAAGCTTTACGCTATGGAGCATACTACCCTTAAGCGGTTGTACGAGTATCTACGGACTAACGGTGCTTCGGAGGTAGGTACGAGTCCGGGCATTCCGGTCTATGTTGATCCAGCCGTTAATCCGTCGGACTTGGACCCGGAGACAGGTGAGCTTTTATCACCAGAAGGTTCTATTTCAAATTTGTAGTTATGGAGTTGTGTGATACTATTTCCTTCACCTTGACAGCTGTGGGTGCTGCTCATCTTAACGAGTGCGATATGCGTTTCCGTGCGTATCCTTATGTTTATGACCAGCTTTCGGAGGCGGAGATGCAGCGGTTCTATCCTGCGGACTATTATGAGGGTCAGGTTTTGACTATGTCTTTTTCCTCTCTTTTCTGTAGGTTTGAGCGCTATTCTTTCCATCTAGGTTCCGAAGTTCCATTTGTGGATTTGAAGCTAGTAGAATCCAACTAACATGTTTGGTTCTGCGTTTACGTATATGTAACGACTTACTATTTTATGATGATTACAGGCCGGGGTTTTCCTCGGCCTTCGTTGTGGTTTATGGGGGGTTTGGGTTATGGGTTGTGTGTGGGTTGTGGTTGTGGGGTTCCGGGGTGCGTGGGGCCGTGTGGTTTCGGTTGTTGCCTTCGTCGTATGTTGTGCTGGGTTGTTTTTGTTCTGGCAGAGGGTGCAATTCTATATCCATATTTTTGTGGCATTGTTTATGCGTTGCACTGTTTTACGTTGATGTTTTTAATTAATTTGTTTTTCTTATGAATGGTTATCCTCTGTTTGTAGGTTTTTCGTCTAGCAGCGATACGAGTTATACACCGCCGCAGACGTATTGTTCTCTTATGGTCATTCATTTCCGGACTCTTGGTACTACAGAGCTTATTATTGATTATTGCTCGGGCTATGATTTTGAAGGTCATCGTGTTCCTTCGGGTAGGCTTTGCTTGAGCTTCTCGGATAGTAGTGCACAGTCTTTGGGTCTTCATAGGCTTGCTGATACACTAGAGCGTGGGGGTCATTGTGTGTGCTTTGATTTGGTTGCAGCGTTTAGTTTGGATTAGCTTATGGTTCAGGTTCCTAGTATTGATAGCTACCTTTGGGGCTACATAGGTTGTGGTCTTAAGGTTCAGGATTGCATTACGGGTTCTGTCTTCCGCTTTCGTGATGTTCGTCCGGGTAGCTGTAGTATGGACGGAGTTCGTCCTGTGCTTCGTCCTTTGTGGTGGTTGTTTACGGATCGAGGTTTTCCTGTGTTACGTTCTCTTATCGAGTTTTATTATTCGGACGCTTATGACTTTATCTTAGGTTCCGATTATGTTACCTTCAGGAGTCGTGGTTCGGATAATGTTTACACGGCTTCGTGGGCGTTGGATACGGTTCGCTTCTTTGTGGGTTGTACTGCTGTAGGGTGTATTCCTCCTTATTTGGTGTATGATGTCTGTCATAACTACTTTGTTGACTATCGTGGTTTACTAGATTGTTGTGCGGCGGTTCCTACGACTTTGGTTGGCGACGTTTACGCGGAGGGTTGACGCCTTCGTGTATTGGGTTTCCTTCGTGGCCTGTTCTGGCTTCGTGTCTTGGTTTTTGGGTTCTGTTTTTTTTTTTTAGTGTTTATACTGTAGGATGGATATAGTTGTTAGGGATTACCTTGCTGCGCGTGATGTTCGTGTTCGTGTTGAGGGCTTGACGGTTCTTCGTGGTGAGAGCTGCGCTGGTAAGAGTAGTACGTTCCGCGGTGTTGTTGCTGCTTGCATGAATAGGTTTACGTCGGGGTGTGTCCGGTGGGGTTCTGCGGGGTGTAGTGTTTCGGTTCGGTTTTCGGATGATGCCCGTGTTCTTCGTGTTACAAAGACGGAGAAGGGTGGTGCCGTTTACCAACTTGGGGACGTTACTTATGATAAGACACGCCGTGAGGTTCCGTCGGATGTTTGCAGCTTTTTGAACTTCGGTTTTCTGGAGGCGGGTAGCGATAGGCTTTCCTTGAGCTTCTGGGAGCAGTTCACGCCTCCGTTGCTTATGGGTTTCAGCCAGCGTCGTATAGGTGAGCTTCTAGGTTCGGGTTCTGGGTTGTCGGATTGGAGTGTTTGCTGGCGTGGTCTTGGTGTTCGTCGTGACCGTTGCCGCGGTGCTTCTACGAGTTTGGGTAAGCTACTTGATTCTGCTAAACGTAGTAGGGAGTTGTATTGTTCGCTTCAGGCGTCGGGTTCCTCTCTTTATGCTAGGGTTACGGCTGCTTATGGTAGACTTACGTCGTTGCGGTCGCGTCGGTCGTCGTTGTCGCAGCTTTTAGTGCTGTGTACGACGGATTATAGTGCTGCTAGTTCCGTTGTTGCGGGGTACTCACGGTTGTCCTCGGTTTTGGATGCCTACGCCGGGCTTTTATCTCACCGCCGGGAGGTAGTATCGTTTTTGGGTTTATATGCAGCCAGATCGCTTCTTTCGGGTCAAGTTTCGGATATTCTGGAGCCTTGCTTGGGTGTTCTTGATAATCATTCGTCTTTTGTATCTTCGTGTTCGTCGTTGCGTTCGCGGCAGACGTCGCTTGGGTCTTTAGTAGATATGGTTACGCGCCGCGGTTCTCTGTCGTATGGTCTTTCCGTTGCGTCGGAGTATGCTTCGTACCTTTCCGGGTTGGAGAGTCTTGCGTCGCGTCGTGCTTTCCTTTTGTCGCGCCGTGAGCGTTTGGAGTCTCTGTTGTCACTTCTTACTAGCCGTGGTTCGTTCGCTTCAGAGATTTCGCGTTTGGAGTGTTTGCTTGATAGTAGTGTTTGTCCTTTGTGCGGTTCCCCTTTGAGTTCCTCTTGTTGTTAATTTTCTTTACGTATATCGTTTGGCTTTATTTTTAATTATCTATTTGTATTATGGCTTTATCGTTGGAGGATATACAGCGTCGTAGGTCTGAGGTTGCTTCGAGCTTATCTGCGGCCCAGACGAAGTTGGGTGTTTTGGAGTCTCAGATTTCGTCATTAAGTAGTAGTTTAGGTTACGCTACGGTACCGTCTGAGTCACAGCTTCGTAGTGATCTTGCGGCTTTGGATCGTGAGATTGCGTCTTCGGAGTCTTTGCTTTCGGCCGCGGAGTCTGAGATGTCTTCGTGGCTTTCTAAGTACGAGGCGCTTCGTGAGGGTTCTCCGGCTCCGGTTCCTTCGTCGCCGTCGGGTTCTGGCTCGTCGGGTTCTGGCTCGTCGGGTGATGCTGCTTCGGCTTCAGGTCCTGTTGTTTCTTGTGGTCCTTCGGGTTCTGGTTCGCTTCCGGACTTCGATGATGATGATGCTCTTGCTTAGTCTATGGCTTCTTTAGGTGATACATACATAGGCTCTGGAGTCGAGCTTCGCTGTACGGATTGTATGGATTATATGCGGTCTTTGCCGGATAAGTCCTTCGACGTTGCTATTGTCGATCCGCCGTATGGGCTTCATGTTTCTAAGCGTGACTAGGGAGGTCTTTCGTCTAAGATTTACATGGGTTCATGGGATGACAGTATTCCGGATGGTTCTTACTTTTCGGAGTTGTTCCGTGTTTCGCGTCACCAGATTATCTGGGGTGCTAATTATTTTACGTCTTACTTGCCGGGTATTATGTCATGGGTTGTGTGGGATAAGAGTATTCCGGACAGCTTGAGCTTTGGTCAGGGTGAGCTTGCGTGGACGAGCTTCGGTGGTCCTTTGAAGATTGCGCGTATTCCTTACCGTGGTTCTGTTGGTGCAGATGATGTTCGGATTCATCCTACGCAGAAGCCTGTTAAGTTGTACGAGTGGTTGCTTTCGCGTTATGTTAAGCCGGGCATGCGTGTTCTGGATACCCATATGGGTAGTGGTTCTTCGGCCATTGCGTGCCTGAATGCTGGTCTTTCCTTCGTTGGATGTGATCTTGATCCTATCCATTACGAGGACGCTAAGAACCGCTTTACTTTCCATAGTAGACAGCAGCGATTGTTTTGATTATGAATTTGGATTTGTATACTAGATTTACGGAGTCCTATACTTCATTATGCCGTCGTCTTGAGGATGCCGACGAGCGTGTTCTCAGCTACGAGCGCCAGTTGGATGAGGTCCTTTCGGAGTCTTCGTTGCTTGAGCGCTGCCGTGACGCTATGGGTTCTGCTAAGGAGCTTCTTACGAAGTCTTCGCTTACACAGTGCGAGCGCCTTGCTACGCTTGCGGTTCGTTCTATCTTCGGTCTGGACGCTAAGGTTGTCTATGATTCGGATGCCAGCAAGTTTCTGCTGGATTACGGTGACGGTAAAAAGAGCGATTTGACGACCGCGCAAAGTGGTGGTTTAATGGTCGTTGTGAGCTTTGTGTTCACGCTTTACTTGATCATGAAGCACAAGTCGCGCCGTGTTTTATTTATGGACGAGGCTTGGGTTCAGGTTTCGGCGGCTCATTATCCTCGGTTTATCGACTTTGTTCGGACCATCTGCCGTGACTTTGGTTTTGAGATTTTGCTTGTATCGCATGATGCTCGCTTGACGCTTGACATGTGTGATAGGTGCTATGAGATACGTGATGGGGAGGCCCATCGTTTAAAGTAGGATTTTATTATGGATTGTTTGGTTAATAAGGATTTGCTGCCGGGTATTATTGCCGACAGTGGTCTTATGAAGTATGCCTTCGGTGAGCTTAAGGCTTTGGGTTATACTTCGGCGTCGGATGGTATAGATGGTATGTTGTATAATGATGTCATCGAGCTTTTAGCTGTGTTTGTGTCACAGGGTCATAGTAATAATTCAGCTCCTATTATTTTGAATATGTTTCAGCGGTTGGCGCAGTTTCAGCCGCTTTCACCGTTGCGGTTTACGGACGACGAGTGGGTTGAGTTCGCTGACGGGAAGTTTCAGAATATCCGCCGTAGCTGCTTCTTTAAGGAATCTCCGCATGATCGCGTTTATACTATCGAGGGTTATATGAAGTGTTCTTCGCGTCGCCGTGAGTTCGGGAGTTCTGAGATTACGGATGGTACGGGTTTCTGTTGGTCTGGCGGTGGTTTTCATGTCATGCATGACGGGGTTGTTCTTCCGGAGGCTTATACGCAGCGTTGTTACTTACCTGCGTCTTCTTATGCCGATGGCTTTAAGCCTTACGATTGCATATCGTTGCCTTGCACGGAGGTTGAGGTTTCTCCTAATAATTGGGAGTTTTTCGTCGAGGATACGTGCCCAGAGTTGCAGTTGTTGAAGACCCGTTACGAGTTGCAACCTATGCGTCCTGATGTTTCCTTTGTTGGTAAACACATTCTACAGTTGTAGTAGTTTATGGGAGATTGTGGTTATAGCGGGTTTGTACCTGCAGGTGGTGAGTTTCAGTTTTACGACCGTGTTTATAAGGTTGTTGCTTTGGTCGACTTGGTGAGTCCTATTCCTACGCCGTGTCCGGGCAAGACGGCATATTCCTATGCCCATTGCCCTAGTTGTGCATTTGCGGATAATCCGTGCCTTTGTGCACAGGCTAGGGATCTGATCGGCGGGTGCTGTGGTTCATGTCGCCGTGATGGTACGTCGGTCTGTATTTTCGCGCTTGGTGTTGCTGTCCGTGGGACGGGCGACATCGTTGATCCGGAGGAGGCTTAGCTTATGAACACTAAGGTTAAGATTTTCGAGTTGCAGGTTGGTGATTACCTTTATGGTCTCACCACGACTCTAGGCTTCAGCACCTACAGGATTGCTTGCATTGAGCGTCATAAGGATATGGTTGACTTGGAGTTATCGGGTCAGGGTCCTTCTGTTGGCGAGTATCGTGTTCAGGTTTCGTGTAGAGAGGACACTGCGTTGCTGATGCTGGCGGGTACTATTTACTTTGATAGTATGCACCTTCTTTATTTGACGGGTTCTTTGTCGGCTTTATACGGCAATGCTACTTATATTGTGCAGTGCATTCAGGATATTGGGTATTCTGCTTTATCTTCGGGTTGGGTTTCTGCGGATTGTCGTGTTGCCAATTCGGGTTCCCTTGAGGTTGTCTGTGGGTACGATGAGGGTGCCTATCGTCGTGCTATTGTTGCGGGCATTAACTTTGGGGGTGCTACTGGAGATTCTGGTCCTTACCTGCAGTTAGAGGTTAATTGCGCTCGTAATCTTTATTTTCGTCTGGGTAGCGATGGTAGAGTTTATATGGTGGATGCGACAGCTTTCGAGTCTCGTCAGAAGGCACTTGCTGAGGAGATGAGTCGTTCGTGGTCCAATGCTTCGCCGAACAGCTATTTGTAGTTTTTTTTTTCTAACTTTCCTTCAATATTTATTTGCATAATTAAATTAACTTTCTTATCTTTGTGGTGTAGAGATAGTTCTACAGCTACTTAGTATGGATTTGGTTATGGCAAAGTATGTTTTGAAGAAGGTGATTTCGGGTTCGCAGTTCGTTTACACGGTATATGACGAGTCGGGTAATGTGGTTTCGACCCGCACGAGTTCTAGGAGTTATGTAGCGTGCACGGCAGACGGTGAGTTTTATTTCTGTCGTCTTAGCTTGATTGGGTCTGCTATTCGGAAGTACGAGCGTGCTATTTCGGATTTATCGGCTATTGAGTCTGGTGCTTCTGCGCGTCAGGTTCTGGGCTACTATAAGCGTACTATTTACTCGGATTACAATCTTGATGATCTCCGGGAGCTTGCTTCTCGTGCGGAGGTTCGTCTTCCGAAGTTGCGGGCTATTGCTTATCTGGCGGAGTAGCTATATTCCTGCGGGGAGTTCTTTTTCTCTCCGCAGGCTTTCATTTTTAGTGTTGAATTTTAATTTTGTGGATTATGATTGAGACAATGCGTGTTAAGGACTTTCTGAAGGATTCTCGCCGTCATGGGCGTTATGCTATCGGGACTTCTCCGTCTAACTTGAAGACGGTTTCGGGGTACTCTGATAATACGTCGGGAGGACGCCGCTTCCTTCGTTTTTCGCATATGGAGGTTGTCGTTGATGACTTCACGACGGTTGTCGTTGACTTTTCGCAGCGTTAGCGTCCTGCCATTTGGTTAACTTTTAATATGCAATCAGTATGAGTAGTATGATGACTATGGGTTTGGGTTTAGCTGCTGGGTACACGAGCGCTGCTACGGATATTCCTATGAAGTTCTGCCCTAAGTGTGGTGTTTCGAAGCCTTTGTCTTTGTTTTCGCGTAGTTCTGCGAATAAGGACGGCCTTCAGTGTTGGTGTCGCTCTTGCCAGAGTATTGCCGCTAAGGCTCGTGCAGCTCGTCGCAAGGCTGCTAAGGCTGCTGCTAAGGAGGAGGGTGCTAGTAAGTCGGATGTTTCTACGCCTTCTACTGTGGAGGATGGTTCTACTCATATTCGGCGTTCGGATTATCATGTTGTTTCGGCTTCGGACGCGGAGGTTCTTGGCGGCGTAGTTCCGGCGGGTAAACCTGCGTCGAATTCGGTTCTGCGCGCTCATGGTTTTCAGCGTTGCTCTAAGTGTTATTCTATCCTGCCGCTTTCTGAGTTCACTTCGTCTTCTGGTCGTGTAGACTACTACTGTAAGGAGTGTCGTAAGTCGGCTACTGACTCGTCACGTTCTGCTGCTTCGTCTGCGAAGTTGTGTGCTTCCAGTGCGGAGTTGAAGAAGGCTATGTCGGTTGAGGTTCCGGCGGCTAAGGTTGTGGCCCGCAATGGTGTTCCTACGTCGGAGTCTAAGCTTCCGCGTCGCCTTCGTAGGTTATCCCCCCCTTGCGGCGGATGCCGTTCCGGGGAGTTCCGACCGCGTGTCTTCAGTGGATGTGTGTATTGAGTCGGGTGTGTGCTCTGATTTGAGTGATACGCGCGGCTTTAACCCTTTGTTCGAGGGCATCTCGTCGGAGGAGTTGTTTTCGGAGCTTGAGGCTCGTGGTTTTGCTCTGGATGGCGTTTACCGCCTTCGTGTCATTCGGGAGCGCGTTGTCAGGTAGTACGTTTACGGTTTATGTAGTTTATTGTTATGGAAGTCACTCGTGGTTTACTGTTGGATTCTTTGAAGGGGTCTGACAACTTTGATAAGTGTATTTGTCTTGCTAAGTACCTGATTTCGGAGATTGGTGGGACATTTACTATCGAGCATATGATGTCGGATACCTATGTGTTTACCTTTCGCTCTTATGATATTGAGGATGCGCTTGCTGTTGTATTCCGGGGTACTCGCTGTACGGTTTTTCAGTCTGGAGAGGCTCAGCGTATCTTCGTTGGTCCTTTCTCCGGGGATGATCTTAGTGTTCTTTTGGAGCTTTTCGGTGTCGAATGAGTCGCTTTCTTTTCATTACGGACTTGCATATAACCACCACGTGTCCGGTCCGCACGGGTAATCCTTTGGAGGATGTTTGTTCTAAGCTTCGGTGGTGTGTCGACTTCGTCAATGAGCATGATGCTACGTTGCTTCTTGGTGGTGACATCTTCGATAAGCCTACGGTTCCTCTGGAGGCTATTAACATGGTCATCGAGGTCCTTCGTGGTTGCCGCCGTATGCCATTAGGTGTCTGGGGCAATCACGATCAGCTTTACCGTGCTGCAGAGAATAATCCTAAGTGTGCCCTGTATACACTTGCTTCGTCCCGTGTCATTGCGCTGATTGATGACCGGGATGTTGAGTTTGAGGATTGTACTGTCACTAATGTTCTACCTTTGCAGACGAGTTCGAGTCCTCAGATTTTCATTTATCACGGTTTCCTCAACCAGAAGGACGGTCGGTTCACGGTTCCGCTTTCGGACATTGCTTCTCCATCGAGTCCTACGTTGGTTCTGCTGGGGCATGACCATATTGAGTATGCGGACTTGGAGTTGTCGGACTCGGTTACGGTTGTTCGTCCGGGCAGCTTGTTTCGGAATCGCCGTGTTGAGACGTCGGAGCGTCCTCCTAAGGGGGTCTATGTTGAGGTTTCGAATGGGTCTATTTCTCACCGCATGGTCGAGGTTCCGGCTCGTTCTTTCGACAGCATCTTTGCTGTTAAGACGGATGGTTCCGTTGCGCCGTCGGAGGATGTTGATTATGACAAGCTTCTAGAGACGCTTCAGGCGAGCTGTGGTTCTGATGATCTCACGTTTATAGATGCTCTTTCGTCGGTTGCGGACGAGGACGTCGTTTTGTACTGCGAGGGTGTCGTAGCGGAGAGTCTTCAGTCTTCGGCGCGTTAGTTCATAAACTTTTAACATTTCCATATGTCTAATATTAATGATTTTAAGTTAGAGGGGGCTGTGGCGTCGGATGCCATGTCCCCTCTTAGCACGTTAGGTCTTGATGATGTTTCCGCTTCGGAGCTTGCGGGCATTGCAGAGGCTTCGTCGGGTCTTCCTTATGACCATTACATTTCGTTTTCGAAGCTTCAGGCTACTCCTATGCTTCGTGTTCTGGATTGCCTTTCAAAGTTGGCAGCGGCTTTGTCAGGCAAGAACGTCCTGATTTCAGCCAATGAGAAGCTCATCACGGTCAAGTATGACAATGCTGCCTACCAGTTTGTTTTTCGCATTCCGAACTCGTCGGGTAAGACGTTGTCACCTTTTGCCATTCCCATTTCAACCCTGAAGGCATTGTTCGGGAATGTCATGGCTCACTTGGTTCTCGTCGAGCAGAAGAGTTCCTTCGGGGATCAGCCTGCGGGGCTGTACGCTCATTTCTCGGGGAACCTTGTCTTTGTAGCTACGCAGCCGTTCGACGAGGGTATGTACAAGTTTGCCTACGACAAGATGACGGATCAGCTTGATGGATCTTACATTAGAACTCACCTTCGTTCCTTTACGTCGCTGCTTGCTTTTTCGGAGCGGACGTCGGAGCGCCATTTGCTCTGTCAGGGTGGGATGTCATATTTGCACATCGGCTCAATTCTGGGGCGCATGAAGTCATTCTTTGGTAATCATGACTGCATCATCTCCCGGTATTTGGTTGACTGTATTGCCACGCTTGCTGAGTTCGACGGCACGTCTGTTTCGGGTTTCTTTGCGGACGACCATGCTTCTTTGAAGTTCGGTGATAGCTGCTATCTTCGATTTGCCTACACTTCGGGGGAAGCTGTTTCTAGGTTCATGAGTCCTTTGTTCCGCAATTCGTTCTCGTATGATACCTCGATTCGCATTGATGACACTCCTTTCTGTCAGTTGTTGACGGTTATTGGGTCTTTGGATTACTTCACGGACACTATTAAGGTTTCCTTCGCCACTAGCGACTTTACGGTCGTGGCTCACAAGAAGGACGGTTCGGATGCGACTTACAAGTTCCAGTACAAAGAGGGCACGAGTCCGTCGGGGACTATCATCGTGCCGATTCCAGTTTTGCTTGGTGTTCTGTCGAAGGCTTCGGATGTCACCAAGTATAGCTGTGCTTCTAGTAGCCTTGTTGTAGACTTGGGCGATTGTACTTACTGCGTACGCTCTGTGGTTATGGCGTAGTCATTGTGGAGTGTTGTTTGCTTCTACTTCCCGGTCCTTTCATGGGGCCGGGATTTTAATTTTCGGCATTGTGCAATTATATATCCTATAAATTCATTTAGGCGTGATTACAGAGCTTCTTTCAGGCATGAGTGTTTCGGAGTGTCGGCGTCGTGGTCTTTCGTCGCTTCGTCCGTCGGGTTTTTCAGGTCCGGGTCTTTATAGCCTTTGTAAGGTATCTGATTCGGTCTCATTGGTGCTGCTGTCTTCGGATGAGCTTTCCGGAGTTCAGGACGCTGCGTCTGAGGGGTCTTTCGTCACGTTTGGAGGCATTAAGTATCGGTTATTACAGGAGACGCCTAATGCGTGGCTTGTAGAGCCACTTTCGGGCGATGCTGGGGATTCGGATTCTTTCATCACGTTATTGAAGTCTCAGTATTCGGAACCCGATCCGGAGGTAGATGCAGATCAGGAGTCGTTGGATGCAGCTACGAAGGCGCATGCTTCTACGCTTCCTTCGCCGTCGCGTTCTGCTTCTACGCATAAGGAGTCTGCCTCCTACGATTTCACTAAGCCGTACAAGGCTTCAGACTTGAAGTTGGTTGCCTACTCGTACATGAATCCTACGCTGTGGGCGGATGCGGTTAGTGCGGTTGCTTCGCGTGATGGTTCCGATAAGATTATGGTTGGTAAAGTGGTTTCTGAGTATCGACGCTTGCGGCGTGCTTCTAAGAGTAAGTAGTAGGTATGCTTAGGGATAGTGATTATAGGGATTTGTGTCGTGTCGAAGATTCTTCGGCCAGTTCTGTTTTTGACGCCGCTGGTGATTCTAAAGGTGTTTTGGGTGCTGTAGGTGGTGCTATTAAGAATGCTTTTAAGGAAGCGGGCAAGGGGTTACTTACGGATTTACTGTATGGCTCTACTGGCTTGAAGGGGTCGGATATCGTCGAGTTCTTTGACACGTTGGACAAGAAGCTTCGTCATGGCGACCGTGCTGCTTTGTCTGCTGCGCTTGCGCAGATCGCATACGGCAAATGTAATCTGCAGGAGGGCTTCTACATTTTGAGTGCTACGGATGTCACTTCGTCGTCTATGGAGGATTACACTTTCAAGATGCCTATCTTTGCTGCTGTTGATTGGGACTCTTATAAGAAGCTTAAAGAGTACAAGCGTGGTGCATGGGAGGATATTGACGATGTGGATAGGCGTGATGACGCTAAGGCGAAGGAGGAGAAGGAGCTTGCTGAGTTGCAGTCTAAGTTCCTTGACAAGCCTTTGACGGATGCCTACGCGGGTGATGACTTTTTGGCTCATATCATTCTGAATCCTGTGTCTGGTGATTTGTCGGTTCATTGGGGTTACATTCCCAATAAAAATATTGAGCAGGCTTTCGTTGCGAACGTATCCGGGGGTCGTTCTTTCACACTCAGTGTCTTCAAGGATGATAAATCTGCGGTTACGGCAGTGCGGCAGAAAGAGGTCTCGAAGTAGTTGTGCCTTTAAATTAACTTTCTTATATTTGCATAAAATTTACACTCATGAGTTTTACAGATATAATTTCGAGTAGTGTCATCACGGATGCGGATGCTTCGAGCTACGATTCGGATAAGATGGCTTCTCAGTTTACGGAGACGTTTGGCTTTCCTCGGAAGGGTAAGTGGGGTTCGATGAATTACATTCTTTCGGTTCCTAGTGGTAACTACGAGGATATTGAGTTGAATTCTGCGGGTGTTCCGGTTTATGCGGGGGCGCAGTCCTCGCCTTATGGTGGGGCTGTATTTCTTGTCGAGGTTTTGCCGTCGGGTGAGATGTCGGTTGTCGAGGATATTTCTTACGCGGGTGTTATGGCGGAGCCTACGGTTGCCGATATTCTTTTCGATTACGATCTTCTGGATTTGGATAATGAGTATTATGTTGAGTCTTACGAGAAGAAGTATGGTGCCGCGCCGGATGAGGATGCTCGGTACTCTGCTTCGGAGGATGTCGATGATAGTATTGATGCGCCTGCACCTTATAGTGCGGGTGTGACGATGATGTCTGACATTGGCTCTCATGTTCCGGGTCAGTTCCCGGCCAAGCGCCGTCGTCGGACTTGTGATGAGTAATTCATTTTTTTCAATTTTTAGATAGTTCATTATGGGAAAAGGTTTTTGGGAACACATGGTTGCTGACAGCACGTCATGGGTTCAGGATTCGAATGAGCGTCTTAAGGAGTACCTTGAGGGTTCTTTGAGTAAGGCGGGTCTGGAGTCTTTCGTTACGGTTATGCCGCGGCGTGACGGTTATCGTATTTATGCTGGGGAGAAGCCGGACGCTCCTTTTGCATATGTAGATGTTTACTTGGACGGCAATGCTTTGGTTGTTGAGGGTTCCAGCAAGCGGCATCTTTCGGAGCAGGAGATGGGTGACTTGGCGCGTTTCCTCGGCATTTCGGGTTCGGAGGCTGGTGAGAAGCTCAATCGCTTCCGCAAGTTCATTGACGCGCTTCAGAAGCACGCGGGCGAGGACGTTGACAAGCTCGAGGACTCGAAGGTTTCGGATGCTTGTGGTAAGGCTGATAAGGGTCAGAAGATCGGCGAGGCTGCTCCGAAGGCGACCGTGTCGGATGACTTGGGAGCTTCGGCTGATGTTTACTTGGCTCATGATGGCGACATGTCTTTCGATGACGCTGCCGCTATCATTTCTTCGTTCAATACTGATTACAGTTTGGAGGATGGTCTTTTGTGGGTTTCTGAGAAGTGGGTCGACCCGTCGGATTCCGCCACTGAGGTTAATCTTTCATTGGCGGTTGGCATTCTGGGCATTGCCAATGGGGATGATATTGTAGCTTCCGATCTTTACGATAGCTTGTCGGATGACGAGGTTTACGATACGCTTGCGATTAAAGATTTGGTTGTTCAGGTATATACCTCCGATCATCGTGAGTATCATGAGTTTATTTATAAGGACCCTTCTCATGAATTGCTTCGCAAGGTTGTGCGTACTGTTCTGTTCTTTTCTGAGGCTCGGGACAATTACAAGGACACTTATGAGGGTCTTAAGAAGATTTTGCCTGCTGCCCAGATCAGCGACTCTGTCTCTGTGAATTTCAAGAACTCGAAGGGTGGTTCTGTTGTTCGTCAGATTTCGGGCGAGCGTGTTGGTAAGCCTGTTGGCAAGGCTCGTCCGGTTAGGGATTCAAAGGCTTCGGAGGTTGCTAAGATCGACAAGGCTTTGGACTTGGTTCGTAATGCCTATAAGAGTACTGGCAAGAAGTCGGAGGTCAAGGGCATGTCTTTGGACATCAAGGGTCTCGATGATGCTGTTGTTGACCTGAAGGCATATAAGTCTGGCAAGGAGGATAAGATTGCCGTTGAGATTCGTTGGAAGGACGGTGAGCGTAAAGGCTTCGATTACGGTATCGACGCTAAGGCTTCTCATGTTTACGGTGACATTGTTTCGTTGAAGAAGGTTGCCGACAGTTTGGAGGACCCTACGGAGGACTTGATTGGCATTGCTAAGGAGGGTGATATTACTTACGCCGAAGTCGAGAGTATTTTCTCGGCTAATGGTGTCGCGCCGTCTCTTGATGATCGTATTTTGTGGGTCAACTATAAGTGGGATGATCCGGAGGACTTAGTGGATACGGTCCATCTTGATTTGTCATTGGGTCTTGCCGGCATTGGTGGTGTTGATGAGTATGAGCCGTTGCTTGACATGCCGGAGGACAGATTCATGCAGGATATTAAGATTGACTATGTTTTAGTTCAGACTAGGTTATATTCGGGGGCTAAGGATACTGAGACTGAATACGATGAATTCTATTACGAGAATCCTTCGAAGTTCACTCTTGATCGTATTTCTCGTGTTGCGAAGGCTGTTAGTATCGTGGCGTCCTCTTACGAGGGTACTGTGAAGCTCTTGGAGGCTAGTCTTCCGAAGGAGGGTCGTGTTTCTGACTCGGTTCATGTTGACATTAAGAATCGCAAGGGTGGTGCTTCGGTTCGCCAGATCGATGGTTCTCGCATTGGCAAGCCTGTTGCAAAGGCTCGCCCGGTTCGTGATTCGAAGCTTGCGGGAGGCGAGATTAACAAGTCGGCATCGAAGGCTAAGGTTCGTGTCTTTGCTCCTGCGTCGGCTTTGGTGTCGTTCCAGAATGCTTGGGCTAAGCTGCAGTCTAATTCCGAGCTCCAGAAGGCCAAGTCGTTTATTAATTACATGGGCGAGCTTACACCTGTTGAGCTGGTGCGCAAGGGAGCAGATGATGTGGATGTTTGTGTTAACGGCAAGTCTGTTGGTAGTTACGACTTGAAGAAGGACAGCGCCGACTACGTTTTCTATGACCTTATTGGTCGTGACGTTGCTATGGTGGGTGATCACGTTGACAAGGGTCTTTCGAAGACGTCGGATGATGTTGACTTTGCTGCACGTGTTGTTCCTCAGACTAAAGTTTATATTAAAGACTTCTTGACTACCGATCCTTATGGCCATAGCGGCGATGCAGGTGTGGTTCTCGGTCGTCTGGATGTTGATCCGGATACAGTTGTAGTATCGTTCGAGTCGGGTGCTCCTGTTGCCTTGTATGACATTGACGCTATTGAGCTGGATATGGCTGCTGTTTCGGATTCTGTCGAGGATGCTGCTAGTCTTGTAGCTTCTTTGGAGTCTGATTCGTCTCTTGCGAATCAGCGTCGTGTTGCAGACATTATGCTGAAGAATGACATGCATGTTCTGAAGGATGGTCGCAAGGAGATTATGGTCATTGCTAATGCCGATACTGATATTCCGTTGTTCTCATTCAAGCAGCATGCGTGGACGAACATTCATGATAAGGCGTCGGATTCCGAGAAGCGTTCGGATTTCGTCTTCCCTGCGGATTCTTCGGATGTGAATGACGGTAAGGGTCACTTTCCTTTGAATAGTCTTCGTCGTGCTCGTGCTGCTATTGCTTACGCAAATAAGTATCAGGAGCTTCCTACGTGGTACTCGGGTGATCTTGACCTGAAGGGCTTTGTCGATAAGATTGTGTCAGAGGTCAAGAAGCAGTATCCGTCTATTGAAATTTCCCCGGAGTCTTATATTCCAGCTCCGGATCAGAAATAGTTGCACATAGTTTTGAAGTGAGAGGTGGGGCTTAGGCTCCACCTTTTTTATTGGTTTTATTTCTTTATTAAATTAATTCTATTTATATTTGTGGTGTTAAGTACGTTAATTGTTCAATTTAATATGTTTTGGAGATAAGTAAACCTTTACTGTTTTCAGATGTTTATGAGGCGCTGGCGGCGCTTTCCTCTACTGGCCATGCGTACGGGGATGATGGCTGCTTTCGTGTCTTTTACGACGGTGCTTCTGCATCATGTTGCCTTGAGGTTCATACAGCCTTATCTACGTTTCCGACGCGCGATATGCATGAGGTTCCTGTTTGTTCTTTGTGCGTAGATTTTGTGTCGTTTGCGGATCAAGGGTCTGTTCCTGACATATCTCGCACTTTGGTTTTCAAGACTCCTACGTGGTTGCCTTTGGTTTCTCAGGTTGCGACTGTGTTACAAGACCTTTGTGCGTCTTGTCGCGGAGGTCTTCCTAACCGTATGGCTATTGTAGACCAAGCTGTTGCTTCGCTTCAGTCTTTGGGTTTTGTACTTGGTGATTTTCCGATTTATGAAGACGCCTAAACGTGATACCTTCTTCGCTGATGCTGCTAGGCGGCGTATTGATAATGAGTTCTGGGTTGCTCCGGATGGCCGCGTTGTTCGCCTTCGTGTGTCGGACGATCCGGACTGGGATATTATCTCCAGCATTGTTTCTATGCATGGGGCTATTGCGGAGCAGCAGTTCAGTAATTGCATCGGCTATCCGGAGGATTATGTTCGGAAGTTGGGTTGGGTTTCTGTTCGGCTTGATAACGAGTACCGTGCCATTCATTGCTACAAGGAGCCTACACAATCTCAGATAAACACGATGTTTGATTTGGGTTATGTTTTGAATGATTGTACTGGGTTTTCAATGCTTGGTCCGGTGTGGTCATTTTATAAATTGCCGAAGTGATGAATTGTTCTTTTCTGAAGCGGTTTTCGCGTTCTGCTTTCTTACGGGGTGGAGTCGTCAGTCCCCATAAGTTCGCCTACCTAGTATTTGAGTGGCGGCGTTTGTCTGTCGAGTTAGGAGCAGACTGGTATGGCCTTGCGTTTGGGCTTCGTCTGTCTTGCTGGGCCGTACGAGTTGACTTTTTGGTTTTCAACTTTGAGGTTTCTTTGGTTTCGGAGGATGAGTCATAGGGTTGGTGCATGATGATACGTTCGGTGCGGTTTATAGAGTCTTATTATAAGGTCCTGCATAACGGTTGTGAGTTTTACAACCGGGATGCAGGTCTTATGACGTCTGATGATTTTAAGTCTTCGGATGTCAAGTGGCTCATTGTGTTTCCGTCTTCGTCGTTCGACAAGGATAATTCGATGACGCCTACGGTTCTGTTGGACTTTGTTCGCAGTTCGTGTCCGGGTGTCTTCATTGACTTTGCTTTTCTGCCTTGCCGGGATGACATTCGGTGGTATGACAAGGAGAGTATGCCTTACGCTATTGGTGTGTCATCCCATCTGGACGCTTCTCACTTTGACATTGTAGGTTTTAGCATTTCATGCTTGTACGAGATTCCGGTAGTTCCGTGGATGCTTCAGTCTTTCTCGCGCTGCGATAAGCCTATTCCGCTTTCGTGGTCGGAGCGGAGTAAGTATAATATTGATGAGCTTCCGGTCATCTATGCAGGCGGTGCTTCTGTGGTCTACTCAGACATTCTGTTTGGTGATTTAGGCGATGGTCGCAAGAGCTATCTGGATTTCATGCATCTGGGTCAGGTCTGGTCCCAGACTCGCCTACTGCAGCTCATGTTGAATAAGAAGTACAAGAATCCGATTCGTATTGGTCGTGTTCCTTATCTTCTTTGGGAGCGTGGTGATCGTCATTGCTATATGCCGCAGGCTTATGATATTGTCTTTGATGGTTGTCGTGTAGTATCGGTTACGCCGACGTCATCTTCCGTCCCTTCGTCGGTTGTTTTTAATACGGGTCAGGAGAAGCCGTCGGGGCTTCTTGGTGCTTCTCGGGGTTATCTTCGTGGTTCGGGTGGCAACGCGGGGCTGGCTATGGTCTCTGCTGCGGAGGGTTGTGGCTTTACGGGTAACTGTACCTTTTGTGCCGAGGGTCACATTGCGGGGGGCTTGCATGAGGAGTCGCAGGATGATATTGTTCGTATGGCCCGGGCAGCTAAGATATCGTCGGGTGCGGATACGGTTAAGCTTGCGTCTTACAATTTGAATTATCTTACGGATTGGAAAGGCACGGTTGCTAGGGTTCAGGAGGTTTTTCCTACTGTTTCCTTCAGCAATATGCGGATGGAGGAGCTTGGTCGGGATGAGGATGCTATGGAGCTGCTTTTTCAGCTAGGGTTCCGTCGCGGCACTGCTCCTATTGAGGGTATTAGTCCTCGTATTCGTAATGGGTATTATAACAAGGGCTTGTCCGAGGAGGCGCTGGATTCTTACATGCGTTTCATGGTTCATAGGGGTTGCTTGGACATCAAGGTTGGTATTGTCCTTTGCGGCCTTGAGGAGGGTGCTGATTGGCAGTGGTTGTATGACTTCACTAAGCGCTGGAAGGACTACGCTGCTTCCCGCGGGGGTAAGCTACCTATTCGGTATCGTTGTACGCCTTTGGTTCAGTATCCTTTGACGCCTATGGAGTATACGGCTAAGTCCGCCGCTCGCATTAGTTATGAGGATGGTGAGTGGGTTCCACGGTATTGGTTTGACAAGTTTGCTGCGGAGCTTGATACGCGCATTCAGGTTAACGGCTATCGTTACAGTACGTTGCTGGAGCAGGTTTTTGTGAGCTTGGGTCGTAAGATGACTTCGTCCTTGCAGTCGGTTTTGTCTTCCGGGCATTTCCTGTACAACATGCGCGCTTTGACTACTTCGTCTTTTATGGATGATATCCGTTCGGTTATTTCCGCCGATGCTGCATCTTTCTTTGAGATGCCGGATATTGATTCCTATGTTTCCATTCTGTCGGCGGTGTCCTCTCCTTTTTCAGAGGTTTGTAAGTTGCAGGGACGTAACATCCAGTCGGGGCTTTCGGCGCTTCCTATGAGTCGTTGCCTTCGTACTAATGCAGTAGATCGCCTTACATGCTATGAGAAGATTTCAGGGGGTTGTACGGGGTGTGTTGGGAAGGCTGCCTCCTTGCGTCCATTTAACCGTCAGTTGCTATCTTCGGTCACTTCGAAGGATATTCTTGCCGTTGTTAAGCCAGAAACGGTCCAAACGCTTCGTTTCAGGATAAAGAGGTATGGTTACGCCACAGTTTTAAATCCGCGTCATACAGCGCATATTTTGGCCTCGGCATTAATGCAGCATTCTGAGGTTTCGGCTGCGTCCTTTATTCGTGTATCGAAGATTCACTCTATGTATGGTCAGTCTTATGCGGATAGTCATTGGGACGTTAGTGGGAGTCAGTTAGTAGACCTTGAGTTTAGGACATTGCTTTCTACAGATGTGGTTAATGCTGCGATTGCGTCTGCGAATTCGATACTACAGTCTTTTACGATTATGGGCTTCTCGGATGGGAGTCTTGATTCCGGTATTGAGTTGACAGACATGAATGTTTTCACGTTCCGGTCGGATTTGCCATTGGAGGTTTGGGATTTCGTTTTGCCGGAGTACGATGGTTCTGTCATGGTCCTTGAGGGTGACAAGTATTATCCTCGTCTTTTGAAGTCGGGGCCGTTATCTGCCCCGGTTGTTGGGGGTGCTTCGGGAGGTTCGAAGGGTGTCTTCGTGCTTCCGGTCCGTTGCAATCCGTGGTACTATCTTCGTGCTGTTTTGCGTCCTAAGCGAGTACATCCCAATAAACTTTATAGAGATACGTTTATTGACTGCGTTACAACGGTTAGGGTTAGGGATTATGCTGCTTGTAGTGGCTGTGGTTCCTCGAATGCCGTTTATGATATAGGTTCGGGTAAGTCTTATAACTTCTGCACGAGTTGTTTGGCAAAGTTATTATTGAAGAAGTTGTGAGTGAGTTTGAGTGCAGCTTGAAGTGGCTTATTGCTGATCTGTGTATTTGTTCCCATTCTTTGTTGCGGGGTAAGTCCGTAACCCGGAGTTTTGGTTTTGCTGATTTCGGTGTTTATGGGACGATACGTTTTACACGGAGTGCTACGGATAACTACTCATTGACTGGCGTATTCAGTGGCAATGGCTCGGATCAGTTTGGCGAGTTGGTCATTCCTTATTGCCCTTACGTGGGTTTTGACGAATACGCTCGCAATTTTGTTGATTTTATAAAAGAAAAAGTTTTAGTTTGAGTAATGGGAAGAAGTGTTTCTCGTGAGAGTGTTGAGGTTCGTCCGGGTTTTTCCGTTGATATGACGGGCCAGCAGCGAGCTTTTTGGTCTACGCTTACGTCGGTTCCGGTTGGGGATCAAGTGTCCACGGAGGAGCTTTGTACGAAGCTGGATATTGATATTCGCAATTTGCGTGTCTTGAAGAACAAGGTCGGACGACTGGTATCACCTGCTTATATCATTAAGAGTAAGTGGGGTGGCTTTTACAGTTTGGTTCCGGTTTCGGATCAGGCTGCGGAGTCTACATCGACCGTTGCTTCGGAGTCGGTTTCGGAGTAGTGGTGTTCTATGAATCTTCCGGTGAGTCATATATGTCTACCTCCGGGGTTTCGTCACAAAAATTACCAGTGGTTGAAGTTGCTGGAGTTGTGGGGCGGTATTCGTGGTGGTGTTGAGGTTCGTGAGAACTTCATTACGGACAATTTGGCTGTAGATGTTTTGGAGCATCTGCCGTGTGCATCGGGGAATCGTATTTCTTTTTGGTATACCCGAGACGTTGGGGGTCGTGGCAAAAATACTTCCGTTGACTACTTTGGTTTGGTAGGTTTATCCTTGTTGAACTTGTCGGACCGTCGTGTCATTATTACGGAGGGTGTTTCTGATTATTTGTCTGCTAAGTTGTGTTACCCGACCTTCAACGTTCTTGGGTTTACTTCTCTTGGTGGCAATTCGAAGGCTACTCGTATTGTTTTGTCGTTGTTCGACGAGCTTTATTATTTTGCGGATAATGACATGGATAAACATGGGTTTAACACGGGTTTGCGTGCCGGGGGCAATGTTTTGAATTTTTATATGCGTTATGGTAAGCGTGTTCATGTTTTGACACCGAATTTGCCTTATAAGGATACGACGCAGCAGTTTCTGGCGGACTTGGCGTTCGCGTTTAACAATTAGGTTTGTTCTATGGTTTACATGGGGTCTAAGGCGGCTTTGGTTTCGGAGCTTGGTCCTATCCTTCAGTCGCATTTGGTTTCGGATTCTCAGTGGTACATTGAGTGCTTTATGGGTGGTGGTAACATGATTTCTATGATTGATCATCCTTTGCGCTGGGGCAATGACTATAATGATCTTTTGCCGGAGATGTTTTCGTATCTTCAGTCGAAGGTTTACTTTGATGAGCGTACTTGTGAGTGGTGCTTTCCGGAGGATACTTTCCCTACGGAGGTGTCTAAGGAGGAGTATATCTACATCCGCGGTCATAAGGAGGAGTTTCCGAAGTGGCTTGTGGCTTACGTTGGTTTCTGCTGTTCGTTTAAGGCTACATTTTTTCAGGGTTATGCGGGTAAGATGTATCAGGATCGGAACCGCGCTTCTATTTTCAAGCAGTTCACGGCGCAGTACCATAACGGCATGCGGGGCGTCAAGCTGACTGCTGGGGATTACCGTGATATGGATATTCCTCGTGGGTCCTTGTTGTACCTTGATCCGCCTTACGCCAATACGAGTGCTTATAAGTCCAGTACAGGTTCTATTAATAAGTTCGATCATCCTGCGTTCTATCGCTGGTGTGTTTCACAGGTTAAGGATAACGGGTGCTCTGTGTTCTTGTCGGAGTATACGAAGCCGGATTATGGTACATGGGATACGGTTTGGCAGCAGATCAAGTTTAATAACATGTACTCGGGTGGTGGTCCTAAGCCGTTTAATGTAGAGAAGCTGTTTCGTTGCATAGGTGAATAATTCTCGGAATTCATTTGGATTATTAAATTAACTTTCTTATCTTTGTGTTGTAGAAATAGTTCTATAGATAATTTAATATGGATTTGAATTATGGGTGCTGTCAACAAGGATTTGGCTTTGTTCTTTGAGTTTTTAGCTCAGGAAGGAGTTACGGCTCAGTTCTTTGAGAATTGGGTTTCGTGTAATTGGCTTTATTATGAAGGTTCAGATCTTGTTGCTTCGTTCTCTCGGTGGGTTCAATCCTTAGGCATAGCTTGGGACTCTTATATTATTGTTTCTTTTTATTGGCGTTCCACATCTGAGGGTAAAGATTACTGGTCGGACTTAAATTTCAAATGGTTGAGTAATCATGGGACGGTTTGTGAGTAGCGACAGTGTGGTGTATACTCGCTTTTGCGAGATCATCAATGGGTTCACGGGTTATGCTATGTCCCGTCAGGACTTTGAGTCTATTCTAGGGCGATGCGGTAGTCCTTACGCTTGGAGTACGGTCCGCGCGTGGCTTAGGGGTTTGGAGCGCTTAGGCTTCGTTTATTCGTTGTGTAACATCGACCAAGTACGTTCGGGTGTCAAGCAGGTGTGGTTCTTGTATCATCCCCTGCTGCATCCTATGCGTTCTACGGAGCTTAAGTATGCTAAGAGTCTTTCATCGGTCGAGTCTATCCAGTTGAAGTTTTCTCCTGTTTTGTCTCGTTTAGGAGATACTCGTCCGTGGCATGCTGCTTTACATGCTATTAATTCTCGAGTTTTCCATGTAGACGTGAATCTTAAGTTCAAGATTGGTATGGGAGTTGTGAATCGGATTTTCGCTCCTCATGTTAATAGTTTGTTTGCGGCGCCTGTTGTATCTTCTATGTTTGTTATGAGCTTGATTGCTTCTGGGGTTTGTAAGAGGATTTACTGTACTGATCAGTATTTTGCACCACATGCTCCTGTTACATATGGAGGTTATGATCTTGCAGGGTGGGTCCTTAAGATTAAGTCAGTTCTCTCAGATATGGGTGTGTCTTTGAACAGTGATTTTTATGGCTGGGAAAAATAGTACTACTACTTTAGCAAATCTTTATCGTCCTAAGACTTTTGCGGACGTTGTGGGCCAGCCTTTGGCGGTTACCACCTTGAAGCGTATTGCCCATGCGGACGGTATCGCCGCACGTGCTATTTTTATGAAGGGTGCGTTTGGCTCCGGTAAAACTACGACTGCCCGTATTTTTGCTAGAGCTTTGAACTGTGATACTTTCAAGCAGACTGACGATGTTTGTAATACGTGTGATGGTTGTCTGGAGGCTTCGTCGGTTAATTCCTCTACGTATTGGGAGCTTGATGGTACAGTCATAGGTAACGTCGAGGGTATTCGTGCTCTGAAGGAGCGCTTGTCTATTGTTCCTAATGGTCGTAGGGTTGTCTGTCTTGACGAAGTTCAGAGTTGCTTGTACTATAATACACCTGTAGTGTGTGTATCAGATGACGGCAGTATTTACCGTCAGCCGATTCACAAGATTGTTAATAATCGGCTACCGGTGAAGGTTCTTTCGGTTAACGCTGAGGGAGGTCTTTGTGTTTCTCGTGTTACGGGTTGGTTTAAGAATCCTCTTAAGCAGTTATGTCGTATTAAGGTACGGGGCGCTTCTGGTCTTAAAAAGATTGGTTCTGGCTCGCGGGTAATAGTTTGTACTTTAGATCATCGCTTTTTACGTTCGGATGGTGAGTATGTTTGTGCTTCGGACTTACATTTAGGAGATTCGTTGTCATCTTTTTTTAGTGTGTGCGGGGATCGTTTTATTCAGGCAGAGCTTAATAAGCGTACTGAGTATATCATTTCCGATTCAACAAAGTCGTTCCTTTATGGGAGTCTTTTGGGTGATATGTACTTTTCTTCTGGTGATGTAAATTACAATTATCGTTTGAAGTGCACTCATGGACATGTTCAGCTTTTTTGGTTACGTGAGAAGCATCGTATACTTGGGTGCTTAGCTGGGGCCTTGCGGGAGTTTGTTAGCTCGCCGGGTGCTTATGTTGATTCAGTTTCTGTTATGAATTCGTTGAGTCATCCTTTATTTACCGAGATGGCGAGAGTTTGTTGTGGTTCTGATGGGAAACGTCACGTAAATATGGAGTGGTTGTCTCATGTCGACGAGATAGGGTTAGCTGCTTGGTTTATGGATGATGGTTCTTATCATTTTCGTCGTTTGCGTAATAAACAGGTAACCTGCTTGCATGGGGTTCAACTGTCTACTCATAGCTTTACTTATGAGGAAAATGAACTTTTAGTTAAGTGGTTATCTGATCGTTGGGGTCTGGATTTTTATATTAGGGTTGATAAGAGATGTGGTAAGCCTTACTTAGTTTCTAGTCATGTTGAGTCTGCTAGGAAGTTTTTAGCACTTGTTGCTCCTTTCCTTTGCAAGGAGTTTCAATATAAGTTAGGTAACACTTTTGAGGCTGGTGATGGTGTTAGGTCTATTCCAGCAATTTCCAAGCGAGTCCCGGAATACTTCGGCGGTTTTTTATTCGATGGGGTTGTCGAGAGTATTGAGATTTTTGACCCTCCGAAGTACTCATCTGTTAAATCTGGCTGTTTGTCTAGCGAGAATAAATATCCTTATGATAATGGTTGGGTATACGACTTGGAGGTAGCAGATACTCATTCTTATATTGCAGGCCGGGGATTTGTGGTTCATAACTGCAGCAGGAGTGCGAGTGACGCTTTATTGAAGGTTGTCGAGGAGGGAGTTCCTAATACGATCTTTCTCTTTTGTGGCACGGAGGATATCCAGCCAACTTTAAAGTCTCGTTGTGTAAATATTGACATTTCGGTTATTCCTTTGTCTTTGATTGCGGATCGCGTTCGGTTTATAGCTAACGACCGGGGTATCTCTATTACGGATGATCAGCTTCGAATCTTGGCTATGAAGTCTCAGGGTCACATGCGGGATGCCCTTCAGTTGCTTCAGTTTTACGAGCTTGCGGGCGAACGTGCTCTTGACAGCTCCTACTTCTTGTTCCGGGAGTTCGTGCGTTCCTGCTTTGCAAAGGGTGCCGATCCTTCGTCTGTTTTGCCGAAGCTGTTGGTTTATTCCACTGCGGATATAAAGATGTCTGTAGGGCTTCTTATTCGTAATATTTTCGGCAGTGCTCAGGATGACTCTTTGGAGTCTAAGTTTCAGCGTGCGGGTCTGGGTCAGACGTTGTTTAGCTTTTTCTTTTCTCCGTTAGCCCAGCAGGCTTTGGGTTCTGAGATTGGGACGGAGATTTTGCTTAGGTCTTTAATGGAGCGAACTGCGGGTTCTCGCAAGGTGTAAGTTTTTGTTATGGGTGATCACGTGGATATTGTAGATTTAGATTCTGCTGCTGAGGTTAGTGTTTCCTCGGCTCGTGTTGTTATAGATAAGCGGCTGTTGCTTTCTTTTTACATGCATCCTACGGATGAGACTACGGAGGCGGAGCTTGCGGAGATTAATAAGGTCATCAGCATTGTTTTGAATACTCATTTTGGTAAGTATTACCGCATGTTTGATGACTTGCGTTCGCAGGCTCTTGCTACTATTATAGAGCGTCATGATCGCTTTGACTCGAAGATGACAGCTTATCCTTATCTGTATACCATGATTCGCAATGAAGCGGGTAATTTGATTCGTCGTTTGCTTCGTGAGGATGACCTTGAGGTTCTGCCGCCGTCACGCGGTCGTGTTGCAGAGATTATTCCGAGTGTTTTAGACGAGCTTCTGCCGTTCTTGTCGGGTGACTCTCCGTTTACACGTATAGAGATTCCGCATGGTCTTGTAGGTCCGTTTCTTGTCTTTTGCCAACGTGGCTTAAACAAGAAACAGTCGGAGTCGGAGGCTATGGAGTCGGTTATCGGCAAATTGGTTGACATTTTTATTTTTTAATTTTATTATCGCATGGACGAAAATACTATTTTAGGAGAGGATTCTCCCGTCACGAGTTTGGAGTCTTTGGTTCGTCTCGGCACGGCCACGGAGACGGATTTGGGTATGCAGATGCGTGCCATCATGGTAGGTGTTTCTACCGCTGCTTGTAACATTGTGGAGCGTCTTCACAATCAGTCTATGGCCTGCGCTAATATTATGCAGCGTCTTTCTGACAAGCATTTGGAGAAGTTGTCGGAGGAGATCGAGACGATGGATCGCACTGAGCTGGATGTTGAGTATAAGAATCTCATGGCTCGTCAGATCGAGGTTGCCAAGCTGGAGATCAAGATTGCTCAGGGTAAGGCTATGTTCCCTGAGGATTCTTTCTCGGAGGAGGATCGTAAGATTCTGCGTATGCTTTCGGCGCTTCGTTCGAAGGAGGATCGCCAGCGCTTCGTTCGCATTCTGTCGGAGGAGTTCGGTGACGAGAATAGCTTCGATAGCGAGCCTGTGGTTCCTTCGGAGCCTATTTACGATGCAGTCGATCCTGCTGCTTCGGAGTCGACGCGCGGTGGTCGTGTTCGTCGTGCGTCACGTAAGGTTTCGGCTGGCCGCGAGATGCCTCAGGATGAGTTCGCTGAGATGGAAACTACGGTTACGGTTGCTCCGGAGAATCCCACGAAATCGGTGGATATTGACGTTGTGGTTCCGGATAGCAGTGTCGGCGTTCCGCAGCACGCTATCGAGCCTACGCCGACGTCGGGTGTCGAGGTTGGTCCTGAGTCGCTTGCGGATGCTCCGTCGGATGTCAAGCTTCCGGAGCCGCCGGAGATTCCGGGATTCGAGCTTCCGCATGATGAGTCTCCGGCTCCTGCGCCTGCTGCTCAGCCTGCTCAGGCGATTCCTGACTTTGAGGACGAGTTCGCAGGCATGTAGTCTCCAGCCTTTGAGTCAATTATATATCCCGGAAATCTTGGTAGATTTCTGGGGTATTTTGTTTGGTTATGCATGAAGGTTTGATTTGCGGTTTATCGCGTGTTGAGGATTCTCTGGATGATTTGTATTCGGAGGCCTATGTTGCTTCTATGGGCCAGCTTTTGGAGATTGCGGCCTGCGAGGAGATTCTGGCTTGGGCACAGTATGCTGTAGTTTCTCCCTATCTTGTTGGCGAGGAGCGTGCTAACATCGAGGAGCTTTTCAATACGAATGCCAAGGACGAGCTTGACGATCATTTCTGGAAGCTCCAGAACCGCATGAATGAACTTCAGTACGTCCCTAAGACGTTATTTGACTTTTCTAAGATTCAGTCTACCGCCCGTTGTGAGTACCATATCCCTACGGATGTTGCGGACTTGATTACGCTTCTCAAGCAGAATATCGAGTCGGAGGAGTGCGCTATTCGCACTTACCAGAATATCATTATGGTTGCCCGTGATAATTCCGATTTTGTCACGGAGCGTATTGCTAAGGAGATTCAGGACGACGAGGCTCAGCATCTCTCGGACTTGAATGACTTTTTGGCCGACTTGGAGTCTTAGTTTTTAGATTGCAGCCGTCACTGCACTGATGGCTGACAGTTGCCTTTATATTGTGTGTGCCCTCTGGGGATCGCCATCGTGCAGGGTGGCGTTCCTTTGGGGGCTTTTTAGTTTGGGTCTATGGGGTCAGTTAAGGATACGATACAGCGTCGGGGTGGTATTGCTTCTGCTGCTCATGACTTGCTTCTTACAGAGCGTAAGCTAGTAGGGTTCCGGGAGTTCATTCTTTCTCCGGACTACATGGCTTTGGAGGGGGTCTATCCTTTCTGGTTAAAGGAGTCGGATGCTCTCTCTCAAGATCATAACTCTCTGATACTCACAGGAAGTTTGGGTGGGGGAAAAAGCAGCTTCATGAACATGGTGATATGCTATAAGTTATATTACTGGTTCAATCAGGGTGACTTGTATAACTATTTTCAAATCCTTCGTGGTACGCCTATTTACTTTTTGTACTTCTCTGTATCGATGAAGGCTGCGGAGCGTTCTGGTTTCAAGCAGTTGCGTCAAATGATTGATAATGCTCCGTGGTTTAAAAATAATTTTCCGCGCCGTAAGGACATTCAGTCTTCTATTCAGTTTAATAACAATTTCTCTATAGAGTTTGCTTCGGGCGAGAGTCATGCTATTGGTTTGAATGTCGTTGGGGCTGTTATTGACGAGGCTAACTTCAGGAATGGGGTTGGTCAGGGTACTGTTTCAGAGTATTCGGAGGTTCAGCGCTTGGCCCAGCAGTTGGAGGACCGTATGCATTCTCGTTTTACCCGTGAGGGTGGTAAGTTGATTTCTTTCATGGGGTACATTTCCTCGGCGTCTTACCAGTCTTCGTTTATTGAGGATAAGATTGCCGAGGTGCATGGTAACAAATATGCTCGTGTTGTTACTGCCGTTCAGTATAAGATTTGCCCTCAGAATTACTCGCCTAAGAAGTTCGAGGTGTTCTGTGGCTACCAGCAGATTTCCCCGTGTATTGTCCAGAGTAAGGAGCATAAGGCTACGCTTGTGAAGTCTATGAGTCTTCCGAAGTCTAAGGCGGAGGGTTATTTTGAGCGTGTTCCGGAGGACCTGAAGTCGCAGTTCAAGAAGAATATCTATTTGGCCATCCAGAACCATTGCGGACGCTCTACAGCGGCTAAGGGTAGTTTTATTACGAACTATGATGTCGTCCGCAAGGCCTATAGCGATGCACTGCTTCGTGCGTGTCCTTTGGTTCAGAGTAGTATTGTTGTTTCGGATCAGGATGATACTCCTATCCGCTCTGTTCTTGATGTTTCACGTTTACAGTATACGGATCGTCCTCATGCCTTGTGCTTGGACTTGTCTTTGACGGGCGACCACGGTTCTTTGTGCTGTGTTCGGTTTGATGGCTATGCGGCAGACGGTCGAGCTTTGCATAATGAGGTTTTCAATTTAGAGCTTGTTCCTCCGGCGTTTCCGGGGATGCTGAAGGTTTCGAAGGTCGAGGATTTCATTTTGTGGCTTGCGGAGCATTTGAATATCGCGGTTTTTAGTACTGACCAGTTTCAGTCTACGCAGCTTCGTCAGAATGTGTGCGAGGCTTTGATGCTTCCGGATATCCGCCTTTCTTTGGATAGCTCCGACATTCCTCATTTGTTGTGGCTTTCGATGTTAGTTGACGAGCGTCTTGGTCTTCTTTACTTGGAGCGTCAGGATCGAGAGATTCGGGAGGCGGTCCATGATGTTGTCAAGCACAAGGTTGTCAAGCGTGACGGGTCTTCGGACGACCAGTTCCAGACTTTAGTCGGTGCCTTCTTCTTGTCGGAGACGATCTGTACGCAGGAGGGAGATATATCATCTTTACTTGATGCGCGCCTTAACTTGGTTGGTGCGGGTAATATTAACCGTATGCTTAAGTCACTTGGCTATGGTGGTCTATCTTTGGATGGTCGGGGTCACGTTGCCCGTGCTGTGACTTCGGATATCGAAGCCCCGCGCCCAAGTGTCCGTTCACTTCTGGAGGGTCGCGCTGCTTCGGGTCCGTCGTTTACGAGTTCAGATGTTATTGCTTCTATGACGCCGCGCCGTAGACGTGGTGGGGTCTGGGACTTGATTAACGGTCTGGATAATAAGTGACACTTCTGGCTACATGCAATTATATATCCTATAAATTTATATTTTGATTATGGTACGTAAGAAAGACGCTGCACAGTCTCAGAGTGCTGAAGTAGAAGTTAAGATTCCGTCGCAGTCTGCTGCGGACATTCCTGTTTTGTCATTGGATGCTGTTCCTGCGCCGCCTATGCCGGACGCGTCGGTTCCGTCCACTTCGGAGGAGACTATTGTTCCTCCTTTTGCAGGTGATCCTGCTCCGGTGAGTGTTACACCTAATGGTGGTAAGAGCTTCGCCGAGTTGCTTTATGAGGATGATGCTACAGGCGGTGTGGGTGCAGTTGCTTCGCCGTCTATGCCGAGTGCTTCCTTCGAGGAGCTTCCGGTTCTTGATATGGCGTTTATGCCTAAGCCTGACGCTGCTGTTGTCATGGATATTCCGAGTGAGAGTCCGTCTGTTGTTTCGCCGCAGCCTGCTCCTGCTGGGAGTCTTCGTGATGCTATTGCTAAGCGTGGTGGTGCCTTCGGCTCGCGTGTTGGTATTAAGCAGCTTATTGCTGAGCGCGGTGGTGCTCAGCGTGAGGTTACGGGTTTGGGTGTAAAAGCGGCCATTGCTTCGCGTTCTTATCAGGGTGGGGGTGTTGGTGCATCTCGTGCCATTCGTGATCGCATGCAGGGCGGTATTCGTGCAGAGGCTGGTGTTTGCACGACTAAGGTTGTAGGTTAAGACTTCATTTCATGTATACTGGGGGTTTACAGTCATTAGGTTTAATGTTAGCGAATTTCCTCGGCATTCCGCCGGGGGTTTCGCTTCGTAGGACATACGGGAATCGCGGCACTTCCGCTAATGGGAACGGCTTGTCGGAGATTCTTGCCAATCATGATTTCATTAATTCGATTGTGGACATCACGTCGGATGACGTGTGCGTAGGTAATTCTCCTGTGTACGTTTCGGGTCTGTCGTCTATTTCGAGTCCTATTCTTAAGCAGCGTACGGAGGATATTTGTGCTGCTTTAAATAAGATTGTCCGCTGGGCTGCTGTTGACTTACTGAAGCATGGGTTGTCAATGTATGTTTTTCATTCTTACGAGGATCGCGTTGCGGGGCGGGTCAAGGCTTCGCTTGTTCCCTTCGTTGAGGATGTTAAGATTTACATGAAGCGTGACGGTTCTATCGTTTTCTATGATACGAAGGATCGCGTTGTTGAGAATGTTCTTGTGTTCTTGAACTACTCTAAGGAGTCTCTGGTTAAGATTGAGTCCGGGTCTCATGACAACTCGATGTCGGACGCCGAGTGGGATGAGATGCTCTATGAGGTTACGCCGGAGCCTATCCAGCTTAAGAACGTTTCGTCGGTTGCTCAGGACTTGTATGGTCTTGAGCGTTCTATGTATAGCTATCGCAATAAGTTGGCGCGTATCGTGCGGTTTATAACGGTTGATGTCGGTAACTCGCAGGGGGAGCGCACTCAGGAGATTATAGACGATATATCTCAGACTATCAATGCTGATTCTCAGTCGTTACAGCCCACGATGACGCCCAACACGGATTTTGCGGATGGCATTTCTATACATCCTCACCGTAAAGGTATCGGCAAGCCGGAGCTTGTTGAGAACGTTCCGGATTTCGATATTTCGAAGATGGCGGACTTGGATTATACGCTCGGTCGTCTTTTTCTGGCTACCCGCTTTCCTAAGACGTATGCCGACTTTAACACGAACTTGAATGAGACTACTGTTTCGTTGATTCGTGGTGATATTCGGTATACTCGTATGGTTGCTCATTGTCGCTTCAATATTGAGGATACGATCAACAATTGGTTTCGGTCTTCGTCTAAGGAGCTTGACTCGTCGGATGTTTACTTCCGGTTGGTTAAGTTGCCTACGTCGGAGGATACGGATGTTGTCGATACACTTACGTCCTTTGCGGAGTTTTCCAATAATTTCATTGAGACTTTGGATAACGCAGAGACGCGTGATGCGGCTCTCAATTACCTTCAGTCTATGGAGTCATTGTTGGATGATACTTCCAACTTGAGTTCGGTTCAGAATTGGTTCGAGCTTATGCGTTCGTACATCAACGATAAGTTCGATGCTTTGAACCGTGACGAGGAGAATGCTGCCGCGCAGGAGGCTGCGAGCCTTGAGGGTCTTGGTGCTTCGCTTCCGGCGGACGAGGGTGCTGCTGAGGATACGGTTGCTGCGGATATGGCTGCTGCCGCGGAGGAGTTTAAGGCGCCGCCTGCAGTTCCGGAGTAGGCTTGGAGTATGCAGGTATAGGTTGGACGGAGGGTTATGCTATGGTGCTGCTCTCCGTCTTTTAGTATTTAGATTTGCACAATAAAATTAATATTTCTATATTTGTGTCATAGAATTGATGATTTTATGAGTGACTTTATAACTGCAATTTGTGATTTTGAAGATGACGATGCTCGTCCTCTTTCGGAGCGGGTTAATGATGCCGACTTTGACGAGGCTGCGTGGTTAGCACAGGCTACGGAGGACGCACGTGCGGAGGGTTTTTCTGATCCAGAGCGTGTAGCTCGCAATTATCTTTACACTCTGCGTCATCCTTTTGAAGAGCGAGTGCCGTTGGAGGATGTATTAGCGAAGTATAGTAAGGATTGTGCTATGTAATGTTGTGTAGCTATGGCCAAGCAGAACAAGCCTATAAGATTAACGAAGTCGAATACGCGCAAGTATTCGAGTAGTTCGCCTTCGCGTAGTAGTTCCGTGATGAAGACGAAGCCGTCGTCCTTGAATTACAAGAAGTTTCTTTCGGAGCGCGATTTCTTGAAGGTCGCTAAGCGTGCAAACATGGTACAGGGTTGGTCCTTGTCCTCTATTGATTTTGCGGGCAACGAGCTTCGCTTCTTGGTTAATTCTGTGACACGTCCCGGTATTAAGTATACGATTATTGTTCAGGTCAATCCCATTGATAAGAGTGTGATGATCGACAAGAAGGCTAAGCTGTACAAGATTCTGCAGGACGCTGGGTTAAAAGTCTACTGCGGATGTCCGGCGTTCAGTTACTGGTACAGCTATAAGGCTTGGCGCTATGACTACGGTATTTTCCCTGAGCGCCGCTTTCCTCACATTCGTAATCCACATTTGCGTGGCTTTGTGTGTAAGCATTTGCATTATGTAATGAGGCTCTGGCCCTTTCTTTCTCGCCAGATTGCGAAGCAGTTTCGGGATTACTGGACTAAGGAGCAGTTGGAGCAGATTGATGATGCTATTGAATATGCTTTGAAGGGCATCAAGATTGACTTTTAGTTTTGCCTAGTTTCCCATAAGGAGGTTTGGTCCTTCGTTTAGCCTCGGGTGTTGCATGACGTCAGTCATGCAATGTCCGAGGGTTTTTGTTGCTGCAATTATATATCCTTAAAATTAAAATTGTTTTAGGATATATGGCAAAGTTGATTCCTATGGTTCGTGAGTTCAACACGTCTCCGGTTGCGGAGCTTGACGTGCTGTCTCACAACATTTCGGTTATAGCTTCGGAGCTTGGTGTTGAGTATGCTACTCCGGTCTCGACTGTTTCTTTCGTTCGTGCTATTGGCGATGGTAACGAGTTCACGGTTACGGTTGATACTGTTTCTGCGGAGTCGAAGGCGGGTGTTGCGACCATCCTTGTTGACCGCGATTCGGATGTGGAGTATACTATTTCGGCGGATGGTTTCGAGGATATTACGGGCACTTTGTATGTTTCGGATGTCAATGCTCAGGTTCTGCTTCCTCGGTTTGTAGATGCGAGTCTTGATGGTAAGTTTACTGTTACGGTGTCGGCTACTCCGTCGGGTGCTACGGTTAAGATCAACGGCCAGTCTGTTTCGGAGTTGGAGGTGGCTGCCGGGTCGAATGTTTCGTGGTCTGTGTCTAAGGACGGTTACATTCCTCAGTCGGGCAACATTCAGTCTATTTCCAAGGATGAGACTGTTACTGTTACGCTGGAGGCCGATGCTATCGAGTCGTATAGTGACGTTGCTGTTGTCCTGAGTTACGCGGGTACTCCTGTTGCTGCTTCCGGCGGTACGGTTACTCCTACTGTTTCTTATTCTCAGATTGCTTCTTATAAGTCTGGCAAGACTGAGACTATCACTTCGGGTGGTTCTGTTTCATTCTCCGGTGATGATGTAGATACTACTTCGGGTTCTGTTGACGTTCCGAGTGCTGGTACTACTGTTTCGGGTGTCACTTTGATTACTACGGCTACCTGCACTGTTTCGTTGAACGGCAAGAGCGGTTCTGCTTCTGCAGAGATTAACCGTGCTGCTAATACTGTAGAGTATAGTGCACCTGTTGTTTCGGGAGGCACCTACGCTGAGATTCCTGCGGGCGGTGGTAGTTCGACGCCGTCGGGTCTTTCTTACACTCAGACTGCTACTTACAGTTCTGGTTCGTCTGAGGCCATCATCACGGGTGGTGATGTTACCTACAGCATGCCTACTGTTGAGGGTCTGACTTTGGCTAGTGCTTCGACGGGTGAGGTTTCTGGTGCTGATCGTGGATCTGTTGTAGGAGACGCTATCTCTGGTACTGTTACAGCTACGGTTAGCTTGAATTCCAAGTCTGGCACGCTGGAGATGCCTGTTTCGCAGGCCGCCAATGAGGCAACCTACGGGGATGTTTCGGTTGTCGTAGGCGCTATCGCTGATATTCCTGCTTCGGGTGGCGAGGCTGTTGTTGGTGATGTTACTTGCACGCAGGCTGTGTCTTATACGTCTGGCGCATCTTTGGCGAATCCGATTGAGGGTTATACTGTGTCTAGTCCTCTGCCGTCCGCTTCGGATTTGTCTACGACGGTTAAGGAGCGCACGAAGGTTGGTACTGTTACTGTTACGGCTACGGGTCAGGGCGATAAGTCCGGTACGGGTTCTGCCGATGTCTATCAGGCTGCCAATGTTGCCACGTATGGTGACGCTACGGTTTCTCTGTCTTACCCTGACATTCCTGCTGAGGGTGGTAGTGCTAGTCCTAATGCTTTGACGGGTACTCAGTCTGTCTCCTACACTTCGGGTGCGTCGGAGTCGGATGTTTTTGAGGTGGAGGGTTCTCCGGTGTATAGCGGTACGAATGTCGATCCGAGCACGGGTGCCGTTACGGCAGAGGCTACGGAGTCTGTTTCTCGTACTCTCATTACTACGGCTTCGGTTTCTGTTCAGAGCCACGGTAAGACGGCTACGGCTTCCGCCGAGGTTTATTCGGCTGCTAAGACGGAGTAGTTCTTTTGATTTAAAACTTACTTTTCTAAATTTTTGTACATATGGCAGATGCTAAATTACTGAGGATGGATCGTGCACGGTTCACCTCTCCGGTTGCACAGTTGGACGCTGTTAAGTTCAACATTCAGGTTCTGGCTGCAAAGGCAGGTCTGGAGTTCGAAGACCCCATGACGGCTGTTTCGTTCAAGGGTTCGGTTGGCGCTTACGCTCCGGCTTACACTATCACTATCGCCAGCGCTACTTATACGCCGGATGCTAACGGTGTTGCGGTTGCTGTGCTGCCGTCGGGTGAGTCTGTTTCGTTCACGGCTAAGGCTGATGGTTATGTAGACATTACGGGTTCGATTACCCCCGAAGGTATCAACCAGATTGTTTACCTGACTTGGGCTGCTGCTCCTAAAGCGTAACGGGCACTAAGCAATTATATATCCCACAAATTCGGAGATGATGTTTAACAAGGTCTTTGCGACATACAAGAGTCAGTTTAAGGTTGTAGACTCTACGGAGGCGGCGGATGGTACTCGGATTCCTATTATTCGTGGTGCTGCGTCGCATACGGATGTTCAGAGCCAGAAGGGCTACCGTTATCGCTCTGGTTTCTGGGATAAGGTGATTAATGATCCTGCACTTCAGCAGCGCATTGAGGAGCGGGATATGCTTGGCATGATCGAGCATCCTACGGATGACTCGGATTACATGCGGACGCCTTTGGATAAGGCATCGCATGTTGTGATGCGTGCATGGGTTGATGAGTCTTCGCATGACCCGTGGATTGATTGTGGGTTGCTTAACAATCCGGATGGCAACGCTATTAAGGCTTTGGTTGATGTAGGTTTTCGTCCGGGTTGCAGCACTCGCGGTCTTGGTGACTATTTGATGGACTCGATTTCTGAGTATTTGGACCCTGATACTTTCACGGTTATTACTTGGGACTTGGTCAAGTCGCCTAACTTCGGAGATATTAGGTTGGAACGCGTATCGGATTCCTTGCTGGCTTCGCCGATTTTCAAGGAGGCTGTGCAGATGTATCAGTTACGAGACTCTGTAGACGATGCTTATAATCCCGACCGTTTGTTATTGGAGACGCGCCGCGCCATTTCCGCGCTTCAGGATTTATGTTCTGCTCTTGAGCGCAGTTGTCAGCGGTCTTAGTTTCCAGTAGGTTTTGATTATTTCATTTTAAGTTATTAAAAGTTTTATGACTGATTATTTATCTTTGGACGCACGCCGCGTTACTGATAGTATCGCCGCTGCTCGTGCCGACAAGCGCACTGCAAAAGCCATGCTGAAGTCGGAGAAGCTTGGCAATCTGACTACGCTTAAGGAGCGTGGTATTCAGGCTGGTATTCTGAACAACTTCAGCCGTGCCATTCAGGATTCTATTGATGCTCCCGCTACTCGCGGTCAGCAGGTTAACATGATGTCGGACTTCGGACCTTACATTCCGGAGGTCTTCCCCATCGTTGCCGCTTGGTATCCCGACTTCCCGCTGAAGGACCTGATCTCGGTTCAGGACATGAATCAGGATTTGGCTTACCTGTTCTTCTCGAAGCTGGTTACTGGCACCAACAAGGCTCCCACGATTACGGGTCAGGTTGTTGAGACCGCTACGGGTATGCGTCAGATCAACGGCTACTATCCTACGGGTGAGATCATGGGTGAGACCATTCCGGAGGAGCAGCTTGAGTACGACGCCACCACGCAGGAGCTTGTAGCCATGACGGCTTACTACGCTCTGAACACCAGTGGTGATTATCTGGAGAAGTTCCTTATCAATGTTTACAATGACAACGCTATCGTTGCTACCCTGATTGCTACGACCGTTCAGAACGGCAAGGTTATGCTGGTCAACAGTGCTAATCCCGGTGTTTCGAATGGCTCGTACATGGTCGTTGAGTCGGGTGCCATCATGCTGGCTTCTGCTGACATCGCCAACTTTAAGACTACGACGGGTGTTTGTCTGAACGTGAACTACGTTTGGAACCTCGACTACGCTATTCAGGAGAACATTCCGAAGGTTAAGGAGCAGGTTGAGCGTGTTGAGATGCGCGCTATTCCTCGTGCTATTGGCATGGAGTGGACTATCTTCGCCGAGGCTCTGAAGAAGTCGCAGTTCAACACCGACATTCGCGTTGAGAACACCAAGCGCGTCCTTGATCTTCTGTACCAGTATCAGGTTCGTTACATCCTTGATACCATGTGGACTTACGCTGCAGGTGCTCCCGGTACCATTACCCTCAACATGTCCAACAACTTCTCGCTGGACGTACAGGCTGCTGACCTCATGCGTCAGCTCAAGCAGTACGCTACGCAGATCGAGATCGCTACGGGCCGTATCGAGGGTAACCGTCTTGTCGTCGGCAAGAACCTGAAGTCGTTCCTTGAGTCGCTGCCCACCACGTGGTTTAAGCCTGTTGCTACACCGAGCGGCTTCTCGTCACCTCGTGAGATCGGTACCTTTGGAACTTTCAAAGTGTACTACGATCCCTACCGCGCCGACAACGAGGCATTCATGACCTACCGGGGCAGTGAATTTTACGATGCTGCCATGTATCTTGGCATCTTTTTGCCTATCGTTCCGACTGATACTGTGGCACTTGGGGTTACGGTCCGTCAGTCGATGGTTAGCATGGAAGCGTATTGTTTCCATAAGAAGACGGCGGTGGTTCGCCTTACGGTTAACTACGGGGCTTAGTTTTTTAGACGGTGTGTTTTTCGGTCCGGGTGGTTTTTCCGCCCGGACTTTTGTTTTTGTCAATATTCTTACGTATATTTGCAGTGTTAGTATAGCTTCTCTCGACTTTAGGCTGTACGTTTGTAGGTTTGGAATCCTCCGTTGGGGTCACGAAGTCGAGAGCGTGGTTCTGGCGGGGGATTTTCCTTTTTTGGGTTATGTTTTCGGGGATTATTTATTTACGTATTAGTCCTAGTAATAAAGGGTATGTTGGTCTGACTATTGACGAGGCGGGCCGCGATTGGGAGTTTGGTAATTTAAATAAGCGTTATGGTGGTGCGGCTATCGAGGCAGCGCGCCGCAAGTATCCTCCGTCGTTGTGGCGCAAGGTGGTAGTATGTACGGTCAGTGCTCGGAATCATGCTGAGTTGCGTATTTGGTTAGATGCATTGGAAGTCTACTATATCTGGGCTTATCGTACTGCAGATAAACGATATGGTTATAATGCGAAGCTTGGTGGTAATAGTCGTGGTGGGTATCGTCATTCGGAGGAGACATTACGTAAGATAGGTGATGGTAATAAGGGTAAGGTTATTTCTCCGGAGGCTCGTGCTATGATTTCGTCTAAGTTGCGAGGCCGGAAGCGTCCTTTGTCTGCTTGTGTAAAGACTTCGTTGGCTATGCGGGGTCATGTGTGGTCTCCGGAGACGCTAGCTAAGCGTGCTGCTGCTTTGCGGGGTAAGAAGCGTTCTCCTGATAGCGTTGTATTCTCCGAGGAGTACCGTCAGCGTAAACGCGAACAGTCTACTGGTCGTCTTCATAGTCAGAATGCTAAGGATAAGATTTCGATTTCTAAGGGTTACCGTCCTGTTTTGGTTTATGATCGCGCTACGGGTTCTTTTCTTGGTGAGTTCCAAACCCGAGCGGAGGCGGCTGCCTTTGGTGGCATTCTGTCGCATCACATTTCTCGTGCTTTTTCCGCTCATCCGGGCGCTTTATGGGTGTGTATTAAGAATCATGTGTACGCTTGGTCTGATCCTTCGTTGTCGCGTGTTTCTCTTTGTGCTAATGGGTATGTTCCGGTTCTTCCTCCGTCGCAGCGTTCTATTAGCTGTGTCTCTTTACGCGGCAAGGACTTGGGTTGTGATAGCTTGTCAGGCTGGGAGTCTCGTCTAGGCATACGTCGTAATAATATTCTCCGTGTTTGCAATGGTGATCGCAATGTTGCTGGCGGCTACGTTTTCCGCTATGTGGATTAGTGGTTACGTTTATGTTGTAAACTTTTTAATTTTCCTATGGAGTTAGGCAATTATAGATTCAGAGGCAGGCGCCCTGATGGTAAGCGGTGGCTGTATGGCGATCTGTATCACGCAGGTGATCTTGTGTGTATTTGTGATTGGTCTGTACATCCGCAAACTGTAGAGAACTTCGCCGTTGATCCTACTACGGTTGGCTGCTATCTGGGCCTTCAGGATAAGAACGGTAATGACATTTGGGAGGGTGACATCTTTAAAGATGATGTTCTGCGGTATGTCCGAACCGTCTTCCGAGTTCCCGGGGGCTTTGCTTTCGAGTCTAACCCTATATCGTTTGGGTACGATCATACCGAGCAGCTTTATCCGTATTCTCCTATTGCAGAGATGCAGACTGCTTCGTGGCTGTCTCAGTGCTGCGAGGTGATTGGTAATATTCATGATAATCCAGAATTGTTAAAACAATGACTAAAGCATCGTTCGACACAGTAGCAGGTCTGTTGTTAGTAGTTGTGGGGCTGTCCTTTGTGGTTCCGTCCTATGAAGCAGGCGCTTGGGTTAAGTTGGTGCTTTATGTTGTTTTGACATGCTTAGGGATTTGGATGTTCTCCGACGGTTATACTAATCTTCCTAAAAAATAAGGCAATGACACCGCAAGAGCTTTATGACTTGGCAGTCGAGAAAGGGGGCTGAGGACTACGATTTAATGCTCTACCAAGATGAATTGCGTGTATGAGATGTTGTGACTTGTGCGGATGTATCAGTTGATGAATTAGTTCAAACAGTATACTTAAGAATTAAACAGATGAAACGTGAATTAACGCTCACTGACATTGCTGGGTACCTACCGTATGGTTTAAAAGTTCAAGAGGCGTATCAGGATATTTGGACAATACGCCAGCTTGGCAATATAGACCCTTGTAGGGACGGTGATGTTGGTTTGGTGTCCAGTGCCGGGAATTATGAGCAATACACCTATATCGCCGATATAAGGCCCATCCTTCGTCCGATGTCCGATCTTGCCGGATCGATTACCCACAAAGGCAAAACATTCATTCCGATTGAGTGTATTGCCGAAATGACCCGCGAGGATGGCAATGATTCGAATTGGACGTATGATTTAATAAATTGGTTTGGTAAATATGACCCTATATGGAGTACTTCCGAGTTATTGATGTCACTGCCTGAATGGCTTATAATACCTGTCATTGATAAGCTTTGTGAGTGGATGTTTGACTATCGTGGTTTAATCTACGAGGGGCTGGCCGTCAGCGTCCGAGACTTACAACAGAATCCTTACGAGAAGTGAAAACAATTCGAGCGTACGGGCATGGTTTCCTTCTTCGTCGAGGGTTACTGAATATAGGCCGCAACTATAAGACTGGTAACTGGGCGATAGAGCTTCGATGGTCTTGGGGTTATATTCCGGCATGGTCACTCCGGTTGTATCTGGGTTGCGCTAAGCCGAGCCACGAGCGCATTAGGTTCTGCCGTGTTATTTCTCCGCTGTTTATGGTGTTGCACTGGCTTGTTGCTATTCCAGTCTATCTTATTGCTTATGGTGTTTTGTTCGCAGGCTTAGGGATTCTAGTGGGGATGGGCAGGCTGCTTTTATGGCTGGGTGATAGGCTCGATAGGCTTGGTAGGTTGTGAATATTGATGTAATCTGTTTCCCGGCGGTAGCTAGAGTTAGGCAACTTTAACAATCATATTATGGAAATTTCGAAGGAGGAATTTGATTCTGTTATTGGTAGAATTCTGAGTTGTCATGTGGGAGTTTGCTCTTGTGAGAGTGGCACAGTTCCGGACGGTGCTCTGTATTCCGGGCATCGGAAGGTAGTTTTCACCTTCACTCCGAGTTCTGTTGATGCAGCAGTTCCCACGACGGCTGTCATTCTGGTTTACGCTGCTCCATCGGAGGGCATGGTGTTTGTGACGGTTGAGGAGTTTGGACCTTCTGCTATTTGGTCTACGACGCTGTCAGCGCCAGATGCTGAGGTTTTATGCCGCCGTCTTCTGGATCGTGCTCCCCATTCGGGTTCGATTCGGTAGACGTGATATGCTTTCTTTCGTTCGATTTTTAACACTCTTGTCATGAAGATTTCTAAGGAGCTGCTTATTAGTGTTGTTGATAAGCTTGTTAGTCTTCCTTTTGACTCTTATTCTTTTACACACGAAAAAGTTCCCGTAGATTCGTTGCATTCTGGTCTGACGAAGTCTGTAGTCAAGATTTGCCCTCATTCAGGTCACGGGTCTTTGCCTTCGTATCATGTGAGCCTTTATGGGAATGGTTCGTCATCGACAGTTACTGTTGAGGTGTTTAATCCTTCTGCTACATGGTTTTTGAAGGATATGTTGAATATAGACGCTATTACGATCTTTAAACCACTATTGGTCCGTCTTGAGGAGTATGAGTCTTTTTGTTTGGCTCGGTTTCTGTCGGAGTAACGTTTCCGTCCTTATAAGGAGCGAGGGAAAATCCATTTGGATTTTTTAACGCATTGGTTAGAGTTACACGGCCTCCTGTGCTGAGTAGACCGTATGTTTAGTATCTTAAGTGGTTTTAGTTATGTGTACTGTTGTATTTTCCTCGTGGGCTTCCGTTATTGGGCTTTTCTTAGTCGTGCTGTGTCCTTTGTTGATTTTATTCTTGTGTTTCAAGGATTTTAGTTTGTGTAAGTTTTTCGGGTCCATCCGCTTTCTCATGCGCTTGCGTCGCGGGGTGGTTATCTATCAGTACGTGCATAGTGCGTCCGATCCTGATCCCTTTAATGCTGTGGTTCGGTATGCTGTGGTTCGAGATGTTAAGCGTAATTGTGAGGGCCTTACTTGGGTTTCGTATTGTATGTGTGATGATATAGTTCATTATAGCGACTTTGTATCTTCTGATTTTCATCCGATGTTTACTAAGAACGATATGCGCACTTCTGCCGCTCATTCTTTGATTTATTCATCGTGGAGGATTTCCGATAAGTGCTTTGAGTAGTATGCGATCTGGTCTTTATATTCTATGGTTTGTTTTTCTGATTGCTGTGGCTGCGGCGTTTTATCGGTATTATTGCTATCGTTGTTATTGCCAACGCCTTGTTCCCGGGACCGTTCTCCTTCATCCGGTAGATGAGCCGTTTGGTTCTCAGATGTTCTATAAGATCGTAGATCGTACTGTGTTTAGACGGACGTTGTATCTCAAGATAGTCTTAGTGGATGATAGTGGTAATCCTACGTTGTCGTCTCCGCGGATTAAGTCGGCATATGAGCTTTATGCATTAGGTTATAAAGTTATCAATCACCATTCAGGTATTATATGAAGTTTGATTTAGCTGATATTCTATTTTCCATTAACAAGCATGATCTGGCTTGTTACTATGCGGTATCCTATGCTAAGACTATGCCGTTGAGTTGGGGTGTCCATCGGTGAGTGTCCGTAGCCTTGTCTACCCTTGCTTGTGATTTATCGCTTTCTGCACGTGATGTTTTGCATCCTGTTCGCATGTCACGTTTTAGGTCGTGGCTGTTCAAGTATTTTGCGCGTTTTGGTATTGTCTCTACGGATTGTCGTGTTGGTGACGACTGCTTTATAGATTACTTAGCTTATTACTATTCTGAATGGTTACGCAAGAGTTTTGTTGATTACTGGCGTACACATAGGATTGCAGATACACTTTTGGTAATAGATGAGGCTTCTTCGCTTTATAAGCAGTATATTGCGCAAGGAGATTTAACGGGGTTGTGTGATGTATTCCATGCTGCTTTTGTCAATCTCGGTTATGACTTTTCATGTATTTCGGTTAATGGCCACTATTTATCATTTCGCTGTACTATCTCAGATTTAATCCCTGAGTTTAAAGAGTACTATTCTAGTGTCGCGGTTCCTTTGTTCTGGCGGTCACTTAGTGATACTGATCTTCGGTTATATTATTTGCAGGAGTTGCATTCTCTTTATGCTTCTAAGTTGATGTAGTTATGGGGTTTCGTCTTGGTCGTCGTCGAAGGGTTAAGCGTGGCGATAGAGTTTATGTATATTGGGCTGGTCGAGGTTATGACGCGGAGGTTGTCGGCTTTCGCAGTTGTAGCTTCGTCGTTCGTTTTTTAGATAACGGCAAGCAGGTTGAGTTACCTCCGTATAATCATGGGTTGTTCTATGGTTTTTGTTACGAGGCGGGTACTGCCTTTTTCTATATGTCTCACCCGTCCCATTTGCGTTGGGTGCTGCTGTGTGAGAAGCTTCGGTTGAAGCTGCCTTATAAGATTTGTCGCTTTTTGCGGTTGATGGACTAACACACAATTCAAAATTTGGTGTCTTATGGTCGTTCTGGAGGTCTTTGAGTTCCTTATTGGGGTTGTCTTATATCTTTTAGGGTTTTGGCTTGCCTGCGCGGTTCTTTTTGCGGTCTTGGGTTACCTTTATTGGTTTGTGGGCCTCCTAGTGCGCGCGTGCAATTATATATCCCACAAATAAAATTTGGTGGTTATGGATTTGTATAGTGCTTTGTCTGCAGACTTTGCTACGTTTCAGGAGGAGCTTGAGGCTACGGCGCCTAAGTCGGATGTTTGGGTTATCAGTGGTGAGGGTGATGCTGCCGTTTTGAAAGGCAAGCTCTCACAAGCGTCTTTTGAGATTTCCAAGGATGCCGACAGTCAGGATGTCCGTATGGATATTGTCGGCTCGGATATTCCTTCGTCGGTCCATGCTATTGTTCTGAATACAGTGTTCGACGACGCTATGTCTGCGGTTGCTGCTGCTGTTCAGATCAACGGTGTTTATTCGGAGGCTTTGTCTTCTGTTAATGACATTCTGCGTAACGCCTAGTTTTCTATGTCGGAGTCACCTGATATAAGGCTGAACGCGCTTACGCTTTTTGCTGCGCGGATGGCGGATATTCGTATATCTCGTCATCCGCTTCGTTCTGACTGTTTCTTTATGGTCAATAAGACGGAGTTTGACATTTATCAGGATGGCACTTCTTTTGAGGTTGCTCGTATTTTCAAGCAGGTTATTGTGAAGAAGAATCCGGACATGTTTTATGTTCAGGAGTCTTTCGGTGATGATGCTTTGGTCGAGGACGGTGATCTCATTCCGTGGGTTGTTAATATGACATGCTTGGGGCTTCCGCGTTTGCCGATGCTTGATGATCGTTTTCTGATTGACGGTATGGTTTATTCGGTCTCTGCGGTTAAGCCTGTAAATCGCAATTCTCAAGGCATCTTGGAATGCCTTGTTTATCCGGAGCGCCGAGATGATCATGATACGCTTTGCGTGTATGGGGTTTCTTTCCATCAGGCGATGAAGAGCGTCTCCCTTCAGGATGCCTACGGTGCACCTTCAGTTATGCGTGTTATTTACGGGGGTTCTCCGATTAGTATGTCTTGGGACAAGAAGTCATGGTTTCCGTTCGAGGCTGTGTCTACGGTTACTGTTCCTCGTGGCATTAAGCGGTTCTATGTGAAGGATGCTAGGGGTGTTGTTTCGGACTTTGTGTTCGGCGGGCGTCCTGTTCCGTCTTCTACGCCTTCGGCGCCGGAGGGCTATTCTGCTATTCGGGATTGTAGTGGTCGGTTGTTTTTCTGCGCTTCGTGCCAGCATATGTACGTTAATGGGTGAGTTCTATGGCGTCCTTGAGTTTTAAAGATAAGTTATTTGCGACGTATCCTATTCCTCGGAGTGTTTCGATCTGGGAGGGTGATGGTGTTTCGTCGTTTGCGGTTAGCAGTTTGGATGATCTTATTTCGTCGTGTGTTGACGAGCTTCGTTCGGACTTGTACATCACGGAGTATGTTCATTGCTCGTCTCAATCCACGTCGCTCCCGGAGGATGCTTTCGCTGTTGTGAATGCTAAGATCGACTTTCAGTTTCAGGGTAACCGTAGTGTTCGTGTTGATTTTGATGCTGCTTCACATAGGGCTTTGATTCGTTACGTTCCTGCGGTTCTCACCTACCGTCGTTATTTGCGTCTTTCGGACTTGGATACTTTGGCGGGGGATCGCCTTATCTACGCTAAGATGTATGTTCTTTGGCAGATGGCAGAGAAGGAACTTACCATCTTGCGGTCTGTTGTTCTGGACGCAGATAATGGCTCGGTCAATCTTGATGCTTTAGCATCCTTTTCGGATAAGTGTCGTGATCGCTACGAGGAGATGAAGGCGGAGGTTTTCATTTACACATCTGGAGTATAATCTTTTTTTTTTTTATATTATGGGGGCTTTTTATTCACATGTTTGCGATTCCGAGAATTCGGCATCGGTAAACGATAAGGTTGCTACAGGCAAGCGCATTTCGAAAGGTCTTGCCGATTATCATCTTCACCACAAGGGCGGTGCGGAGGATATTCCGTCTATGGTTGATCTGAACGCCGAGGTTAAGGAGGAGGTTACGGACTCTACGGGTACGTTCAGCCTTCCTGCTGCTGCGGCATCTATTTTGTCTATGGTTCCGACGTTCGAGGTTGCGTCTTCGGAGCCGGATCGCCTTGAGGGTTTTTTTAAGTCGGTTGACGGGGATGAGGTTTATCTTGGCTTCGATGATTCTACGGTCACGGTTTACGCATACGAAGACCTTTCGGATGTATATGAAGACCCCATTGAGGTATCGTTCGACGCTTCGTCTTTGAACAGTGTGTACGCTTTGGCTGCGTTCTTGTCTGGGGTTGAGGATCTTCTCAGTAAGTCTTTGAACGTAGAGGACTATGTTTATGGGATTAAAAAGTTAGCATCGAAGTAGCATGTTTTTGCTTCAGTACGAGAAGGCGGTTTTGGAATGGTTTCATGCAGCGTATCCTCCGTTGCGTGAAGCCATTTACGCTTCCGACATAGATAAGCTTTTGGCGTTGGACGATCATCTTAAGTATCCGTCGTTGGTTTACAGCCGTGAGGATGCTGATCTCACGTTGCCGAAGGCTTACGACTCGTACTGCACTACTGCTGACGGCACTTTGGAGCACATGCGGGCTTTTCCTTTCGAGCAGATTTACGACGCTAAGCTTGTCGTCGAGAAGCAGGAGGACATCTGGCGTGTTGCTAATACTATTCGTCAGCGGTGGTCTTATGACTCCTACGCTCATATTCTCCATCCGGACGATGACTGGCATCTAGACGTAGGCATGAGGTTACTTCGGTTCCGTGTTGAGAGCGAGCGTGACAACTTGGACCGGAAGGGTGCCCGGCGCGTGCTTCATATGCGCTGGCGTTCGAGTTTGATTCTTGAAGATTATGATGAAGCCCATCGTTGGGCCGGCTACCGTCTTTGGCTTGTTCCTAACGGTGTTATGGCGGAGAAGTATCTCATTGCGGAGGGTCCGCTTCCCATTGGCGGGGTTATTCCCGACGAGCCGCCTATGGTCGAGGGTACTATCTCGAAGGCGTAGCTTTTATACGTATATGTTTTTGCAAGGGGTTTGTCCTTGCGACCTTGTAATTTTCATTCATACTTATTGAAGCGGTGACTTAGGTTGCTGCTTCTTTTGTTGTGATTGTATACGTATTGTCTTTATATGTATCGGGGTATTATCTATCTGCGGACTTCGCCGTCGGTTAAGTACTATGTTGGTCTGACCACGAATGCGACTAAGCGTCAGGAGCATTGGTTAAATACCAAGCGCGATTACGGTGGTTATCTCATCCGTGATGCCCGGAAGCGCTATCCGCCGGAGACGTGGGGTTACATGGTTTTGGCGGAGGTTTTCAGCCCATCGCGGACCGATCTTATGGTTTGGCTTAACGCGCTGGAGGTCTATTTCATTTGGCGCTATGACTCCAATAATCCGGAGCATGGTTATAACCTCACACGTGGAGGCGAGGGTCGTCTTGGTTATAAGTGTCGTCCGGAGGTTAAAGCGCGCCTTTCGGCCTTGTACAAGGGTCGCCCGCTTTCTGAGGAGACGAAGGCGAAGATCTCTCGTGCGGCTAAGGGTCGCAAAGTTTCGGAGGAGGCACGACGGAAGATGTCTGCTTCGCGGAAGGGTAGGAAGCATTCAGAGGCAGCTAGGCGTGCGATGTCTTTAGCTTTGCGTGGGGTTCCGCATCATGCAGGCACAGGGCTTATTCTATCAGCGATCCACAAGGGGCGCAAACTTGATCCATCTCATGCTGCTAAGTTGCATGCTGCCACTAGGAAGGCGGTATTACAGTATTCGCTTGCGGGTGAGTTGTTGGCGGAGTTTGACAGTGCTGCTACGGCGAGTGCTGTACTGGGAGTTTGTAATGGTCCTATTAGTCAGTGTTGTCGTGGTACTTTAAAGACGGCTTATGGATTTAAGTGGGTTTTTAAACATCCGCAGCGGGAGTTGCCGGGGTCTCGTTCTGTTCGTCATGTGGGTCAGTTCAGCTTGAGTGGTGAGTTGCTGCATGTTTATCCGTCTGCAGCAGAAGCCGCTAGAGCGACTTCTGGTCTTGTATATGGCATTCGGGGTTGTTGTCGTGGGGAGCATATTACGTCGGGTGGTTTCCGTTGGCATTATGTACATAAAGATACTCATGCAATTATATATCCCATAAATAAATAACTGGTTTACAATCATGGGAAAGAGCGCAAATCCCTTAATTTCAGTGCAATACACCGGTGCAACCAACTACGTCGAGGCTTCGAGTACTGACGACGTGATGGGTATGGTTATGGATGCCAACTGGGGTCCTTGTGGGACACCTGTTGTCTGCAATAGTACCACTTTCCGTTCTATTTTCAATCCTCAGGGTTTGGGTCGTTTGAATGGCACGCTTGCCACGGCGCTTCGTGCTTTCGAGAAGAATCAGTCTTACATCGAGGTTGTCCGCTTGGGCAGTAAGGAGAATTGGCTGTTTGTGTATATTACGAGTGCCGGTGCAGTAGGTACTTATTCGTATCCTTATAGTACCGATTCCTCGGCTATTGACTTCTCGGGCGTAGCTACGGCTATCGAGACTTCGTTTGAGGGCGATTCTAAACCTACGGTTCAGGCTCTGTTCCGTCTTCGCTATCCGGGCGGCTTCCCTGCTCAGATTACTTTGTCGGCGTCGCCTAAGACGTTCTTGGGCACCCAGATGTATAGTCTGGAGCTTGCAGCTTATTCGGGTCAGACTTACACTACTGCAGGTGCTTCGGCTCGTGGTAAGAGTACGAAGGCTTCGGGTGCTACGGCGCAGCCGTCTTTCACCAATATCCTTGAGACCTTGACTTTCTCGCTTGTGGACTTGACCTACAACGGTGTTTCGTATAATTACGCTGATGTCATTACGAATGACTCTACGTACTTTGTTTCGGACGTTGCGTGGGCTGCGGGTAAGTCTGTTAGTGTTGCTTTGACGAACGCGCCGTTCGCATACACAGTTGCTGATGCGGAGATTCCGGGCATTGCTTCTCCTTCTTCTACAGTTCCGGCTTACGTGGCAGATGACTTCGTCGCAGCCTACGAGCTTTTCAAGGATCGTGACATTTCGTCGTCTACGGAGTTGGTTAATAGTTACCTTTGGGATGCTTATCTGGAAGGCAATAGCGATCCTGTTTTTGATTCCTCTGCGGGTCCGGGTGCAGTCATGACTAAGATGTCTGAGATCGCCGAGCTTCGTCAGGACTGCTGCGCCTTGCTTGGCTTCCCTACGACGGTTAATTCGTCTGCGTGGATCAATCCTAACGAAGTTAATTGGGAGACTACTACCCGTACGAATGCTCGCACTTGGTTCGACGCTATTGCTTATGCGGGTCTGAACATGCACTCGTTCGGCATCGTTGGTTGGGAGCGCTATACGCTTCGTACTACGATGGGCGTTAAGGTTTATAACCTTGACTGTACTGCAGGGTGGTGTGGACGTATTAGTGCTGTTGCTGCTTCTACTCGCAATCGGAACCAGCTTCCGTCTTACAAGGCTTATGGTACTTACCCGTCGACGCTTGTTCGGACTATGAGCTTTGAGAATGTCGTTGAGATGCATAAGGAGGACGGTATTGGTTCTGTTTATAGCACTGCTACGGGTAACTTCATCTTTGACGTGAAGGGTCTCTACGGAGTCGGCACTTCCTACTTTGCTCAGGCGAACGTTATGCGTGTCATCGAGTTATTGCTTAGTAATAGCTACGACATCATTGAGCAAGTTATCCATACGGACGTTGCCGCTAACAAGGCTTCACGTGTTGACCTTGAGGGTCGTATGAACACAATGCTTGGCTGGTTTATCTCTCGCAATGAGCTTAAGGCCGAGTCGTATGTTGATATTGGGGATTCTTTGAACAGCGATGATCTGACGAACGGCGGTGAGTACTTGAATATTAACATTGTCTGCTACTTCTTGAAGTTGACGCAGGGTGTTAATATTAACATCATCGCCCGTGATGGTAGTGTTAGTTCGTCTGTTTCGATGGTTAATTAATAAAAATCTTTGGTTGTCCTATGACACGTAAAATACAGACTTTCACGGGTATCATCACGAACCCGATGAACATTCACAACTTCGCGTTGTCCATTCCGGGTTTTGAGGATTACAGCATCACGGTTCAGAGCACGTCGTTTCCGTCGGACTCTCTCCGTCAGACGCGGTTGTACGTTGCGGGCGAGGAGATTCGCTATCCTACGGTTGCTCAGAATTCGGGCACGTGGCAGTTTGTTGTTCCGGAGACGGACGACGGTACTATCAGTTCCATTCTGGATGGCATCCGTTCTGAGATTTGGAATCAGCTTACGGGTGGTTTGACGGTTGATCCTACGCAGTGGCGTGACATTGGTGTCATTGCCCGGGACCTCAATAGTAACGAGTCTTTCGAGGTCATTTTGCATGGTGCGTGGCTTGCGGGCCGTGGTGACGTTCAGCTTAATCAGGCTGCCCCGGAGACCAACTGGCAGTGGCAGTATCAGTTCATTTACCAGTGGCTTGAGAATAAGAACCTTCGTGGGTTGTAGTTCCGGGTATATTTATCCACTTCTAGGAGGCTGTGGGCGTGGGTTGTAGTGTCCCACCTCACAGCTTCCTTTTTTAGTTTGAGGATCGCATGAGTATTAAGATTTCTGCTTTCACTGCTGCCATTCCTGCTCCTTTGACGAAGCGGGATATTACGATGGTGTGGCCTAATTTACCTCAGTCTATGTTTCTTGTTCAGTCGTTGACTTTTCCTACTGAGCAGTATGCTAAGGTTGAGGTTCCGGTTCGTGGTGTTTCTGTTCAGCTTCCGACACAGGTTTTCCAGTCGGGGGACTGGTCTTTCGAGGTTCCGGATAGTAGGTTCACGGCAGTTCGTTATGAGATTGAGCGTGCTTACTACGAGCAGCGTCTTCATAATATTCATCTTATTATGGGTGATGTCTCCAATGTTCTCAACATAGGGAGTGGTGCTTCGTTCTTTAGTAATCTTTTGAATGTAGCATCTGCTGCTGCATCTACGTTGCTTACGGCTTGCACCTTGTGCGATGCTTTTATTACGGACATCGATCCGGTCCAGTTTTCCGTTGCGGGTTCCGCGGGTGATCCTGTTTTGTGGTCGGTGAAGGTTCACTATACGTACATTACGAAATTGACTAACGTGGGGTAGAGTTATGGGTCGTTTAAGTACTTTGGTTCAGCGTGCTGTTGCTTCGCGTCGTGAGTTCATGAGTCTTTCGGCTTCGGGAGGTTCCTCCGGTACTCGTCATGTCATTGCTCCGCTTTTGCAGGGTGACTTTCGTCTTACGTTTGTGGACGGTAATGACAGTTCTTTGCAGTGGCATTCCACGGATTTCCTTTTGACGAGTTTGAGCGGTCCGAGTGCTACGTTGTCATGGTCCCCGCATAGCTCGATCTTGGGAGTTTCTATGCCGTCCATTTCTCAGGATTACCTGACTATCAACTTCTATGTTTCCGGCGACCCGGATTATACTCGCGCTAGTTTCCCGTCTTTGTTTTTGTATAATGACCAGTTTGCACCTAATGGGGCTTTGCGCTTGCCGTCTTCGGAGTACTTTGCGTTCCCGTCGTCCACTGGTGGTAGGTTTCGGGATTCTACGTTAGCCTTCGAGGATGCGATTAATTCAGAGTTCGGGGACTTGGGTCGTCCTTTTGTTCGTCCGACGATAATCCTTTATGCTCTTTACCGTCCGAGTGCGGGTGGTAGCTCTATGGAGGATACACCTATTGAGCTTTGTAGGTTCGAGGGCTGCGTTTTTGGGACGCCTAAGCCTGCTGTGAATCCGTCTGCGGTTGCTCCTATGACTTGGTCACAGCAAATAGGTTACCGTTTCGTTGTTTGGCAGGACGGTACGTTCTTGGGTAAGGCTATTTCGAAGGCCGAGCACCTTCGTTCTTTCCATGTCACGTCTTCAAATTAATTTTGGTAAGGCGATTACATACAATTTTACACAACTGTTTGCAATAAACGTAAAATAATTGTAACTTGCTGTCATGCATAAAGTATTCAAATATCGCATTTATCCGAACAAGGCTCAGCAGTCCTTGCTCCAAGTGACGTTTGGATGTTGCCGCTTCGTGTATAATAAAACACTTGATATTAGGAAGACGGCTTACGAAACCGACAAGACGAAGCTTAGTAAGTTTGACCTCATCAAGAGATTAAAGCCACTTAAAGATGAATTCCCGTGGCTGCGCGACGTGCCGCATGTATGCTTGCCGCAAGCCGTCTACAACATGGATAGAGCTTACCAGAACTTCCTTAAGTCCGACAAAGGCTATCCGAAGTTCAAGACGAAGCATCGCAGCCGCAAATCTTGCAAATTCCCGTATCCGTTCTGTGATGTGCTTCAAGAGCAAGCGCGGCTCAAGTTTTCTAAATTAGGTTTAGTCAAGTACAAGAAAGATCGGGAGTTCGTTGGTACTTTACGACACATTGTGGTTACGCAAGACAGCGATGGTAAGTACTACGCTTCATGTTTGGTGGAGACTACTACGGAGATTCCGGAACCGCAACCTGTCGATGCCAGTACTACGGTCGGTATCGACTTAGGACTTAAAGACTTTATCGTCACGTCGGACGGACACAAGATACCTAATCCACGTTTCTACGCTACTATCGACCGTCGTATAGCACGCTTGCAGAAGCACGAAGCTAGAAAGACAAAAGGGTCTAAGCGCCGTGCACACATCCGGCTGAAGATTAACAAACTCTATATTAAGAAACGCAATTTAATTAAAAATTATATTTACCATGTTGCCAAGACGTTACTGCGTGAAAGCCAAACGCTAGTAATGGAAGACCTTAATATTGTCGGCATGGTTAAGAATCATAAGTTAGCTAAATCCATTCAGAACATTTGTTGGGGCGAGCTTCGCAGAGTGTTAGAGTATAAGTCGAAGTGGCTTGGTCACAATCTTATTTTCATAGATCGTTGGGCGCCGAGTACAAAGACTTGTAGTTGTTGTGGTTTTCACAATTCTACGTTAACACTTTCAGATCGTTCATGGATGTGTCCGGGTTGCGGTACACAACACGACAGAGATGTTAATGCCGCGCTTAACATCAAGCGTATGGGTTTAGAAACATTACTGCCCGCGGTGAGCGGGTTTGACGGACGTGGAGAGGTCGGTTACGGCTTCGACGAAGCGTCAATATGTGCGAGTTATTAATTGTATATAATCACCTTTCATATGATAGTTCAGCTTCCGTCTAATGGTATCTTTGGTCTCACGCAGACTGTTTTAAACACGCCGCTTGTCGGTCATCTTTCCCAGCTTGCTTCTACGGATTACACGGAGGAGCAGATTCGTCAGGAGTTTGTTCGTATGCTTCTGGCTCACCCGGAGGACCTTGAGCGCATGACTATCTGCGACCGCGATTACTTGTTCATGATCGCTGCGTCGGGTGTTTGTATGAACCAGATCACTACGGACTTTGTTTGTCCTGTATGTAAGGATGGTGGCAAGGACGTTGTCAGCTCTGTTGTTTATGACATTACTCAGCAGGAGGTTATTGAGCTTGCGCCTAAGACGCCGTCGGAGGTTAAGAAGACTTGGGATGACTTGGGTACGGAGTATACTTATCGTATTCTCCGTGCTTCGGACGAGGAGCGCTTGGTCGAGTACGCTTTATCCGACTACGATCATTACAGTCTTCGTTATGAGCAGGCTTTCATGGCTGCTACGCTTGGTCAGGATTGTAGTGATAACGAGGCTATTGCTAAAGGTATTGATGTTATTAGTCAGTATCCATTGGCGGTCTATTTCTCGGCGTTGTTGTTCACGCAGGTTGCGTTTCATGGTGTTCGACCTAGTGTAATGGGTAAGTGCCATGAGTGCGGTCGTGATGTTAAGGTTTTGGTTCCTTTTGGGGATACGGTTAAGATGTTAGACTCTGCCCGTCTTGTCAACCGTTTCTCTCAGATTTCACATATGGTTGACTTCAAGTCTTTCTTGGAGCTTTCTATGCCTATGCTTGCGCAGTTTGAGGCGAATGCGCGTGCTCAGGCTAAGTAGTGGTGTTGTTATATGGCGTCGGACGAGAAGTTTAAAATTAGCGGCCTGAATGCCGCACTGGATGAGTATTTGGAGAAGATTGACAAGGTCAATCTTAGCCGCAAGGACCTTCTTGCCAACAAGGAGCTTCTGGAGGATTCCTTGAAGTTGCTGGCTTCGCTGGATGATAAGATGAAGACGATTGAGTCTTCGTCTGCTTCGTCTTCCGAGAAGTCAGCCCGCTTAGCTTTGCTTGATAGCATCCGTTCTAACGTCATGTCGGGGAAGCCCGTTGATTCGTTGCTTACACAGGAGTCTCGTGTTTCGGATTTAGCACGCCGGGGTTCGGGTGCTGCATCGTTTCCGCGCATTTCCTCTAGTGAGCGTGTTGGTCTTCTGAGTGTTTCGGAGCGTGTTGCCGCCGCGGGGTTAGGTTCTACGCTTGGGGGCTTGTCTCCGCGCCAGATTGATGCTATGCTTTCGTGGGCTACCCGTTCGGGTGGTGGTCCGTCGCGGTCCGGCATGAGTGCTGCTTTGCAGTCGAGTGCTTTCGAGCTTGGTAGTGGCTTGACTTCGGGCGGCACGTGGGATCGCCTTCGTTCCTCGTCTGATGATCATCTTATAGACTCTTTGGACGAGGCTGAGCGTGAGGAGAAGTTCGATCAGTCGGTGGCTACTATTCAGACTACGTCGGATGCGATCCTTGCTTCTTTGGGCAAGCCTACGAAGGGTGCTCCTGCGCGTCTTGAGTTCCGCCAGCCTAAGCCGTCTAAGAGCGGTCGTGGTGATTGGTGGTCTACCTTGAAGTTGCTGGGCGGCATTGCGGGGACGGTTGGTGTTCTGTATGGTCTTTTCAGCAACCAGAAGGTTCAGCAGTGGTTGAACGATGTTCTTCTCAATCCGGATAAGTGGAAGGAGTGGGGCGATAAGATAGATGCTATCTGGAATCGTCTTGGTGATGTATTCAACTTGGTTATGTCTTCTACCAAGTCTACTCGTGATGCTACTGTTGCTTCCGCTAATGCGGGGTACGAGCTTTATAAGAGCATGGACTCCGATTTGCAGGGTTATGTTAATAGCTTCAATAGGGATGTTGGAGGTATGCAGCCGATGCGCGTTCTTGGCTTATCGGACATTGATCGTTCTGTTGCTGCGTCGGGGGTTGACGAGGCTTTGTCTGCTGCTGCTAAGTTAGGGTTTGGTGCTTTGGGTGCAGGTGTTGTACTGAAGAAGGGTTTATCTGCCTTGTACGCTGGTGGTCCTGCGAGTGCTGCTGCTTTGGCGTTGTTCTCCATTAAGGCGTGGTCTGAGATTAAGGAGACTCAGCGCAAGACTTTTAATATTGTCTCTGCCGCGTGGGCCGTTGAGCATGGTTTAGCTGCGGCTTATCTTTTTACCGAGGGTTCGGGGTCTTCTCCGTCATTGGTTGCTTTGGGCAAGATCGAGGATGCTTCCGGGACTACTTCTTATGATTCTTTGTCTCCACAAGAGCAGATGGGCTATTCTACGTCGTTGTTGCTTCAGGTTGAGTCGGAGCGTCAGCGGTCTAATTCATATGCTTTGCTGTCTTCAGCTTTTTCCTCCAATCCTGCTATGTACGCTGAGCTGGTCTTGGGTAAGACCGGGTTATCGACCGACGCTGCTCGTGGTGAGCTTATGGATTGGCTGAGTAAGTCTTCTCCGGAGGAGCGTCGTGCTTTCCTTGCTCAGCATCCTGAGATTTATCGGATGATTACGAGTGGTAACGTTGGTCTTGAGCTTGGTCGCCCTGCAGATTATTTAGGTCGTGCAGATGGTATGTATTCCCATTTGTTCTTTAATACTGTAGACAGTGCTATGGCTGCGAGTGCTCAGGGTTATGAAGGTGGTGAGTCAGACCCAGCCTTTGTAGAGGCTTGGGATAAGATCGCCCGTGGTGAGGTTAACGTAGCCCCGTCCGGTAGCGGCTTGCTTCGCACTGCGGATATGCAGCGTCAGTATGATGCTATGCGTGACCCGAGTGTGGTAGGTTATCAGACTGCGGCTGCATTCAATATTATGAGTTTTTTTGCAGGTGATAATGTGGATGCTGGGATAATGAAGCTGGGTATGAAGGGTGCTACGGGTCGCCGTGCATCTGCAGGAGCTTTGGCAGACTTCCAGCGTGCTCTGGCGTTGCGCAACATTCGTCTTCGTGGGGGTGACTCTGCGGTGGTGCCTGAACTTCAGCTTTCCACTTTCTTGCCTAGTATTGCGGGGTCTATACAGTCCACGCCGAGTTCTGCTGCTCCGAAGCTTGAGGAGTATGTTTCTGCTTCCGATTTGAAGTTGGACGCTTTACTGTACAAGGTTGACACTTTAACCCATCAGTTGGATGTCCTTCGAGAGTCTAGGGCATCATCTCCGTCGTCCTCTGAGGGTTCCGGCAATGCTACTATGGTCAATAACAACTCTACTACGGTTATTCGTACCGCTAATGATCCTACAGGGTCCATGTAATGCTGAGGGCAGAGGTTGACATACAGGGTGCGGGTGTCGATGCTTTTCTGGCTCTCTCCGCAGAGACGCTGCAGGTCTGGGCTGCGGCTATGGCCCAACTGTCTTCGGAGGACGTTGCAGATGCTGAGTTGCCTGCCATGTCCCCGTCTGCCTTACGTGCCTATGTTGAGTCTCATGACATAGATGATGTTGCGGATGATGCCGAGCGTTCTGCTTCTGCGGATGATGACGAGGATGGCGGCGGGGTTCTAGGCTGGCTTCTGCGTCGTGCGGGGAGTGCTGCTATTCCTGCGTCGGTTAAGGCGGGTCTTGCTCTTTTGGATATTGTGATGTCTGTAGGTCAGGCTGCTTTGTGGGGTTTTCTCCTGTTTGGCGGCTTTAAATTGATCCACCGGGCATCTACTGCCAAGTTGAAGATTGACGGCTCAGAATCGGATTTTACGACAGAGTTGGCTTTGGTTCCTACATGGTTCTCGGAGCTTGCCTCCGGTTCCGGTGGTGGTGCAGTTGTTCGTGGCACTCGCGCCTACTCGGAGGTTCAGGGTTATGTTGGCTCTGAGTTATATAAGCTTCTTGTCGGTGTGGAATATGCTCGTGAGGATAAGGGTGTTGTTTCTACGGAGTACGGCGTTATTGACTCACTTCATAGTAGACCTCACTCGGGTCTTGACTTACGTATTAGTGGCGGCACTCCTTTGCGGTCCTTAGGCGATGGTGTTGTGACCCGCGTATGGGAGGGTGGTTCAGGAGGCAAATCGCTCCAGATTACGCTTGATAGCGGCATAGTGGTAGGCATGGTTCACCTGCAGGACAATTCGCTTGTTCCGGTGGGTACACGTGTCCGTAAAGGGGACGTTGTAGCCATTTCCGGTAATACAGGTTCACACACTACAGGCGCTCATCTTCATATTACTTTCCGGCGTGTTTCAGATATGGGTTCTACAGTTAACCCTGCTTCTATCATGCCGGAGTTAGGCATTTCAGTTCCTATGGCACAGACATCTTCTTTTCCAGCAGACAGACAGGCCTCGGGTTACTCTATTACTCTGGGTTCCTCCTTAGCTAAGAACGCTTATAACTTGACAGGTTTACAGGCTTTCGGCACACAGTGGAAAGGCAAGTCGGGTACGGTTCAAGCTTCTGGGGGTCGTGTTTTCGAGCGCTTCACTTCTCCGGAGTGGAGTCTTCGTGCTACTATGGGTACTCTTTTGAATTACCAGACTCGGAAGGATATTTCCCGGTCTGGTGGCACTTGGACTACCATTGGTGATATTTCCCGCATGTATGTAGGTGGGGGTTACACGAACCGTCCGGCTTACGAGGGGGATGATATTGTTCAGTATGCCCACAACATTTCGGAGTTCTCTGGTTATGGTGTTGATGAGCGCATTGATGTTCGTCGGCCGGAGGTTATTGAGAAGCTCACACAGGCTATTGCACGTCAGGAGTCTTTTTCGATTGTTTCGGATACCGCTATTAAGCAGGTTCGCGCCGTTGCTTTCAATGACTTCTCGTCGGCAGTGAATAAGCAGGATGTTCCGGGGCTTAGTTCCAACTACCAGAAGTTTTAATGGGCATATACGTATATGTAGGGACTTACTATTTTATGATGATGATGACAGGCCGGGGCTTTCTCCGGCCTTCGTTGTGGTTTCTGAGGGTTCTGGGGGTTGTGGGCTGTGTGTTGTGGGCTGTGGGGTTGTGTGTATGTTCCGGCTGGCTGCGTCCTTCGTTGTAGGTTCCGGGTTTGGGTTAGGGTTGTGTGGTGTTTTGTCCTTCGTCGTAGTTTTTTTTTTTTGTTTGTGTTCTGTTTGTTTGCTGCTGTTCTGGCTTTAAGCAATTATATATCCCATAAATTGGTTTATCGATGTCGTTGAGTGTCCAACAGATCCGGGATTTGAATAAGATACGGCTTTTTGTTACGAGCTGTAGTGATCCTGCGGGTGAGTATTCCGATGGTAGTTCAAGCACTGCGGGTGTCTGGAGCTTCGGGATGTACTCGGAGGGTGGTCTTGGTCTTGAGGCACCTATCAAGACGACGTCTGTCTTCGGTGCGCTTCCGGGTAGTGGCTTCGGTGATACTATTGTTGGTCAGACTTTGGGTTCTGCGCTTCAGGTTGGCTGGGGTTTGGTTCCTCAGGTTGACTATCCACATAAGTTTAAGTTTCAGGGTAGCGAGCCTTTGAGTTTTAGTGTTAAGTGCTACTTGGTTTTGGAGACGAGCGTGCAGCATGATTTCTTTGCCCCTTTGCTTCGGTTGTTTTTCCTTACTTACCCTCGTCGTACTACCGATCCTGCTTCGGGTGCTGCTATTAGTGTTCAGGATTGGTTCCGTGATCATGCTTCGGAGTTGGACGCTTCTATTCAGGATTGGATTTCGGCCTTAAATACTCCGTCTACACGTAATATTTACGATTTTCTCAGTAAGCTTTCGTCGGGCGCTGCGGACGCTGTTTCTGGTGTTGCGGACTTCGTTGATAAGTATGTAGGTAGTGTTTATCCTTTGGTTACGCCTCCTACGTTTCGGACTAGGGGTAGTAATACACCTAGTCGTTTTCCGTGGGGTGGTGCGGTAAGATATTATCAGACTTCGGGTAGCGGTTTGGCTTTGGGTTACGGTCGGACTTATGTTGACGATGTTTTCATCCGTAGTTTGAGCGTTCGCATTCCAGATCTGTATTATGACGGTGGTTTTCCGCAGGTCATCGAGGTTAACCTGTCGTTTGAGACGTTGCGAGTTGCTACCGCAGATATGCTTTATGGTGCGGTTACGGGTCGTCTTTAGTTTTTAATTTTTTTTTGTCATGACTATCGAGGAGGCGTATCAGAGTTACGGGAGTCTTACGTATGAGACGAGTGTCGGGTGCAATCTGTTATGGTTGTGCCGTGAGTTGTACGGGAGTGATTCTAGTTATTACCGCAGGATTCTTCGCGTATTGAATCCTCGTATTAACTGGCTTTCTATTCCTAGCGGTGTTTCTATAAGTTATCTGAGTCCGGACATTGTTTCGGGCTTGAGTTTGCAGTAGGGGTCTATGTTATGAGTTATCTGATCTTACGTGTTGGTTCCTTGGAGTTTACGCCTACGAGTTGGAGCTTCGAGGAGAGTGTTTGGAAGTACTGCCCTGAGTTACGGTTCACGCTTCGTTCTGCTTTGCCTAGTGACGTTTTCACGTTTGGGGACAGCGACGTTTCATGGGTTGTTATTTCGTGCGTGGGGTCTGGGGACGATAAGTATGACTACGTATGCTATCCTAAGAGCTTCTGGGATCAGTGTAACGTTGTTAGCGACTGCGTTAATGGTGATTACACGTTGCCGGAGTTGTGTAGTGTTCTGGGTCTTCCTTTTTATAATGGTCATAGTGGTAGTAGCTTTTCGCGCTTCCGCTGGGTTCTGCCACGTCTTCGTGGTATTAAGTTGCTTGATGCCTTGACGCTTGGGGGCGCCTGCCTCGGTGGTGGTTGTAGTACTTTGCATTACGACGCTTCTGGGGGTTATATTTTCAACGATCTGTTATTGTGGAGTTCTAGTGATCTTAGTAGCAGTAGATTTAGCTTTTTAGGCCGAGGTGGTAGTCCTAGTCTTGACCGTGGTTGGCAGACGGATGTTCCGGGGGTTGTTGACTTTTACTTCGATGGTGATGGTGGCGTTGGTTCGCTTCGTCGTGAGCTTTTTCGTGGTGGGAGCGGCGTTGGCGGCTTTCATCTGTATATGAGTAATGACAGCGTTTGTGAGCGTCGCGTTTGGGAGAGCCGTAATCGTTTCTGGCGTTCCTTCTTCCGTGGTAGCTTGGTCCAGTTTAGCGGTGTCCAGATTGTCGGGGGTTATATCGGTGTTGGGTGCTTGTGTCGCCATATGGACGCCGTAGGCGAGTCGGGGCGTGGTTACATCTGCTGTGGTTATCGTATTGCTTATAGTGGTTCTGTTCAGGATATAACGCTGGATTGCGTTTTGGTTTGATTTGTCCTTCGTTGTAGGTTTGTGAGTTGTTCTCCTTATTTGTTGTAGGGATGTTGATAAAGGCTTTGGTTGTAGGCGGTAGTTCTAGTGATCCGTCTGGTGAGGGTCGTGTTGAGCTACGGAGTTCTAATGTCTGGGATCGGAGTTTGCGTATTCCGGTTGTTGGTAATGCGCCTTTGAATGAGGGTGACGTTGTCTTTGTCGATGTTAGTAATGGCTACGACAGTCCTTTGGTTTTAGGTCGTAGCCGTGACGGTTCATGGAGTACGCATGCTACGGCTTCTGCTTCGGGTTATAACGTTCTGTGGGAGAGCGTGAGTAGTGACGGTTCTACATGGGGTGTTGCGTACACTGTAGGTTCCTCGTTTGTTTATGAGAATAGCAGTGGTTTTGTTTTTCGGAGCACGGATGGTAATGTTGTAGTGCACGATGGTTCTAATCGTGGCGTTGTTAACATTGCGTCTTTGGAGTCCTTCATGCAGGCGGTATTGAAGGATTTGGTTGCAGTTGGTAGTGGTACCAATACGGTTTCTTACTTTGGCAAGGAGTACTACGAGTTGGAGGATAAGACGTTCACGCATTAATTGGGGGTGGTTATGGCAGTTCCTTTTGGTTTGGATGTTGATGTTTGTATCGACGCTAAGTATTCGGCGTCTTTGGATAAGTCGGAGGAGAGTGTTCCGGACGATCCTGAGGAGGGTAAGCGTCGTCGTTCTGCGCTGCGCGAGATGATCAAGGACGCGGCGAAGGATTACATTAATCGCAAGTTGGATAAGCTTGACTCGCAGTGGGAGAAGTTAGGCGACTCTCTCTCTAAGGTTAAATCCTCCGCGGAGACGGTTTTGACGGGTTCTGCGACGGGTACCGCGACGGAGGCTGCGGGTATCGCTTTGACGGGTCCTCCGACTACTCCGGCTTCTCCAGCAGGTGCGGGTATTAAGCTTGCGGGCAGTGGTCTTCGTCAGGCTGCTTCGGGTGCTAAGGACTCTTTGGGTGCCGCCTTGAATGATGCCTCGGTCTTGCTTGGTGACTGCCGTGACTTGTGCGACGAGCTTGGGGTTACGCAGTTGCCTGCCGTGTCTAATGGTCTAGCTACTATTGAGAATCCCATTAGTGTTGCCGCAGCCGCCATTTCGGCTATTCCTTGATGGGGTTGTATGGTTTTTGTGGTCTAAGCCTCCGCGGTCCAGTTGTGCCGCTGCGGGGGCTTTTTGGTTTTGTGCAATTATATATCCCATAAATCGATGCTTCATGGATTTTCCGTTGGTTTTGTCGGACACTTCTACGTTGAGTTTCGTCTATGGTTATGACGAGCTTAAGCAGGCTTTGTACTTGCTGTTGAAGACGTGGTATGGTCGCTTTCTGCAGAGTCCTGTTATAGGTTCCCGTGTTTCGCCGCACGTTGTCGAGGAGCTTACGTTGCGTGCGGGTATTTCGGCTACGATCACGCAGTTGCGTGGTTGTACTTGTGAGGACGTCCGTGTTAGTGGTGATAACGTTGTTGTCCGTGTTTCCTACGGTGGTTGCCTTGATGATTTTGAGTATTCGCTGAGTTCGTTTAACTAATTGTCTATAATTGCATGGCTCGTCCTATAGAGGAGATATATAATTCGCTTGTATCGAAGGTTTCGTCGCAGAGTGGTTCTTCGTGGTCTTCGTTGAAGGACAGTATGGTTGGCAAGGAGCTTTTGTGGTTCGGTGCTAACATTGAGTCGGATGCTGAGGTTCTGAGTGATGCTGTTAATGGTGTTGTATCGCTTGCCCGGTATAGTGCCGATCAGCTTATCTCGTATGCTTACACGCAGGATGTTCCTTTGGACTTGAGCCGTCCGTCGTCGGTTAAGGTTGGGTTCCGTGGTCTTCCGGGCGGTCGTGCGGTTGTGTGTGCGCCTTTCCAGTTGTGCCTTACGATTGGGACGCTTTCGTTCTATAATATCGAGTACTGCCGCACGGATTCGGAGGTTACTCTTTATCAGGGTATCCCTATGCAGATGCTTTCGGGTTCGTCTATGGTCCTTCCTTTTACGGTTCCGGGAAACCGTGTTACGCCGTGGAAGTTGTACTTGGAGCTTCAGTCGGGTTCTTTCCAGAGCAGTTACGTTAAGTTGGGTTCGGATGTTCTGTCTTCCAGTGTCTGGGTTTTCGCTCAGGCCCAGAGTAGCTCTACGAGTGACGTTGTGAGTCCGGTCTTTCCTTATACGAGTTATAATGCGTCTTTGTCGTCTCCGCAGGCTAAGTTGTACAAGGTCCGTGCCTTGTGGGATTATACGACGTGCGTTCTGTTCGGTGATAGTAACTGGGCGCAGCCTGTTTTGCCGTCGCAGTATAATTATACGGTTGTTTGGCTTCAGGGGACCTATAATAGGTTCACTGTATCTTCGGGCAGTCGCCTTGAGGTTACGACGCCGAGTTATACGGGTTCTTTGCCGCTTTTGTCGTCTTCGGACTCCACGGATCTTGGGTTCTATGTTTCGTCGTCACAGGATGGCGAGACGCAGTCGTTATCATATGCCCGCAATTACCTTCTTAGTGAGGTTTTCAAGAATTCGGGTATTGTCACAGAGTCCCAGATTCGTAATTTCGTATTGAGCTTTCCTAGTGTCCAGAGTTGCTGGCTTGATGTTTCTCCGGGAGTTATTTCCATTTATGTTAAGCCCACGCATGAGGGCGATAGTGCCTTTGAGTTCTTGATGGATTACTTGTATCAGTACGGGGTTCCGGGTCCTAAGTATAGCACTAGTGTCTCCCAGCCGTTGCTGTTCACGGTTGTTCTGCATGATGTTAGTAGTGCTGGTTCGAGCCAGCTTCCACGTGCTATGTCTTTGCTTCGTGAGTTGTACTCGTACGATAATGTCACGTTGTCGACACAGGTTTCGAGTGCTTTGCTCCAGCAGGAGCTTACGTTGCAGGGTATCTCGGGTATTACGGCTACGATTCGTGCCATTGAGGAGCTTACGGAGGAGGTTTCGAACTCTTTGGTTCTGCGGTCTTTGCCGTCGGAGGGTACTATTGTGCTGTACGACGCTTCGGGGCTTGTTTTGGGCTTTGACTCTACGGGCCGCTTTAAGGAGTATGTGATCTTAGATTCCGGCCTTAGTAACGCCTTGAACGCTGCCGATGTTTCGATGTCGGGTTTGGGTGATTACGTTTGGCTTGGCGGGGGCAGCGTAAGTTACTTGGTATCGCTGGATGATGGGCGCCTTCTTCTTTCGGACTCGTCTGTAGCGCTTCCGCCTTTGTCGGCATCTTTTGCTCCTTATGGTAGTGGCTTGTACGCTATGTGGTATGATGGGGTCGATAATGGTACGGATGCTAAGCTTGTTCGTTTGTATCAGGATTCGAGTGTTTTCCATTCGGGTAAGTATTCTATCTTCTCTCATCCGTCGTATGTTACTCCGCTTTCTAACGGTGTCGGGGGTGTTGACTTCGTAGTTCGTCCCGATTCGTCGTTTACGGTTAACGGTGTTCTTGGTGTTAGTGGTTCGGGGCCGTCTTCGGATAGCCTTATTTGCTCTGTCACCTCTACTCAGAGTGTTACGGTCGGTGAGTCTACTTATTATCCTAGTGGTCTTGCTCGCTACCGCCGCACGGGCAGCAATTATTACTATGACTTGACGTTGTTGTTGTCTGCTACTCCTGCATCTTATGTGAATGCTTCGGCTTTTTATAATGGGGTATGGTATATGCCTTTGACGGATATGTCTTCGTCGGAGGCGGGTCTTACGGGCTTTGACATCTATGCTCCAGATGGGTCTTCTATTGGTGACGGTAGTTCCAACTGGTCTAAGAGCCTTAGCTTGACTATGCTTAATGCAGGTGTTGGGTCTTTGGAGGGTGCTACACCTTTGTCGCTTCGTGTTGTTGATCCGTCTACGATGTATGCGTTGTATACACGTGGTTCGGGTGACAGTTTGAAGTACTACTTCGGTGTTGTTTACTTCGTCATTTCCGTTTCGGAGTCTTCGGAGTTCCGTTACAGATTGATCTCGGAGGTTGAGTTCGGTGCTTCGGCTTACCCGTCTTCTATTTTGTCTGCTTCGAGTGGTTTGGTCACGCTTGGCGGCTTAGTTAACGGCAGTCGTCTTTTCTGGTCGGGTTCTGCTTCGAGCATTACGGCTTCAGGTTATTCGACACTTGGTGCTGGCTTGAGTTCGATTTTGGTTTTGTCTACGGTAGGTAGTGTTGACTATTCGACGGGTACGCTCTACGGCTTGGTTGGCGGTGGTCTTGGTGAGTACGTGGAGTACGAGATTGCTTCCACGCTTACGGGCGGTGCTACTTATCCTTTGTTGTCGGACGTTGTTGTAGATTAGAGTGTCATGACTTTAGATGCTGTTCGTGAGGTTTTCCGGAGTTACTTTTTGGAGGAGCTTAGGGTTGATCCGGGTTGGGATGAGTTCTTGGATCTCATCCTTTCGAACATGGACCTTCGTGCTCTGGACTTCATGCAGTCTAATGGGGTTCCTTATAGTATTGCTTTTAATGATTTTGGGGATCTGTTTAAGACGTCGGGTCCTTTCGTCGAGGTTCTACATGTTTCCGATTCATCACGTTCTTCTGAGGGTTATACTTTGTTGGGCTTCAACATGCCGCTTCGGTATAAGTTTCTATCGGAGTCGGGCCTGACTACGACAGACCTTCAGTGGTTTGACTTTACGGCTGCTTCTCTGATGTCGCGTCCTCAGTCTGTGAGCTATTATACGAGTACAGATTTGGATGCCGCCCCTCAGTGGTTGCTTCGTCCGTCTTGCTATTACTATGTTCCCCAGACGGAGGAGGAGGCTGTGTCGCTGGATACGCTTCAGGGTCTTTCTGTTCTTGTCGATCCGGTTGTTCCTATTACATGGTCGGAGCGTGTTGACTTGTTTACGTATGCGGATGGTAAGCCTTGCTGCTTCTTTGTCAAGATATGGGATTATGTCCATGATGAATCCGGGGCTATTTTGCGCGATGCTGTGTCTGGGGAGTACTTCCCTACCATTCCTGCATTACAGCTCGCCACAGTGCCCGAAACGCTTAATGGTGCTGAGATTTTGAATGCCCGCCGACGGTCGGGTGCTGGGACTTCTCTGTATGGCACTTCTCCGTATGCGTCTGCTCTGTTTGGTGCTCTGTTTGGCTTGGGTTTGAACTACGCGGAGGTTCCGTTTCGTATTTACTTGGCGAGTGATGACCGTTTAGGTACTCCTACGGCGTCTTATTCGTCGTTCGTTGAGTTCTGGCAGGTTCTGGATGCACTTCATGACTTCTTGCCGCGGTCTGTGTTTTTGAATCCGGAGGTTGTGGGTTTGGTTTCGGCGGAGGATACACGTGTTGATGCTGTTCGTGATTATTGGGGTACGGGTGATAGTATTGTTTCGTCTTTCTCCACTAAGGATTGTCTTCGTCGCATAGCTACTCGTTATGGTAGTATTCTTGGCTATGACAAGAAGCTTTGGGTTGTAGGGTCTAATGTTCCTTTCTCGGATTTGAACTTCTTGGGTCATGACGGGGGTGACGCTTCTGCGCCTTATATCAACACGCTGCCTACGGATATGTACTTTACGCATTATGGTTCGTCGGCGTCGGCTCCGGGTGGGAGCGTTCGTGTTTTCTCGGATGTTGCTGCATGGGAGGCGTATGTTTACAACACTTCCGATCCTATTTACATTAGTCCGGTTACCATTAGGCTTGATTTGTCGTCATGGTCGGGTAAGCTTTTGGTTTCGCCTACCGATGGTTCTGGGGTTACGGATTACCTTGTTACTCCGGATTCTCGTCTTGGTGAGCCAGTTTACGGCATCACTAAGAACTATGTTGACATGTCGATTCCGGATGGGTTTATCAACCGTTTAGTTCTGTCTTTTGGTGTTTCGGAGGATACTTTCATTGCTAGTCAGTTCGGTGGGGATAGTGCTGCTGCGTCCGCTTTTCTTTCTAGGCTTCAGTCTTTGCTTGAGGGTGTGGTCCCTGCCGGGGTTTCGGTTCAGGTTCTTTTTGGCACAGATGTCCATCCCGTTACTCTTCGCTTTGCTATGGAGGTTGGTACTCCGGATTTCTTTATACGTGTTAGTCCTAGTGTTGTGACGAGTTCCGGTTCGGCGTCATTCTCGTCTTTGGTTAGTGTTGAATCCAATACTGCATGGCATGTGACGTCTCGCGTTGCACCCTACATCCGTGTTGGTGCGAATGAGTATGAGACTTCGAGTTCTTACACTGTAGAGCTGGGTCCTACGTCGGGGAGTCCTGCTTCAGTTTACGTTGCCGCCAACTCGCCTATAGTAGTTAACGGTTCAGTTTAACTTTTTGTTGCATCATGATAGTTAGTAGTTCTTTGCGTGCCGCGGGCACCACGTCGGTTGTTACGGAGGATGTTGTAGGTGTCCTGTCGCGCCTTATGCTTTTGCCGTCTTCGGATGATACTCGCAAGTTATCGGACTATGCAGTTACGAATGTTCTTTACTTCAAGAAGGACATTCTGTCTACTGCTTCGTCTCTGCTTCGTGGTGCTGCGGGTCTAACCTTTTCGGATGTCCAGCCGCATGTTCTGTACTGCGACTCTTTAGCATCGGGCTTAGTTGTTTCTCAGCCGGAGCTTATTAACGAGGAGGGTATCGTTGGTTGTCATACTGTTGTTACGTCCACTCTTGCCGCCGATATTCCTGTAGTAGATGATGGTCTTATTTACGGCATGGGTTTGCTTCTTGGTGGCAATACGGATAACCATAGTGCTAATTCGCAGCCTGCGAATCCGTCTTTCTATTATGGTGCGGGGACGTATGACGACATGCGTAATTACCTTTTTGTTGTTACATTGTTTTCGGCGGATTCTCCCATTTCGAAGGAGGCGGATAAGGTTCTGACTCAGTCTTGGGATGTTCATTATATCTGTGAGCTTTAGTGCTGGCTTCTTGGTTGGTACGTTTATGGAGGACATGGCTTCGGTCATGTCTTTTCTTTGTGTGTTATGGGTAGGTTTTTTAAAGACGGTTTTCAGTTATTTCCGGAGCAGATTGAATTGGCTAAGGGTCTTTCTAGCCGTAAGCGTGCTATCCTGATCGACAGTACGGGTAACGGCAAGACGCTTGTATGTTTATATTCCTACAGTTACTTGAAGTCGAAGGGTTTAGCAGATTGTCTTTTGGTTCTCACGCCTAAGAATGCTTATGACAAGCGGGTCTGGGCGAAGGATGCTGCGGCTCATACTCATTTGACGTCCATTTCTTTGGATGACTTCATCAAGAAGGTTTCTGGTGGTGCTGACGTTCTGGAGCTTCTGAATAGCTATGATGTTGTTTACGGCAAGCATACTCATTGCAAGACGGATTACGGTGTCCTTCGTCAGATTTATATGTCTTCTTGTAAGTTGGTTACGGTTCTTGATGAGGTCCATGCCTTCAAGAATTCGAAGGCTCAGCTTACTTCCACTATGAGTTTGCTTGTTAAGAACTGCTATGCGTTGTGGGGTGTTACTGCCACGGTGCTGAGTAAGAACTGCATGGATACCTACCATTTGGTTAACTTCGTCTATCCTCGGTTTTTCACGTCGGTTCGTGGGTTCCAGAGCCAGTTCTGTAAGGTCGAGGAGAAGGTCATTGGTCGCAATCCGGATAAGACTCTACGCAAGGCTCGTATCATTACGGATTATAAGGATAGCGCTGCTTTGATGGACTATCTACGTCCGGTTATGATTGTCGGCACGCCACCTGTTCCTTTGGATATTCACTTCATTGATTACACGATGTCGGCTTCTGAGCAGGACTTGTACGCTAAGGTTGCTAATGGTTTGATGTTGTCGGGCGAGAGTGATGACGCCACTTGGATTCAGCAGGTTGTGTCGCGTTCTGAGATTCGTGAGGGTGCCGTCCGGTCGGTCAAGGACTTGGAGCGTCATAGTTCTCGTTTTATCTATCTTCAGGCGGTCACGGATGGTTGCTTGAATTCGGATGGTACGTTTGGTGTTGGAGGTTCTCGCAAGCTGGATTCTTTACTGACGCTGGTCAGTGATATTGCTTCTCGGAACGAGTCGGTCTTGGTTTATTTCGATTTCTATTCGTCATTGGATGCAGCCATGTATCATCTTCAGCGTTCTGGTATTACGGATTCTCGCGGCAGGTCTATTGTTGTTGTTGAGTCTTCGTCTCGGAATGTCCTTAAGCCTACACAGGCTACGGAGTCGCAGTGTTCTATGAATAGTTATGTTATTCTGTGCACCCGTGCTGCTTCGGAGTCTGCCAATTACACTTATATTAACAATGTCGTATTGTACGACGTTCCGATCACGCCTATTCCTTTCCTTCAGTTCATTGGTCGCATTACGCGCAAGACGAGTAAGTTCTTAGGTGATCTTCATCTGTGGATATTCCGCAGTGATGACATTTCGGAGTATAAGCTTCAGCTTGTAGGCTTCAAGGTTTACATGCAGGAGAAGATCAGCTTTGAGATTCATAATTTCCCGCGTGAGTATGTTAAGCCGATGTCGGACGCGGAGCACCTTCGAGTTGCAAAGCAGCATCTGCTGTGGAAGGGTCGCAAGCCGCGTCTTACGCGGTCGTCTCAGATTGTTCCGCAGGGTGTCACTCTTTTTTAGTTTTTTTTTTGGTGTGTTCTAAACTTAAGACTATGGAGGATATGTTTGGTGATTTAGGGATTGTTGACACGCAGGGTTGGCGTGTCTCCGAGTTTTCTGCTGGCGGTGTTAACTCTCAGAAAGCCCGTCTTGCTTTAGAAGAGCGGTATTGGCCTATCACCGAAATAACCGAGCGATTTAATCGTCAAAGCGTCAGTTATCAATTAAGCAAAAGAGATTGTCTGCATAAATGGTTAAAATACAAGGAGGGTTTTTCTGCCGAGTTGGTCAGTGCCCTTTTGCGTGATTTTCGTTTACAAAAGGGCGATCTAGTAGTAGATCCTTTTATGGGGTCAGGTACGACGGCTTTAGTATCAATGTTCAATGGGTACAATAGTCTTGGTTTTGATATTTTGCCTATGTCAGAAATTGCTATTCGTGCAAAGACTGCTATTTATGTATATGATGTATTGGAGCTGAAGGAGCTTCTTAAAGAGGTGGTAAACTTGCACGTTCCGGAAGAGTATGCTGGGCGCACTCCTGAAATAGGAATTACTAAAGACGGTTATCCCAGTGAGACGAGTCGTGATTTGGTCTATTATAAAGAACATTTTCTCAATTCCAGATATTCTGAGACTACGAAAATGCTTCTTGAGCTTTGTACTTTGAATGCTTTGGAGCGTATAAGCTACTCTGCAAAAGATGGGCAATATCTTAGATGGGATTATCGCTGTCCCAAGATTACTGCTGCTTCGGAGGCTAGATTAAGACAGGGTAAGAAGCCTTTTGCTGTCAAATTGGATAAAGGGTCCTTGCCGTCCCTCAAAGAAGTATTACTGGAAGAATTAAGTGGTGTCCTTCGGGATATAGAATACTTAAATAATACTCCTATTGGCTTTGATACGCAATGTAATTTTATTGAGGGAAGTGCGCTTTTTGAATTACCGAAGCTTGCAGACGGAACAGTTAGCGCAGTAATATCTTCTCCTCCATACTGTAACCGATATGATTACACTCGCACCTACGCTTTGGAGTTAGCCTATTTGGGGTTATCCGAGGCCGATGTGCGGGAATTACGTCAGGACTTATTGTCATGTACAGTTGAGAATAAATCTAAAATTGAGCAACTGCAGGATTATTATCATCAAATAGGGCAGGAAGATCGTTATGACAGAACAATGAAGATCGTCGATGGGAATGCGGCACTTCAAGAAATAAATAACGCTTTGAAGAGCCGTAATGAAAATGGAGAAATAAACAATAAGGGCGTCCTTAAAATGGTGGATGGGTATTTTACAGAATTGACCTTTCTGTTTTCTGAGTTGTATCGCGTATGTAAGACTGGAGCATACGTCGCTTTCGTTAATGATAACGTAAGGTATGCGGGCGAAGTTATTCCGGTTGATTTTCTCACTACCAATTTGGCCGAGCAAATAGGTTTTACTCCAGTAAAGATTTACACTTTAAAGCAACAAAAAGGTAATAGTAGCCAGCAAATGAAGAAGTATGGGCGCGTGGCTTTGCGGAAAAGCATTACTATTTGGCAGAAATAGCATTATATTTTTTGCGGTTACCTGTGTTGTATGCATTTAACGGGCGTGAAGAGGTCGGTTGTGGCTTCGACGAAGCGTCAATATGTGCAAGTTATTAATTGTATATACTCACCTTTTAAAATAGTATTTTATGGATATTACGGGCATTTTTTCGGAGAGCTTTTGGTGGCTTGCTCCGGCACTTTCCGCCGCTACGGTTTTGCTGGCGGGTGTTGCTAATGGTCTTTTCAAGATCACGAATGGTATCTGGCCGCAGGTTGTGGCTTGGGTTATCGGCACGGCTCTGTCGGTTGACGCCTACTTTGCGGGCTTGATTGAGATGGGTCAGCCGGAGCGGCTTGGTGTTGTGATGCTGTGTGTAGTCGTTGGTTTGTCTTCGAACGGCATCTACGACATTCCTGCCATTAAGGCATGGGTTGATGCTTGGTTCGCCAAGAAGCCTACGACCTCTACAGCCAAGAAGAAGACGCAGAAGTAGATAGTTCTGCTCTGTGTGTAGGAGTTTAGTCCGGATGACTTTAGTTATCTGGACTTTTTTTCGTTTAACATTGTTTTTTTTTTTATAAATTTGGATTTATAATTTTAATTATCTACTTTTGTGTTGTAGATATAGTTCTACGGATAATTTAATTTCGATTTGATGGTGCGTGATATTACTAATCTTGTATGTCCTAAGCGTATTTTATACTTGTGGGATATTCATAATCAGTTGATCGATGATTCGGGCTATGAGTTGATTAGCGATTTTGAGTATTACAAGAAAGCTATTTCCTCCCACTTGGAGCCTTATGCTGATATTCTAGATTACTCATGTTTGCCTATTTCTGAAGTACAAGCTATTTCTGCTGAGTATAAGTTTGTGCGTGAGCTTGTTCAGTTGAATTACCTACTTAGTTGCAATGATCCTGTTGTTCGTCATGGTTATATGGACTTGCATTTTTCGGGTAGGTCCTCCTATTTGTTTTCGGGTAGGCATGATGCTTCTCAAGTTTTGTTTGACGTTAAGTTCCACGATGGTCTTCCTTCGATATCTCAGTTGGAGTTGGTGGCTACGTTTTATACTAAGTCTAAGAATCTTTCTAAGCTTGTCTCTAAGCGATTAGGTATCGATGCTTTTAAGTCTGCGTCAAATCCGTTGGCTAGTTATATGGATCGTTTGAGCAATGGGTTTGCGTTACATATTTATCGTTCTGTATCTGATCGTAGTCGTCATTCTATTTCGGATGTCTCTTTTATATGTGATTTTTATAAGGATATTCCTGAGTTGCGTGTGAAGCATTACATTCCTTCAATTACGACCGCTTTAGAGGTGTTTGACTGTTTGTAGCTGCAAGTACGTTGATGCTTAAAAATTTTAGTTATGCTTATCACGAAGGATAATATTAAGGATTTCTCTTTGGGGCTTTCGTTGTCTTCCGGGGACGTTGTTCAGTTTGATATTGACTGCTACCTTCTGGAGTATGTTTATACTTCCGATGTTGAAGGCTGTAAGTTGTCTTTTCGTGGTGACGCTAATGGCATTTTTAATGCTACGCCTAATCCGGATTACGTTGTTACGGAGGGTGGCATGCTGGGTACGGTCTTACGCTTGTTGGGTTGTCGTGCCAAGGATATTAAAGTGTTTTATCGTTTGATTTACGGTGCAGACTCGGAGTCAGTTTTTCCTTATTTTCCGCTCGGCTGCCTTCGTTCGACCTTTAAGTCCGCATGTGCTCCGATGTATGTCCTTAACGCAGTCGTGGCGGTGTTTAAGCTTATGGGTTATTCAGTCCATCCGTCCTTCGAGTTTAGCCCTGCGTTTTATGAGTTCATGACTAAGATTCGTGATTTATCATATGACGGGCGTAGTAGCTTTGTTTTAGGTTCTAGGTTCACGATAGGTCAGAAGCTTCATTTGGCGAATGTAGATGTTTTGTGTAGGTATCATGCTCGCCCAGATCTTCTTAAGCTTGCATGCGTTGTATGTTTTGTTGCAAAAGTAGAGCGTGTTTGTTATACGTGCGATTTTGGTACGGGTGATGTGGATGACTGTATACGTTATACCTTTTATGTAGGTAATAAGCCCTTTTCGGTTTCTATGTACTTATTTAAGGAGTATCATGATTTTTTAGTTAAAAATAATAGTTATGGAGAAGAATGTGAAAATGCTTCTGGATTACAAGAATCAGAAGTTGCTGGACTCGTCCGCGGTGTCGGATCGGGATGTTTGCGCTGCCGTGTCGAAGACCGACCTGAGCTTGCAGCAGTCTCTTTTGGAGACGTATGTGGAGTACTTAGATGCTCAGGAGCGCCTTCGCGGATTAAAGTTGTGCTACCCTCTCGACCTTGAGGCTATCGCTGCGGCATCGGGCGACGTTTCGGAGCTGAAGGCGGGTGTCGACTTGATCGTGTCGCTTCGCAAGGAGTTTGGTTTCTCAGAGGTCGATCTGGAGTCCTTCGTTCGGTCGTCTAAGACACAGGATCGGGTCGAGGGTTAGTTTTCGTCATTGCGCTTGTAGGCTTCAGTCATATGTAACTTGGTGAAATCCGTATGCGATAAACTTAGCCCTTCTAAAGTTAAGGGACAGGCTATCGGGTTGCTTGCATACTTACGAGTGCTTGCGCCGCGTCAACGACCAAGTAGGAGATGCGGTTTTTGCTCGGATGGTGAAATAGGTATACACGCCGGACTTAAAATCCTGTGATCAGTAATGGTCGTGCGGGTTCGATTCCCGCTCCGAGTACTTTTTTGTAATAAACATTTGCAACTTTAAATTAACTTTTATATTTTTGCAGTACGTTAATACTTATGGTGGTATGCTCAGAATGATTCATAGTTGGGTTAAGAAGCTTCGTGTCCTTCGTATTCGGGTCAGTGCGGGTTCTTTGCTCTTGCTCAGTTCAGCATCCCCTATTGCTGTGGGGTATCGAGTGTGGCATTCGGACTATGGTATCGGCGTGGTGCGTATTGTTGGGACGTGTGAGTATGTTGTTAGTTTCGAAGCTGGTTTTGAGAGTTCAACGTATAAGATGTACTGTAGCAGGGTTCTTTGTTCTTTGGGTTAATTTGTATTTGCCGTCTTGTCGGAATTGGTAGACGAGAAGGTCTCAAAAACCTTTGTCCTTTAGGACGTCCGGGTTCGATTCCCGGAGACGGTACGACTTCCCGACGTGGTTGCCGGGGGTCCCCAGCCTTGAAATGGTAGGTGCTGGGTTTTATATTGTGCACATTCCGGTTTTAGCTTGTTTTATCCGTCCGGGTGTGGGTGCGTTGCTAGAGGAGTCTTTTCCTACCGTAGGTTCCGTTTGCATAGCTGAATATCAGGCGTGGCGGCTTGGAGTAGCACGGCAATAGCTAAGTATGGGTTCTTTTGTTTTCGCTGCAGTTAACGGACATATGGTTAGTCCTTGCTGGGTTTCTTATAAAGGGATTTCTCAGGGGTAGTGCGGTGTTTAACGAAGTTTGTTTGTGTAGCATTATCCGTTCGCTATGATGCTTCGACTATAAGGATTCGTACTTTTTAATTTGGATTATTACTTACAATTTTGTAATATTATTTGTAATAAATGTAATTTATATTTAACTTGCAGCCATGCGGAAGGCATTCAAATATCGTATCTATCCGAACAAGGCTCAACAAGCCTTGCTTCAGGCGACGTTTGGATGTTGCCGATTCGTCTATAATAAAACGCTCGGCGTCAGGAAGACGGCTTACGAGACGGATAAGACGAAGCTTAGTAAGTTCGATTGCATCAATCGGATGGCTGCATTGAAGGATGAGTATACGTGGTTGCGTGACGTTCCGGCGGTTTGTTTGGTTCAGGCCGTTATTGATATGGATGATGCTTATCAGAATTTCTTCAGGTCTGGTAAGGGTTACCCTAAGTTCAAGTCGAAGCATCATAGTCGCAAGTCTTGTCGTTTTCCGGGGCAGATAGTGCTGTATTGCAAGACAGCAATTGCTTAAAGCTTCCCAAGCTTGGTTTAGTTAAGTATGAGAAAGACCGAGAGTTCTCTGGTATCTTGCGGAACATCGTAGTCAGTCAAGATAGCGATGGTAAGTATTACGCATCGTGTTTGGTGGATACAGGCGTCGAAGCCCCTAAGCTGCAGCCAGTAGAAGCTAGTACTACGGTCGGTATTGACTTAGGGCTTAAAGACTTCATCGTTACATCCGATGGTCGTAAGATACCTAACCCGCGTTTATACGCTACTATCGACCGTCACATAGCACGCTTGCAGAAGCACGAATCCCGGAAGCAGAAAGGCTCGAAGCGTCGTGCGCGCATTCGGCTCAAAATTAACAAGCTCTATGTCAAGAAACGAAATTTAATCAAGAATTATATTTACCATGTTGCCAAGACGTTACTGCGTGAAAGCCAAACGTTAGTAATGGAGAATCTTAATATTGGTGGCATGGTTAAAAATCATAAGTTAGCTAAATCCATACAAAATGTTTGTTGGGGCGAACTACGTAGAGTTCTCACATATAAGTCTCAGTGGCTAGGCCGCAATCTTATTTTCATAGATAGGTGGGCGCCTAGCACGAAGACTTGCAGTTGTTGCGGCTTCCACAATTCTACGTTAACGCTTTCAGATCGTTCTTGGAGGTGTCCGGGTTGCGGCACACATCATGATCGGGACATCAATGCAGCGCTCAACATTAAGCGTATGGGTTTAGAGAAGTTATTGCCCGCGGTGAGCGGGTTCGATGGACGC